>Ga0210394_10007496_pt1 | contig 11479 bp, 12 predicted proteins | sample IncBWC12MmetaG_FD_160121 | JGI IMG/M metagenome (GOLD analysis project Ga0210394, IMG submission 160121) | Forest soil microbial communities from Barre Woods Harvard Forest LTER site, Petersham, Massachusetts, United States - Inc-BW-C-12-M | ecosystem: Environmental > Terrestrial > Soil >... | reverse complement strand
ACGGCGTCGATCGACGCGCCGGCGACGCCGACGTTGAATGTCGCCGCGGGAGTGGAGACGCCGGAATTCGGACAAGGCGTGGCAAATCACGTGTCCTGGATGGTCGATAACAATCTGAACGGCGCGAAATTGCAGGTGAATCCGCCGCAGCTCGGGCCCATCGAGGTGCGGATCGCGGTGCAGGGCGATCGTGCGCAGGTCTGGCTCATGAGTCACAGCGCCGTGACCCGGGATGCCTTGGAAGCGAGCTCGCCGAAATTACGCGAGATGCTTGGGGCACAGGGATTCGGTCAAGTCAGCGTCGATATTTCGCAGCGTTCCTTTCAGGAGCGCCCCACGCATTCCCAGCCCTACGAATGGACGCCCTCGGCGAACGGCAGCCCAGCCGCCGGCGCGGTGCCATCAACCGCGAGTTCGAGCTCCCGCCTCGCGACCGGCGCCGTCGACGCCTATGCCTGACGGCCCCGCGAGCCTGTCTGAGGCTCCCAGGTCGATTCGCTTCAGGTAATGGCGCAGCGCCGGCGTGGTGATCACGGTGCTAAAAATCGCCATGATGACGAGCATGGTGAATACCTTCGGCGAGATCACGCCGAGATCGAGACCGACGTTGATCACGATGAGCTCCATCAATGCCCGCGTGTTCATCATGAAGCCGATGATGGCGGATTGCGGATGATCGAAGCCGGAGCGGCGCGCGGCCAAATAACCGCCGCCCAGCTTGGCGATGGACGCCGACGCGACGATGGCGAGACACAGACCCCAGTCCGCCCACGTGTCGAGGCCGCCGATGGAGGTGCGCAGCCCGGTATAGGTGAAGAAGATCGGCAGAAAGAACACCGCAACGAAATCCCCCATGCGGCCGCGCCATGCCGCCACCAGGCCGGGTTCGTCGTACAGAATGACGCCCATCATGAAGCCGCCGAAAATCGCGAAAATGCCGATCTGATAAGTCGTCATCGCTGCGGTGAAAATCACCGCCAGTAGCCCGCCGAGCAAGTTGGCCGACATCTTGCCGTCCCGCGGCGGCGAGTTGCGAATGGCGCGCTTGAGCAAGGGTCTCGCAACCATCGCGGAGATCAGCCCGAATGCCGCGACCATGGCGATGCGCAGGGCGAACCGGCCGGCGAGGAAATCGCTCGCGGTCAGTGCCGTGACGAGCGCCAGCAACAGCCAGCCGATGACGTCGTTCACGGCCGCGGAGCTGATGGCGATGACCCCGAGCCGCGTGCGCGTGAGGTTGAACTCGATCATGATGCGCCCCAAGATCGGCAGCGCCGTGATGGAGAATGCCGTGGCGACGAACAACGCCGTGTCGAGCCGGTGCGCCGCCGGCGCGTCCCGTGCGATGAAGAGCCCGAGGGCGAAGCCGCAGGCGAAGGGAATCGCAAGACAGGCGCTGGACACGCGCAGCACCGCCGCTCGGTTCACCCGCTCCGCGAGATGGGCGAAATCGAACTCCAGACCTATCTGGAACATCAACAGGATGAGGCCGACGTTCGACAGGATGGTCAGCGGCTCCGGCGGCGCGGAATGAAATACGTAGTCGAACGCGCGCGGCGCCAGCAGGCCGAACAGCGACGGACCCAGACAGATGCCGATGATGATTTCGCCCACCGCCGTCGACTGCCCGCAACGCTTGGCGATCACCCCGCCGACGCGGCCGGCAACCACGATGAGGGTGAGCTCGAGCAGCGTGTAGAACAGCAGGATCTCGTTCTTGTGCGTGTTCGTGAGCGCGGCCGGCACGTTCAAGTCAGATCATCCCGCCGTTGATGGAAATGACCTGACCGGTGATGTACGCGGCTTCCTCGGACGCGAGATAGGCCACCAAGCCCGCCACCTCTTCGGCCGTCCCGGCGCGCTTCATCGGCACGATCGCGGCGATGGCGGCGGCATCGAACGCGGCATCGCCCATGCCGCTCGAAATAATGCCCGGCGCCACCGCGTTGACCGTGATACCGCGGCTCGCCACCTCCAGACTCAAGGCCTTGGTCGCGGCGTTCAAGGCACCCTTGGCCGCCGCATAGTTCACTTGGCCGCGATTGCCGAGCAGCGCCGACACCGATGATAGGTTGATGATCCGGCCCCAGCGAGTGCGGATCATCGGCAGCAGCAGCGGCTGCGTGACGTTGTAGAATCCATTGACCGACAAGTCGATGACGCGATGCCATTGCTCGGGGCTCATTCCCGGGAATGCGGCATCGTCGTGGATGCCGGCATTGTTCACCAGAACCTGCACCGGTCCGTCTTCCAGCAACCGTTCGACCGAGGTGCGCGTCGCAGCCGAATCGGTCAGATCGAACTGAACCGCGGCCGCGCGGCCGCCGGCCGTCACGATCTCCCCGACGATCGCCGCGGCAGCCGGCGTACCGCGATGCGCGTGGACATACACGAAGTACCCGGCCAACCCTAAGCGCCGGCAAATGGCCGCACCGATGCCGCCGCTGCCGCCCGTCACCAAAGCGCGAGTCGCCGTTTTGTTCAGCATCAAAAGTTAACCCGTTGGTTGGCGTTGAATACTACCGTCGCGCGGCCGCTCAAGAGCGGCCGCGCCTCGGACGTCAGTGCAAATTCGTACAGCGCGCTGCCGTGATCTCCGGCAATCAGTTCGGCGTCGGCGATGAGATCGCCAGCCAGGTCGTCGAGCCGCGCCACGTGCAGCCGAACGTCGCGCAAGCCGGCGAGAAAGCCGACTTCGGATCTGATGAAGCCGACGTCGGGGCCGACGCCGAGGCCGCCGCCGGGGCCGGCGCTCGGGCCGGCCGGTGCACCGCCGGCCAGCGCGCCGTGCACGGCCATCGACTGCGCTGCATACTCGATGCCGCAGGCCACACCCAAGCGGTTCTGCGAGCGCAGCGGATGGTCGGGCCGGCGGTGCGTGCTGCTGCGGCAGCGGATGTGTCCTGCATCCCATTCGATGACCTCATCGAGCAGGCACATGCGGCCATGGTGGGGAATGTTGCGTTCGATCCAGGAGCGGTCTAGACGCACGGCGCGATCTCCACTTGCAGCCGTGATACGTCGAGATACTCGAGAATCGCGCTGCCGCCGTTTCGCGACGCCAGCAGGCGCAGCAATGGCAGGGCGCGCGCCGCCGGGAACGACGCGCGCAGCGCCTCGAAGGCCGGATCCTCGAATCGATCCACTCCCAAGTCGCTGAGTTCGGCGTCCAGTCTCGCCAGCGACGAGGCGCGCCGCAGCGGAGTCAGTACGAGAGCGACACCGAAGGCGTCGGGGATGGGGCGTTTGGCGTGCAGGGGCTGCGGATATTCGCTGTCGTACGCGACCAGCAGGACCGGCAGCCGGTCGACTGCGATCTGTGTCATCGCCTCCAAGAGACCCGCGCAGAAGCTCGCATCGAATGCGCACAAGACGCTCGATTCCACGGTAGCGCCCGTGCCGATGCTCCAATACCCGGCGGCTGCGTTGTGCACCGAGTTGGCGAAGCGGGTCGGCGATATCTCGCGGCCGGCGAGCGACAGGGCGAGGCAGAGTTCATGACAATTCTGTCCGTCGCCGCCGGACGATGAGAACACGCTGGCCAGTTCCATGGGATTCTCGCCGGCCTGCGACGTGGCTTCGAGCGCGACGCCCAACGCCAGCTTCACGACACGTCCGACGCGCCGGCGCTCGGCTGCCGCGAGCATCGCCGGCATGGGCAGGACGGTGGGCGCGGGCCGGTAGACCGCTTGACCCGACAGTACGGCCGCGGCGTCCGGCCAATTCGCGAGGCCTGGCCCCAGGACGCCGAGGCCGCCGACGTAGGCCGATAACTTCACCCCGCGCGGCCCAGAATCAGGCTGCAATTCGTGCCGCCGAATCCAAATGAATTGGACATTACGCGCCTGATCGAAGCGCGGCGGTTGTCCCTGATATAGAGTGCCGTGAGCGTGGGATCGATCGTGCTGGTGTGGACGCCGCCCGGCATGAAGCCATTTTTGACGGCAAGGGCGCTGATGACGGCTTCGAGCGCGCCGGCGGCACCCAGGGTATGGCCGGTGGCTCCCTTGGTCGAACTGCACGGGGTGGTCGGGCCGAATACGCTGGTGACTGCGTGGCTCTCGGACCGATCGTTACTCGGCGTGCCGGTCCCGTGCAAATTGATGTAGTCGATGTCGCCGGGGTCGAGCACGGCGGATGCCAGCGCGGCGCGCATGGCGCGGCGCGCACCGAGACCCTCGGGGTGCGGCGCGGACATATGGTAGGCATCGCTGGATTCGCCGACCCCGAGCAGCAGCACCGAGTCGCCATCCAAGTCGTCCGGCGCGCGTTCCAGAAGCGCGAGCGCCGCCCCCTCGCCGATCGAAATACCGTCGCGTGCGACGTCGAACGGGCGGCAGGGCGCCGGCGAGGAAAGCTGCAGCGAGTGGAAACCGTACAGCGTGGTGAGGCAGAGCGAATCGACTCCACCCACCAGAGCCGCATCGATCAGTCCCGCTTCGAGCATGCGCCGCGCCGAGCCGAATGCCTTGGCGCTCGAGGCGCATGCGCAGGAAACCGCAACGGCGGGCCCCTCCAAACCGCAGCGCCGGCGCAGGTAATCGGCCACCGAAAAAGAATTGTGAGTCGATCCATATTCGAAGCTCGCGGGCAACGCTCCGCTGACCGGATCGCGTTCGCGATAGGCAAGCTCGGTCTGCAGAATTCCCGCCGTGCTGGTCCCCATGAAAACCCCCACGCGGCGGCCGCCGAGACGCGAGGCTGCCTGTTGCACGGCTTCGAAGAAGCCATCCTGCTGGAGTGCCAGCTCGGCCAGCCGGTTGTTGCGGCAGTCGAACCTGCGCAAATCCTCCGGCAGCCGTTGTTCGTCGACGCCAGCCACTTCGCCGATGTAGGTGGGGATGTCCACGGTCTCGAATCTGCAGCCGGCGAGGCCGCTGCGTTGTTCGAGCAGGCTCTTCAAGGTCGCCGCCACGCCTTTGCCGATGCAGCTGGTCGCTGTGAAGTTGCGCAGATGCAGCGGTTTCATCGCGGCCTCGCGATCATCAGCACGTTGGCGAACGGAGTTCCCGCACTCATGGGGACGGTCTCGCTGTCGAAGCCCGCCGCCGCCAGCAATTGCCGCCATTCCGCAGCCGGGCGGCAATGCAACTGCCGCAAGCCCTGGCCCGTCATGAGCAAAGTCATTTGATCCATCCACTTGCCTATTTTAAAACCCCAGCCGCCGCCGGCATCGCCGACGCGCAGCAGCAGCACACCGCCGCCGCGCAGTGCCGCGCGCGCCCGCTCGAGAATGCCAGGTTGCTCAGCGTATTCAAGGTAGTGCAGCACGTCGAGAATCACGACGCCGTCGGCGCGGCCGAAGTCCGTGCCGCGAACATCGCCGATCACGAATTCGGCCTGGTCTCCCAACGCCCGCCGTGCCCGCAGTGCGTAGCGGCGCACCCGCTCGATGCCGCGGATTTCGGCGTGGCTGCCGGCCGCGAGCAGCCACGCGGCCAACAACCCCTGTCCGCAACCGAGATCGAGAATGCGGGAGCGCCCCGTCAGAAGTCCACGCGCCAGTATGGCGGCGAAAACCGGGTCCTGCCTGAACTTGCCGCGCGCGAAGTGGTAGGCGAAGCGGCCGCAAGCGCGGTACGGCCGGCTGGCGCTGTTCAAGAGTTCGTGCGCGGGACTCATGGAACGGTTGCGGGCGCGAGCGCGGAGCGGAGGGTCACCGGCCGCAGTCGCTGCCGGGCCAAGGTCTCGAGCAGCCGCGGCAGAACCTCCAAGATCACCGCGGTACCGCTGCGGCTGCGCGCCGCGTTGCCATCATGCAGCAACAAGATATCGCCGTCTTGCAGGCGATGCGCCAGGCGCCGGTAGACGGCATCCGGGTTGGCGTTGACAGTGTCGAAGCCGCGGCGCGTCCAACTGGCGAGGTGCAGCTGCAGCCGGGTCAATACGGGGTCGAGAAAAGGATTGCGCAGGCCCGCAGGCGCGCGAAAAAAGCGCGGACTGCTGCCGGTCACGCGCAGGATGCTGTCCTGGGCGCGCAGGATCTCGCCCGCCATGCTGCGCGGACCGAGCAAGGAGAAATTGTGCCGGTGCCGATGGCTGTGATTCTCCACGTGGTGGCCGCGATTGACGATTTCGCGCGCCAGGTCCGCGTAGTTCTCCACGCGAGCGCCCACGCAAAAGAACGTCGCGGGCGCGCGGTGCTCGGCCAGTTGCGCCAGCACCTGTGGTGTGACCTCGGGATCCGGCCCATCGTCGATGGTGATGGCGACTCGTCCTTGGGCGCCGTCCTGCGGCGGCAAGCGGGTCCAATTCGGCCCGAGCAACTGGCTGCGCGGCCAGAGTCCCGCGGCGGCGAGACCCACGTGGTTCAGGGCCACGGCGCCGAGCGCCCATGGCCAGAGCGGCGGACGCACCAGCAGCGCCGTCGCCGCACCCAAATGCACCGCGGCGGATGCATACAGCAGCGGCGACGGCGACCATCGCGACAGTGCGCCGGCTGCTCGTGGGGCGCTCGGCCGGCCACTCATTTGAAGCGTGACTCCAAAAAATTCTCCCATAGACGAACCCACGTGGACCAGTCGTGACCACCGTCGATCACGTCGATCGAGTCGGCCGGCAGCGTCGCCGCCAGCAGCTCCTGTGCCGCCGCAAAGCGGTCGGACCGCCCGAATCCTAGGTACAACGGTCCCGCGTCGGCGCCCCGGCTCTTGATATAGCGCCATATTCGGCGCTCTTCGTCGATTTGCGCAAGTTCACCCGGCTGCCACGCGGCAAGTCCGGGCGCGCGGGCGATTTCGGCGGTCAGAGTCCGGTTCCCCAGATACGGAGCGAGCAGGCACAGCCCATCGATCTCATCCGGACACGAGGCGGCGTAATCCAGCGCCGTCAGGCCGCCCAGGGAAATTCCCGCCAGCCAGATCGAAACACCGGCGGTGCGTGCCGGCAGCACGATGTCGGAGCGCAGCAGCTGCAGCGCGGCGCGATCGCCGAGGTAGGCGAATTCCATGTCGACGAAGAGTAGATCGAGGGGCGCTTGGCGCCGGCGTACCGCCGCCGCGAAGCCGGCGGTCAGGAAATCCTGGGCGGTTTGGTAGGCGCCCGGCAGCCAGACCATGCAGGCGCGCGCCGCTGATCCGGCGACGGCCGGCACCGATACGCTACGCACGCGACAACACCGCGGCAAACAGCAGTGCCAAAAATGCGCCCGGCGCCACGGTCGTGCCCAATGCCACCAGCACCGGTACTTGCGAGAAGGACAAGAGGCCAAAGCCGATCACGGTGCTCAAGTTGGCGATGACCAGCGATGCGAGGGTCAGCGCTTCACTGCCGGCCTCGTGCAGGTTGGCCTGACGGTCAAAAAACAAGGCGTAGTTCGAACCCACGGCAACGATGAGCAGCATGCCCACCAAGTGCAGCATGGTGAGCTCGACCCCGCTGAGTGCGAGACCGGCAGCCACCGCGAGCACCGCAAGAAACAGCGGCGCCAAAACTCGCAGGACCCGCGGTGGCGAGCGCAGCGCGATCAACAGCAGGACCACGATCGCCAGGATGCCCGCCAGCGACAAATGAATCGCCTCGGTCAGGTAGGCGGCGTACAGATCGTCGGACTCGAGCTTGAGGTCGAGAACATGGGCCTCGCTCAAGCCCGCACGTTGCAGCGCCGCCGCCACCGGCGCAGTGTCGATCGTCTGCGACTTAAGGTAGGTATGCAGAGGCAGGAGCGCGTTCCAGCGGTCCTGTTGGTGCAGGATCAATGAATCGAAACCGGCGCGCAGCGAAGTGCCTTGCAGGTCTTGGGCAGTGACCAGCGGTGCGCTGCGCGCGGCGTCGACATCGCTCAAAAAAGGCTGCAGCCGCTCGCTGCCGAGTCCGAGATCTGCCGTCGCCTGCCGCAGGTTCTCGCGCAGCTGCGCCGCAGCGGGCAAACTCGAGCGGCGCGCCTCCTGCGCCGCGGTGCTCGGCAGATAATTGGCAGGACTGTCGAAGCCGCCGATCACATGGGAGTCCACCAGCGGCTCGAGAGCCCGGGCCGCACGCTCGGCCAACCGCAGCGCCGCATCGAGCGTCGGGGCGGCCACCACCACGAGCTCGCGCACGTCGGCGGCGCCGAGATCGCTGCGCAATGCGGCATCGTAGTTTTGATCCGCTTCGGATACGGGGCTCAACGCCGCGAGTTCACGATTCCAGAGCGAATCTTGGTGCCGGTGCAGTACGGCGAGCGCGAGCGCCGCCAGCGCGAGACCGACGGCGGCGAGCTGCCAGCGGCGAAGCTGCCGCGTCCGGCTCAGCAGCCGAGCGATGCGGGTCCCCAGCGGCGTCACATCGTGAATGGCGAATCCACTCGGCAGCAGCGCCGGCAGCACGTACCGCGTCACCAGCGCCGCCGCGACCAATCCGCTGATCGAATACAGGCCGAGCTGCGCGAGTCCGGGAAAACCGGACGGCAGCAGCGAAGCGAAGCCGCAGACGGACGTCAGCATTCCCAAGCGGATCGTGGGCCACCACGAGGTTTGCCAGGTTGCGCTCGCCGCGCCATTCTGCGGCGCGCGGCGCGACTGCACGAAGAAGTAAATGGAATAGTCCACCGACTCGCCGATCAAGGTGATGCCGAACCCCAAGGTAATGCCATGGACGGCGCCGAATCCCAGTGCGACCGCGGCGATTCCGATCACCGCCCCGCTGGCCACGGGCGCGAGACCCAGCGCGAGTGCCGGTACGGAGCGATAGACGGCGAACAACAGCGTCACGACGAGGAGGCTGCTGGCGATCGACAGCCGCACGGCGGCGCGTTCGATCTTGGCGCGTGCGTCGACCGCAAACACGCCCGGTCCGCTCAATTTCAATTGCACCGCCTGCGCGGCAGGCGCGGACGAAGCCTGCTCCGCGGCGGTGAACGCGGCACGAATCGCCTCGATGGCGCTGCCTTGAGCATCGGTATCGGAGCCGCCGGCGGCCGTTTGCGCCACCAGCAGGGCGCGTGCGCCGTCGGGGGAAGTCCAGACTCCGTCGCGCGACGCCGGCGCGGGGGTGCGCTGCAGCTGGTCGAGGATGTGCAGCATTTCGCCCGTGGGGTCGTTCGGCAGCAGCGCTTTGAGCAATAGTCCGGCAGGCGATGTCAGATCGTCGATCGTGTCCGCGATCGCGGCATGCAGTCCGGGGGGCGCAAAGCGCTCCGCGGTCACGGTGTCGCTCAACAGATAGCGATGTCGAAACAGGAATTCACGATCGCGCTCCGCCGTCACCGGCTCGCCGTTGTTGACGCTCGAGAATTGCGGGTCGCGGCGCAGGCGGGATCCCATGGCCGCGGACACCGCTGCGCGCGCAGCGGCATCGCCCCGTTCCAGGGCAATCAAAATCAGCCGCGAAGCGGGACCGTCGCGCAGCTGATCCACCAGCAGCTGCTGGGTGGGAGTGGGCTTGGCGGGCAAAAACGCCGACAGATCGGTGATGTAGCGGGCGCGGGCCACGATCACGGCCGCCAAGGCGAGGCAGCAAAGCCAGACTGCCAGTACCGGCACGCGCCGCCGGCTCATGGCGTCGCGGGTGCGCGCAGGGTCATCAGCGAGCGATCACCATCGGTCTGGCGTATCTCAACCCGCTGCAATTGGTCCTGCGACCCGTCGATCTGCACCTGCTTGATGCTTCGCTGCAATTGGCGGTCCAATGGCGCGAGAGTCAAACTCCAGCGCCGCAAGCCGCCGGCAAATTCCACGTGGAAAACCCGCTCGAGCGCGGCTCGATCGCCCGCCAGCGTGGCGCGGATACTCTCGACGAAGGGCTGAATCTGCGGGTAGCGATGCAAATCCAGCGCGCGCGCGCGTCCGCCGCGCTCCATGGTCAATACGCTGCCGTCGAGCACCAGCGTCTCAGCCCGGGGCAGCAGAGTGCGCTTCTCCAATCGGTCCGGCGCGTCGTAGCGCAATTCGCCCGATGATTCGATCGGATGATCGAGTATGGACAGGAATTTCTGCTCGACGAACTCGACCCGCCCGTGCTGACGCTGCGCCAGCAGGTTCATCACCGTGTCGAGATCGCCGGTCCCGGCTCGCGGAGTCGGGTTGATATTCGCGGCCGCGGCGCTCAAGGCCGCCAGCAGCATGAGTCCGAGAGCACGCCGCCTCATGGCTGCGAGGCCCGGCCGGGGTCGCGCCAGAAGTCGTAGAAATTAAACCAGTTGTAGGGATCGCTGCGGCAGTACTGATCGAGCACGGCCGCGTAGCGCTCGATCGCCGAGCGCACGGCAACGTTGCGCAGGCCGGCGGGAGTCGCGGAGAAATCGGCCACCCGCTCGAATACCACGTGATACTTGTTCTTGCCGCGATAGAGGCCCGCCATGAAGAACACCGGGCAGCGCAGAATGGCCGCCGCACGCATCGGGCCGGTGGGCAAGTGCGCGCGCTCGCCGAGCAGGTTCACCGCTTGCACCGGCTCGTTTCCCAGGGTTCGATCGCCCAGCACGCCCACGAATGCCCCGCCGTCGAGGCGCTCGGCGATATGCAGCATGGCGTCGATCCGGCCGAGTGAAACGATGTCGGAATTGAGGTGCGGGTTGATCGCCGCTAGAGTGGCGTTGATCTTGCGGGCATTTTCTTCGTACATGGCCATGGTGACCTTGAGGTCGCGATGGCGCCGGCCGAGGCTGTGCATCACCTCGAAGCTGCCCATGTGGGCGCCCATGAGCAAGGCGCCGCGGCCGCTTTGCGACTGCTCGCGCACCGCGTCCTCGCCTTCGAGCGTGATATTGAAAAGCTGAAACTGCTCATTGATCAAATAGACGCGGTCGTGAATGGTGGTGGCGAAGCTCAAGATTTGCCGGAAGCGATCTCGCGCGCTCGGGTTGCGGCCGAGCGCCAGGCGCAAAAAGCGCCGCGAATGGCGCCGCGCGCTCGGCGCGAACAAAAAGAAGTAGATGGCGATCCCGTACAGCGGAACGCGGCTCAAGGTGCGGCCCAGGCGCAGCGAGACGAACGCCATGAGGCGCAGCAGCGCGATGCTGCCTCGCTCGCGATGTCTGACCCAATCCGCCTTGGGCAGGGGGTCAGTGAGGTTTCCCGCCTTGGTCATGCGTCCCCCACCGGCGCGTCCCCCACCGGCGCGCCGCCCGCGGGCTGCGCTGCGCGCGCCAGGCTGCCGCTCGCCACCAGACGAGCCGCGGCATGAATGGTGAAGCGAATCACGCCGCTGTGCGGGGCGGCATGCTCCAAGCGCAATGCATCGCCGGGGCGTACCGCGTCCATGAATTTGACGGACGCGATGCGCCAATCGCGAAGATCGATGCCGCGCGCGCTTTCGATGGCGTGCAGCGCCTCGTCGAGCAGCGCGGCACCGGGCAGCACGGGAAACTTCGGGAAGTGACCGGCGAACGCCGGGTGATCCTGGGGGATCTCGATCAGGCTGTGCACGCTTGCGGCCGCCGGCACCGTCATGGCAGTTCGTCCGCCTGCAAGTGACGATTGGCCAGGTGCTGCAGTTCATGCTGCGGCAGCTTGCCGGTCGCATTGCGCGGCAAGCGCTCGACCATGATCAATGGCCGCGG
>Ga0210394_10007495_pt1 | contig 11479 bp, 14 predicted proteins | sample IncBWC12MmetaG_FD_160121 | JGI IMG/M metagenome (GOLD analysis project Ga0210394, IMG submission 160121) | Forest soil microbial communities from Barre Woods Harvard Forest LTER site, Petersham, Massachusetts, United States - Inc-BW-C-12-M | ecosystem: Environmental > Terrestrial > Soil >... | reverse complement strand
CCGGGCGATCCGAAAAAGGCTGCTCAAGCAATCGTTCGTCTGACTCGGGAGCAAAATCCACCGTTGCGGCTTTTACTCGGGAGCGACGCGTACAATGGCGCAGAAAAGAACGACCTTGCGCGGTTGGAAGAAGCCAGAAGATGGAAAGAGACTCAGCTTGTCGACTGATTTCTAGTTTCGTCCGCATCTTTGGAGGGATCAAATGGGACTGCTCGAAATCCTTGACCATCGACTGTGCGGAGCAGCTCAGGACGAACCCCTCAGTCCCGGGCCAGGGCAAGCCGGCAATCCCGGCAAAGGTCAGAATTAGAACTGTTGTGATCGATGTGATCTTCATGAGGAATGCACCACATGGAGTGAACCCCTAAATTGAGACAGTTTCATGATGCACACCTTGTGGAATTTCCAATTACTTCTGGTTAGCCCGTCAATCAGGAGTAATCGCGATCACTTCCTACAAGCCGACTTATCGGGACGAATTCGCACCTGTGGGCAAAATAAGCTGCACGCTCACCCATTCGGCGAGGAGCGCGTTGATATCGGCTTCGAAGACCAATGGATCGACAACTCCAGCATGGCTGATCGCGATCCGCCCCTCGCGGTCGACAAGAGCGGTCAGAGGCTTTCTCTCAAATGGCATGGACCAACAAGAGGCCGACGACAAGCACGATATGGAAGCCACCGTCCAAGCCTCGGATGGCTCCTGACTCTTCAAAGGGGAGCGCACCAGCCGCATTTACGCCGAAGCGACTAGCAACACGAGGCACTGGGCAAGCAGGGACACAACGAGCAGTGGAACACGGATCATTACCGATCTATCCCACGACGCCTGTAGCTCTCGACCATTGTTGAGTCTTTCTCCGTTTTTTGCCGCTTCGGTTTGAAGCCGATTAATTGGTTTTGACAAGCGATTATAGATAATGACGAACACAATCAGCATTAAGAGCGATGCGAAATAGAACCAGCGCTGCCCACTCCTGCTTAACACGACCAGCAAGAAATTGGACAAGATCGCCGAGACGCCCCAGATCGGCATTCGCGCGTCGGCGAACATGTGGAAAAAACCCATGATTTCGGTTCCGGCAGATGGTGAAGCCAATCTGAGAGCGGGACGGCCGATAGTCAAAAAGAACATGTCCGTGCCACACACAACTGCTGTGCTTAGAATGCCAACTATAGACACCAACAACATCCAATGGTTCATTGTCCTTCCGCCTTTCTAACCGTCGCCTCGCCGATTTGCTGGAATACTTCCCTCTCAAATGGCATGGATCAACGAGAAGCCAACGACAAGCATCACCGCGCAGGTTACGCCATGAATGGAGAACGCTTGCGACTTCGACCCGCCCGACCCCAGAACAATTGACATGTCGCCAAAAGGGATGATGGCGTAAACGAGTAGAGCTATGCCTACCGACCGCGTGTCCGTGGTCAGCATCATTGTCAGCACGACCAATCCAGCTACGACGTCCCGAATTCCTTTAGGACGTAGCCAGGCACGAGTGTCAGCATCGGATGCAGGCGGCCTTAGACCAAATGTTCCTGAGACTCGTTCAGGAGATACAAGGTAGAAACACCCGATAACAATGATCCCCACAGCTATGAGAGCCGCCAGGATGAGCGGAATAGCGTTATGCATAAAAATCTCCTTGTTAGAATATCTAGCACCGCTATATTTGATGCGAAGCATTCGGAAAAAGTTTCACCATCCGCCGTTGATCCTAGCGGCGCTATAATTCCTATCAATGGCAATGACGCTGGCAGCTAACCGGATTGCGGAACGAAAACTGCGTGACAGGCAGGCGCGCCGGGCACAGATTATCAGTGCCGCACGACGAATCGCGGAGCTTGAAGGGTGGTCCAACGTAACCGTGCGGCGGCTATCCGACGAAATTTCATACAGCCAACCGGTCTTGTACGCTCATTTTGGAAGCCGCGAAGGAATTCTCGCCGCGGTTGCTATCGAGGGTTTCCAGGAGATGGGCCTGGCTTTGGAGAAGGCACGGAAACGGGTTAAGCGTGGAAATACGGTCGAATCGGTCGCCGCCGCATATCTGGAGTTCGCCGCGTCTTCACCCGCACTGTATGAAGTGATGTTTTCGCTTAGCCTGAGCGTACCATTCGATGACGCGGCTACTCCTCCGGAGCTGCGATTCGCATTTTCCCAACTCTTGGAGTTGTTTCAGGGACTGAGCTCGAAGCCAGAGGTTATATCGGAACTGTTTTGGGCGAGCCTCCATGGTATCGCCGAGCTAACAAGAACCAAGCGATTTCCGCGCAGCCGTCAGAAAGAGCGCGTAAGGGCGCTCGTCGAGCTCTTCAGTTTCCCAAAGAGATGAAACGGCACAGGTGGTGGAAGCGCGATGACTGTCATGGGCGCGCTCTCGTCTTTTCGCAAACGAGGCGAGATGAGTCCTCACAAACGCGCTTGTGTTTACGAATATCGCGTCAACTCTCAAAAAGGTTTATAGCGAATGTGTGTCGGAATGACTTCACATTTCCGCAAGAGCCAAAGGCGCCACCCAAGAGGCTCTTTCTCGTTCTTATTGCCGCCTTTTGCCGCCGCGACCAATCGCTAAGTTGTTACAGGGAACCAAGATGACTGGAGCGGGCGATGGGAATCGAACAGAACACCCATTAAACTCCCGATGATTCTACGTTACTCGGCGGCTTGATGAGAGCTGTTTTGCTCTTAGAAACGACTTGCCAACGACTGAGCGGGTGATTGCCGCCTTCTTCCGCCGCGATCATTCCGTAAATCCCCGCGCAACAATGAACTGCGTCCGTTGGGACATGGGTTGACCCACGATCCCTTTCGAGTTGGGATGCCACCGCCAGGGGAACGGAGCTGCTACAGATAAGTGGATTTTTCATCAAAGTGGATTACTCCAATTTACCGTCATCCGGGAGTAGTGAGCCATATCGGGCAAGGCTGCCGGTAGCTTGTGCTTTAGAACTTGTAATTCGCTATGGCCGAAAAATAGGTCGCGGTTTTTCCTGAAGGCTGTGTTTCGCGAAGGTATGGTCCAACCTCATAATAGGCTGCCAGGAATCGCACGGTAGTATGCCGGTCCACATCCCACGCGATGGTCAAATCCTGTGTCGCACCTACGTAGCGCGATTGCGACGCCTGTCCCGTACGCAGGAACATGCCGGCTTGCGAATAGAGTCCATCGGTCGTTCGCTGTCGCCATAGAAAGAAGCTGTCGGCACCGAGCGAAAGGCCCTTCGAAAGCTGCATTGCGAGGCTTGGGTGGGCCACGATTGCGTTGAGCGATCCGCTTGTGAAGACCATGTAGCCATAGTACAGGCCTGAAGGAAAGAGCGGATAAAATGTCTGAAGGTCTGCGTTCTGCGGGTTTTCGTCCCCAGTAGAAATTGCTCCCTGAAGTTCGACAACTGGATGGTACCGAATTTGTGGAAGTGAGTGAGACACTCCATCCGCGAACTTCCACGCAAGCAGTCGCCCTGATCCGAAAGATCCGAACTGCAAATCCCCCTCCTGGAGGAATGTCAATTTACTGGCCGTCTCGTGAGCCCTGACTCCCAGCGTGTTCCGTCGTTCGCGAGCGGTCCCTTAGTCAAACTGTGCATTCTTACGGTCGAGTAACAGATAGTAAAAGTCTAGTTGTCGGACGAACGACTGCTCTTTTATGTCGGTCGCCCAGATTCCCCAGAAAGTTTGCGTGTGATCAGGAGCGTCATCGAAGAATCCAGGGCTCGTCACTACAGGCTTTGCAGCAAAGACATCGATGCGCCAATCCTGTGGCCGTAGGATCAACTTGATCCCATCAAAAGGCCGGCGGACGTTTAGATCGCGTATCGAAACAAGACTGCCGTCCCCGTAGTTAAGGTCCTGGCGACCGACTCGGAACTCGATTGGAACCCTGTGCTGGTGGATCGATGATCGCAATTCGAGGAACAGTTGGCCGACGTCAAGTTTGTCCTCATCGATCGCGGGCCTGGGTCCTCCATTGCGACCGAACTCAAGGCCACTCTGGAGTTCCGTAAAGATGCGCACCGATGGACCCAGGTGAAAGTCAGCGTGGCCAATGAGTCGGTTGAGGTAATAGCCGTTGTCACTCTGTGGTCCGCTGCCCCAGTTGTACTCTCGATAAGTCTCATACGAGCTGCGTAATTCTGCTCCAAAGGAGAGGTACCAGAATGGTCGTCCAAGCCCGATGCACTTGAGCGGGTCCCAAAAGTCGTCACGCTTGGTCACCTGGCGACAGAAACCGCCCCAGTCCTCCTCACTGCGATCCACTTGATAATTCGGCGTGCTCGAGCCTCCCGCGGTCACCTGCGAGCCAACGGCATTTGAGATTTGCGGAGATTGGGGAAGGGAAGGATGTGACTGCGCCCAAATCGGCACGGCTGCACCGACTGCAAGTGCAGCGGCCAACACTTGCTGCGCTGCCCGAATTCCTCGCCATAGACGGCAGCGGCTGCACCGAGCCACTGCCGTCAGCTTGTCAGCGGGAGCATACAATCCGGAGAGTGGTCGCACTTACTTTCCGTAAGCGTGGGCGATCTGGCCGACGAGCTTGGCCCAATCCATATCCATGGCTTCATAAACGGGGCCCGCTTCTGGCACCAGATTGTCCTTGAGAATCTCGACCATCAATGTGCAGTAGTCCGAAACCACTACGCCGGCTTGGATCATTCGCAAAATCCCGGCTTGGTGCTTGGTCTCGCTGAAAGTTCCGCATACGTCCACGGGCACGTATGCGTCGAATCCCTTGCTGACGGCGGTCATGGCGGGGAGAGCTGCGCACACTTCCAGAGAGAGGCCGGCGAAGATGAGCTTCTTTCGGCCTGTCGCCTCAATGGCGCGCGAGACTCGTGCATCGTCGTAGGCGTTGACCGACGACCGGTCGATGATGTCCGTGCCGGGCAAAGCCTGCACAAGCTCGGGGATTGTCGGTCCCCACATACTGTCGCGCGCCGTCGTGGTAACGACGATTGGGAGTTTCAGCGCCTTAGCGGCTTTGGCCAGGGCGACTACATTATGTTTCAGTTCGCCGATCGAATAGTCGCGAACGCCACTCATCAGGCCGACCTGATGATCGACGAGAACGAGCGCAGCGTTTTGAGAAGTCAGCGGTTCGTACGGACGCGTTTGATGATTCATTTCACTCTCCTTTGCATTGATGTTGGTTTCAGTCAGCCTCTCGGCGTGACCATTAACTTTCCTTTACGTTCCGTTTTATAGTACTGCGCAGCCGCCGCGATGTCAATTGACTTTACGCTACGTTCCGTTAACATTAGTTCCATGAAGAAGAACAAGCTTCCCCCTGCGCGTAAGGGCCGGCCACCCAGCGAAATGGCGGCATCGCATGCGGCGATTATGGAGGCGGTCTACGCCCTGCTTCAGAAAAAGTCGGTCCGCGACTTGACCATAGAAGAGGTCGCCAAGCGGGCCAAGGTCGGCAAGCCCACCCTATATAAATGGTGGCCGAGTAAAGCGACCTTAGTGCTAGCGATGCTCTCCGAGCGGATGCCTCGCAACCTCGAGAAGCCCACGGTTCTAAACGCCGAAGAGTCTCTGCAGTTTCGAGTGCGAAGCTTGATCGACGCGTTCAACGGGCCCTTCGGCAAGATTGTGGCCGGGCTGATCGCCGAGGGCCAGAGCGAGCCGGCAATCCGTCAGGCATTTTTCGATCGATGGGTTAGCCCCCGGCGGACTGCTACGATCGCCGATCTGGAGCGAGCGAAGAATGCAGGTGAGCTGCGGTCAGATACGAAACCTGACTTACTGAACGACGCGATCTTTGGTGCAATCTATTACCGCTTCTTATTGGGCTCGGGCCCATTTACCAGGCGTTTTGGCGAGGATTTGGTCGAGCAAGCCATCCGCGGGCATCGCGCCGGAAATACCCGGAATTGATGGAATCGAGACCGCGAGCTTCGGAATAGAGACCCTGTTGAGGACCCGATCATTCGGCAAGGTCGTCTTTCACCACCTTACGGGCTTGATGTGCTCCTGACCATGAGCGCAGTCGTCAAGTTGATGCTTGACTGCTCTCCGCCAGTCTAGCCGTATGACACCGAGCGGATCGCCAGCAAATTGGAAGCAATCGCTTGAAGCTCTTACCTCTTGGTGCCACCCTTAAGGCTCATTTCCTTCTTATTGCCGCCTTTTGCCGCCGCGACCAATCGCTAAGTCGTTAAAGGGAATCAAGATGACTGGAGCGGGCGATGGGAATCGAACCCACGTCCGAAACTTGGGAAGCTCACAACGGCCTCTTGGCGATTTTCGGACTATAGCACCTGCTACTGAAGCAGGAGGTAAATCGAATCCGCCGCTCTCTGCCACCCCTGTAAACGCCTGGGAGAGTGAAATACGAGCGTGGGTCGAAATGACTAACGACGTGAAACGCTAGCGCGCCTGACCCCGTGAGCGAACGCGTGACCCCCTGGCGTTGCACCCAGGAGGTCGGTCCTTATATAGGGTCAACTCGGCACGGAAAGAACCGGCGGCAGGCTGATACAGCGCATGCCTAGCGAGCATGACCGGGTGGAGTTTTTGTAACAAGGCGAGTGAGAGAGTCTACATCACAGCCGAGGGCTGTGAAATCGAGTCAATTTTGAAACCCACCGCCAACAAATTGGGCACGTTGCAGGCCCTCGCAACCATGCAAACGCAAATCGCAGGTTCGAATGCCAGCTTGCTAATGTCAGCGACATGGTACGTTGGCCAGTTTGCCGGCCACGTGACAGGGAGCTTCTGCGACCTCGCGAGGCAATCGATGATCTATTGATGCAGAATTACGACACGCGGGTAGATATTCGGGGCGGTGGGCGACGTGTCCACCTCCCAACTAGTGTAACCGTCCGACAGGGTTTTAGCCCCGTTTTCCCCGGACTTGGATCCAGCGTCTCAGGGTCCAGAAGCGTGTTGAACTCGATGGCGTTTTCGACCCTCCAAGGAGCCTGCCCAGATGGCAGAAACTCCGGGCTCAGACTATTCCGCACGTATCCTAACGACATAGTATTGTGAATGTTCGCGGGCAACGGCTCGTTAAAACGCAGCCCGGCAGCGAGCAAGGTGTTATTGCGGTTGATGTCGGCTGGACTCCAGTCGTATCCAAACGTTGCGTCTAGCCCCTTACATCCCTTTGGCTCCACACGCCAGAGCGCCTGACTGGCCATCCAATACAGCAAATAATTTCCGGAACGTTTTTGGCCAGTCGCCGTCGCAAATGTAGTCGGATTGTAAGAAGCGCCGAACTGATACAGTCCGGAATAGCCCTTCCGACTTTGGACATTGTCAAAAGCGCGGATAGCCGATGCTTTCTGACCTAGAGTAAAACCGATTTCATAAACACTTACCGGAACTCCGCGGAACCAAGCCGGTGGGGCTAATTGAGAAAGGCTCCCTCACGGATCCCGCGACCATCGACTTGATATAGAGGTGATCGAGCGGCGCGACCCGAACTTCTATCGCGGAGGTTGAGGGAGGATCGAACGTCTCGAAATCGGTGAAGAGATTGCCCAGGGCATATCCCATCGGCTCGAAGATATAGGACGCGGCATAGTGATCCGCGCCGTAGAAATCCTGCTCCGCGAACTGTCCCACCCGTGCGACGACGCGCTCGTTGAGCCAGCGCTTCCGCGTTCCAACAGGCGGGATCGTTCTCCATCCCAATCTCCAAAAAGATGTCCGTGGGGACCTTGACCGGTCTCGTGACTATCAGGTCCGCTGAGAGTCTCGCTTTGTGCATCCTGGCAGTAACCGTGGGGCGCGAAGATAAACAACGCGGCTGACACTAGACACACCCGTATTGTTGGGAATCCTTGCATGATTCGCGGCGACCCTCTCAGGCCGCCGTGCTTCGTGCTGTTTCGAGCTTGTATTCCGGCTTATAGACGTGGTCACGAATGAAGGCGACCATGTCGGCGGGACGGGCAACGCGGGCAAGCCCCGAATCGAAGACTAGCTTGGCCACCTGCGCAGCCGTCTGAATTTCCGTTTCTAAAATGTTTGACTGCAATGGATAGAGTAGCCCCTGCTTCAGCAAATCGGACGGTACTTGACCGGCTGCGGCGCGGGCAGCCTCGATGAACATCTCATCTGTGACGCGAGAAGCCTGTGTGGCAAAAATGGCCATTCCGATCGCAGGGAAGATGTAGAAGTTATTGGCTTGCCCTGGCAAGAATGTTTGCCCGTTGTAGTGCACCGGCGGGAATTGCACGCCAGCGGCATAGATCGCCTTGCCTTTCGACCATGTGTAGGCCTGCTCGGGTGTGCACTCGACGTGGTCAGTCGGGTTGGAGAGCGCGAGAACCACCGGGCGTTCGTTGATACGCGACATGGCCTCGATGACCTTCTGGGTGAAAGTGCCGCCAACAGTGCTCACGCCGATAATCGTCGTTGGCTTGATGCTTTCGATCGCAGCGACAAAGTCCCGCGTCGGAGCGTGCTTGTGGGCATAAGGTTTCTGAAAATCCACGAGGTCCTTTCGCGAGTCTTCCAGCAGGCCGTTGATGTCAAACATGTACACTCTCGATTGGGCCTGCGTTAGGCTCAGTCCTTCCTCAACCATCGCTGAGCAGAGAAGGTCGGCGAGACCGATCCCAGCCGAGCCGGCTCCTAGAAAAAGGTATTTCTCATTGCTAAGGTTCTTGCCCTTGATCTTGGCCGCGTTGATCATACCCGCGAGCACGATGCCGGCCGTTCCTTGCACGTCGTCGTTATAGACACAGTATTTGTCGCGATAACGCTGCAGCAGGTGCACAGCGTCTACGCCGGTCCAGTCCTCGAAATGGATGCAGCACTTCGGGAACACTTCTTGAACTGCCTGTACGAACTCGTCGACAAACGAATAAAGCTCGTCTGTAGATGGGCGTGTCTTGCGTGTACCCAGGTACAAGGGATCGTGTAGGTACTGCTCGTTGTTGGTGCCCGCGTCTAGATACATCGGCAGTAGATATTGCGGAGGGACGCCGGCACAGGCCGTATACAACTGCAATTTGCCAATGGGGATTCCCATGCCGTTCGCCCCCAGGTCGCCGAGCCCAAGAATACGTCCTGCATCGGTGACGCAAATGAACCGCACATCTTTTTCGGGCCAGTTCCTGAGCACTTCTTTAACTTTGCCGCGGCGCGCCGCCATCGAAAGATACATACCGCGAGGCTGGCGGTAGATGTGACCGAATTTGAGGCATGCCTCACCAATGGTCGGATCATAGACAATGGGGAGGAAGCGCGCCGGATCGGACATGATAGTGCTATAGAACAGCGTTTCGTTATGGTCGAGTAAATTGATCAAATAGATGTAGCGTTCGAGATCAGTGGGTTTTTGCGCGAGCTGCAGATTCACTCGCTGCAACTGAAGGTCCTCGGTCTCGGCAACATCGGGCACCAGGCCAACGAGACCCAGGGCTTGCTTTTCGGCTTCCGTGAAAGCAGTCGATTTGTTGAGAGAGGGATCCTGCAATACTTCAATTCCGCGCTTGCCGGCGATTGTCATCTGAATCTCCTTCCTTTTTCCTTTTTCAAAGATCGAAGCTTCATCCCGCAGTAGCCGTGGCGACATACGGTTTCACCATCTTTTCCGGATCCACAACGCGATCGAACTCGGCCTCGGTTACGAACCCGAGTTTGAGTGCGGCAGCTTTAAGCGTGAGGTCGTTATCCATAGCATAATGCGCGATCTTGGAGGCTTTGTCGTAGCCGATGACGGGCGAGAGAGCTGTCACCAGCATTAGTGAACGCTCGACATATTCGTTGATCTTCTTCAAATTGGGTTTGGTTCCTTCGATCAGGAACTTGCGGAAATTCGCGGACGCATCCGTGAGAATGGTGATCGAGTGAGTGACGTTGAAAATGATCAGGGGTTTGTAGACATTCATTTCCAGATAACCCCCGGCGCCGCCAAAGCCCGCAGCGACATCGTTTGCCATCACCTGGACTGCGACCATGGCCAGGGCCTCGGCCTGAGTGGGATTCACCTTGCCGGGCATGATCGAAGAGCCAGGTTCGTTCTCAGGAATATTCAGTTCCGCGAAACCGGCTCGCGGTCCGCAAGACATAAGCCGGATGTCGTTAGCGATTTTATAAAGAGACACGGCCAGCGTGCGCAGCGACCCGGAAAGCTGGACCAACGAATCATGGGCGCCTTGCACCGCGAATTTATTTGGAGCCGTGACAAACGGCAGGCCGGTGAGCCTGGCTATCTCGGCTGCTGCGGCTTCGGCGAATCCAGGTGCCGAATTGATCCCAGTGCCCACCGCTGTCCCGCCCAGTGCGAGGCGGTAAACGCCCTTCAGCGCGTCTTCGATTCGACCCAGATCGTCCTCGAGCATGCCCACATACCCTGACCACTCTTGCCCAAGCGTCAGCGGCGTAGCGTCCTGCATGTGTGTTCGGCCAATTTTGACGATGGCCTCCCATTCCTGCGCTTTGCCGGAGATCGCGTCGTGAAGCTTCTTTACTGCAGGGATGAGGCGTTGCTTCACTCCTGTGGCCGCGGCAATGTTCATGGCCGATGGAAATGAATCATTTGAGGATTGGGCCATGTTGACGTGGTCATTGGGGTGCACTGGCGTCTTGCTCCCCAGAGGTGTGCTCGCGAGCTGGCAGCAGCGGTTGGAGATCACCTCATTCACGTTCATATTGAATTGCGTTCCGCTGCCGGTCATCCAGACATGCAGCGGAAACATATCGTGATGCTGGCCGGCGAGGATCTCGTCACAGACTTGAGCGATCAGATCATGACGTTTGTGGTCGAGGCGCTTTCCTGCGAAGTTCGCGTTCGCGGCAGCTTTTTTCAAAATGGCATAGGCGGTGATCATCTCGTGGGGCACCAAGTCTTTGCCGATGCTGAAGTGTTCGAGCGAACGCTGGGTTTGCGCACCCCAGAGCTTGTCGGCTGGAACATCTACATCCCCAAGGCTGTCGGTTTCTTTGCGAAATTTCATCATCTTCGTTTCTCCTTCCTGGTGTGATTAAAAGGAGAGCCTGCGATTTCGGCCAGCGAGGAGGCTACTGCGGAGTTGCCGATGCTTCCGTTGATTTTGACCTTGAAATTCCGACCGATGATCATCGGTCCCAACTCGGGATGATTGATGTTCGCCGGTATGATTGCGCCCGGCTGCCACGTCTGCCCGCACCTGATCAGCGTGTAGATGGCGACGCTGTTAGTCATGTTCGTTAGGTCCGATAGAGAGTCTTCACACTCTCGTGAAACTTCAGGGTCACGGGAGGAGCGGCATACTTGTCGGTCACAACCTCGATGTATGCACCTCGGCCGCCCTCAGACGCGGTTTTAAGGGCTTGGTCGAATTCTCCGCATGTGCTGACACGCGCCGTAAACCAGTCGTCGCATCCAAGCGCCTTAGGCAAGTCGGCGTAGTGCCATTGAGCAAGATCGTTGTACTCGATGTTGGGATCCTTGCAGAGCAGCCGTTCAATCAGGTAGCCCGAATTGTTGAGAACGAAGATGATGGGCTTCAGCCCGCGCCGGCCGACCTGACT
>Ga0210394_10007494_pt1 | contig 11480 bp, 11 predicted proteins | sample IncBWC12MmetaG_FD_160121 | JGI IMG/M metagenome (GOLD analysis project Ga0210394, IMG submission 160121) | Forest soil microbial communities from Barre Woods Harvard Forest LTER site, Petersham, Massachusetts, United States - Inc-BW-C-12-M | ecosystem: Environmental > Terrestrial > Soil >... | reverse complement strand
CGGGCTGCCGGCTGCTGACCTGAGCGTTGCGCCGCTGCGTGACTTTCCTGGTTCGGCGCGACGGCCGGACCTGGTTGCCGTCGACGGTTTGGAGTTTGCTCGCTGATGGTGAAGACCATGGAACCGAGAGTCCTGAACGTGTTGTTCCTGTGCACTGGGAACTCGGCGCGGTCGATCCTGGCGGAAGCCGTCATGAACGACCTGAGCGTCCGCCGGGGTAAGTTCAAGGGATACAGCGCGGGCAGCCACCCCAAGGGTGCGGTCAACCCGTTTACCCTGGAACTGCTTCAGCGCAGCCACATTTCGATTGAAGGGTTGCGCAGCAAGAGTTGGGACGAGTTCGCCAAACCGGATTCGCCGCCGCTCGACTTTGTGCTCACTGTCTGTGACCAGGCCGCCGGCGAGACGTGTCCATACTGGCCCGGTCGGCCAGTGACTGCCCACTGGGGCATGCCGGATCCTGCCGCCGTCCAAGGGACGGACCAGCAGAAGCGCAGCGCGTTCGCGGATACCTTGATCGCATTGCGTCGCCGGATCGGGCTGTTCGCCAGCCTGCCTTTTAACAAGCTCGATGGCTTGGCGCTCCACAAGAGCGTCTCCGAGATCGGGAAGAAATGACCCTCATACGACGGACCGTCGCCGAATTCATTGGAACGGCTATCCTGCTCGCCGTCGTCGTGGGCTCGGGAATCATGGGCGAGCGGCTCGCCGGCGGCAACGTCGCGCTCGCCCTGCTTGGCAATTCCATTGCGACCGGAGGCGGACTGATCGCGCTGATCCTCGTGTTCGGCCCGGTGTCGGGCGGGCACTTCAACCCGGCCGTGACGTTGTCGCTAGCAGGAACGCGGCGTCATACGTGGCGGGACGTTCCCGGTTACCTGACTGCACAGTTCGCCGGTGCCATCCTTGGCGTGTGGATCGCTCACGCGATGTTCGGGGAGCCCCTTCTCCAGGTCTCGGAGAAGCTGCGCCCTGGCGCGTCCCTGATGTTTAGCGAGGCAGTCGCGACGTTTGGCCTGCTGATCACCATCCTCGCTTGCATCCGCCACCGGCCTGAAGCCGTGCCATACGCGGTCGCTGTCTTTATCGTGGCAGCCTACTGGTTCACCGCCTCGACCTCGTTCGCCAACCCCGCCGTTACGGTCGCACGCTCGCTGACGAACACCTTCGCCGGAATCCGGCCGCAGGATGCACCTGGCTTCATTGTCGCGCAGCTCGTAGGCGCTGCCACGGCGGCCGCCACTGATCGCTGGCTAAATCGGCAACCTGAAGTCTGACGCCCTATCCGCATTTGAGTTCGGCGCCCTTCACAGCCAGCGCGGAACCTTGCTCTGAAGTGCACGCCGTTGGAACGGGTGTCGTCCCAAGGGGATGTCAAGAACCGCGCTGCTAAGTCGTCGCCGATCGCCTGATCGAATTTTGACCGACGAATTATCGGGCGGGACAGCTGGTTTCGCTGTTTCGCCGTGCTCCACACGCAGCAAGGATCTCGAGCGAGCTTCGGAAGCGCCGCTGCGAGTGATCAAGATCTGTCGGACCGGGTGATTGAGCGATCGTGGTCGGGCAAGTATCCGGCCGTCTTCCGCTTCGAGCCCGCGTTGCACCCGGTCCAGCTGATGGCCGGCCTTGCGCCTTGCCGATACCGGGAATGCGCGTAGGTCGGCTCACCCGCAAACATTCGCGACACAAGTTTTTGCGGAGCACAACGGCGTCGACTACTGGCAGCCGCCTTTCGGCCAATAGGCGCGGTACCGACCCTCAATCGAAGTTATTCCCGCGGGAATAGGCCGCATCGACCCGAGGTCAGTCAGGGAAGCACGAGCCGCCGTCTTGCAACAGATTCGCGAGTTTCCTCGGTGCAGCTCGGTCAGCGCCTGGGCGCCACCGGCATCGTCTTCGGCTGAGACTCTGAAGGAGATTGAATGCCTCAAACAATTCGTCTGCACAATTGGATGGCCGCAACCGCGGCGGCGCTGGCGCTCGTGGGCGGTGCGCGAGCCGAGGCGCCGCCTTCCACCGAGAGCGTGCTGCGCGTATGTGCGGATCCGAACAATATGCCGCTGTCAAACCGCAACGACGAGGGCTACGAGAACCGGATCGCCGAATTGCTGGCGCGAGATCTCGGCTGGAAGCTCGAGTACACCTGGTTTCCTCAGCGCATGGGCTTCGTCCGGAACACGCTGAAGGCGCGCGATCAAGACGGGGAACACTTCAAGTGCGACTTGGTGATCGGCGTTCCGGTCGGATACCAGCTGACGCTGACTACACCAGCCTATTACCGCTCGACCTGGGCGATGGTGATTCCGAAGGGCAAGGGGCTGGATGACGTCCGTGCGCCTGACGATCTGTTGAAAATCAATCCAGCGGTGTTGAAAAAGCTGCGCTTCGGGCTGGTGGGACGCACGCCACCGACCGACTGGCTCCTTAGCAACAACCTCATCGGCCAGGCGGTGCCGGTTCCAACGCAGTCAGGGGACCCGGAAGCATACCCGGGCGAGATGATCGAAAAAGAACTCGCAGCGGGCCACATCGATATCGCCTTCGCCTGGGGGCCGATCGCCGGGTACTTCGCCGAGCATGCACAGTCGCCCGGCATGCTGCTGGTGCCGTTTCCGCCCAGTCAGCACATCAAGTTCGACTACGAAATCGCGATGGGTGTGCGCTTTGGGGAAAAAGAATGGCGTGATCGCGTCGCAGGCCTGATCGCCCGCGACCAGAAGGAGATCGACCAGATCCTGCTGTCGTACGGCGTTCCGTTACTGGATGAGTCAGGCAACCTTTCCCGGCCGTAGAGTGAGGCCACTCAATCCCCGTTTATCCCCCGGCGGCAACACGGCACTTAGCTGCACTGAAATGCACCGATCGCGCCGGATCCCGGCTTTCTACTCGCGCGGAAACCTTCTCCGTCGAACGCCGAACGGTTGCTCCCATCCAAAAGCGGTCGCATTATTGGCGCGACGAGCTGACCGTCGGTGCAGGTACGTGCGCCGTGCACCGTCTCGATATCGTGGCCAGGTGCGAACTATCTCCCCTGGCACCAGGGTGAATTCCTCACTCTCCCCGTCTCTCGGCGCCGACACGGTGCAGTTTTTCGGGTGTTCGCCGGCGATCGCGCACAACACAATATACGTTGCAGCCGACCATCCGTCGAACGTTGTTCTCCCGATCCGCCATCGGAACGATATTCGGAAGATTCGCGATAGCGCCGTTGCGCGCGCATCGGACGAACCGGGCGAAGCGATCTTTTCCCTGTCACTGGAATCCGTGACCCTTGGGAATAAGTCGGCGTGCTTTCCGGTATGCAGTGACAGCCAGCGCAAAGGGAGTCGTGAGCGGATCAGACTCAACAAGGGCTCTGCAGCACCACAGATGGGATGCGCCAACAGGGAGATTCCAAGGATCCCTCAACGCGTGAGGGCCTTAATTTGAGTCGCATCTAACGCTCACTGCCTATCGGAAATTCCTGTCGACTAGCCACGATCAACGGCGATTGGCTGCGCCTATCTGCGGAACAGCAATATTCATTTCGATTCTCCTGGTAGGTGATCGTCACGAGCTGAATCAACGAATCCGCACCGTCAGCGCGGCGCGTTGGTCTTACCGGAGGTGAGCTGGATTCATTCCAGGCTCGGGCCATCCTGAGTTCAACTAAAGTCGAAAGGCGGGTTGCCGCGGATGATAGTCCAATGATTTTGTGAAACGTAGCTGCTTGAACTTGAGCGAAGAATCCAAAAACGCGGAGGCACGCTTGTCCGCGGCATGTCGTGCCGATAGTAAGTAGACGCAATGCGGACGCATTCGAACGATTGAACCTTGGACGAGGGCAGGTGCACAGACCGGAGCTAAAAGACCTCACACAACTGAAGGAGACGATCATGCACTTCAACCCGCGAAGCGTCCTGTTCCTTGGGGCCTTGGCGTCAGCGCTTGCCCTGCAAGGCACCCGTGCGCAGGCGCCCGCCAGTGCCGCCATGCGGCCGCTAATCGTTCAGCAGGTCGATGAGAGCGCCCGCGAAACGTTGGAACGGAACACACGACCCGAGGCCACTGCGCACAACGACCGGGGTGCAGTCGCCGACGACTTCCCGATGGAGCACATGCTGCTCCAATTGAAGCGATCGGCCGAGCAGGAGAAGGCGCTCGGACAACTGATCGACGAACTGCACACGAGGGGTTCGCCAAACTTCCATCATTGGCTTACGGCAGGGGAGTTCGGGCAACGGTTCGGTTTAGCAAAGCAGGACATCAATGCGGTGGGCCATTGGCTCGAATCGCACGGGTTCAGGGTCAACCTGGTGTATCCGAGCGGCACGCTGATCGACTTCTCGGGGACCGCCGGCCAGGTGCGCGACGCCTTCCAGACGGAGATTCATCATCTCGACGTGGAGGGCGAACAGCACTTCGCCAACATGAGCGATCCGCGCGTTCCGGCCGCGCTGGCGCCGGCCGTGCTGGGCGTGGTTTCGCTGCACGACTTTCGTCCGCATGGCATGGTCAAGCCGCGCGCGGACTTCACGTTTACCGCCGCGGGAGCGACCTTTCAGGCAATCGTTCCGGGCGACTTGGCTACAATCTACAAGCTGAACCCGCTGTTCAGCGCCGGTGTGTCGGGACAGGGCCAGACAGTCGTTGTGATCGAACCCACCGACGTTTTCAGCACGTCCGACTGGGATACGTTCCGCTCGACGTTCGGTCTTTCCAGCTTCTCGTCGGGCTCGTTCTCGCAGATTCATCCGGCGCCGCCGAGCGGATCGAACAACTGCTCGGATCCCGGCGTCACCACCGACGATGTCGAGGCGATTCTCGACGCCGAATACGCCAGTGCAGCCGCGCCCAGCGCGGCCATCGTACTGGCCTCGTGTAGCAACACCAGCACGACGTTCGGGGGGTTGATCGCCTTGCAGAACCTGTTGAACGAGAGCAGCACGCCGCCCGCGGTTGTCAGCATCAGCTTCGGAGAATGCGAGGCTGGCAACGGCGCAACCGCCAACGCCGCCTACAACTCGACCTACCAGCAAGCCGTGGCTGAGGGGGTGTCGGTCTACGTTGCCGCCGGCGACTCCGGCGCTGCGGGCTGCGACCTCAATCAGACGAGCGCGACGCACGGCATCGGCGTCAGCGGGTTTGCCTCGACCCCCTACAACGTTGCGGTTGGCGGAACCGATTTCGGCGATTCCTTTGCCGGCACCAACAGCATGTACTGGAATTCGACCAATAGTTCGACCTTCGAATCTGCATTGTCGTACGTCCCGGAAATTCCGTGGAACAACTCGTGCGCCAGCGTGCTGATCTCCACGGTTGAGGGCTTCGCCACCACTTTCGGCTCGAACGGCTTCTGCAACAGCGCGATCGGCAGCTCGTTCCTGACGACGGCGTCCGGCTCGGGTGGCCCCAGCGCCTGCGCCACCGGCGCCGCCACCACTTCCGGCGTGGTCAGTGGCAGCTGTCAAGGCTGGGCCAAGCCTTCCTGGCAGTCGATAGTCGGCAACCCCGCGGACGGCGTGCGCGACGTCCCGGATGTTTCGATGTTTGCGGCCAACGGTGTTTGGGGACACTACTACGTTTTCTGCTTCAGCGATCCTTTCAATGGCGGAGTTCCCTGTACCGGCAGCCCCGCTGGGTGGGCGGGCGCGGGCGGAACCTCGTTCGGTGCGCCGATCTGGGCGGGCATCCAGGCGCTGATCAATCAGAAGACCGGGGCGCGGCAGGGCAATCCCAACCCGATCCTGTATCAGCTGGCGGCCACCGAATACGGCAGCTCCGGCAACGGCTCCTGTAATTCGACACTGGGTAACGGCGCGGCCAGTTCCTGCGTCTTCTACGATGTCACTCTGGGCGATATGGACGTGAACTGCAGCAGCTCGTTCAATTGCTTTGACCCCTCGGGGTCTAACGGCGTGTTGTCCACTTCGAACACCTCGTACGCCCCGGCTTACGGCACAACGGTCGGCTGGGACTTCGCAACCGGCATCGGCACCGTCAACGTGGCCAACCTAGTGAACAGCTGGCCCGTGTCCGGGCCGGCGCCCAACTTCTCTCTGTCCGCCTCGCCGAGCGGCCTGACGATCGCGCAGGGCGCCAATGGCACCGGCACGGTCACGGTGACGCCGTCCAACGGCTTCACCGGAAGCGTGACGTTGTCGGCTTCGGGGCTGCCGAGCGGTGTAACGGCTGCTTTCAGCACCAACCCGACCACCGGCACCAGCACGTTGACGTTGAATGCCAGCAGCACCGCCGCGCTCGGAACGGCCACGGTGACGGTGACCGGAACGTCCGGCAGCCTGACGCACACCACTTCGGTCTCCCTCACGGTGAGCGCCGCACCGAACTTCGGGCTGTCGGCCTCTCCGGGCAGCGTGACGATTACGCAGGGAAGCGCCGGTACCAGCACGATCACGGTGTCGCCTTCAAATGGATTCACCGGCAGCGTGACGCTGGCAGCTTCGGGCTTGCCGAGCGGTGTAACGGCCGCGTTCAGCCAGAACCCAATCACCGGCACGAACACATTGACGTTGACGGCCAGTGCGACTGCTGCGACGGGCACTTTGACCGTCACGGTGACTGGAACGTCGGGGAGCCTGACGCATACGACGTCCGTCACGCTCACCGTAAACGCCGCCGCGGTGGGCGGCGATTTCACGCTGTCGGCCTCGCCGAACAGCGTGTCGGTCTCACGCGGGTCATCCGTCAGGACAGCGATCACGATTGCGCCGTCAAGTGGCTTCACCGGCAGCGTGTCGCTTTCGGCTTCGCGCCTGCCGAGCGGCGTAACGGCGTCGTTCAGCCCCGATCCTGCCATGTCGACCAGCACGCTGACGTTGACGGCCAGCAGCAGCGGGCCCCGAGGAACGGTGACGCTTACCGTGACCGGGACGTCTGGCAGTCTGAGGCACACAACCACTGTGAGCCTCAGTGTCCACCGATAAGATCGGCCGTCGAGCTGTAGGATTCCGTTCGGCCTCGCCGCTTCCGCGGCGAGGCTTTTTTCTGAGCGATGTCAATGGCGGAATGAAGGTGTGATGATCCGCTTCCCCACGCGGGCGGCGGATTTCCTGCTCGGCGCAGAGCTTCAAGGTTATTCCCTTTTAATTCAATCAGTTACCCCGCCGGCGGGACGCCAAAAAGTCGGGTGAAAGACTCCTATTTTTTTCTCTGGATATCTAGGCAACGCGTATACCATAGGTATACACTCTGCAAAACTGGCTGCGCACGTGATTCGCGACTTTCGGCACAAGGGACTCGAAGCGTTCTTCAAGACCGGGAGCAGAGCAGGCATCCAGCCGACGCATGCATCGAAGCTCAAGATGCGGCTCGCCACGCTGAATGCGGCGAGCAACCCGCTAGACATGAATCTGCCGGGGTGGGGGCTGCACCAACTGAAAGGCGATTTGGCGGGGCAGTGGTCGGTATCGGTGAGTGGCAATTGGCGAGTGGTGTTCGCGTTCGAAGGCAGTGACGCGGTTCTGGTCGATTATCTGGACTATCACTAGAAGAGGCAGCAAATGGCACGGATGCACAACCCTCCCCACCCGGGTTTGACCCTGCGCGACGACGTGCTGCCCGCGCTCGGCCTGACGATCACCGGGGCCTCCGAAGCCCTCGGCGTGACCCGCGCCATGCTGTCGCGCGTGCTTAACGGTCACGCGGCCATTTCGGCGGAGATGGCGCTGCGGATCGAGCGTTGGCTGGGCGTCGATCATGGCGGTCGTGCGGAGGTATGGCTCGCGCAGCAGGCCGAGTACGACCTGTGGCACACCGAGCAGCACGCGAAGCGTCAGCTCGCAAAGGTCAAGCACGTGGAACTTGTAGACGAGATCGACGCTATAGCAGCGTGATGTGGCGGGGCCTTGTGCGTCGTCTGTCAAGGGCAACCAAGTTTTCCCCAGTTCGGACAATTGAATTTTCCCCACCCAGTTCATGATTCGGTCGCTTCCTCGGCTCGCACGAGTCCCGCCTTCAGCTTTTCTTTCAGCCGGTACGAGTTGCCACGGATGTTTAGAGTGACGGCGTGGTGCAGTAGTCGGTCCAGGATGGCCGTCGCGATGACACGGTCGCCGAACACATCGCCCCACGAAGCGAAGCTTTGATTGCTGGTTAGGATCATGGGTCCGCGCTCGTAGCGGCGGCTGATGAGCTGGAAGAACAGGTTTGCCGCGAGCCGATCGATTGGCAGATAGCCGATCTCGTCGACGATGAGCAGCCGCGGCGTCGTGAAGAATTTCAGTTTCTCGTCCAGCCGGCTCTCGCCGTGCGCCTTGGTGAGCGTGGTGATCAGATTGGCCGCGGTCGTGAACAGCACCCGGTAGCCGGCCTCGATCGCCTTCAGGCCCAGAGCCACCGCCAGATGGGTTTTACCTACACCCGGCGGCCCGAGGACAAGAACATTGTCGCCGTGTTCGATGAAGTGGCAACTGGCCAGCTGCTGGACTTGCCGCTTGTCGATCGAGGGCTGATAGCTGAAGTCGAACGTTTCCAGAGGTTTGACGAACGGGAACCGGGCCATCGCGGTGCGCATGGCCACATTCTTCTGCGTCTTGGCCGCCACCTCCTCGGACAGCACTTGGTCCAAGAAGTCGCTGTAGGCCATTTCCTTGGCAGCCGCCTCCTGCAACAGCGCCTCCAGGCGCTCGCGGCTCTTGAACAGCCGCAGCTTCACCAGGTGCTCGGACAGCCGCTCCAGCTGAGCGGGGTTCATGCGACCTCCAGCATTTGCTCGTACACGGCCAGGTCACGCACCTCGACCACGTCATGGGGCACCCGCGCAGAGCCGCCTCCGAGTTGCGAGTTCGATTCCGCCGCCTCGCCGAAGCGCTTGCGCGCATTGCGCACAACGGCACCCGGTCCATGCCCCGGATTGACGCTGAGCTGATGCTGTCCGGCCAGCACCTCGTGCTCGGCCACGACTCGACCGCGGTGGCTGATCTGCCACTGTCCTCCGACCCGCACCACCTCCACCGTGCGCCCGATCAGCGCAAACGGGACCGAGTACCGATTGGTGTCGATCGTGACCAGCCAGTCGTCGGCCACCACCCGCTCGCGCCGCATCGCCTGCAGGAAGCTGGCTCGGCCGCCGATCGGCGTCAACTGCTCGCGCTCGCGCGCGTACCGTTCGATCGGCTGCTCATGCGTCGTGCCATGGATGCGCACATCGGCGATCTCGAGCAGCCAACCTTGAAGCTGCTCATTGAAGTCGACCAGGTCCCGAAACGAGCGGCCTGGCAGGAAATTGCCCTTGACGTACTTGACTCCCGATTCGACCTTACCCTTGGTCTGGGCCCGATACGGGCGGCAAACCCGCGGTTCGAAGCCCCAGTACGCCGCGAACGCCTCGAAGGTCGGATTCCAGCACCGCTTGCCTTCGCGTTCGCCCAAGATCACGGTTCGCATCCGGTCATACAGGATCTCGCCCGTCACCCCGCCCAGATGCTCGAAGCCGTGCTCGTGCGCGGCCAGCAGCGAGGCCATCCGCTCGTGCTCGTAGCCTCGGTTCGCCGGTTCAGGTGCAGGGCCGCTAACGCGGCGTGTCGCGACGGCGCTCTGGTCGATGATGGGGCACACCGACAAATGGGGAGGAAATCTCATGAACCACGGTAGCTTGTCGTCACATCAGGTTGAAGCACTCGCGCAGTACCTTCACGCAATACAATCGTGACCGACGGTCCTCCGGCCGCAAAGATCTGGACGTACGACGGGGCAGTTGAATGTCAATATCTCGCATTGGGTGCATCAGAACTTGAAAGGCCATGCTTACCTGCGGCGAAATGTCATCGCCGCAAACAGCTGTCAAGAATCACAACCGGGTGAAGGAGTTTCAGCGATGACAAGGAAAAGTATCCTATTTAGTGCGTCTCTTGCGGTATCGCTCGCCTTCCTGGGTGCCGGGGCGGCGATTTCCGCCCAGGACAAGTACACGCTCAAAGTGCCCAATGGCCTCGCGTTCTCTGAGTTCAGGGGATATGAAAGCTGGCAGACGATTTCAATCAGTTATAACGAAGGGCTGCTCGCCGTGATCCTCGGGAATCCCGCAATGATCGATGCCTTCAAGGCGGGCATTCCCGGCAATGGCAAGCCTTTTCCCGATGGCGCCAAAATGGCGAAGATCCATTGGAACCCGAAAAAGAACGAGGCGTACCCCGGTCAACCATTGGTGCCCGGTACCCAGCATGACGTTGATTTCATGGTGAAGGATGGCAAGAGGTTCGCGGACAGTGGCGGATGGGGATATGCGGTGTTCGACTATGACGCCGCGTCCGATACGTTCAAGCCCGGCACTTTGGCGGACAAGCCGCCGCAGGGCGACGACGCCAAGTGCGGGTTCGCGTGCCACACAATAGTGAAGACACGGGACTACGTTTTCACGGAGTACGGCAAGAGGTGACGTAGTCCTTGCTGGCGTTCGCTTTACGCACGATCAGGGCGAACGGGGTGTAGTTCCATCGGCTTTAATCGAATTCGCGCAACTCGCGATCCATCAATTTTGCGCATCCGCCGCCTTGTGCGCCGCGGCCGCCTCGGCCTTGAACCGCTCCAACGCGCCACTGCGGATCATTTCACGGCGTTCTTCGAGGCCGCGGTGAAGTTCGAACAACACTCTTCCCGCGTGTTCGTTCTTCTGGATTGCAGTCCAATAGGCAGCGACATTTGCAATTGCCGGAATCGGCGTCTCGACGCCGACGGCCGGCAGGACATTGTCGACCAAGAAGAGTCCAGGCACGAGCGCGCAATCCGCCAGCGTGATGCGACCGCAGCAAGCGAAGCCATCCGTGCCGATGAATTTGTCGAGCGCCTTGATGTTCCGCACCACCTCGCCGGCCAGCCGGTCGCTGACACCATCGTTGCGTGCGGCGGCGGGTGTCTGACGGGACAGGGCGCCTGTCTGAACGGACAGCATGAACATGTTGTTCATGATATAGATGTCGCCAATGCGGGCGAGCACGCGGATGTGCGCGGTCTCGCGCGGCGTGGTTCCCAGCAGCGAAGGTTCGGGATAGATCTCTTCGAGATATTCCGCGATCACTTCGGATTCCGGCATCACGTCGCCATCCATATTGAGAACCGGAACACGTCCGATCGGAAACCTCTCGCGGAATTTTGGCATGCCCCAATGTTCTGGCAGTTCGAAGACGATATCCGTAATACCCTTGGCGTAGATCTGCATGCGAACGCGGGCGGAATAGGGGCTGAGGTCGGCGGAATACAGTTTCATCATGATTTGACGGTCCCCTGCGCGGTCTGTCGATTGTCGCCACCGACACCTACCACGGTGTGCAGGTGTCGGATTCGTTGCGGGCGCTCAGCCGCCGGCGAACGCCATGCGGGCTCCAGAAATATGGGCGCGCGCTCTTTGAACCCGGATAACAATTTCATTTCAAAATAAGTTCGCGAACATATTCGTTGCCCAGAACTTTTCTGTATTCACTCCGGGCCACTCTGGCCTTGTTCTGACACTCGGTGCTACAGATTACCTTCTTGGCCACTGC
>Ga0210394_10007493_pt1 | contig 11480 bp, 9 predicted proteins | sample IncBWC12MmetaG_FD_160121 | JGI IMG/M metagenome (GOLD analysis project Ga0210394, IMG submission 160121) | Forest soil microbial communities from Barre Woods Harvard Forest LTER site, Petersham, Massachusetts, United States - Inc-BW-C-12-M | ecosystem: Environmental > Terrestrial > Soil >... | reverse complement strand
TGACCGGCGGCTGAACCGTGCTGAGCGCGACAACGTCCGCGGGACCCGCGCCATTGACTGCGGTGAAGTTAGCGGCGACGACGCCCGCGGATAATTCGGTCGGCACGCCGCCGCAGGAGTATCCGAAACAGCTGTAGCCGTAGTTGTTGTTGCAGCCGGCAATCAGGACTGACGCCGCGATTCCGAGCAGCGCGCGAATTGCGATCGTGTGGGGAAATTGCCGCTGTTTTTCGCGAGGATTTGCGTACAACATGTTGGATATTTTACTCCTTTTGAATACATTGCAAAGCGCGGCAATGAGATGTGCTTTGCATTGCGAATGCCCGGGCAGGCGCCATCAACGCACGGTCCGAAGAATCGTTGACAGCGCATCCGTCGCTTAGTAGCGACAGGAGAATTCTTCTACGGGATTTTCAATTTAATTCCATGCGGCCAACCTTCGCTCCGACAACGCCTGCGCGATAGCCAGCATGTCCGTCTATTGGACCAAGTTTTCTTGGCGCCTGATACGCGGAACGAGTAAAGGATTTGCAGGGATTTGTACCAGCACACTCTTTGGAGGCCGCGATATGTCGTTTATGAGCGAATTTCTCGAGAAGTCCCCTAACTTGTCTGCTGCATCGAAGTACACGACGATGAATGGCTACATCTACCTTGGGCTTGGCGCACTATTCATTCTTTGGCCGGGCGCAGTACAAACGCTATTCATGGATGACGCCTTCACCGGTCACGAGAAAGCACTATTCCGGGTGATTGGTATGACCGTCGCAGTCATTGGCTGGCTCTACTTGTTCGGCGGACGTTCCGGCGGACGCCAGATCGTCGCGGCTTCCATACTCGACCGTTGGGTGCTAGTTCCGGCGGTCGGCGTGCCGGTGGCGCTCGCCGGTGTTTTTCCACGTGCGGTGCTGGCGTTTGTAGTTCTGGACGCCTCGCTCGCCCTGGGTGCCTGGATGATTCGCCGTCGCGCGGCTCAATAGCCGCAAAAAAAATTCCGGGCCACGCGGCCCGGAAAATTAAAGACTTCGCTGCCTGCGGAGCTACTTCGAAGCCGCTGCCAGCGCCGTCTGGTGCTGCTCGAGCTTGGCCATCACATCGCCGACGCTGAAGCTGGCCGGCTTTTGCCTGGGCGGAAATTCCGCCAGCGTCTGCATCCACTGCATGACTAACGCGGCGGCCGGCATCAGCATGTACACATGATCGATGCGCCATTTGTTGTAGAACAAATCAGCGCATTGATCGGCTTTCTCGAAGGGATCGATTCGCAGGTTGACGAGCTTCGGAACCCGCAACGGCACCAGCGGCTCCTCCCAGACGCCAAATCCTTCCCTGCGCTGCTCCATGAAATGCACTTTCCAATTACCGTAACGGATCGCCATGAGGTCGCCGTCGTCGCTCCAGTACCCGAACCCCGGCCGCGGACTTGTCTTTGCCTCGCCTTTGAAATGCGGGATCAGGTTGTACCCATCGATGTGGACCTTGTAGGTCTTCTTGCCTGCGGTATAGCCTTTCTTGAGCTTTTCCACCACGTCCGGTTCCCCGCCGGCCGCCACCAGCGTCGGCAGCATGTCCTGATGAGAGAAAATCTCGTTGCTCACGGTACCCGGCTTGATGACGCCCGGCCACCGTATCGCGCAGGGTACGCGCCAGCCGCCTTCCCAATTCGTGTCCTTCTCGCCGCGAAACGGCGTGGTCCCGCCGTCCGGCCAGGACATCACCTCAGCGCCGTTGTCGGTCGAGTACATCACAATGGTGTTATCCGTGATCCCGAGTGCATCGAGCTTGGCGAGCAGCTGGCCCACCTGACGATCGTGCTCGACCATGCCGTCCGCGGTCACACCGAGGCCCGTGACGCCCTCGCACTCCTTCTTCAAGTGCGTCCAGATATGCATCTTGGTCGAATTCCACCAGCAGAAAAAAGGCTTGCCTGCCTTGTGCTGGCGCTCGATAAAGTCCAGTGCGCCCGCGGTGATCTCCTCATCCATAGTTTCCATGCGCTTCTTGTTGAGCGGACCGGTATCCTCGATCTTCTGGGTGCCATCTGGATTGGCCCATGAATGCAGGACGCCGCGCGGCCCGAATTTCTTTTTGAAATCGGGATTTTTCGGGTAATCAGAGTCTTCAGGCTCCTCCTCTGCATTCAAGTGATAGAGGTTGCCGAAAAACTCATCGAATCCGTGCATGGTCGGCAGGAATTCATCCCGATCACCCAAGTGGTTCTTGCCGAACTGACCGCAGACGTAGCCTTGCGGCTTGAGCAATTCCGCAATCGTCGGATCCTGCGGCTGCAGGCCCAGCGGGGATCCAGGCAACCCAACCTTGGTCAGCCCGGTACGGATCGGCGACTGTCCCGTGATGAAGCAGGCCCGGCCCGCAGTACAACTTTGCTGGCCGTACCAATCGGTAAAATTCGCACCTTCCTTGGCGATGCGGTCGATATTCGGCGTCCGGTAACCCATGATGCCATTGTTGTTGGCGCTGATATTGAACCAGCCAATATCGTCGCCCCAGATAATGAGAATGTTCGGCTTGCTTTGCGTTGGCATGTCGCGATAGTCCCCGTGCATTTGCCCAGTTGAAAGAAGAAGTGGCCCACCCGCGATTGCCCGACGAGTAGGTAGGTTGACGCTAGATCTACCGCTCCGAACCGTCAATGCGGCTAAAGTCCAATTCGAAATGCGCGCTAAAGGCCTCGCAAAAATCGCAGCACGGCCGCCGCGCATTCCGTTGGACGTGTTTGCAGCAGCAAGTGCGGAGCGTCAATCTCGATCAGTTGGGCGTGCGCAAGGTTCTTGACCAGCCAACGCGTCGCGCCCCGCGGCAGCACTCGGTCACCTCGCGCGCGCAGTACCAATACCGGGATCTGTATGCACCGCAGGGCTTGGGTCGCATCCACCTCCAGCAATGCCGCAATGCGCTGGCGAACCACGGCGGCGGAAACGCCCGACATGGCGCGTTCCATTTGCGTTGGAGCGCGATCCGCTGCGAGGGATCCCCACATCAATGGAGCGCGCACCCATCGGGGCAGCGATTTTACCGGCGCGTAGGCCGCGAGCGGCCGTGCCCAACCCAGCCATGGAAAGGGATTCTTTGCGAAGGTTGCGCAGAGGATGAGTCCGACCAGACCCTTGGGTGCACGCGCCGCGATGCGTATCGCGAGCGGACCCGAGAAGGATTCGCCCAATAAAGCGAACGGCTGTTCGTGTGGCAGTGCGTCCAACACGCCCGACACCAGAGTCTCGAGTGCCTCATAACCCAGCGGTTGATCAGTCGGATATGCCACGACCAGCGCGCGGACGCTTGAGTTCAGCACGTTCAAGAACGGCGCGAACAGTTTGCCGGTGCCATCGAGGCCCGGCAGCAGGACAAGATGAGGTGAGCGCGTCGCGTCGGTCACGCTATGCGTTGTCGCTACTGCGTCAGCGCGATGGTTTTAAGCATGTGTTCCTCGATCGATTGCAGCTGCACGACGCTCCTTTGATCCGTGTCGTACACCGACTTGAGGAAGGCCGCATCCCAGCTGGTCAAGCTTTGCGGCAAGTTGTCCCCGGCCGCATTGAACAGTTGCATGATGGAAGGCGCGGCTCCCACCTTCGCGTCCAGATGCACCTCGGCCAAGCCGACCATGCTGATGTAGTCCGCGAGCTGCGCGACGCTGAGGTTCTTCACGCGAGAGGTGTCGATGATCGCGACGACCAGCGACAAGTTCTCCACCCCGCCCCATTGAAGTCGGGTGGGATTGCGGAGCTTGAAGGTCGGGTAAGTATTCTGCGCGGTAGCGGTAGCCCCCGACATCCCCGTCCCGCCCGCCAGCGCAAGAGGCTCGTCGGAGGCCGGCATGCCATCGCCCGAGCCGTGATCACGGTTGTACCAGACGCGCACCGGCCGCGGCGTGCTCAAGAAACTCTTGATCGGGCCTCTGCCGTGCAGCGAGTTGAACATCCGGGGATCACGCGCATACCATTTCTTCAGAAACTGATCGGGTTCGGCTGTCGCGACCACATAAAAGTTGGGGCGGCAAGGTTCCGGAGCAAGCCGTGCGCCGGCGGACACGGCAATCTCCGACAGGCGTCCCGCGACGAATTTGTTTTGTTCCTGCTCCAATCCATCGACAAGGGGACAGATGGGCTGGTTCCAGCGCGCCAGCCCCTCATTGTCGACGGAATGGCGAACGATGACGGAAAAAACGAAGGAGTCCACTTGGTGCTCGAGTGCCTTGCGTTCCCGCTGGGCCTCGACCGTGATCGAGTTGAGTTCGGGCTTTACGGGTGGTGTTTGCTGCGCATCGGCGCCGATGCTGCCCGCAAACAAGCAAATGCAGCCGATTGCGGCTCGCCCAAACATGGATTCAAGTGCAGCATTTTTTGCTTTGCGACGCAAGATCGGTACTTAGTACTAGCGAGCATGAGAAAGGCGTACTCCACTTGGGGTCAGTGAAGTACGCCGTTCTCGCATCGCACATCCACCATCAATTCAACGAATCGCTGCCTGCAGCCGCGACAGAGTTTGACCCTTTCGAATGCTCTGCATCGAACGAGCCGCTACCCGTGGCGCTATGGCCACCGGCGTTGACGGTCTGGGTCGTGCTGCCCATGAGGCTTGCCGAAGGCCTGGGTTGCGCACGCGCCGTAGGCTTGTCCGGCGTTCCCATTGCCGGCGCTGACTTGGTGGGCGTTGCGGCAGCAGCGTTCGCCGGCGCCGATTTCGCGAAGTTGGTCATCGCCGAGGCGTTGGTCATCGCTGAGGCGTCGACGCCCGATGAGCCCTTGGTCGCGGCCGCCTCTGCGTTGGCGCTCGCATCGCTGCCTGCCTGGATTGTGGACTGCGCCGCGTGGTCGGCCTTGTTATCGACTCGCTTGGCCGCGTTGTCGGCATAGTTATCGACCCTCTTGGCCGCGTTGGTAACCGGCTTGGTTTTCACGGATTTGAGCGACTCGTCGAATTGACCCTGCGCAGCGAAGCTGCCTGCGCCGCCAATGCCCCGACCACCAAAACCGCTCAAGTTTCCCGCCACGCCGCCGCCGAGACTGCCGCCCGCGCCGCCGCCCACGAGACCCGCATAAGCCGGAGAGGCCAAAGCCAAGACTACGGCTGCACTAACGCCTGCGAAAATCTGTTTGGTATTCATCTCGTACTCCTGTGTGGCTGCAGACATCCCGCAGCCTTCACTGTTGATACGACGCCGCCTTGAGATTTCTTCCATCACCGTCACCGATGTAGCAGGGGCCTGGGATCAGTGCGGTACTCGGCCCCAACCAGACCATAGCCATATGTCAAATCTCGGCCGGGGGAACCCAGATGGATCGCCGTATGGGCGAGCGCGTCAATGGCTGCGCTGGCAGCGGCGGTGCCGGGTGTGGCGACGCTCGCCGCCAACAACCCGGCCACTATCGGTGCGGCAAACGAAGTCCCGCGCACCGCGGCGTAGCCATGCGCGAGGCTGGCCGCGGCCAGATCAGATCCCGGAGATGCAAACATGACTTGCGGCCCGCGCGCCGCTTCGATCAGCACATGACCACGCGCGTCCACCGCCGTGACTCCGACCACATCAGGATAAGAGGCCGGATATAGGGGCGGCGCCGCGGGTCCGTCGTTGCCGACCGCCGCGACGATGATGAAGCCGCGAGCGATTGCGCGAGCGATCACCTGCTCCAACAAGGCGTTTCTCGCACCTACCAAACTGATGTTGATGACGGGCACCTGCTCTTGCACCATCCATGCAAGCGCAGCGACCAGCGCATCGACGGCACCGCCCGTGGGCTGCCCGCAATAGACGTCCGCCGCATATAACGCGGCATCGGGTTGCACCCCGCGAAAGCCCTGGGCACGCCCAACCAATAAAGATGCAACGGCCGTCCCGTGAGCCGCCGGTAGTAACTTATTTCCGCAGCCCCAGGTGTGGACGCTGGATTCCTGAAAAGCCGGGTGACTGGTATCGACACCGGTGTCCAGCAGACCCACCCGCAATCTGGGGATCTGCAGGTGTGCATCGGAGGGCGCCTGCAAGGTCGCATTCTGCGCAATCGGATTCACCGCAGCACCGGACCAGGCGCCGCTGCCAAAATAAATGTGATTGTAGTCGTAGACTCCATCGGGATCGGCGGCGCGAATCAGGCGCAATGCCTGCTGCGTCGACATGGAGTCGGGCGCGCGAAACACCACCAAATGAATATTCATGGAGTCGCTGATTTGCTCGCGTGCGACGACGAAGTTCAAGGCGCGAGCGCTCGCCGCTGCCGCTACGCTCTGTGACAGCCCCAGGATCTCGTTGCGTATGATCGGCTCGCCGTTTGCATCGCGATCCAATACCCGGCGATTGCCGCGCAACAGGCGATTGATTTCAAGATGCCGCACCGCGCTCAAGCGCTGCAATGATTGTGCATCGATCGGGTCGAGGTTTTGAGCCGCACTCTGCAGCGGCAGACCAGGCAATTGCAGCGGCAGCGGCGGCAGACGTATCTGCGCGCTGGCCGCCGCGGCCAACAGGCTCAACGCCAACGCGCTGCGGCTGAAATTTTGCATGAGCTATTCTCGCGTACAATGCGTGGAAGAAACATCCTCTCTCGATCGTCTAATATATGAATACGAGCGAGACGTCGCAAAACATCCACGAGCAAATCGTCGCTCTGCTGCCGCGATTGCGGCGCTTTGCGCGCAATTTGACGCGCAATCCGCACGACGCGGACGACGTGGTACAAATCGCGGTGGAGCGAGCCTTGGTGCGGGTGGATCAATGGCGCCGCGATGCGCGCCTGGATAGCTGGATGTTCAAGATCGTGAGAAATGCGTGGATCGACGAACTGCGCTCGCGCGGACGGCGGGACAAGATATTCCTTGCCGAGGAGGCGGGGGACCATGTTGGCATCGAGCCAATCGAGAGCGAAACCGCCCGCATGTCCGTGCAGGCGGCGATGGCACGACTGCCCGAAGATCAGCGCGTCGCAGTCGGTCTGGTGCTCGTGGAAGGACTGCCCTATAAGGAGGCTGCCGAGGTGCTCGACATACCGATAGGAACCCTTACCAGCCGGCTCGCTCGCGGACGAGAGGCATTGCAAGCGCTGCTTGGAGGCGAAGGGTAAGCCACATGACGATTTCCGATGAAACACTGATGGCGTTCGCGGATGGCGAGCTGGATGGTCCTGCGCGTGCTGCGGTGGAATTGGCTGTGCGCGCCGATCCGCAACTCGAAAAACGCGTCGCCGAGCATCGCGCCCTGCGGCAGCAAATCCAAGCGGCCTATTCGGCCGAACTGTCCGAGCCAGTACCCGAACGCTTGCTGTCGGCAGCCAAACGCACACCGGATATGCCACGCACAAACGTGGTGAATCTGCAGGAGGCGCGAGATGCCATGGCGCGCGATGCGGCGCGCGCGCGGCCGAGCCAGATGTGGTGGCGACCGGTGGGATCGATCGCTGCCAGCCTGATCATCGGATTTGGTCTTGGCTATGCAAACTGGCATCAAGCCTCGCCGCTCACCCGCAACGCCGGCGGTGCAATGGTGGCAAGCGGCCAACTCGCAGAGGCTTTGTCTCACCGGCTCGCGGCCGACCAATCGCCGGCGTCGACCGTGCAAATCGGCATTAGTTTTTTGGCGAAATCCGGCGACTACTGCCGCACCTTTTCCTTAGCAGGTGCCGTATCGCCGGCGGGTGTTGCATGCCATCATGGCGAGGAGTGGCAGATCCAAATGCTGACCCAATCCGTTGGCGGTGGCGACGCCCCCGGTGGATACCGTACCGCTGCCTCGGGCATGTCCCCGGCGATTCTCAAGGCCGTGGACGAGCAGATTGCCGGCGAGCCGCTCGATCAATCGGCCGAGTCGGCGGCGCGAAGCAAAGACTGGAATTCGACGCATGCGGCCCGATGAATACACCGCGTTTGACGCCACCGGATGGCGCGCGGTGGCCGGCTAGGCAGCCGACAGTGCTTTTTTCTCGATTCTGCGAGCCGTCAGAATGCCCTCGGTGTAGCCGTTAGGCTGCTCGCGTCCCTTGAACACCAAATCGCATGCCGCCTTGAAGGCCACGTTGCTGTCCGGACCGTCCGCGAGCCGGCGATAGGTTGGGTCGCCGGCATTTTGCTTATCCACCACGCGAGCCATGGCCTTCAGCGCAGTCATGACCTGCGTGGTTGAGCAAATGCCGTGCCGCAGCCAATTCGCGACATGCTGGCTCGAGATGCGCAGAGTGGCGCGATCCTCCATCAATGCCACATCGTAATAATCGGGCACCTTCGAGCAGCCAACGCCGGAATCAATCCAACGCACCACGTAACCCAAAATGCTCTGCGCATTGTTGTTGAGTTCCTCCTCAATCTCCGACTGACTCCAGGCCGGAGCGGCAACCAGCGCGGGATTTAAAATCTCATCCAAGGGGGCGCGAGCGCGCTTTGCCAGCTGCGATTGCACGGCGGCGACATCCACCTGGTGATAGTGAAGGGCATGCAGGGTTGCTGCCGTGGGCGAGGGTACCCATGCGGTGTTGGCGCCGGCCCGAGGGTGGGCGATTTTTACTTTCAACATCTCAGCCATGCGGTCAGGCATAGCCCACATTCCCTTGCCGATCTGCGCAATCCCTCGCAGTCCGCATGCCAATCCGATGTCGACGTTTTGTCGTTCATAGGCATCCAGCCATCCGGCTTTCTTGAGATCGTTCTTTCGCGGAGTCACACCGGCTTCCATCGAGGTGTGAATATCATCGCCGGTGCGATCGAGAAAGCCGGTATTGATGAACGCCACCCGCTGGCGCGCGGCGCGTATGCACTCCATGAGGTTGACGCTGGTACGCCGCTCTTCGTCCATGATGCCGATTTTCACGGTGTACTGCGGCAATCCGAGCAATTTCTCGACCGCGCCGAACAGTTCATCCGCAAAGGCGACTTCGTCCGGTCCATGCATCTTGGGTTTGACGACATAAATCGATCCGAAGCGCGAATTGCGGCGCGCGCCCGCGCCGCGCAGGTCATGCAGCGCGATGAGCACGGTGACCGCCGCGTCGATAAAGGCTTCAGGGATGGGCGCTGCGTCCGAAGTCACGATCGTCGAGAGCATATGGTGGCCGACGTTGCGCACCAGCATGAGACTTCGACCCGGCAGCACGACTTCCTGGCCCTTCGGACCCTGGTAATGACGATCGGCATTCAGACGGCGAATGAGGGGTTTCGTGCCCTTCTCGATGCGCGCCTCGAGGCCTCCCTTCATCAATCCCAGCCAGTTGCGATATACGTGGACTTTATCCGCGGCATCGACCGCGGCCACCGAATCCTCGCAATCTTGGATGGTGGTAATCGCGGATTCCAGCACCACATCGCTGATTCCGGCGGGATCGTCGCGGCCGATGGCGTGCGTACGATCAATGTGCAGTTCCACGTGTAAGCCATGGTGGACCAGCAATAGCGTCGTGGGTGAACTGCGCTCGCCCTGGAAGCCGCGGTAAGCGTCAGGGTTCTGCAAACGCGTGGCCCGGCCGCTTTGCAGTTGAACCTCGAGTCCATCGGCTGCCGGGCGGTAGTTCACGGCATCGCGATGCGAACCCTCGCTGAGCGCAAAATGCTCATCGAGAAAATCGCGCGCGAAGGCGATGACTTTCGCGCCGCGCTGCGGATTGTACTTGCCGCCGCGCGGCGCGCCGTCCTCCGGGATGACGTCGGTACCGTACAGTGCATCGTACAGGCTGCCCCAGCGAGCGTTCGCCGCATTCAGCGCATAGCGTGCATTGCTGACCGGCACCACCAATTGCGGGCCCGCGATGTGGGCGATTTCCGCATCGACATTCGCCGTGCTTACCGCGAACGGCTCATTCTCGGCGACCAGGTAGCCGATCTCCATCAGGAACGCCCGGTACTTGGAGCGATCGAACCCGGCGCCTGGGTTTTGGCGATGCCAGCCATCGATTTTCGACTGGAGCTCATCCCGTCGGCGCATCAAGGCCGCGTTGCGCGGCGCCAATGAACGAACCAGCGCTGCGAATCCGCTCCAAAACTTCGCGGGCTCAACGCCGCTGTCCGGTATGGCTTCGTCGTTGACGAAATCGTACAAGGCCTTGTCGATCTTGAGTTGATCCACTGTAACGGGCGCTCTCATGCTCGATTCCTGGATTTTTGCAAAATAACAATGCTGCGGGCATTGCCCCACCAAATCAATGGCCACTGTCATTGCGTCGGCAGCAATGGATACACGATGCGCCCGCTGCGCCGAAATCGCGAGAAACCCGCTCAAACGCTCAATATCCACCTGCCCATGCGCCTTTGGTCCTAGGTTCAGGCGCGAATTCCTGCAATACACTCCGACTGGCTACCAGGGTACCGCGCTGTCCTTAAGGCAGAGGATCCACCAATTGGCGACCAATCCCACGATTGATACCCCTGCCGCAGCGGCTGCGGCAACCGGAAAAAAAACCAAACCCCTGGTCGCGGCTGCGCTTCCGGATATCGGGTCGCGCGAAATGTTCTCGCTGATTCGAGAGCTGGTGCGTCCCTATACGGGGTGGCTGGTCATCGTCTTTATTGCGATGGTCATCGAAACAGCCATGAGTCTCGCCGCTCCATGGCCGCTCAAAGTTGTCATCGACAGCGTGCTTGGATCGCACCCACTGCCGGATTTGTTGCGCGGCTTGAAGGATTTTTCGGTCGGCGACAGCAAAATGGGACTGGCCTTGCTGGCTGGTTCGGGCGTGGTGTTGATTGCGGTAGCGGGCGCCGTTGCGACCTACATCGATAACTACTACACCGAGAGCGTGGGGCAATGGGTGGCCAATGACCTGCGCATTCGCATCTACGATCATTTGCACCGCCTGTCGCTGTCGTATTTCGACAAGCAACAGACTGGAACCTTGTTATCCACCATCACCAGCGACGTGGCGACGATCCAGAATTTCGCCTCTTCGAACACCTTAAGTCTGCTGGTCGACGTGCTCACCATCATTGGCGTGCTTGGCCTGATGTTCTGGCTCAACTGGGATTTTGCCCTGATCGCGGTTGCGGTGACGCCGTTCTTGCTGTTGTTTGTCAGCCGCTTCAAGAAAATGGTGAAGAAAGCCACTCATGAGGTTCGTCTTCACCAAGCCGATATCGTGAGCGTCGTCCAGGAGGGGCTCGAGTCCGTGCGAGTCGTGAAGGCATATGGCCGTGAGAGCCTCGAGGATACCCGCCTCAGCGAAGTCAGCCGCGAAGCGGTCGATGCCGCGCTCGCGGCGCGCCGCGTCAAGTCCTTGCTCTCGCCCATAGTGTCCACCGTTGTGGCGCTGTGTACGGCAGTGGTGCTCTGGCGCGGCGCATCGCTGATCCTCAAGGATGTCATGACGGTGGGCGCATTGACGGTATTTCTGGCTTACCTCAACAAATTCTTCAAGCCGGTCCAGGATCTGGCGAAAAATACCAATGCGATTGCGCAGGCCACCGTTTCGCTGGAGCGCATCCAGCGCATTCTGGACACGGACACCACCATCAAGGACCGCGCCGGCGCCAAGACTCTCGAGACTGCG
>Ga0210394_10007492_pt1 | contig 11480 bp, 11 predicted proteins | sample IncBWC12MmetaG_FD_160121 | JGI IMG/M metagenome (GOLD analysis project Ga0210394, IMG submission 160121) | Forest soil microbial communities from Barre Woods Harvard Forest LTER site, Petersham, Massachusetts, United States - Inc-BW-C-12-M | ecosystem: Environmental > Terrestrial > Soil >... | reverse complement strand
GAGCAAACGTCTGGGACAATTTTGGGACAGTGTGGACGTGACGTTGCGTGATATCAAATGACATCACGTGATACTAAGTGCCTGTTGCAACTGAGGACCCGGCTCGCATATCGTTGATTCGTAAGCACCCTACTTCCGTTTCACACGGCAGAGGTCACTGGTTCGAGCCCAGTACCGCCCACCAATTAGAACAAAAGCTTCCAGCGCTTCTCTCAAATCTGTTCCCCGGCATTTGGGACAGTGGGCGCTCGGGCCTTCCCTGCTCACAGAAGGCTGCGGACGTCAGCGTGCGGCTCAGCGTCGTCGGCCTCCATCGCATTAAGCTAAGCTCTCGCGTATCGATGCGGGAGATCGCAAGTCATGACGCAGACATTTTCCGGCGGCTGTCAGTGCGGCAAGGTGCGTTACGAAGTCCTGATGGACATTGGTGAGGTCTTGGCGTGTAACTGCTCGCGATGTGGACGGCTGGGCTCGTTGCTAGCGTTCGCGCCGGCGACTCAATTCACGCTTCTGTCTGGCGACGCGGACCTCACAAGGTTCGAATTCAACAAACACATGATCCAACACCAGTTCTGCTCCACGTGCGGTATTCAGTCGTTCGCAATAGGGACGCACCCAAAGACCGGCGCAAAAATAGCGGCGATCAATGTCCGATGCTTAGATGGCGTTGACGTCGATGCCCTGACGGTAAAAAAGGTCGACGGTAGGAGCCTTTAGTCGCCGCAGGAGCGGTCAGCTGACCACAGGCCTGTCTCTTTCCACTTAGCGTAAATGTCCCACCGCAGACGCAGTAGCACGACGTACGCGGAGATCTTTTCTTTGTTAGCTTTACCCACACAACTCTGTGTCACGCTAAACGTGTTCGACCGTCCCTGAGCGGGCTGACCTGCGTCCGCCAGTACGAGACTGCCAGGATTGAGGAAGAACCGGAGATACCCGCTTTTCTGACGCGCGCGCACCCGTTGAAACCCTCCGCGTGAGTCAACAGTGAGGCTGATGGCGGCTCCCTGCCGGTTCGGCAAGGGGTCGCCCGGGGCGGGCGCCGCAATTGCCGATGTCAGCGCCGGTCTTAAGGTGAAGACGGCCCCATGTCTTCACCCGGCCACAAGCAGACATGCCTCAGGGGGTGAGCAGCCAGACATATTCGAGGTCTAGGACGTATAGCCGCCCGGTTTGATCCACCGCGACACCGAATGGGCTGTTGAAGTGAGCGGCCAAGGCGACCGCGGGGCCATAGGCGGCGCCGCTGAAGGGGATCTCCTTGACCGCGTTGTTGCCGTTGTTCGCCACGAACAAGTTACCGTTCGCAGCCACCGCAATGCCGAGAGGGCAGTTGAGCTCTGACGCGAGAACCACCGGAGTGCCATAACTACCGCCGGTAAAGGGGATCTCCAACACTCGATTGGTCCCGCAACCGGCGACGAACACGTCCCCCTTTGCATCCACTGCGACAGCAGTGCCTTCAGACCCGATGACGACTGGGGTGCGGTAGCTGCCGCTGCGGAACGGGATCTCCTTGACCCCGTCGTTGTCCGTTACAAACACATCGCCGTTCGCGTCCACCGCGACACCTAGGGCATTGGATAAACCGGAACCCACGGCAACCGGTGTGCCATAAAGGCCCCCGCTGAAGGGGATTTCCATGATCGAACTGCTGGAGTCCGCTACGAACACGTCACCGTTTGCATCCACTGCGACGCCTTGGGGAAAGCTGAATCCCGTGCCCAAGGCGACCGGGGTGCCGAAGCTGCCGCCGGCCATGGGCATCTCCTTGAGTGCATTGTTGTGCGTATCCGCGACGAACACGTTGCCAGTGGCATCTACCGCAATACCTTGGGGATAGTTGAAGCCCGAGTCCAACGTGACCGGGGTGCCGTAGCTGCCGCCGCTAAAGGGGATCTCCTTGACCGCGGTGTTCTGGGAGTCGCCCACGAACACGTTCCCGTGCGCATCCACCGCAACTCCGTAGGGGTTGTAAAAACCCGAGCCCAGGGCGACCGGGCTACCGTAACTGCCGTTGCTGTAGGGGACCTCCTTGACTGCATTGTTGTTGGTATCCGCAACGAATACGTCGCCATTCGCACCCACCGCGACGCCATGGGGAAAGGAAAACCCCGAGGCTACCGTGATCGGCGCGCCGTAATTGCCGCCACTGAAAGGGATCTCCAGGAGCAGGTCATTGATGCTGCCATTGGGATTCATGGCCGCAACGAATACGTTGCCGTTCGCGTCGACCGCCAGACCCCAGGGACCGTCGAGGCCCGAGGCCACTGTGATGGGGTTACCGTAGCTGCCGCCGCTGAAGGGGATCTTTACGACCGCAGCGAGATTTGGATCCGCCACGAACACGTTTTCACTCGCGTCCACCACGATGCCCTGGGGCCCGCTGAAACCGGAACCCAGGGTGACCGGAGTGGCGTAAGCGCCGCCGCTGAAAGGGATCTCCTTGACAGCGCCGTTCCCAGAGTCAGCGACGAACACATCGCCGTTCGCGTCCACCGCAACGCCGTAAGGATGCTTGAACCCCGAGCCCAAGGTGATGGCAGGCCCGTAGATACCGCCGCTGAAAGGGATCTCCTTGACCGCATCGTTTAGAGTGTCGGCTACGAACACATCGCCGTTCGCGTCCACGCTGACGCCGGTTGGGTAACTGAAAATCCCTGCAATCGCCTTCTGTGTGTACGTGGGTGGACTGCTGGGCGAGCCAGGGGTGGTCGGGGAGGAGCCGCCACCGCCGCTGCAGCCGTCCAGGGCGAGAGTCGTGCAACAGATGACGATGAATTCCAGGTGCGACCGCTGCGCACCGCCGGCAATCTTCATGGGCCAGCCCCCCGAGATAGCGGATACGATTGTTGTTCTGCTCTTCTAGCCTCAGCTTAAGGGCCGCCATATCGGAGATCAATCGGCCCGCTCGTCCGCCAGCCTCGAGTCGTGAGGAGACCCCTGTAGCGGATGCCTCGGAGCAGACACCGTTATTAGTGTCCGCTTCGGGTCGATAGCGCTCGCAGGGACAATTTTGGGACAGTGCGCTCGTGATATTGCGTGATATCAAGTGATATCAAATGACAACCACTCCGTGTTGCAATTGGGGGCACCGTTCGCATATCGTTGAATTGTAGGGACCCTACTTCCGTTTCACACGGCAGAGGTCACTGGTTCGAGCCCAGTACCGCCCACCATTCCAACGAAGCGCTCAGGGCGATTCCTTAAGCCCTGCTCTTCTTGATTTGGGACACTTTCAGCTGGGGTGCAGCTGGTCGCACGCGCTGTGCGCCCGTCCGCAGATCTCGACTACTCGTCGAATGGCGGACATTCAAACGCGGCCACTAATGAACCGTAGCTTTGGAAAGATGAACCGGGTACGGCACGCCATACTGGCGGTAGTGCTTGAGATCACCAACAGAGTCGGTCGCAAAGCCGTCAATCGCGGAATCGCCCACATGAAGAGCTAAATCGAGTTCATGACTTCGGTCTTTGTCGCTGGGAAGCGGGAGGTCACCTGCGACGCTGGCTTCAAGAATGCCTCGATCCCACTCGATGTTGGAAAGCGCTCGGGGCGCGCCACCTCCAATCTTAAGTACCGGACCGAGTTTCGCGTCAAAATCGAGCACCAGCGCGATTGTTGATCCATCGGCCTCGAGGGAGCCAGAGAATGTTCCGGAAGGCATCATTCCGGCAGTCGCCCAGCGAGCCGCCATGCGTTGCAAGCCCCGCGGCAGATCCTTGGCAACACCGGGTTCAATTGCGTCGGCGATAGCAGTCGCCGTATCAAAGAGGTCCGAGTTGGTATTGGCGAGCAGTACGACCGCCACTTGATGTCTTGGCAGCAGCAGAATCAGTGCAGCCCCGCCTAGCTCCGCCCCGTCAGATAGCAACGCGAAGTCATCGTCGCCAAGCTCGATTCGCCCCCAGCCGTGCGAATAGCCGCGGCGACCAGCGGCAGTTCCATCGCCATGAATGTCCGCGAGTGACGCGGGGTGTAGGAGGTCACGCGTTTTCGCCAGAGTGCCGAGATGAAATTCTGCAAATCGCAAGAGATCACGTGCCGATGAGAAGAGACCTGCGCCACCACGAGGCGCCAGACGGTAGACAAAGGGCACGCGCACATTGCCACGCGTATAACCAGCCGCGAATGGGGGGCGCCCGACCCAGGCGTTGCTCGTAGTTTCTCGCATTCCTAATGGCCACCACAGCTCGCGCGCTGCGATTGTCTCGTACGGCTCGCCGAGCGCCGCTTCCATATACCGCGCCGCGATCTCGAAGTTGAGATTTGAGTAGATAGACCCCGTACCCGGCGGGAATGCGGTCGTGCGCGCAGCCGACAGAAGCTGCTGCGATCCGAGGGCGGAAGCAGGTGAGGCGGCAAATTCATACCACCACATATGCGGGAGGCCCGACGTCTGTTCGAGCGTCTCTCTGACGGTGACGCCGGGTGCGATGCCGGGAATTCGCCGAACCACTTCATCGCTCCACCCGATCTTGCCCTTCTGCACGAGAATCGCTGCGAGCGTGCCAGTAAGCGACTTCGATACTGACGCGACCGGGTAGATCGTGTCTGGGGTAGCCGCGACGCGGGACTCCCGATCGGCGTAGCCGAGGCCTTCCAGCCAGAGCACGGCGCTTCCACGAGCTGCGCCTACGACCACTGAGGCAAATTGCCCGCGCTCGATGTCTTTAGTAAGCGTAGTGCGGATTGCGCGCAGGCTATCGGTCTTTGGGGTTATCGCGGCGACGGACTGGGTGGCATCCACCCCGCTCGCCGACACAAAGTTGCATATCGAGCAGACGGTAATTAGCGTCGCGATGAGCCGGCGTCGCATCGATGGACCCCTGCAATTTAAACTCGCAAGATCGCGGTCGTGTACTTAGTCAATACGCAAGCTGGGGCACTGGAGAGTGCAGCTGCAAGGTGCGAGCAGCCGATCACTTCCCTCCAGCGTTGCTCGCGCCGCGCCAGCGCAGCGCCTCCACAAGTAACGAAAACGCGGGGGTCGCGTGTCGGCGGCTCGGGTATCGACCTGGACCAGGTGCCCGCAGGTTACCGCGCTATGAACGAGCGCCAGGCCTTGAAGGTGATGATCGCGCCGTAGGGCCCGGCCAGAGGCCCACCTCTACTTGGGGAGTTGGGACAATTTTGGGACAGTGGGCTCGTGACATTGCGTGATATCACATGACACCACGTGATACTAAGTGCCTGTTGCAACTGGGGACAGAACTTGCATATCGTTGATTCGTAAGCACCCTACTTCCGTTTCACACGGCAGAGGTCACTGGTTCGAGCCCAGTACCGCCCACCACTGATAAGAAACTAAAGCAGATATCGCCTCGGCCCGTACGGGACGGAGGCTCTGCAGCATCACCGTAGCGAGATTCCTGAGCGCCAGTTGCTAGCGGCGGATTAATGACTATAATGACCAAGTTGACCATTTTCGGCGAGAACTGATGCACACGGACATCTGGACAGTCGCTCAGGCCAAAGCGAAGCTGAGCGAGCTCATCGAAAACGCCCGCACCCATGGGCCACAGACCATCACCCGCAACGGCCGGAGGGCCGCAGTCGTCGTCGACGCCGCCGAGTGGGAGCGCAAGACCCAGCGTAGCGGCTCGCTGGCCGATTTCTTCACCGCCTCGCCTCTCGGCGGCTCGGGGTTGAAGCTCCGTCGCTCCAAGGATCGCCTGCGCTCGATAGACTTGTGAGTTATCTGCTCGACACGAACGTTGTCTCCGAGTGGACCAGACCGCGACCCAACGCGGGTGTCGTCGAGTGGCTCGCCAAGGTAGATGAGGATGAAGTGTTCTTGAGCGTTGTAACGTTTGCCGAGCTTCGCCACGGCATCGAGCGCTTGGCCGCCGGCGCCCGGCGCCGGCGGCTCGACGAATGGCTGCGGAACGTGTTGCCGTTGCGATTCGAAGGTCGAATCGCCGGAGTCGATGGAGCGATCGCCGATGAGTGGGGACGACTGGTGGCTCGCGGCGAGGCGCGCGGGCGCCCCATTCACGCCATGGATGCGCTCATTGCCGCCACCGCGCAGGTCCATGGCCTAACGCTGGTTACCAGGAACACGGCGGACTTTCAGGCGTCCGTCAAGTCGCTTCTAAATCCCTGGACGTAGTCACTGACGCATCTAGCCGACCCTCGGCGCGGAGAGTCCTTCGAAGAGGGCTGAAATCGCGGGCCGGACGACTGTGGTGGGACAATTTTGGGACAGTGCGGTCGTGACATTGCGTGACACCAAGTGATATCAAATGACAACAAGACCTTGTTGCAATTGGGGAGGCCGCTCGCATATCGTTGATTCGTAAGCACCCTACTTCCGTTTCAACACGGCAGAGGTCACTGGTTCGAGCCCAGTACCGCCCACCATCCAGAACAAGAACTTAGGTGGATTCCCTCAGGTCGTCTCACTCGAATTTGGGACAGTTGAGGGACAGTTGTGGCGCCCAGATAACCCAAGCGTTTGGTTCACAATGCGCAAATCACACCCGACGACTCGATGGATAGACAAGGAGCTGCGGGAGAATTTCGCCCGCGCGTCCCGCGCTGGAAAGCAAGCGGCGAAAACTGAAGCGCGAGCCAGTACCGTCGCGTACCGCTCGAAGGAACGCGCATTGCAGATCGAGCTTACAAACGGGGCCGCAATCACTTTGCCGGTGAAGCTGGTACCAAGTCTCAGGCGAGCTACGTCCCGAGATATCCGCGCGGTCGAAATCCTTGGTCGAGGCAGCGGCTTGCACTTCGAAAGCCTCGATCTCGACCTGAGCGTACCCGGTCTCTTCTCCACCGTACTTACCGGACCGGAGTGGCTCGCGGAGCTTGGGCGCGTCGGTGGGCGAAGATCCTCTGCAGCCAAAGCAGCCGCAGCGCGCAAGAACGGGCGCAAGGGCGGTCGTCCGCGGCGCCTACGGTAGCCTGTATTTTACATTGTAAATACGCGCTGATAGACTCCGCGCATGGACCGCGCCTTCGAGCACGGAGGCACGAGCTTCCGCTGGGATGAGTCGAAAGCCGCGGAGAATCACCGCAAGCACGGCGTCTCGTTCGAGGAGGCCGTTACGGTCTTCGATGATCCCCTCTTTGTGCTGCAAGATGCGAGTCGGAGGCAGGAGCAGAGAGACGCCGTGATTGGCTTCAGCTCCGCGGGTCGTTTGCTAACAGTTGTGCATGTCGAGTTTGAAGGAGAATTCATTCGGATTATCTCTGCCTGGCGCGCTTCGGCGGCCGAGGAAGCGTTCTATGATCAATGAGCGATTGAAGAAGCGGCTGAAGAAGGATCGACCCAGCACCACGATCACGATGCGGATCCCCGCCGACGTCGTCGAGTCGCTGAAATCCGTTGCGCCGATGCGCGGGTTTACGGCCTATCAAACGCTGCTGAAGAGCTACATCAGCGAGGGGCTACGGCGCGACGAGGCTCAGTTTGATCAGCATACTGCACGCCGCCTTGCGGATGCTCTGAAGCGTCGTGGCGTTGCCGACAAGGTGCTGCAGGAAGCCATGAAAGAAATTGCAGGCAGCTAAGACGCTCGCAGTCACGAACCGGGCAAGGAAATGGGCGGCCACGGTGGGCAGAGCTAAAGGATCGTCCGGTCCGAGGAAGATCGCAGGACCGTTGGCCGGCAGTCCCTTCTTGACGCATATCGGCCTGCACCAGGATCGCGTGGTCCAAGGAGCGCATCCTTTCACGATTTCGGTCCTCGAGAACGGTCTCGATCTCACCCTCGACTCGCCAATCACCTTTCTCGTTGGAGAGAACGGCTCTGGTAAGTCCGCGCTGCTCGAGGGTCTCGCCTGGGCACTCGGCTACGGCGCGCAGGGCGGAGCGCGCAGCAACGCCTACGCAGAAGGGGCGGACGGCCACGCCCTCGGCCGGACACTGGCACTGTCGTGGCGGCAGCGTGTTAGTGACGGATTTTTCCTGCGAGCCGAAACCTTTTTCAACTTCGCAACGTACCTCGAGGAGGTCGGGAGTTCCTTTCGGGCGTATGGTGGCAAGTCGCTGCACCAGCAGTCGCATGGCGAGGCCTTTCTCGCGCTGTTTCAGAATCGATTCGAGGATGGCATCTACCTGCTCGACGAGCCAGAGGCAGCGTTGTCGCCGGCGCGTCAGTTGGCATTCCTGCGAATCCTGCACGACCTCAGCGCGAGCAAGTGCGCCCAGTTCATTGTTGCGACACACTCACCCATTCTTCTGACGTTTCCGGGATCAACCGTTCTTCTACTCGAGGGCGGTCAGATTCGCCCGGTTCCGTATCAGGACACGGAGCACTTTCGGCTCGCGCGAGGGTTTCTCGAAGCTCCGGAGCGCTTCTACCGCTTCTTGCTTGCCGACGACGATGAAGGGAAGGCGTGAAGCTCCGCCCCGCCCTGCGCCGCAAGTGGCGGATGCGGGAGGCGCTGGGACAATTTTGGGACACCGGATACGCAGGCGACTAATGGCTAAGAATCAGCCGATGAGCAATAACAACGCCGATCGCCTCGCTTGGACCCGCCGTGATTTTGTCCGTGCCGCCTGGGGTGTCGTGGCTGTGGGTGCGTACGCGCGCCGCGGTATTCTCCAGGCGTTCGCGGCCGATTCGGTTTCCAACCTCGACGATCTTGCCCGCAGTGTTCGTGGGCAGTTGCTGCGCGGGGGCTCGGCCGGCTACGACGAGGCGAGGAGAGTCTGGAACCTTGCCTATGATCGCCGCCCGCTCGCGATCGTACGCGCCGTGAGCCTCGAGGACGTGCAACGCTGCGTGGAGTACGCGCGCAAGCACATAGTCCCCATCGCCATCCGGGGCGGCGGTCACAGCTATGCCGGGTACGGGGTAGCCGATGGCGCGCTACAGATAAACCTCGGCACATTCAGCACCGTCACCGTCGACCGCGACCGCAGAGTCGCCTCTGTGGGTGGCGGCACCAGGATCAGGGACCTTCTCAGGGCCACGCTGGCCGCGGGACTTTACACGCCGATGGGGTCGTGCGGCTCTGTGGGCGTCGCCGGGCTCACGCTCGCGGGCGGCGACACGAACGGGAGAGGCCTGTACGGAACGGCCTGCGATAACCTAATCAGCGCGCAGCTGGTCACCGCCGACGGTGAAGCGCGCGAACTCGGGCCCGACCGGAACGAGGACCTCTACTGGGCAATCCGCGGCGGCGGCGGGAACTTCGGCGTGGTCACCCGACTGGATTTCCGGCTGCACCCCGTCGTGCCGTTACACACTGCTGCATTCAACATCGGCTGGCGAGGCATCGCCGGGGCAATGCGCGCGTACGGCGACCTCGTACGCGACGCCCCCGACGAGGCACGCGCCGGGTTCTTCCTGGACCCGGAATCTGGAGCGTCGGCGAGCTGCGGATACCGCGGTGATGCCGCAGCTGCAGCGGCCTACCTGGAGAAGTGGCAAGCCGCATTTCGCCCCGCCCCGGCGCAGCTTTCCACCTCAACACCGAATCCGGAAGGGGAAGTCTGGGGCCCGACATCCGTGGCCGTGGATGGCGCGTTCCTCGAAGAACTGAGCGGCGGTGTCGTCGACGTGCTTTCGCGCGCGGCGATTGAGGGACGTGGATTCGGACAGATGCTGCTCGGCCTTTCGAATGGGGTCGTGGCACGCATCCCGATGACGGCCACCGCCTACCCCCTGCGTGGAACAGGACTAAGTACGCTGATTGCCGCTGAGTGGCACAAGCTCGAGGATCGCGCGCGGGCTGAACGTTGGGTGGCGGAGACTAGCGCGGCGCTGCGTCCCTGGGCGCGCCGCGCCTACGTGAACTACCTGCCGCCAAGCACACCGGAGCGAATTCGTGAGATCTACGGGGTGAACTATCCGCGGCTGGCGCGGATCAAGGCGCAGTACGACGCGGCGAACCTGTTCCGGGAGAACCAGAATATTCGGCCGTCTTAGGCCGCCGTGCCGCCCGGCTGCTGGGACAATTTTGGGACAGTCAGATCGTGACATTCCGTGATATCAAGTGACATCACGTGATACTAAGTGCCTGTTGCAACAAGGGACGCTACTCGCATATCGTTGATTCGTAAGCACCCTACTTCCGTTTCACACGGCAGAGGTCACTGGTTCGAGCCCAGTACCGCCCACCATAGACCGGCGAGATCATTCAGAAGAAAGCTACTTTGGCCCAAAGCCCGCCGAATGCGCTACCTCAGGTTTCTTCGTCAAGTACATCTCGAATGCGTTCGAGGAGCACGCAAAGCTCGAGCCCTATCGCTCGAGCACACTCCTGTTCTGTCACGGCGGCTTCAACTTCTCTTCGACGTACAGTGAGAGCTCGACCATCCGCTCGACGAGCTGCGCCGCAGGAAGCCCCGCAAAGTTCCGGAGCACGAGCTCCTTCACGTAGAGGCGCACAAGATAGCGCAGCTGCAGTGCCCGGTTGCGCGTGGCAAAGACAAAATCTCGGTGCCCGTTGTTGACCACGATGAGATTGCGTTCGGCATCGAAGCGCGAGCGCCAGAGCTCCCCGGCCGCGCGCTCAAAGGTGTAACCCGGGAGCCCGCGCGCGTTGACCACCGCAGGCCCAATTGCCGGCTCTAGACTCGCGGCGACCGTAATGAGGGCTTCAGCCCTCGCATGCACCTCGCGCTGCGCAACCGTGACCGACAGACGCACGAGTCCCGGTGAGGCGGGTGCCTGAAACGCTACTTCCTGATCCGAGCTCGAGGAGAGCGAGCCGCCGCCATCGGCGATTTCCCACACGAAGGCGAGATCCTCTTCCACACGGCGGCGCGACCGATCTCGCGGCAGAGCACGGAAACGTCGGCTGTCGCTCACCGCGACCGTGCTCGCCGCCGGCGAGATGACCACGCTGTGCAAAGGGCCTGCGTACTCGAAGAAGGCGCGTTGCGGAGGTTCAGGCACGGACCGCTCCGCGACCCCGAGTGTCTCATCATTCTCCTCGGCATCGCTCGGCCCCTCCTCAGCACCGCCGCCACGCGAGCCACCGGCGCCCCCCTCCTGGCGTGAGCGGGCTTGAATGGCGAACCAGTCGTACTCCTCTCGTGGGAGCGCGAGCATCGCCTCACGGAACGCCCGCTGGATCGCGCGCAGCGACTCACGGTTCGCCTGCTCCTCCTCGGCGCGCTGCTGGGCTTCGATGACCGCATTCAGATGCGACTCCAGCGGGGCCAAAGCATTCATCAGCGCCGCATAGCGGTCGTCGTGGACAATGCCTGAGCGCGTGCCGGGCGTCAGATTGAGAAAAGGCACGTCGATCAGGCCCTGCAGGTATCTCGAGGTCCACGGCGGGTGCTCGAGCCCTGAGAGTGTTCCCAGGTCCTCGATGACGCGCGTGCCACTGCGGGTAAGAGCCACGCGGGAGGTATCGACCGGCTCGGTGAGATAGAGCTCTGCGTAGCCATCCCCGAAGCCCGAGCGCACTGGGGGCAACTGGTGAAGCAGCCGTCCCTCGAACTGCCGCGGCTCGACCTCGTATTGCTTGCGCGCGAGCTTGTCGACCACCGTGACGCGCACGCCGGAGTGAC
>Ga0210394_10007491_pt1 | contig 11482 bp, 11 predicted proteins | sample IncBWC12MmetaG_FD_160121 | JGI IMG/M metagenome (GOLD analysis project Ga0210394, IMG submission 160121) | Forest soil microbial communities from Barre Woods Harvard Forest LTER site, Petersham, Massachusetts, United States - Inc-BW-C-12-M | ecosystem: Environmental > Terrestrial > Soil >... | reverse complement strand
ACGCTGCTGAAACATCGGGTCGAAAACTTAAGGCGGCTTATCCGATGCTTCAGATCGAAATCTATGACGCTGCCAACAAGGTTCGTACCTTGTTGAGCTAACGACCCGAACGATCGAGTCGGAGCGGTAGAGAATGCGGGGGGCCGGATAAGTTCAGGCATGCCACTATGGTGATCCAGCTCGCCGTCATTGACCGCACGGCGGCCGAAGGCCGATTGCGCCATATTGAGAAGCTGGTCGTTCTTCATCGCGGAAGTTTGGGATTCGCTGGTGGGCAGCGGCCAGCGGCGCGCGATACTGACACCTTCTGCCCACCTGGCAACGACTCGATAAGGCAAATCACTGCGAACCGGATCCGCCCGCGACGATCCTCTCGTTGAGTTTTTGATCCACGATCTCGACCGTGCGATCGATCTCGCCATTGGGCACGCCGAGTTGGTGCGAGATCAGCTTTACCAGCAGATCGACCCGCTCAATGAAAGGCGCGCCGCTGGCCACCGCCCGCGCCGCAGATGAAGGCTTGAGAAGACTTTCTGCCGCTTTGGCATATTTCTCGAAGGGCACCTGATCGGCTGGGTCCGCGCCAAGACGCCGGGCAATGCCATCGACGTGGTCATAAATCGACTCCGAGAGTTCCAGATCATCATGCACCGCGTCGCGGATCGACTGCGGCTCGTAGAGCGTGATGCAGCGGTAATTCCCGGTCAACAGCATCGACCATTTCGCCAGCGGGACGAACAGCGAATCGAACACCTTGAGCTTCACCGGAACGTCCCGGCCATCCAGCTTCACCGCGTCGATGTCCGATTCGAGTTCGCGAAGCAGCCGGTTGTGTGCCTCATCGGCAAACGTCGCTGCCTTGAAGTTTGTCGACAGGCCGACATGAAGGACGTTCGGCGCTTCTTCCGGTGGGCGGAAAGCCTGCGGATCGGGCGAGCAGAGCGTCACCAGCCCAGGCTCGAAACGTTCCCAAACCCGGGCGTTGGTATAGGCTTCCTCCAAATCCATGCCAGCCAGCGCCGGGATCCGTTTGAGATACGGCAAGGGCGGCATGTTCATGATCGAAAGGCAAGGCAGCTTTGCCTCGGCGATCTTGATCATCAGTACCCGGATCGTGTGGTTGGTGTATTGCGGTTCCTGCATCGCAAGGCAAACCAGATCATAACGGGAAAGGTCGACGTCCGCGGGCGGGGTCGCATCCAGTTTCCCGGGCAGATCGCGCGATGAAATCGCCCGGTGCATCGCCTCGTCACGCAGCTTGATGCGAACCACCGTACCGTCGCGATTGATGAGGTCTGCCGTCTTCCTCCGGCAAACCAGGGTCACGTTGTGACCCGCCATCAAGAGCTTTGTCGCCAGCAATGAGCCATACGAGGCTCCAAGGATCAGAATGTTGCGCGCCATACTCACTCTTTCAAAAACAATGCTCAAAATTTCCCAGCCCCTTGACCCGTGACGGTTTGAAAATCTCCGACCGGGAACCGCATGGCGGCGGCACTGAGCAGGCCAAGCCTACATCACATAGGTATTACAATCGCAAAGCGGTGTCATCCTCCCGACCGCGCCGTTGGGCTGCGAGGCAGGATCGTGCGAGAGTTGCAATGCGTTGCGCCTCCAGGCCGATCTCGCGCAGTTGTCCCGTCGGCGAAGCGATCTGGCCGCAGAAATAGAGCCCGGGGGCTGCTGTCGAGCGACCGACCGCAAGCGGCATCCCCTTGTCATCGAACACGCCATCCACATCGGGCACGAGCGGTCGCAGGTCGGGGCGGAAACCGGTCGCCAGAATGACGGCGTCGAAATTTTCGGTCCCCCCATCTGCGAATACGACGCCATCGGGCGCAAAGCGATCGATGCCGCCGCGTATCGCGATCGAACCGTCCCTGATCCTGCCGAGCGTTCCGATATCGATCAGTGGAACGCGCCCGTCTTCCTCGATCATCTGTCGCGGTCCCTTGGCCGCCCGCCGCAATCCCAGCTCTTCCATCGAGCCAAGTGCGAGGCGCAAGATCGGGGCGTTGACCAGATCGACGAAGCGCGTCGGCAAATGCTGATACATGATCGCCCATGTCAGGATCGGCAGCCCAAGGAGATCGCGCGGCAAAATCTGAACCGGGCCGCGAACCGCAAGAGCGACATCGACGCCGACCTCCGCCAGATCGAGCGCGATCTCGCCGCCCGAATTGCCAAATCCCACCACCAGCACCCGCTTGCCGAGATAGGGCCCCGGATTGCCGTAGTCGCTGCTGTGAGCCGTGATTCCCCGGTACGTCTCCATGCCGGGCCAGGCTGGACGGTAAGGTGAACCGGCGATGCCGGTGGCGACGACGGCGACGGGAGCAGCGACGGCGCCGTTAGCCGTCGTCGCGCACCATCGCGTCCCGTCGTAGCGCAAGGAGGAGACCTCGGTTGCGAACACCGGGTGGATATCGAAGCGTGCCGCGTAGGTTTCGAGATACTTCACCATCTCCATGCGCGATGGATAAAGCGGATAGTTTTTCGGCATCGCCATGCCGGGCAGGCCGGAATGCTTGCGGTCGGTGTGCAGATGCAGGCGATCGTAGTGCCGCCGCCAAGCCGAGCCGACATTATCGGCTTTCTCGAATATCGTGACGTCCAGACCTGCCGCGCGCATCGTCGTGGCGCATGCGAGTCCTGACGGACCCGCTCCCACGACGATCGCGTCAGGGGATCGCCACTCGCTCACCGCTATTTCCCCAGACCTCCTGCGCCACTTCGACAGCAAGGCGCAGCTTGGCCCACTGCTCCTCCTCAGTGAGGATGTTGCCCTCTTCGGTGGAGGCAAATCCACATTGCGGCGACAGCGCGAGCTGTTCGAGCGGGGCATATTTCGACGCCTCCTCCAGCCGCCGCTTGATGTCGTCCTTCTTTTCGAGCTGGCCGCTCTTGGAGGTAATAACGCCGACCACCACGATCTTGTTGCCCCTCGGCAGGTAACGCAGCGGCTCGAAGCCGCCCGCGCGCTCCGAATCGTATTCAAGGAAATAGCCGTCGTAGTTGGTTCCCGCCAGAAGGGTTTCGGCCACCGGCTCGTAGCCGCCGGACGATATCCAGGTCGAGCGGAAATTGCCGCGGCAAACATGCGTGGTGATGGTCATGTCGGCGGGACGCTCGGCGATGGCATAGTTGATGACGCGGGCATAGATCTCCTGCAAATTGTCGCTCGCCTCGCCGCGCGCGCGCAATTTGGCAAGCTCGTCCTGCGAGCAGAGATAGGCCCACACGGTGTCGTCGAGCTGCAGATAGCGGCAGCCGGCGTCGTAGAAGGCCTTCACCGCCTTGCGGTAGGTTTTTGCGAGATCCTGGAAGAACCCGTCCAGATCGGGATAGGCCTGTTTCGAAATCGACTTGCGGCCGACGCGGAAATGCAAAACCGACGGCGAGGGGATCGTCATCTTCGGCGTCACATGGGCGACCTCGCACTTCTTTTTCAGGAACCTGAAGTGCTCGAGCATCGGATGATCGTCCGGAAAATCGAGCTTGCCGATGACGCGCACCGACTCATGCCGGGTCTGGATCCCCGCGAACTGGATACCGTCCTCGGGGTGAAACAATTCGCAGCCGGTCAGTTTCGAGAGAAAATCGAAATGCCACCAGGAACGGCGGAATTCGCCGTCGGTCGCGAGCTTCAACCCGGTCGATGCCTGCCGGTGCACGACTTTCTCGATCTCCATGTCCTCGACCTTGCGCAGGTCTCCGGGCGAAATCTCCCTCTTCTCCAGCTTCGCGCGCGCCTCCTTGATGCGTGGTGGCCGCAACAGGCTGCCGACCTCGTCGGCGCGGAAGGGGGCTCTTGTTCTTTGCATGGTTTTTACTCCTGGCAGACCTGTCGTGGTTGTGATCAGTAGATTTTTGACTCGTCATTGCGAGCGCAAGCGAAGCAATCCATGGCTACCAAGAAAATGAATTGCTTCGTCGCGATCGCTCCTCGCAATGACGTAAACGGCATCATCACGCCTTCGCCGTCACGCCAAGAAAACGTTCCAGCACTGCCGAATCCGCCTTCAGTGCGTGACTTGCCGCATCGTGGACGATCGCACCGCGTTCCAATATCACGACGCGGTCGGCGAGCCCCAGAATCTTTTGCGCATTCTGTTCGACGATGACGGAACAGATGCCACTCCCCCGCGTGATGGTGCCGAGCGCCCGCAGCAATTCCTCGACGATGATCGGGGCGAGCCCCTCGGTCGGCTCGTCCAGCAGCAACACCTTCGGATTGAGCGTGAGCGCGCGGCCGACCGCGAGCATTTGCTGTTCGCCGCCGGAAAGCTGGTTGCCGAAATTGTTGCGCCGCTCCTTCAGCCGCGGAAACATCTCGTAGACTTTTTCCACCGTCCACGGCCCTGCTTGCGCAACCGCCGTCATGTTTTCCTCGACCGTCAGCGAACGGAAGATGTTGCGCTCCTGCGGCACCCAGCCGATCCCTGCGCGCGCCCGCTGGTCGGGCCGCATTGCCGTCACGTCGCGGCCGGCAAGCCTGATTGCGCCGCCGAAACGGCGGGTGACCCCGACAATCGAATTGATCAGCGTGGTCTTGCCGGTGCCGTTGCGCCCCAGCAGCGCCAGCACCTCACCTTCGGGCAGGCGCAGCGACAGGCCCGGCAGCACCACCGCCTCGCCGTAGCCGGCGCGCAGGTTCTCGATACTCAGAAGTTCAGCCATCGGCAGCCTCGCCAAGATAGACCGCCTTGACGCGGTGATCGCGCGCAACTTCGTCGGGTGTGCCCTCGACCAACAGCGCGCCGTTGACCAGCACCGAAATCCGGTCCGCGAACGAAAACACCAGGTCCATGTCGTGCTCGATCAGAAGCACCGTCACATCGCGCGGCAGGAGGCCTACGGCGGCGAGAATATCATGGCGTTCGCTTTCGGGAACGCCGGCGGCGGGCTCGTCGAGCAGCAGCACGCGGGGTCTTGCGGCAATGGCGACGGCGATCTCCAGAAGGCGCTGCTTGCCGTAGGGAAGCGTCGCGGTTGGTTCGTTCATCACGTCGAGCAAACCGAAGCGCGCCAGATTTTCGGCGATCTCGCCGTTGACGTCGTCGCGCGTACCCATCACACGCCACCAGTCGCCGCCGCGGCCGAGCCGTTCCGACACCGCAAGGCCGATAGTTTCGATCGGCGTCAGATCAGGATAGAGCTGGTTGATCTGGAAAGTGCGCGAAAGGCCGCGCAGCACCCGAACATGCACCGGCAGATCCGTGATATCGTTTCCCTCCAGCATGATCCGCCCGCCGTTGGGCTTGAGCACGCCGGTCAAGAGATTGATGACGGTGGTCTTGCCGGCGCCGTTCGGACCGATCAGCGCATGGCGGGCGCCCTGCTCGACCTTAAGCGAAAGGTCGCGCGTCACCTTCAGCCCGCCGAACTGTTTCTGCAGATCCCTGGTTTCCAGCGCGATGCTCATGAGGCGTCGCTCTCCGGAACCGTGACGACGGCCCTGCCCCCGCCGAACTGGCGTATGATCAGGTTCGGCACAAACAGCACCCATCGGTGAATGCGCGCGCGCCCGACCAGCACGATCACGACGAAAACGAGACCGATCCAGAACTGCCAGTATTGCGGCGTGATGCTGGAAAAGAACTCCTGCAGTATCTTGAAAACGACCGCACCGATCAGCCCGCCGTAAAGATAACCGCTGCCGCCGATCACCAGAACCAGCATCAGATCCGCCGATCGTTCGAAGGCGAAAACGTCGAGCGATGCCAGGGCCGTCGTCTGCGTAAACAGCGCGCCGGAGATGCCGGCATAGAAGGCCGCCAGCGTATAGACTGCTATCAGGCGACGATTGACGGGAACGCCGACTGCGGCGGCGCGCAGCGGATTGTTCTTGATCGCGCGCAGCGACAGGCCGAACGGCGAATGCACGATGCGGCGTGCCAGCAGGAACAGCACGAACAAGACGGCCAGCGAATAGAAGAAACCCACCTTGCCGAACATGTCGAAAGCGAAACGGGAGAGGACCGGCGCCATCTCGATGCCCTGCAGCCCGTCGGTGCCGCCGGTGATGTTGGAGTAGCGCTCGGCCAGCGCCTCCAGCAGAAGAGCGATTCCGAGCGTCACCATCAAACGGGTCAGATCGACGCCCCTGATCACCAGGAAGCTGGTGAGGAAGCCGACCGCCATGGCGACAAGCCCGGCCACCACCAGCGCCAACACCGGTTCGGTGACGATGCCGTGCAGTGCGAGCAGGCCTGCGCAATAGGCGCCGACCCCAAAGAAGGCCGCATGCCCGAGCGAGACAATGCCGGCATAGCCCAGGATCAGGTCGAGCGACAGCGCGAACAGGCCAAGCCGCACGATCTCGGTCATGATCAGATAGCGGGATGGAAACAAGAATCCGCAAGTCAGCAGCAACGCCCAGAAGGCGATCTCGCTCCAATGCCAGCGCGCGTGCGCCCTTGCGGAAAGTCCGACCTCGGATTGCGCGATCAGTGCGGCCATCGCTCTGCCTCAACGCGCAGCGGTGCGGCCGAACAGGCCGTTCGGGCGCCAGATCAGGATCACGATCATGATGGTGTAGATGACGAACGGCCCCATCTTCGGCACGTAGTATTTGCCGGCGACGTCGCCGATGCCGAGCAGCAGCGAGGCCAGGAACGGCCCGGTGATGCTGGAAGAGCCGCCGACGGTCACCACGATCAAAAAGTAGATCATGAATTTTAGCGGAAAATAAGGGTCGAGCCCCAGGATCTCCGCGCTCAGCGCCCCGCCGAGACCGGCAAGGCCGCAGCCGAATGCGAAGGTGAAGGCGAATACCTGTGGCACGTTGATGCCAAGGCCGATCGCCGCCCGCGGATCATCGACGGCGGCGCGCAAGCGGCTACCGAAACGCGTGCGCGCCAGGATCAGTTGCAGCAGCGCGGTCAGAAGGCCGCAGATCACGATGATCATCAATCGGTAGCGGCCGATGCCGACCCCGAAGAAATCGAACTGACCTTCGAGCGCAGCAGGGAGTTTGATGAAAATGCGCGACGATCCCATGATGTAGTCGGCGGCTGCCACCGACATGAAGACAAGGCCGATGCTGAACAGCACCTGGTCGAGATGGCTGCGCGTATAGAGGTGACGGTAGAGCGTGCGCTCCAGCACAGCGCCGACCACGGCACTGGCGATAAAGGCGAGCGGCAACGCGGCAAAGAACGGCCAGCCGGATTGATTGACCAGTACCGCGCAGACATAGCCTCCGGTCATGGCAAACGCGCCATGGGCGAGATTGACGAAGTTCATCAGCCCGAGCGTCACTGCAAGGCCGCAAGCCAGCACGAACAGCAACATGCCGTAGGCGACACCGTCGAACAGATTGGTGAGGATCGAGGTCATGGGGCAGTCGGCCGTTGGTTAGGATCGTCATGCCCGGCCTTGCGCCGGGCATTCACGTCTTTCTTGTACCTCTCCACGGAAAGACGTGGATGGCCGGGACGAGCCGGCCATGACAGAACCAGTATCGGGCCCGTCCCGGGACGACCCTTCGCGTCACTTCTTGGTCTTGCCGGAGTCCTTGACGCCCTCGAAGGTCGCGAATTCGACGTTGTAGAGTTCACCATCGACCTTCTCGACCTTGCGGATGTAGATGTTCTGCACGATGTCGCGGGTTTCCGGATCGATCGAGATCGGTCCGCGCGGGCTCTCCCATTTCATCCCCTTCATGGCCTCGACCAGCGCATCGCCATCGGTCTTGCCGCCGGTCTTCTTGAGCGCCTCGTAAATCAGGTGAATGCCGTCATAACCGCCAACCGCCATGAAGCCGGGGCGCTGGCCGAAAGCCTTGTTGTAGGCTGCGACGAACTCCTTGTTCATCGCCGACGGATGCGCCGCCGAATAGAGATGCGCGGTGACGGTGCCAAGTGCGGCGTCGCCCATGCCGTTCAACAAATCGTCGTCCATCACGTCACCGGGGCCGATCACCCGGATGCCCGCCTTGTCGAGGCCGCGCTCGGCATATTGCTTCATGAAATTGCCGCCCTGCCCCGCCGGCACGAACACGAACATGGCGTCCGGCTTGGCATCCTTCATCCGCTGCAGGAACGGCGCGAAATCCGGATTGGCGAGCGGCACCTTGACCTCTTCGACGATCTCCCCCCCGCCGGCGGTGAAGTGCTGTTTGAAGAAATTCAGTGCGTCGTTGCCCGGCGCATAATCCGAAGTCAGGGTTGCGACCTTCTTGATGCCGTTCTTGGCGGCCCAATCGGCGATGATGGTGGAGGACTGCGCCAGCGTAAAACTGGTGCGCACGATGTAGGGCGAACGCTCGGTGATGATCGAGGTGCCGGCGGCCATGACTATTTCCGGCACCTTCGCCTGGGTTGCGAGCGGGGCCGCGGCGAGCGCCGCCGGCGTGACGCCGAAACCGGCGATGAAATTCACCTTGTCGTTGACGATCAACTCTTGCGCGAGGCGCTTGGTGTTGTCGGGGATCGCCGCGTCGTCCTTGAGGACGACTTCGATCTTCCTGCCGGCGACGGTGTCGCCATGCTGCCGCATGTACAGCTTGACCGCGTTATCGATCTGCTTGCCGGTCGAAGCCTGCCCGCCGGTCATCGGCACGATCAGGCCGATCTTCACGGCGTCTTCGGCCCGCGCCGGCGCCAGTGCAAGCGCGCCTGCGACGGCAGCGGCGCCTGCGGCCAGCAACAATTGACTGCGAACGAACATGAACGTCTCTCCCTGATCGATATTGTGGCGCAACGAGCGGCCTCGGCTCACCTTAGCCCAGATTTTTCGGTCGCCGTAAACGAGGCCGTCATGGCAGCGCCGGATGGCTCGGCCGTCAATTGAACGAACGGCGCGCTTCCCGCGCAGGGTCCGCCAGACAAGGAGCCGGACCCCGTTGGTTTCATAATACCTCTCCTGGTGGTATTTGTACAAATGTACAAATACCATGGTCGTGTCAACGAGAAGCGCCGCGATTTTCCTTGATGAACCGTGTTACGCACTGTTCGCGTAAGCCGGGGTGAACCAGCGGGCCGGTTATCCGAGGCTCCGAGTAAGGGGACCGTCGTTAAGCCCTAAATCCATCTTTTTTGAAGACCAGGGGTTTTAACGTTCCGCCGATGGCAGTCCGCGCCCACCATATCGTCGTGATCGCTGCGCTTGCGCTTGCCAGCCTTGCCGTGGGCGGATGCTCGTCCATCAACGAAAAGCTTGGGGCCGGCGTCGGCGATATACTGCCACACTGGGCCGGCGGCCTGCCGTCCGACGCACCGCCCAGGCGCGGCACGCCGGAATACGAGGCCTACATGAAGGAGCGCGAGAAAAAGCGCCTCGAACCGGCAGCGAACAACGCCAATGCCGCCGCGCCCGCTGCGGCTTCACCGGCATCTTCGGCGCAACCGCTGGAGCCGGTGCATTAAGGCCGCTCAATCCATGAAGACCACGGTCTTGCGGCCATTGAGGATCACGCGATCCTCCAGGTGATGGCGGATCGCGCGCGCCAGCACGCGCCGTTCGATATCGCGGCCCTTGCGGACCAGATTCTCCGGGGTATCGCGATGGCTGATGCGCTCGACGTCCTGATCGATGATCGGCCCCTCGTCAAGATCGCTGGTGACGTAGTGGGCCGTGGCGCCGATCAGCTTGACGCCACGCTCATGCGCCTGATGATAGGGTCGCGCGCCCTTGAAACCCGGCAGAAACGAGTGGTGGATGTTGATGCAGCGGCCAGCGAGTTTTACCGACATCTCGTCCGACAGGATTTGCATGTAGCGCGCGAGAACGACAAGATCCGTTCTGGTTTGCCGGACGAGTTGCCAGATCGCCGCCTCCTGTTCGCGCCTGGTGTCGGCGGTCACCGGCAGATAATGAAACGGGACATCGCCGAAATCGAGATTGGCGTAGCTCTCGCGCGGATGGTTGGAGACAATCGCGGTCGGGATCATCTCCAGTTCGCCGGTGCGCCAGCGATACAGAATGTCGACCAGGCAGTGATCGGACTTCGAGACCAGAAGCATCACCCGCCGCCGCGTGGCGCGATCGCGCATCTGCCAATCCATGCCGAAGCGATCGGCGATCGCGGTAAAGCCGGTTTGCAGCGCCTCCAGGGTGACCGCGAGGTCGGCGGCGTTGAACACCACCCGCATGAAAAAATGGCCGGTTTCGACGTCGCCAAACTGCTGGGCGTCGAGGATGTTCTGCCCGTTATGGGCAAGGAATGTCGACACCGCGGACACAATTCCTGGGCGGTCGGGACAGGACAGTGTCAGAACGAATTGATTGTCGGGCATGGCGCGGGTCTGACCACGATTTGGGCACGGAAAATCACCGGACCGTCCTGCTCTAACATTGGCAACCGCCTTGCGCCAATCCCGCTAGAAGGATCAAGATGAACGAACGGACGGTGATCGAAGTTAGAGAAAAGACAAGGCTTGCGATATCATGGCTGACCGACTGAACGGCTACCGCATCCTGATCCTGGAAACGCGCGAGGAAGCACAATTTTCCCGCCTGCTCGCCGAACAGGGAGCGGACGTGCTGCAATGTCCGATGTTTGCCATCCACGATGTCCCCGACCCTGCACCGCTCGAGGGCTGGATTGCCCGTTCGATCGAGCGGCCGCTGGACGATCTGGTGCTGATGACAGGCGAAGGGCTGCGCCGGTTGATGAAAGTCGCGCGGCATTCGGGGCTTGATCAGAAGTTCGTTGCCGCGCTCAAAGCCCCGCGAAAATTTGCCCGCGGGCCAAAGCCTGGCCGGGCGCTGCGCGAAATCGGGCTTGAGCCACAGATGACGACGGAGAAGCCGACCAGCGAAGGCGTCATCGAGATGCTGGCGCGTCTCGATCTGAGCGGACATCGTGTCGGCCTGCAGCTCTATCCGGACAAGGATCACGCTGCCCTGATCGGCGCGATCGCCGCGCAGGGCGCGGAAGTCGACGCCGTGACGCCCTATGTCTACGATGCGCAGGCCGCGGATGCCAACATCGCCGTCGCGATCGAAGAGATGGCAGAGGGGAAAATCGATGCGATCGCGCTCACCAATCTCGGGCAGGTGCGCCGTCTGATCGAGGTGGCGCGGGCAAACGGCCGTGAGGCGCGCCTGCGCGAAGGGCTGGCCCGGACGCCGATTGCTTCCGTCGGCCCTGCAGTATCGGACGAACTCAAATCACATGGCCTGCGCACCGATATCTATCCGGCCAACGATGCCTACTTCATGAAGCCGCTGATCTCGGCCATGGCGGCTGCGCTTGGAAAGGATCCACCGCGGGGGACGGTTCGTTAGGCGGGTGCGCGAAGGTCACACCGTCATGGCCGGGACGAGCCCGGCCATGACGGGTATCAGCGTTGCGGAATCAAGGCTCTCGCAAATGCCGGTAGCTGGCGCACTTTCAGAGACTCACCCCACCCCCTGCGTCTCGCGTAAATAGGCCTGGTAAGCCAGCTTGAGCCCATCCTCAAGCGAGGTGCGCGCACGCCAGCCGAGTTTGGAAAGGCGGCTAACGTCAAGCAGCTTGCGCGGCGTGCCATCG
>Ga0210394_10007490_pt1 | contig 11484 bp, 8 predicted proteins | sample IncBWC12MmetaG_FD_160121 | JGI IMG/M metagenome (GOLD analysis project Ga0210394, IMG submission 160121) | Forest soil microbial communities from Barre Woods Harvard Forest LTER site, Petersham, Massachusetts, United States - Inc-BW-C-12-M | ecosystem: Environmental > Terrestrial > Soil >... | reverse complement strand
CAGTGGCGCGGCGTCCGGCTTGGTCGACTATGACGCCGCCGGTTCCAATGGCGCGGCTGATTTGCTGAGCTCCGGGAGCCGAAGGTGTTGCGGCCGTGCTGCTCGTTGAGCCCTTTGTGGAGTTGTTGGCGCCGCGCGTGAAGTACAAATCCATGATGGGAGCGCGGATTTTCTGGTCGGGGGACTGAACGACAACGTTTTTTTCAAGATGGGCGAGGCTGGTGGCATCGTTGTAGGTAAGCGTTCCAGAGCTGACGTGCCAGAGAACGGTCTTTTTATCAGGTGAAGGTTGCGTGCCGGATAGCAGAGTGCCGGGGTGCGCGGGAGCGGGTGTCTGGGGGAAGACGGCGCGCACTTTTCCGACTGCGTTTAACACTTTCGTTTCGCGAAGAAGTTCAATGGAGTCCGCTTCGAGCACGGAATCGCCCTGCCAGAGACGCGCGTGGCCGGTATATACGGCGCGTCCCACTTTCGAATTGCCCTGCATGGTGTCCGAGGTAATGTTGGCGGGCACTTGCGCGAGTTGCACGGCGTTTCCGTTGGGGGAAAAATCCGTGGAGCGCACGCCGCCTTCGGCGCGGATGTCGCCGCTCGTTCCTGTGAAGAAGATGCGCGGAGCATGCGTCTCGGTGGTGGCGTCGCGGGCGCCGGCATGTCCGGTTAGAGCCGCCGTCTGCCCGTTGTGCATGAACGTGGCGTGATCCGCCTGCGCGCTACGGTCCGCTTCTTTCAACTTCACGTCGCCTTGCAGGTCCATCTGCGACCAGCCGCCCGTGGCAAGAAGTTGTGCGACTCCGCTCTTGGCGGTAGCGGTCTGAAGCGGGTGGCCTGCAAGGGCGCGTTCCGATTGGACGTTGCCCGCCGCTTCGAGCTGTTTTGGTTTGCCCTCATCTCCAAACGCCAACTGCAACTTGTCCGCCTGCAGCTTCGTGCGGGTAGGGGCGGCGTCGGCTTGTGCCGCGGCGTCGGTCCATTCCATGCTTCCCGCTGTAAGCGTCTCCGCACTGGTGGGTTGACCGCGCAGGCCTTCTTTTCCTTGGGTAAACTCCATGCGAAACGCGCCCGTCTGCAGGACACGCGCATCGCCGCTCTTGGCCATGCGTGTCTTGAGAAAAACTCCGCCGTTGAGATTCATTTCCTTGGCGCGATTCACTCGAGGCCAGAAATCCAGCGAGCCGGCGTCCGCGTGAACGTCGTCCTCTTCTTCTTTGCCGTGACGCACGCCATGCACACTTCCTGCGCCATCTACTCGAGAGACCCAGCCTTCCGGAGCCACGAGCGCGGTCATCTTGTCGGCGTCAACGAGCATCGTTTCTCCGCCGCGCTGCGAGGTAAGTTCCGGCGGCTTTCCATTTGAGCCGGCGATAGCGACTAGCCGGCGAGCGCGGAATTCTGAGTCCAATTCGAGAGTGAACTCTCCAGCGGTCAATCGGGCACTGCTCGATACGGCTTCCGCAGGACCAAGAACGTGGAGCAACTTTGAATCACGGCCGAAGTCCAGACTGGAGCCCGTCACCAGCACTTCCTCGGCTTCTTGTGATTTCGCGGGCTTTTTCTCGACGGCTTTTTTCCCCGTATCTTTTTTCGGAGATGGTCTGAGTTTCATCCGGACGTTTTGCACCAGGCGCAGAGTGCCTTCCTGCGAGTTGTACTCCGCTCCTATGGCATCGCCGTTGCCGCTCGGGAAAGTAAACGTCACGGGTTGATCGGTTTTCGCAGTGCCACTCCCCTGATCGAAATTCACCCCGCGCGTTTCGACGTGCACGATTTGCGGCTGGATGGCGTGGTCTCTTGCGCTGCGTTGCGCGTCCGCGGCGCTCTCTAAATCGATTTGAACATCTCCGTCGCAGGTGACGCCGCCGCTGCCCTTGCGGTATTGGCAGCTTTGCGTGTGAATCGTGTCGTGCCGCTCGCCGTATTTTCCAAAGATTGTGACTCGGACGTTTTCGAGCAAACTAGCGTCCTGGCCTTTGAAATCCGTGGAGTTCGATGCCTCGATCGTGAAAACCTTACGAGGCCCGTCCATTTTCTGCAACGTCAATCCGCTGGATTGCTTTTCAACGTTTGTGGGCGCTGACGGGGGCGCCTTCTTCCGTTCGCTGATTCTTTGCCAGCCGCGCTTCAGATACACGCCAGCCGTCAGACAGGCCAGCAACAGCGCCACAACCGCGGACCAGCGCGCATACCGCGCCGCTTCGCTTCTTCGCATAGGTTCAGTTAAGCAAAATTCTAAGAGACTGTATAGAAGGTGGAGAGTAGGGAGGTTGGTCATTCCTCGACGTTTACCTTCTCGGGTCTATATGGACTCATTATCGAGGACCTCTGCGACGCTCCTGATAACATCAATCGAAATAGAAGGTCACATCCACTGGGGCGAGAACCAACTCCATATTCGGTAAGCTTTGAAGGGGTACAATGGCGGCACCGAAAACAAAAGTTCGAACCTTGATATTTGGCCTTGTCCTGCCTTACTTCGCGGTGGTGATGTACTTTGTCCTGCGCATCCAGGAGCATCCACTGCCAACTTGGTTCCCGTATTTCGGTCTTTCCTATCTTCTGGGAACCATGATTTTGGTCACTCTATACAGCCGAAGAATCTCCCGCGCTGCACAACCTGATCTTGTAAGTAAGCCCCAACCCGTGCGACGCAGGGTGCTCAGAGCGTGGGCGGGATATCTGATCGCGGTTTGGTCTTGCGCTTTACTTTGGGACGCTTATCAAACGATCAGTGGCAACTTAGACTGGCACCGAGCCCTTCCCGCTGGGGCATTCCTGCTGGCATTCATCGCGCTGTTCTCAAGATTGCTCTACAACGATATCAAACGCCCCGCCCAGCCTACGGCCTCCGCCGATGCGAAAGCCGCAAATAATGGCTGACGCCGCAACTTAGCAGCGGGGTTTGAACTGGAATTCGTCAGACCTTTGCGCCTAACGCGGAAATCGGAAACTAACTCACCGTCAAAGGAAGAGGCGAAGTGCGCGAGAAGGATTACCCGGCTGTTTCGGCAGCGGCTGTCGTCGTGTCCGGCAAAATCCCGATATTGGCCGCAGCCACGCTGTCCCGGTTGGTATTTTTCACCAGATACATGGCTTCATCGGCGAGGTGCAGAAGACCCTCTTTGGTGCGCGAATCGGTGGGATACGAGGCCACACCTAAGCTCGGCGTCAAATGGATGCTCAATCCCTCGGGATCGAGCCAGAGGGTCTCGCGGATGAGCTTATGAAGGCGGCGCGCGACATTCAGTGCGTTGTCCTTGGAAGTCTGGGGAAGCAGAATCACAAACTCGTCGCCGCCGTAACGGAACGCAAAATCGATCAAGCGGCAATGAGCCTTGAGCGCGTTTCCAATTTCAGCGAGCAAGCGCGACCCGACAAGATGGCCGTGGGTGTCGTTCACCTGTTTGAAATGATCCAGATCGATGAAGACCAGCGAAAATTGGTAGTTGTAGCGTTGCGAACGGTAAATTTCCGTTTCGAGAATGAAACCCATGTGCCTAGCGTTGTAAAGACTGGTGCAATCGTCCGTGATGGTGAGCTCGTGGATACGCTTCACGTGCCGGGCATTCTCAAGCGCGATAGCGGCAAAGTCGGAGAGAGCTTCGAGCAACTTGAGGTCGCGATCGTCAAATCCCTCGGGGCCGAAGCAATTGATCAACTCGATGACGCCAAGGCAAGTGTCACGAAACTTTACGGGGACGGCGACGATCGATTGCGTCTCGGTCTTCGTCTTTTCGTCCACCTTGCCGAAAAAGCGCGTGTCCTTGGATGTGTCCGGGACGACGACGGTTTCTCCGTGTTGCGCGACCCAGCCGGCGATTCCCTGCCCGATCTTGATGCGTACATCTTTCAGAGCTTGGGAAGCCTTGCCGACCGCCAGCTCGAAGTAGAGCTCTTGTTTGGACTCATCCAGGAGGAGCAGCGACCAGTTGTCCGGGCGCAGAAACTCGTCGATTTTCTCCATGATGGTGCGGAGAACCTGATCGAGCTGCAGCGAGGAGGTGAGCGCCTTCCCCAACTCCTGGAAGATGGCGACCTCGCCCGCTTCACGTTGTTCGGCGGACACCGCAGGATTGCGGCGGCGTTCCACGGCCGGAAACTGCTTTACTTCGTCCACGCTCGGTTAGTCCCCGCGCTAAAAATTTTAAAGGCCAGCCCGTAGCCGCCCCGGCAGACAACACCACGAGCGCGAATCGGCGCTGGACCCCGAATCTTTGCCAGTATAGGCGCCTCGCAAAAAGGGGTGCAAGAATCTCGTGGTACAGGCGTGGCCATCTTGCCATCGGCAGATACGGGGCGTACCGGCGGGCGTAATCGTCGTCAGATATTCAGCGAACAAATGGGTTCTGCGCGCCTTCGCGCAGGACCAGGCAGCCAGAGAGCCTGTCGTGGATGGCGCGTTTGCTCGGTGTCAGGCCGACGCACAGCCAATCGATCACAAAATAGTAGCCACCCACGACGGGCACCAGTGCCAGGAGCCGCCCGCCGCAGAAACGCAGGCTGGCGCGCCAGAAATCGATTGGCTTGCCCGCGCCGTCGGCTACATAGATCCCCAAGAAGTGCTTTCCCAGAGTTGCGTGCCAGTGGGAACTCTCCGAGAGCGCATAGTACAGCCAGCTCTCGACCGCAAAAAAACAAAGACAGACGAAAAGAAAAGTGGGTCCGGACTGAGTGAGCGTTTCGTTGAGAGGCGTTCCCGCGCGATGATTGAAGAAAGGATTCGAGATTCCCGTTGCGGCCGCGAAAAATGAGATGAACACGGCAAAAGGGACCACGAGAAGGATCAGGTCAATGATGGCAGCGATAGAGCGAATCCAGAAGCCTGCGTGTGGCAACGGGAGGGCTGCAGCAAGGTTGCCGTCCGGGCTTGCCCTTTGTTCTTCCAAGACGCGCTCCTCTATGCTTGAAATTGCCGACGCCTCTGGCAACTCGCACGCTTATCCAACGCAAGTGTATACACCATTCTGTGACTCAAAGTTCGGGAAGGGTGCGGAGCCTTGCCCGGTATACTCTCTCTCAGGAGTTCGTATCGAGTTGACGCCATGGTATTGAACCAATCACGCGATTGGTCCAAATATCTTGGGATGAACCTTCTACGCTGAAACCGGAAGATGTTGACATCGGACGGTCGTAATCGGAAAAGGATTTTCAGTTGTGACTGAGAGAATTACAAAGAAGCGTGAGCGAATCGTGCCCTTGGGTACTCAGATTGTGACACGCGCCGACATCCACACACCTGAGGGCAACTTGCTACAGATGTCGGGCGCAGTTGCGGTGATTCTACAGATGCCATCGGTCGTTCGCGGGGAATATCGCGTTCGATTTCCCGACGGTGCGGAATCATCGCTAAAGCGCTCCGAGTTTCAAGTCCGCAAAGAGTTGGCAAAGACCATCGGGACTGCTTTGGGGACCTCGCAGGCGGACCTGCACCAATTTGTGATCTATCGTTGTATTGTCGGATCTCGTGCGTATGGATTGGAAGAAGACAACTCAGACGTGGATCGCCGCGGAATTTATTTGCCTCCAGCAGAATTGCAGTGGTCGTTACTCGGTGTGCCGGAGCAGCTTGAACGGCAGGAGACGCAAGAGTGTTATTGGGAGTTCGAAAAATTCCTGCGCCTTGCACTCCGGGCAAATCCCAACGTCCTGGAATGCCTCTACACTCCGCTAGTAGAGGAGGCTTCACCGTTAGCCGAGGAGCTTCTCGCGATGCGCGATTGTTTCATCACAAAGCAGGTCTACCAAACCTACAACGGGTACGTGATGTCGCAGTTTAAGAAGCTTGGCCAAGACTTGCGGAATAAGGGCGCGATCCGATGGAAGCACGCCATGCACCTCGTGCGGCTTTTGCTTTCTGGTATCACAATTCTAAAGGAAGCGGCAGTTCCAGTCCGAGTCGGTCAACATCGAGAGCATCTGCTCGCCATACGGCGTGGACAAGAATCGTGGCAGGAGATAAATGCGTGGCGCAAAGAACTTCATCGAGAGTTCGATGCGGCTTGGGCAAAGACCAAGTTGCCCGAACACCCGGATTATGACCGCGTAAATGCATTGCTTGTGAAGGCGCGCCGCAGCAAGATCTAAACTTTCACCATTATCGAGAGAAGATGGAACTGGATTACAAATTAATTAAAGCTGTGAAAGAACAGAAGTATCCCATGGTCTTCGTGACCATCAGCGGGGCGCACCTTTACGGTTTCCCGTCCCCGGATTCCGATTACGACCTTCGTGGAGTACACGTGTTGCCCGCAAAAGAAGTCGTAGGTTTAGATATCGGCACGGAAACAATTGAAGTCTCTGAGGACCGAGATGGGGTGCAGCTCGATTTGGTGACGCACGACATCAAAAAGTTCTTCGGATTGCTCCTGAAAAAGAATGGGTACGTCCTTGAACAGTTGTATTCGCCTCTCATAGTGCATTCGACGCCCGAACATGCAGAGTTGAAGGACATTGCCAAGGGATGCATCACTCGCTACCACAACCACCATTACCTTGGTTTTGCGGAGACCGAATGGAAACTGCTGAACAAAGAGAATCCAAAGAGAATTAAGCCGCTCCTTTATCTCTATCGCGTCCTGCTGACAGGAATTCACTTAATGCGGACCGGAGAAGTTGAAGCGAACCTGCTTCATCTGAATGCCGTCTTCAAATTGCCCTATCTACCCGAGCTTATTTCACGCAAGCTGACCGGCGCTGAAAAGAGCAATCTTGAGGATGCCGACATGTTATTTCACGAAAAAGAATATGTGCGCTTGCGAGCTGCACTGGAAGAAGCAGGCCGCGACTCCAAACTCCCTGAGCTGCCTACGGGCAAAGAGGCGCTGAACGACTTACTTATCCGCGTTCGATTGCATTCAGTCTCGAACAGGGCCTGATAACTTCCACTTATTTCTCTTGTTTGACACTGCTGCGCGACACCGCCTATAGTTTCGGCGAGGGGATTTTTGCGCCTTGCGCGGACGGAATTGGGTTCGCACATAGGTGAACCGTCGTTCGGTCACACCTGAGCTGCCTGAGTAGCGTTCATCCAACGAAAAAGGGCAGAGAAAAGGCGCCCACCGCCGCTGGTTCTTTGGCGATCGCCAGCGAGTTTAATCGCTCCGCTGCTCCGCGTGTATCGGTAAGGACAGGTTTCGATTCATGGCCACGGGAACGTTTGGCGAACGGCTGAAGCGCGAGCGCGAGATGCGCGAAGTTTCGCTGAAGGAAGTAACTTCGGCCACGCGCATCGGTCCGCGCTTTCTCGAAGCTCTCGAAAACGAAGAGTGGGACAAACTCCCCGGCGGCATTTTTAACCGCGGATTTGTGCGTTCCATCGCGCGTTTTTTGGGCCTCGACGAAGAAAATCTGCTTGCCGAATATGACCTCGCGCGCGGCGACCAGAGCATGCCGGCTCCGCAACCTTACGAGAACAAGCTCCCTCGGCCTCCCATCTGGCTTCCGATACTTGCGGTGCTGGCATTGCTTGCCGTACTCGGCGGGCTTGTTGCCGGCGGAATTTACGGCTGGCGATGGTATTCCGCGCGGCGCGCCGCGAAACAATCTTCCTCCTCGGCGCTTTTGGCTGCGCCAACGCAGACCGGAACAGCGAACGCGACACCGTCCGCGGCTGGAACTCCGTCTTCTGACTCTGCAATTGCCACGGCCGCTGTCCCCTTGGATCTTGCCATCTCCACATCCGCAGCCACGCGCGTGCGCATTCTTGCCGACGGCACGGTGCTGCTGGACGCCGAGATTCCCGCCGGAGAAACGCATCATTTTTCCGCCACCCAGCAATTTGAAGTGACTGTCGCGGACTCTTCTGCGGTGTTGCTGGAATTGAACGGGCGCGCCATGCCGCCGGTTGGAACTCCCGGAGCCTCCGGTACAATAGTCTTGTCCCAGAAAGACTTGAGGCAAGCATCCGGTGGAACCCCTCAGCCCTGAAGTGCTCGATGATCTTCGCGCAGGCCGCGCTCAGCGCGAGCGGAAGATAGCGGTTTGCGCTGGCGGAGCGCATCTCTCGCCCGCGGACCGGGCGGAAATTCTCGCGGTGCTCGCCGGCGATGCCGATGAGATGGTCTCCGAACGAGCGCAGCAAGCTATCCTGTCGCAACCTACCGAAACGTTTGTGGAAGCCTTGAAACGAGAAAAGGCCATCCCCGCGCTTTTTGCTTACGCCGGAAAACACCTCGCGGATAAACCCGGCATCTGCGAAGCGATGGTGCAAAACAAAAATTGTTCGGCGGAATATTTGGTTCCCATCGCGCGCCATCTCTCTTCGCTCGGCATCACGGCGCTCATGGAAGATTTGGGGCGCGTCAGCGAGTCCCCTGCACTCGCGGCTGCGCTCGAACATTCTTCTTCCATCACTGCGGACCAGAAGCATCTTCTCCACGAACTGCTCGGTTCTGCGATGGACGAAGCCGCCCTTGCGGAAGCGGCAGCTGAAGCGGAGCCCGACGTGGCCAAACGTCAGACGCTTCTTATGCGTCTCGCAAAGATGAGCGTTTCCGAGCGCGTACAGTTCGCGATCAAAGGTGGATCCGAAGCCCGGCGCACGCTGATTCGGGATTCCAACAAAGTTGTTCAGCGCGCCGTGCTGCAATCGCCGCGCCTCACCGACCAGGAAGTGGAAGGCTTCGCGACTATGACCAGCCTTACGGACGAAATTCTTCGGCTGATCGCCAGCAACCGCAAATTCCGAAAAAACTACGCTGTCGTGCGCAATCTTTTGAACAACCCGAAAACGCCGCTGGACGTCTCTCTGCACATGCTCCCCATGTGCAATGTCATGGACCTCAAAAAATTGACCAGCAACAAGAACGTGCCCGAGACGCTGCGCACAACCGCCACAAAGCTGCAAAAGACCCGAGCGGAACTGAAGAAATAATTCCTGGCAAGCCACGACGACTTTGGCGGCCGTGGTCCCGATGGAAATGCATCGCCGATGCCGCGATTTGCTCTACAATCTTGCGCGGAGGCTTACGGCCATGGTCTTGCAATCCAAAGCTCGTGGAGTAGCCGCGCTATTTGTGCTGGGCATCTTCGCGGCGATGCCTCTTGCGCCTGTTCTACGATCGAACCAGAGTGGCGCGGCCGCTCAAGAAAAGCCATCGGATCCATGGACCGAGGCACAAGTTCTGCACGCTGTTGACCTCGCTCCTGAAGTTGTCGGCGCGAAGAGTGCGAACTCACCGACCATCATTTATGTAGGCTTCCGCACGCTCTTTGAGGGTGGCCACATTCCGCAGGCGTCGTTTCACGGCACGGCTTCCAAGGAAGAAGGCCTCGCGGAATTGAAAAAGTGGCTTGCTACCTTGCCCCGCTCAACAAATCTCGTCATCTATTGCGGTTGCTGCCCGTTCGATCGATGCCCCAATATCAGGCCGGCGTACGCGACTTTGCACGAAATGGGCTTTACCCACGTGCGTGTGCTTGTACTTCCGACAAGTTTTGCAGCGGATTGGGTCGAGAAGGGCTATCCCATGCAACGAGGGCTCTGATCGTCTGACCGGCTGAAAGATAGCTGCGGCAACTCCAAGTCTCTGCGCTGCATCTGGCAAAAGAACGGCTCGACCTTAAGTGAGCCTGATGACGGAGGGCACCATGGCGCTCTGGTCCAGCATCCGGTTCTCGCTGCGCATTCTAGGGAAGCATTGGAAACTCACTTCGATTGCAATCTTTTCCCTGGCCATAGCAATGGCGGCCGGTGCAGTGGGATTCAGCGTCTTCAACGCGCTGTTGCTTCGCCCGCCTGCCGTTCCCGCGCCCGAGCAGTTGCTCTCGGTTTACGCGTCCACACCCACCGAAGAGTTCAGCGGCAGCAACTATGACGACTACAAATTTTATCGCGACAACAATCGCGTCTTCTCGGACGTGCTGGCATTTCCATACTCCGTCTCTGTGCGCCCCATTACGTATGAAGGGCACATCAAATCAGGGCTGACCAATGCGGTCTCGGATAATTATTTCTCTGTACTCGGGATTCAACCTATTCTCGGGCGCGCGTTCTCGCGCGGCGAAGACGATCAGCCGTCCGCGCTCGCCGTTCTAAGTTATTCCTACTGGACGCGGCTTGGATCGGATCCGCACATTGCTGGAAAAACTGTATCCATCGGCCGCGTGCAACTCATCATTGTCGGCGTCGCGCCAAAAAGTTTTGTCGGTACAATCTTCAGTGACCTCCCGGATATCTGGTACCCGTTATCCATCGACGCGGCGGTCAATCAGCTGCCGCAAGACTGGCGCGTAGACCGCACCATCCACAATCTCGGCCTGATTGGTCGGTTGAAGCCCGGAGTGACGCGTCCGCAAGCGCTGGCGGAAATGCAAGGGTTGTCGAAGCAACTCGCCGCGGCGAATCCACAAACCGACAAAGACCGAGTCGCCCGTCTGACGGAAACGACCATGTTGCCGGTGGACTCGATATCTTCCGCAAAAATCATCTCGGTGATCCTTTTCACAATCGTCGCTCTGGTCTTGTTTGCGGCGTGTTCCAACGTAGCTAACCTGCTCCTTGCGCTGGCAAGTGCGCGCCGCCACGAAATTTTGGTCCGCGCAGCGATGGGAGCCACTCGCGGGCGTCTGATTCGCGAGCTTCTGCTGGACAGCACGCTCCTTGCGGCCGGAGGTGGAACGCTAGGCTTCTTGCTGGCCTGGCTTGGTCTTCGGCAGCTTATGCAATTCAAGCCGTACGTTCCCGGTATTGGCGTGGTGCCTGTGACGATTGATTTTCGGCCGGACATTCGGGTTGCTCTTGCGACGATCGCGCTCGTTTTTCTGGCGGGTCTCGCGACCGGCCTCGTGCCGGGCCTCTACTCTTCTACGCCCAATCTCGCGGGGGCGCTCAGCGGCGAAATCGCGGTCGGCGGAACGCGCAAGGGAAGGATCCGAAGCGCTCTTGTAGTGATTCAGGTAGCGGTTTGCACCGTGGTGTTCATCGGCGTGGGTTTGTGTTTTCGAAGTATGAGCAATCTGCAGCACGTCGATCTGGGGTTTTCCAGCCGCAACATTGCGATTTTGACCATCGATCTGCAATCCGGCGGATACTCCGAAGAGCAAGGCCGAACCGTGTACGCCAAAGTACGCGATTCCGCTTCAAAGATCTTCGGGGTGGAAGCGCTTACCTTGGCCAGTAACCTGCCCCTGAGCCAGGACGGCGGAAACGACGAACAGGTTCACGTGGAGGGTTCGCAATCTGCAAGCCAGCAGACGGCCAGCATATCCTCTTTGGCCGTTGACGAGGATTATTTCTCCACGCTCGGAATTCCGCTCTTGGCAGGGCGTGCAATTACTGCGGTGGACGCGGCAAAAGCTCCTGCCGTGATTGTAATCAATCACTTTATGGCAGAAAAATATTGGCCTGGCCAGAATCCCATGGGCAAAACGGTTCGAAGCGAAGACGGGACTCAGGTTGCCACCGTCGTGGGCGTGGTTGGCGACGGCAAATACATCGATATCGATGAGCCTGCTCGCCCGTTCATGTATTACGCCTTAAATCAGCGC
>Ga0210394_10007489_pt1 | contig 11490 bp, 10 predicted proteins | sample IncBWC12MmetaG_FD_160121 | JGI IMG/M metagenome (GOLD analysis project Ga0210394, IMG submission 160121) | Forest soil microbial communities from Barre Woods Harvard Forest LTER site, Petersham, Massachusetts, United States - Inc-BW-C-12-M | ecosystem: Environmental > Terrestrial > Soil >... | reverse complement strand
CGGCGCATGTTGATCGACGAACAAGCCTGCTGGAAGCAGGCTGCCGGCATAAATGCCCGCCCCACAGCCATAGGCTAGAGGTGGCGTTGAAAGAAGGGCTGGTCTATGGTAATCTCTATAGAGAAAGGGATATATGTCCACGGCTGTCTTGACTGACCCCCAAGTTACTGAGCAACAGTACGATAGCACTGTTCGCGAAGACATCGAATTATTCCGGCGGCAGGCCCTTTTGAACCTCAGCGGGGAGCTTACCGACGATCAGTTCCGGCCTTTCCGGCTTCGCAGGGGGATTTACAGCCAGAGGCAGGCCGGGGTGCAGATGATCCGCACGAAGGTTCCGGGAGGGTTGCTGACTGCTCAGCAGATGCGGCAATTAGGGCGCGTCGCCGACGAATTTGGCGGCGGAAAAGGGCATTTAACGACGCGGCAGAACATGCAGTATCACTTTGTGCCACTGGCCCAGGTGGCGGATCTGCTCCATCTGCTGGCGGATGTCCGCCTGACGACACGCGAGGCATGCTATAACACTGTCCGCAACGTGACGGCGTGTCCATTGGCCGGCGTCCATCCGCACGAGCCTTTCGACGTTCAGCCTTACGCTCGGCGGCTAGCGTTTGCGTTTTTGCACAAAGAACTGACCGATAATCTGCCCCGGAAGTTTAAAGTTGCGTTCGCCGGGTGCCCGGAGGATTGCATCGCCTCGGCGATCAACGACGTGGGTTTGCGGGCGGTGATTCGCGACGGCGAGCGAGGGTTCCGCATGACGGTGGCGGGTGGGCTCGGTCCTTTGCCGGTGGAATCGAAGGTGCTGCATGAGTTTTTTCCGGCCGAAGACGTCGTCCGGCGCGTGGAAGCGGTGATTCGGATCTTCAACCGGCATGGAAATCGGGCTAATAAAAACAAAGCCAGATTAAAGTTCGTTATGCGCGAGCGCGGGTTCGACTGGCTGCGCGACGCGATCGAGGAAGAGTACCAGGACATCGTGCGTACTGGGGGTATCGCGATGCCCCCGGAGGTGCCGGAGAATTTTGGTGGTTTTCAGCCAGTTCCACCACCACGCGGCTCAGGTGAATTGCTGGCGATCTACGATTCTTCATTACCGGAATTTAATCATTGGCGGGAGACGAATACGCAGGCGCAGAAGCAAGCCGGGTACGCGATCGTCACCGTGACGGTGCCGCAGGGCAATCTTACCGGAGATCAAATGCGGGGGCTCGCGGAAATTTCCGAGTTGTCGGGCGACGGGTCGCTGCGGTTTTCGATGAATCAGAACGTGGTACTGGCCTATGTGCCCCTCGGCGCATTAAAACGCGTTTATGGACGGGTGGTGGAGTTGGGGCTGGCCGACGACGGGGCGGACGAAATCAGCGACGTGGTGACCTGCCCAGGCGCTTATAGCTGCAATCTGGGGCTGACCAAGACCATGAACCTCGGCTATGAGCTGCGGGAGAGGCTGAAGGCGGAGACCGATACGCTGGTTCGCGGGCTACGCATCAATGCCAGCGGATGCCCGAACGCGTGCGGGCAGCACTGGGTGGGGGATATCGGATTCTACGGCAATGCGCGGAAAATCGAGGGTCGGGAAGTGCCGTATTATCTGATGCTGCTGGGCGGGACCTATGAGCAGTTCGGCGTCGCGATCCAGAGCCTGCCGGCGCGATATGCTCCGGAGGCCGTGGCGCGGGTGATCGCCCATTTTAAAGAGAATCGGCAAGAGGGCGAGTCGTTCCGGGAGTACGTGATGCGGTTCAAGGTGGAGACGTTCCGCAAGCTGACAGCGGATTTGGTGAAGCCTGCGGCCGACGCGGGGCCGGAGATGTATCAGGACTGGGGCGACGACGTCGCGTTTTCACTGAAGCTCGGACGTGGGGAGTGCGCGGCGTGAAGAAAGGAGACAGGAGTCAGGAGACAGGAGTCAGAATACGGAAAAAGCCGGCTGCACCGAGGTGCAGCCGGCTCTTATTCTGACTCCTGACTTCTGTCTCCTGCAGCTTCAGCTACTTCTTGGAGTTTTTCGCGGTTTGCGTGCGGACCGGCTCGGCGATCGCGCCGGTTGCCATGGTTAGCTGCGGCATGGTTACCGAATTGTCTACCAGGCGGGCCATATCGTGGACCGGGAGGCCTTCCGCTTCGCGGGCGAAACGGAGGCTTTTTGAGCCTTCATCGAACTCAACGCGCACCCAGTCGCCGCCGCGCACCTGGTCGGTAGCGATCAGATTGGACATGGGATGCACCAGCAGGCGTTCGATGGCGCGCTTCAGATGGCGGGCGCCGTATTTCAGGTCCGTGCCCTCGGAGAGCAGGAAATCCTTGCCGTGGTCGGACATGGTGAACACGAAGGCCCGATCAGTCGACGTGTTGAAAATGCGTTGTTGCACCAGATTCAATTCGATGTCGAGAATCTTCTTCAACTGCTCGGTGCCGAGCGGCGAGAAAGTCACGATTTTATCGAGCCGGTTCATGAACTCCGGCGTGAACTTGCGGCGGGCCGCTTCGACGCCGGTGCGGGCGATTTTGCCGCTCATCTTCTCATCGAACTCGCCGGTAGTGGCTTTGATTCGAGCGTCGGAGGTGCCGAAGCCGAGCTTCGGGGCCATGATCGAGCTCATTTCGGAGGCGCCCAGATTGGACGTCATGAAGATCATCGCCTTGGAAAAGTCGACTTTGCGGTTGTCGCCCAGGGTGAGTGTCGCTTTGTCAAGGATTCCCAACAGGAGGTTCCAGAGGGCGTCGGAGGCCTTCTCGATCTCGTCAAACAGGACGAAGCTTACCTTCATCGTTTCAGTTTGATACTGATTCAGCACTTCCTGTGACAACAGGGGATGCGTTTCGCGGTGCCCCAGGTATCCTGGAGGAGAACCAATCAGCTTGGCGATCTCGTGGCTGTGCTGAAACTCGGCGCAATCTATCTTTATTACCGCACGAGGGTTTTTGAGCAGAGTCTCTGCCGTCGCTTCCACGATTCGGGTTTTTCCGGATCCGGTGGGACCCAGGAATAGGAAATTTCCTATAGGGCGGCCCGGCGCATTCATCCCGGTGAGATGCATCTGATAAATGTTGACGATTTGCTGAATCGCCTCATCCTGTCCGATGATCATCCTCCGAAGACCAGTCTCCAATGTGCTCGCTTCCCGGCCAGTTTTCGCCGGATCTAACGGGACGTTTAGCCGTACCATTTTATCTGCCGCCTTTCTTCTTGAGCCGCCGGTACTACTTTCAGCGCCTCTCCACAAATTGTTAGGCAACCCAAGTGCCATTTTTTTAGATGCTCCTAAACTCTTCGCGATTCTTACCGCTGGTTATCTCTTCGGCTTGGACGGTCTCACTTCCACCCGGCTTATTAAGGTTCTTTCTGGCATTTTCATTAACGTTCGTACTATTTCGGCAATATCCTCGGACTGGATCTTCCAATCGGATCCCGAATCGGTACTATGGCCTGAAAACTCGGTGGCGACACTGCCCGGCATGATGTAGCTGACCCTCACGTTATCGTTCCTCTTATCCAGCATCATCGCCTCGCTGAAGCCGTTTAGGGCGAACTTCGAGGCGTTATACGCGGACCCACCGGCGAACGGATTCTTGCCGGCAAGACTACTAATGTTTACGATGTAGCCACCGCCTCTGGTTTGAAATCGGGGAAATGCTTCACGGCAGCAGTAAAACACGCCTGAGAGATTTGTTTCCAGAGTAAGCTGCCACTCCTCCACCGTAAGGTCCGAGACTGATCGAAATACCCCCACGCCGGCATTGTTAATCAGTACGTCTACCCCACCAAAGTGGGTATCGACGAATGTGAAGAGTCCGGCAACATCTTCATGATTCCTAACATCGGCTGCTTTGCCAGCGACTTTACCGCCGGTTTCCGAGGCCAGTTCGGCGACGGCCTGGTCGACGGAAGCCTGGTCGCGTCCGCAGATGGCGACTTGCGCTCCTTCCTGGAGCAGCATTTTGGCGATGGCGCGCCCGATTCCGCGGGTGGCGCCGGTAACGAGACAGATTTTGTTGGTCATGTTTTCCAGGATACGTCGCGCTATCCCCTCCATTCCTGTCGGGGTTCCATGAGGCCGAACGACGCGGTGGTCGGAACGGAACCCCGACAGTAATGGAGGGGATGCGCGCTGCGAAGACGTGTCAGAATTGAAGGAGCAATGCTCGATACCAGCATCTTTTGGCTCCGCGCCGCGGCGTGCCTGTATGCGATCGGCCTGTTGCATTCGATGCTGGCCGTGGCCAGGCGCAATCAAGCAGTGTATCCGGTGGCTCTGGAAATGTTTCGCGTGGGAGCTGTTTTGCACGCGGTGGCGCTGGTGGAACTGTCGATGGCGTACGGTCGGCTGCCGCTCGACAATTTTTATGAAACGCTCAGCCTATGTGCGTTTCTGGTGGCGCTGGTTTTTCTGTTTGTGGAATGGCGGTTCCATTTTCACGGAACGGCGATTGCGATGTTCCCGCTGGTATTCCTGATGACGCTGATCGCGGCGCTGGAGCATCCGGTGGCGACATGGCCGAACGTCGGCGTGCGCGACGCGTGGCTGATCGTTCATATTCTGCTGGTGCTGGCAGGGTACGCCGCACTGCTGCTGACGGCCATCGCCAGCCTGTTCTACCTGGTGCAGGAACGGCGCCTGAAGGCCAAACAGTTCAGCGGCTGGCTGGAGAAACTGCCTCCGCTGGCAACGTTGGACAACCTGATTAGTACTTCCATGGGGCTGGGCTTCGTGCTGCTGACGCTGGGAGTGATTTTCGCGATCACCTGGGCGTCCACCGAATCCGGCGCGCGCTGGCTGGGCGACCCGAAAATTATTCTGTCCTTTTTCACCTGGGGCATCTGCCTGCTCATGATTGTGCTGCGCGTCTCGGCCGGATGGAGGGGGCGAAAGGCGGCGGTAATGGCGCTGGTGGTGCTGGGCTGCTCCGCGCTCACGTGGGCTGCGCACATAGGGCTGAGGCCAATTCTTGAGCGATGAAACTGCTGCTCACAGGTCTGAATCATCGAACCGCGCCGGTTGAGGTGCGGGAAAAGATCGCGTTTGCCGAACACGCACTACCCGACGCGCTGGCGTCACTGAGAAAACGTCCTGGCCTGATTGAGGGCATGATTTTATCGACGTGCAATCGCGTGGAGATCGCGGCCACGGTGGATGACGATGCGGACGCGGGGCAGGCGGTGGAGATGTTCATCGCCGAATCGCGCTCAGTGGACCGCGCCTGGGTGGTGCCGTATCTTTACCGTTTCGACGGGTCGGACGCGATCCGGCATTTGTTCCGCGTAGCTTCCAGCCTGGATTCGATGGTGGTCGGCGAGCCGCAGATTCTCGGGCAGCTCAAGACCGCTTACGCGCTGGCCAAGGAGCACGGCGCGCTGAACGGATTTTTAGACCTGGTGATGACGCGCGCGTTCAACGTCGCGAAGAGGGTGCGGTCGGAAACCGATATCGGCGAGAGCGCGGTTTCGATCAGTTACGCCGCGGTGGAACTGGCGCGGGATATTTTCGGATCGTTGAACGGCAAACGGGTTCTGGTGATCGGGGCAGGGGAGATGGCCGAATCCGCAGTGCGGCATTTGCGGCGGGCAGGTGTGTCGGAAATACTCATCGCGAATCGGACGCGGGAGCGCGCGCAGCCGCTGGCCGACGAATTTAACGCACGCGTGATCGATTACGAAACCTTAACCGATGCGCTGCCCGACGTGGATATCCTGCTGGCGTCGAGCGCCGCACCGCACTACATCGTCACCCGCGACCAGATGAAGACGGTGATCGCGCGGCGCAAGAACCGGCCGATGTTCTTGATCGACATCGCCGTGCCGCGCAACATCGAGCCCGAAGTCAATGACCTGGCCAACGTCTTCCTCTACGATATCGACGACCTGGATAAGACGGTGAAGTCGAATATCGAAGGGCGCAAGGTGACCGCGATCGAGGCGGAGGAGATCATTCGCGAAGAAGTAGAGCGCATGATGCAGCGGCTGAAGACGCGCGAAGTCGCGCCGACCATTGTCAGCCTGCAGGAACAACTGGAAAGCGTGCGCGCGCATGAGATCGACCGGATGCGGTCGCGGCTGGGAACGATGACGCCTCAGCAGGAGGAGGCCGTCGAGGCCATCACCCGCGGCATCATCAATAAAATCGCCCACGGACCGATCACCGAACTGCGGCGCAGCGCCGCGAATCCCGACGGCGCGCACTTGTCGGACCTGATTCGCAGGTTATTTCGTCTGGAGAAATAATGATCGTCATTGGCAGCCGGGGTTCGCAACTCGCGCTCTGGCAGGCCCGTCACATCCAGTCCCTTTTGAAAGTGGAAACCCGCATAGAAGTTATAAAGACCACCGGCGACAAGATTCAGGATGTGCCGCTATCGCAGGTGGGCGGCAAAGGTCTCTTTACCAAGGAAATCGAGGAGGCGCTGCTGGACCGTCGTATCGACCTGGCGGTGCATAGCCTGAAAGACATGCCGTCGGAACTGCCCGCGGGCCTGATTCTCGCGGCGATACCGGAGAGGGAAGATCCTCGCGATGCGCTGGTGGGAGCGCCTTTGAAGGAAGGCGGGCGCGTGGGAACAAGTTCGTTAAGGCGCTCAGTGCAACTCAAGGCAATGCATCGCGGAGTCTCGATAGAGACTCTGCGTGGTAATGTAAACACGCGGATTCGGAAGCTCGACGAAGGACAGTACGATACCATTATTCTCGCGGCGTCGGGCTTGCGGCGCCTGGGATGGGCGGATCGCATCGCGGAGCTGATTCCGGTGGACGTCATGATTCCGGCCGTCGGGCAGGGGGCGCTGGCCATCGAGACGCGCGACGATCAGGGCGAGGCGCATTGCATCGCGCATACTTTGGAACATCAGGCCTCGCGTATTGCGATTACCGCCGAGCGAGCGTTTCTCGCGGTATTTGGGGGAGGCTGCCAAGTGCCGATCGGCGCTCATGCGACGATTCATGGATCGGAGATTCATCTTCGCGCGTTCGTGTCAGAGCCCGACGGATCGAACGTCAAGCGCGGGGAAGAGACGGGGACTGATCCGGTGAGTGTCGGGCAGGCGCTGGCCAAGAGGCTATTCAGGTAGATATGATCGCTCCCTGCGGTCGCGGCTCGGAATCGAAGCTGTCCATTATCCTCTATCTGCTGAGCCGCGACCACAGGGAGCGATCCTTAACAAGATGACATATCTCATCGGCGCGGGGCCGGGCGATCCCTCGCTTATCACGGTGAAGGGGCAAAAGATTGTCGCGCGCGCCGACGTCATTTTGTACGATCATCTGGCCAACGAGCGGTTGCTGGAGCTGGCGCCGCACGCTGAGAAGATCTACGTTGGAAAAAAGCGGGCCGTGCACGAAATGACGCAGGAGGAGATTTCGGCGATTCTTGTCGATCGCGCGCGGCAAGGCTTGATAGTGGTGCGACTCAAAGGAGGCGATCCGTTCATCTTCGGCCGCGGCGGGGAAGAGATGGAAGCGCTGGCCTCGGCCGGTCTGCCTTTCGAAATTGTTCCGGGCGTCACCACGCCGCTGGGCATCGCCGCGTACACAGGCGTCCCGCTGACGCATCGCGAGCACAGCTCGGCCGTGACGTTCGTTACCGGCCACAATGTCGAGGCCATCGACTGGGGAAGAGTCGGCGCGGCGGAAACGATTGTCCTGTTCATGGGACTGGTGAATTTCCCAGCGATCGCCCGTGCGCTGATCGAAAAAGGACGCTCACCGCAGACGCCTGCGATGGCCGTACGATGGGCCACTCGTCCGGACCAGCAGACCATTGTGGGGACGCTGGAAAACCTGGCAGAGCGCCTCTCCGCGATGAAGCCTCCGGCGACGATTATCATCGGGGAAGTAGTCGCACTTCGCGAGCAGTTCAATTGGTTTGAGCGCTTGCCTCTATTCGGGCAAAGAATCGTAGTGACGCGCGACCGCACGCAGGCCGCCGATCTGGCCGATCCCCTGGAAGCGCTGGGTGCGGAAGTGCTGCTGCTGCCGGCGATCGAAATTCGCGAGGCGCAGGATCCGCAGCCGCTCACAGACGCCATCGCGCGGCTCGATTCCTACGACTGGCTGATCTTTACGAGCGCCAACGGCGTGCGATATTTCATCGAAGCGCTCGATAAATCCAATCACGATCTGCGGAAGCTGAAGGCTCGCATCTGCGTCATAGGGCCGGCGACGAAAGCGGCGGTGGAAGCGCTGCATCTGAAAGCCGAGCTGATGCCGGCGGAGTACGTGGCCGAAAGCCTGGTGAAAGCCTTCGCCAAAGAGGATCTGCAATTCCGCCGGATCCTGCTGCCTCGCGCGGCGGTCGCTCGCGACCTGGTGCCTCGCGAATTGTCGCGGCGAGGGGCGCAGGTCGATGTGGTGGAGGCGTATCAAACCATTGCGCCGCCGGGTCTTGCCGAGCGAGCTAAGATAGTCCTCGATAAAAAGCCACACTGGATTACGTTCACCAGTTCGTCGACGGCGACCAACTTCATCGCGGCGGCGGGCAGGGAAGGGCTGGATGGAATAAAGATCGCCTCCCTCGGCCCCATCACTTCGGCTACGCTGCGGGAACATGGAGTTGAGCCGACGGTGGAAGCTCAGCCGCACACTATCGGCGGATTGGTGGACGCGATCAGCGCGGCCCCAAAGGAAACTCGTTAATCGGCTTCGGGCATCCGACGGGCGGTCGCCGAGGGATTGCTGTTAGGGCGTAAACCGCGACCTCCGGGAGCGGTCAGCGTGGTGACCTACCGGCATCTTGCGGTCAATTGTTCTTCGTGCGGCATTCGGCCTGCGCCGCGGCCACTAAAGGCCGGGCGTAGCGCTCCAGCAAACCTTTCTTAACCAGACTATCCAGAACCGTCTCTGGCGATTTGCCAGACGCGAGCGACGTCAGTGCTTCCCGATATAGCGAAGGTAGCGCAATGCTGGGAGTCATCGTAAAGCAGGCTCCTTTTTCCCTGCTGAACGTCCCACGGCGTCACCGTGCAGGTCATATTAGTGAAATTTTTCCGGCCCGTGCCGCCGAAAGCTTCGATTTGATACGATTCAAGACGGTCTACGTCTAGATCGCCAGGGAGGGTTCGTGCACGCACGTCCAGCACTTCATAACGCCATGTGGCCGGGACTGGTGGGGAAGGGTCCCGATTCCGAGCCGCCGATCGATCTGGAGACGATGTTGAGTTTGACGGCCGGCGCGGAGGTGAACGGCGTCAAGTTCGACGGCGTCGACTTATTCTTGAGCCTGCCGCATACCGACATCGATTCCACAGACGGCGACATTGAAAAGCTGGCGGCGCAAATCGCGTCGAAGGGGCTGATTGTGGGGTCGCTGGTGGCTCCAGTGTGGGGCGGGACGGGCGGCGGGTCGGCGATGGGGGACGATGCACAACGCGGCGCGTTTCTCACTCAGGTTCGAAAAGCCTGCAAGATCGGGAAGAAACTGCGCGAACTGAGAATTCGACCGACGGGCGTGGTGCGGATCGATTCGGCGACCGGTGTGGAAGAGTGGCTGAAAGATCCGGAAGCCAATACGAAGCGCATTGCCGACACCTTTCGCGAGGCGTGCGACATCGCCGAGGGTTTCGGAGAACGGCTGGCGGCGGAGGGCGAGATCTGCTGGGGAGGGATGCATAGCTGGCGCCGCAACGTGCAGTTGTTCGAGATGGTCGGCAGGCCGAAAACGCTGGGCTTTCAGGCCGACATGGCGCATGTGATGCTGTTCACGATGGGGTATAACGCGCCCGAGGATAAGATCGAGGGCGTGTTGGAGTTGGCATACGCGGAAGTGGCGAGCGCGCTGCGGCCGTGGACCATCGATTTTCACGTGGCGCAGAACGACGGGACGGTGAAGGGGTCGGGATCGCACGATAAGACGGGCAAGCATTGTCTGCCGCTCGATCCGAATGGGAAACTCGACATCGTACGCGATGCGGGGGCGTGGTTGAGGGACGACAACGGAGCCGTCACGCGCGCGACGCCGCATATTTGCTGGGACGGCTGCATGTTCCCGAACGCCGTCATGACTGACCCGAAGACCTGGAACGATGTGCTGAGCGTGATGATCGCAGTGCGCGATGCGCACGGGTGGGATTAGTCATGAAGAAGATCAACATCGGGATGGTGGGGTACGGGTTCATGGGGCGGACCCATTCGAACGCGTTTCTGAAGGCGGGGAACTTTTTCGATCTGCAGTTCCGGCCGGTGCTAAAAACGATTTGCGCCCGGAATATCGAGCGCGCGAAGGCGTTCGCGGCTAACTGGGGCTACGAGACGGTGGAGACGGACTGGCGGAGGATGGTGGAGTCGCCGGAGATCGATTTGGTGGACATCGCCAGTCCCAACGACACGCATCTGGAGATCGCCCTGGAGGCGGCGCGGGCGGGCAAAATAGTGATGTGCGAGAAACCGCTGGGGCGCAACGCGCGCGAATCGGAACAGATGGTGAAGGCGGTGGAAGACGCTGGCGTCGCCAACATGGTGTGGTACAACTACAGGCGCGTTCCGGCGGTGATGCTGGCGAAACAATTAATCGACGAGGGGCGCCTGGGGAAAATCTTTCACTATCGCGCGAAGTTCTTGCAGGACTGGACCATTTCGACCGAGCTGCCGCAGGGCGGGGAAGGGCTGTGGCGCCTGGATGCCGCCGTGGCGGGAAGCGGAGTCACCGGCGATCTGCTGGCGCACACCATCGACACGGCGATGTGGCTGAACGGCGGGATCGATGAAGTGTCGGCGATGACCGAAACGTTTATCAAAAGCCGCAAGCATAATCTGACCGGGCAGATTGAACCGGTGTCGATTGACGACGCGAGCCTGGCGCTGGCGCGGTTTCGGAACGGGAGCCTCGCGACGTTCGAGGCGACGCGTTACGCGCGCGGGCACAAGGCGCTCTACACGCTGGAGATCAACGGCGAAAATGCGTCCATCATTTGGGATTTGCACGATCTGCATCGACTGCAATACTTCGATCACAAAGACGAGGGGCTAACTCGCGGATGGAAGAACATCCACATTACGGATCGCGAGCATCCGTACATGTCGCATTGGTGGGTGCCGGGATTGCAGATTGGATACGAGCACACGTTCATTCATCAGGTTGCGGATTTTCTGGAAGCGCTGGGCGAAGGAAAGAGCGCGTCGCCGACATTTAGAGAGGCTCTGGCGACGGAGGATGTGACCGATGCGGTGCTGGAATCGGCGGCCAGCAGGCAGTGGGTGAAGGTTCGGGATCGAGGTGCAAAATGAAGTTCCTGATTGCCGGGTTGTCGATGGTGGTGGCGTTGGCGCAGGGGCCGAGGATTCCACCGATGGTGGATAGCGGCTTCGAGCCGATTTTCGACGGGAAGACGCTGAACGGCTGGGATGGCGATCCGAAATTCTGGCGCGTGGAGGACGGCGCGATTGTCGGGCAGACGCTGGTGGACAAGCAGCCGAAGCAGAATACGTTTCTGATCTGGCGCGGCGGGAGTCCCGCGAATTTCGAGTTGAAAGTGAAGTACAAACTGACCGGATTCAAC
>Ga0210394_10007488_pt1 | contig 11492 bp, 11 predicted proteins | sample IncBWC12MmetaG_FD_160121 | JGI IMG/M metagenome (GOLD analysis project Ga0210394, IMG submission 160121) | Forest soil microbial communities from Barre Woods Harvard Forest LTER site, Petersham, Massachusetts, United States - Inc-BW-C-12-M | ecosystem: Environmental > Terrestrial > Soil >... | reverse complement strand
CCTGGGCGTCATTGTCGGCGACATTTTCCAATCAGGCTTATGTCCTGGCATTCGCCGATGCTTTCGGCATCGTCTCGGCGGTGCTGGCCGTGTCGGCGCTGCTCGTGCTGATGGTTCCGCATTTGCGTCCGACGACGGACAGAGCCGCAGCCGAAACCGCGGCCCCGCCAGTCTTATCAAATTCGGCAGCCTCATCGGAGGGCCGGTAATGCTGGCCGGATTGAAACGCATCGCGATCGTGGTTGGGCTAATTGTCGTGCTGGTTCCGGCCGGCTACTACCTCTGGCGCTGGTACGATCGTTCGCGCGACGTCCAAGCTACGAACGACGCGTACGTCCGGGGCGAAATTACGAATATCGGTTCTCGCGTCAGCGGGTACGCGGTGGAGGTACTGTTCGACGACGGCATGCCGGTAAAAGCGACCGAAATCGTCGTGCGGATCGACCCGCGCGATTTCCGCATGGCGGTCGAAAAGGCTGAAGCAGCACTCAATCAGGCCAAGGCCGATTTGGCGGCGGTAGTCGCCAGCCGTGACCTGGAAAAATCGAAGATCGGCGTAGCGGACGCAGCTCTACGTTCGGCCGAGGCTCAGGCGAAGAATTCCGACACGACCCTGATGCGCGCGAGCGTTTTGGCCAAGGACAAATTCGGAACCCAGGCGGCGCTCGACGACGCTCAGGCGGCAGAGGTGAAAGCCCATTCGTATGCCGATCAGGCAACGGCCAACCTCGCCTACGAGAACCAGCAGCTGGTGGTGATCGCTGCCAATGAAGCCGTGGCGAAGGCGCGGGTCGATTCGGCCGACGCGGCCTTGCTCGCGGCTAAATTCGCGCTTGCGGATACCGCAGTCTGGGCGCCGATCGACGGGATCGTCGCCAACCGCAAAACGCGCGTCGGCGAATACGTCGCGGCCGGCACCGGCATGCTCTCCATCGTCCCCATAGAGAATCTTTGGGTCGAGGCCAATTATCGCGAGACGCAGATCGGCCGCATGAAAGTCGGCGATCCGGTCCGCATCGATGTGGATACCTATCCCGGCAAGCCGATCTGCGGCTACCTCGAAGCAGTCTTGCCGGCCGCGGGGTCGGAATTTGCGCTGATCCCCCCGGACAACGCCACCGGCAATTTCACGAAGATCGTGCGCCGCTTCACCGTGCGCATCCGGTTCAATCGGCGCGATGCCAACGCCGCGCTCGCTCGTCCCGGCATGTCGGTGGAAACGTTTGTCGCGGTCTCCACCCCCGACAACGCCTCCCCGACGGAACGAGGCAATCGGGTCGGATGCGCGTTCGATCCCTCAAAGGATATCGTTGAGCGGTCCCTGACAAAACTGCCCGAGCATCCCGGATTGGGCCGCGCTCGTCCCCAGGGCCCCTCGGGCACGGAGATCCCGGCCCCTGCACGTCCTGAACAGTAGCTAATTGATAACCGCGGGTAGCTAGACGCTGTCAAACCACACGACTTTGCCTTTGGTTGCCGCCTTGCATAATCGAAATGGCGGGGAATTCGGCAAATCCCGTTTCAAACCGCAAAGACCGCGGTGACTGGGCGCCGCCACAAGGAACTCCCTTCCGGTTCCAAGCGGTTCGGCTCGCGCCCATATGCCTGCTGGGCGTCTTCGCGATCGGCGATGTGCGCGCTGGATCCTGTCAAGCGCGTGGCCGCGGCGGTTGGCGAAGGCGCGCAGGTGGTCGCCGCACTCCACACTTATCTCGCCGATATGGGGGATAATCCTGCGTTCTCCATCACCACCGGGAGACTCTGATGTCCGACGAATGCCGCCATAGAGGTGCCATCCGCACTGTAACGCCCAGCGCCCTCGGCTGCGAGGAGTGCCTGAAAATCGGGTCGCCGTGGGTGCATTTGCGGCTGTGCCGGACCTGCGGCCATGTCGGCTGCTGTGACGAGTCGCCGAACCGCCATGCCACGAAACATTTCCATCAAACGCGGCACCCCATCATCGAAGGCTATGACCCACCCGAAGGGTGGGGGTGGTGTTACATTGACGAGGTAATGCTCGACCTTAGCGATCGGGCCACGCCGCACAACGGTCCTATCCCCCGCTACTATTGAAAGGAGTTGAGGAGAAGCTTTGCGTTTTTCAGATCCGCGGTGTCGAACCCTTCGGTAAAGCGATCGTAGACCGGCTGGAGAAGAGGCTTCGCATCGGCAGAACGGCCTTGGTCGCGCAATAACCCGGCAAGGCTCATGGCGGCACGGAGTTCCCAGGAGAGCGCGCCCTGCCGCGCCGCCCAGTCGAGCGCCTGCCGGAAGTGGTCCTCGGCTGCGGCCGCCGCAGTCGGTCCACCCTGTAACAGGAGAAGCTCGCCTTTGACGCGCAACATCTCGGCAATCATCCACCGTTCTCCAGTGTTCTCGGAGTGGTTGATCGCTTGCTCGATTGCGGTGAGCCCTTCGGCGATCTGGCCGGCACGGCCCAAAGCTTCTGGTATCAGGAGCTCGATGCTCCCAAAAACGGCGGACCTCGCTTCGCCGAGTTCGTCGAAGCCGCCGCGCAGCAGCGGCACCCCGGTGTCGACATCGCCGCGCGCAATAGCGAGTGCTCCCTGATAGCTGCGGCCCCGGGCCGCCCAGAACGTCAGCGCAAACCTCGTCGAATGGTCGAGCAGCATGCTCACGTAATGTTCCGCCGCAACCAGATCGCCGTCGGACAGTGCGATTGGGCATGCCGCCAGGAACAGAGCGTAACACAGCGAGATTGCGTGATTGGCCGCGCGAGCGTCCTCGACACTCCTTTCGGCGGCCCGCATTGCCGCGTCCGGGAACCCTTGCAGCCACAGGATCCGCGCAAAGAAGACGCGCGCCATCACCCGCGAGTCGATCTGAAAGCGAATGAGATGCGGCCTGGCATCGGCGATGACGGCATCAGCGAGCACGCGCTCGATATGGCGCCTCGCCTTGGACTGGTCGCCCAGATAATGCTGCGAGACGCTCATCGCTCGCTCGCCGATCAGCCGATCGTTGGGATCGGGCCAACGCTCAGCCAGTGTGCAGAGCCTTTGCGCTAAGCCCAGAGCGACGCGATGCCGAGCACCGGTGGTGTGAAACAGCCACAGGCCCCAGAGCGCCCGCAACTGATACTCGGAGTCCTCAAGGCTCTCCGCGATCTCAAGGGCCTTTGTCCAAGCTGCGCCGGTCTCGGAAACGGCGCTGGTATATCTGAGCGATTCGGCGAGCCCGGCATGGAGTTTCATTTCCGTCCGCGTGTCCCGGTTCGCTCCGGGTTGGAGAGCGGCTAGCGCCTTCTCCACACGGCCGCGGCATTCCTCCAGCAGCGACAACTGCATCCAAAGCGGTATCGCTGCCGCTGTCAGCGCTACGCCGAGCGTCGCGTCACCTTCCGGAGAAAATGCCCAGTCGAGCGCCGCGCGCAGATTGTCGATTCGCCATCCAAACTCATCGATCCATTCAGCCGTAGACCGAACCTCCCATTCCGCCTCTGCCTGTTCGAACAGGCCCCGATAATATGTGGCGTGACATCGCGCAATCCCTTCTCGCTCGCCGCTCTCGCCAAGCTTTTCAGCCGCGTAGGCACGGGTCGTATCAAGCAGTCGATGCCTCGCGGTGCCCCAGACCTCGGCCACAACGAGCGATTTCGCGACCAGGCTCGAAATTCCATCAATGATGTCCGACGCCCGGAGTTCCGGGCTCGCCGCGACTTCAGAGGCCGCTTCTAGGCTGAACGAGCCGGCGAAGATGGCTAGCCGACGAAACAGGATGCGTTCCGGCTCGGCGAGAAGCCCGTGGCTCCAATCGAGCGCCGCGCGCAGCGTCTGGTGGCGCGGGAGCGCGGTTCGTCGTCCGCCGGTCAGCAGCCGGAACCTATCGTCGAGCAGCCTCGCGACCTGGGATAGTCCGAGCGTCGCGGCGCGCGCGGCGGCAAATTCGATCGCCAGCGGGATCCCGTCGAACCGCCGGCAGATCGCGGCAATCGTTGACAGGCTCGCCGCATCCGCGACCGGATCTGTCGCCAGTGCGGCCGTCCTGGCAAGAAACAGCTGAACCGCGCTGTGGCCAAGCAGATCGCTCGGCGCATCCCGATCGGGCGGCGGGACCTCAAGCGGCAGAACGCGATAGACGTGCTCGCCTTCGATTCGCAACACCTCGCGGCTGGTTGCCAAAACCGTCGCATTCGGGCAGAGGCGCAAGACGGTCTCTGCGACCTCGGCTGCCATTTCGACGACGTGTTCGCAATTGTCGAGGAGGAGCAGGAGTTTCCTGTTGCCAATGGCGCGAGCGACCGGCTCGGCGGAAATCTCGCTGCCGGCCATCCTGAGGCCAAGAACACCGGCAACGGCCGATGCAACCAGTCTGGGGTCCGCCAGCGAGGCCAATTCAATGAGCCACCGCTCGCCATCAAACCTCAACGGCTCGCGGGCGACTTCCAACGCCAGCGCGGTCTTGCCGATGCCGCCGGGACCGGTGAGGGTTACTGCGCGGTAGGCGGAGAGAAGATCCCGCACACGCTTCACTGCATCGCCGCGGCCCACCAGCTTCGCGGCAATCGCCGGCACATTGCCCTGCGGGGTCGGGGCGGTTGCCGGCTCCGCTCGCACCTCCATCCGCGTTGCCGATGCGCCTGCCTCCCGAGCGATCCAGCTGCCGAGCAGACGATAGCCGCGACCGGAGGCCGTCTTCAGCAGCCCACGATCCGCGCCCAGCGCCTTGCGCAGCGCCGATATGTGTACCTGCAGCGTGTTTTCTTCGACAATCGCGCCGTGCCAGACGCGATCCATGAGCTCATCCTTGGTGACGAGTTGGCCCGCCGACCGGACCAGGGTTTCGACAATCTCGAAGGCGCGCCCGCCGATGGCGACCGGCTTACCGCCGTCCCGCAGCTCGCGCCGGGTGAGGTCTATTTCCCAACCACCGGACTTGTAAATCAGCTGTGGCGTCTGCGCAGGCACCTATCTCCTCCGGTTGCGGTAAACCGATCATACATCGCGGTAATGATCTTGTGCCGCGTCATCCGGCAGATCCGTAGCGACAAATCGTCGTGCGACTTTGCAACGCCGTGTGCGATCCCGAAAGACCCATCGCCCGCGAGAGGCAAGGATCGGGCTCGTTGGATTGGATGCGCAGGGGTGAAAGACCCTGCTGCCGGTTCGCTAAGCTTTCAGGAGAGCCCGATGCGCGAGCAAGCGTTTGACGCAGACCAACGCGCCGTCATTTACGCGCCGGGTGAAGGGCCAACCTTCACACCCGGCGATCATGTGCGGATCTTGTCTCGCACCCCCGTCGCACCGCATCGCTTGCCGTTCTATCTGCTCGGCAAGCGGGGGACCATCGAAAGCGTCATCCGATCTGCGGTGATCGACAACCACGAAGGCGCTGTCGCCGGAACGGCCGAGTCAAAGCCGCACTACTACCGTGTCGCCGTCCCAATGACCGAGATCTGGCCGGACTATGTCGGCTCGCCGCGTGACGGCCTGCGGGTCGAAATCTTCGAGACCTGGCTGGCCGAGCGCTGAAGCGAGCCCGGCCCGACCGAAAGGCGCAGTCTCGATCGAACTTAGGTGAGGAGAAGTCCGTGCAAACCCTTCAAGCCGACTACTTTGCCGCGTATCGCAATCTGAAACTGTCGCGTGATGATAAAGGTGTGCTGGTTGCCGAGTTCCATAGCGACGGCGGCCCTTTCATCATGACCGCGCAATCACACACGGATTTTGTCGATGCATTTTACAGAATAGGACAAGATAGAGCTAATAAGATCGTCATAATTTCCGGGGCGGGCGGCGATTTCATCGGCGACGTCGACTGGTCATCGTTCGGAGACGTCTCCGATCCGGGCGTCTGGAGCAGAATCCACGACGAAGGCGTTCAGGTGTTGGAGAACATTGCGAACATCCGTGTCCCGGTGATCGCGGCGATCGAGGGGCGGGCCTATATCCACTCGGACTACGCGCTGATCGCCAGCGTCATCGTGGCCGCTGAAGGGGCGACGTTCCAGGACGTGGGCCATTTTGCGGTGGGAGTCACGCCGGAGACGGCGTCTTCACAACGTGGAGTTATCGGGCTGGGCCCGGTCGAGCCGAGGCATTCCTGCTCAATCCACAGCCGCTGCCAGCGCGTACCGCATTGGAATGGGGAGTCGTAGCTGAGGTAGTACCGAACGGCAAGGCAGTGGCACGCGCTCGGGAACTGGCCGATTTGTACCTGCAGGCTCCGGAAGTGACGCGCCGGAATACACGCATTCACTTCATTCAACCGTTGAAGGAACGCATCGTGAGGGAAGTCGGTTACGGACTATCCCTCGAGGGAGCGTCATCGGCCGACCTGGTAAAATCAAAGCGATCGAACAGTTAGTCACTCATTCAGCAAGATATAGGATGGGTCGTGTCTGGCTAAATCCATGCCGTCGACCGCGGGTGACAGGTTTTCTTTTCGCTCAACACATTCACCCACTATGGGTATTGTGAGACGTGCGCGGATGCACGCAGCGGATGAGGTCGCAACCGGGGTAGGGCCCAATGTCGAGGACAAGAAGGAGAGCAGCCGGGGTGCCGGGGTTGGTCAACATTGCCAGCCGCTTCGGGCCCGAGGAAACAATGAACCGGCTTGAAGCCGCGATCCGGGCAAGGGGTCTGACGGTATTCGCCAACATTGATCATGCGGCGGGCGCCACCGTGGTCGGATTATCGCTGCTGCCCACGGAGCTGCTGATCTTTGGCAGCGCCGCGGCGGGTACACCGCTGATGCAGGCGGCTCAGACGATTGGGATCGATCTGCCACTGAAGGTCCTGGTCTGGGAGGACGAGGCGCGCAAGACGTGGCTCTCATACAACGACCCGGCTTGGCTCGCGCAGCGGCATCGTCTTGCCGCCAATGTGGCAGCGACGATCGAGGCGATGGCCACCTTGCTTGCCGGCCTCGTGGCGACCGCAACCGGCTCACCCTAAAAGAGCAGCGGTCACGGATCAGCGGACGCCAGGTGTCAGACCCTCGAAGCCGTCGCTGACACGGGTGGCCTCCGGCTCCATCGGCGCGCCGCAAAAGTAGCAACGGTCGGGCAGGGGCGAGCACTCCACTCATCGCCAGCTTTCCATCGCCGATCGTCGTTCGGCGAGAAAGCCATCGGCGGATCGCCGCTTGCCGCCAGAGCAGCGTCCAGGCCCATTGCCAGGCCCAAATGCTACCCTCCGCGCCGGCAACCGGCGATCCGCCATGGGGCCTCACACCTTCGGCTGCAATGTGACCACCTCGATGACGTAGCCGGGCACCAGCTCAAATCGACCGTTGATCCCCGCCGGCGTCACCGCCTTGGGCTGAACAACTTTAAGGCCCGCATCGCGCGCGGCATCTAGCGTCGCCTGCATGTCATCACAGACATACATGATTTTGGTGTTCTTCCGGTACTCCGGGAGACTGGCAAGCACATCGGTGAATTCGGCGGAAAGACTTCCGAGCTTGGATTCCAACCCGATGACGCGCACGTGCGCGGCTGGGAATTCGAAGTCCCAAACAAGACGCCCGCCGAGTTTGTCGACATATTGTTTGACGAACGTTCCGGCCTCCGATCGTGGCAAGATGACGCGCACGTAGGGGCCGGACCGGAAATGCGCCGCCACCCCCATCAGCACGGGTTCGGTCATGGCCGTCGAGTGCGGAGCCGTGTCGGCAGTCTGACCCGACGGTCAAGTTTGTGCAAAAGCGCTAAGACTAGTTGTCACGCTTGCGATAACAGCTACGGCGGCCAGAAGTCTAGATAGAGACGATTTCATCAGCGCTACTCCTTAAGGTGACGTGGCCATTTTGCTAACTAGGCGCCCGCCCAAACGGCCACACAAATGCTTGCCAAGTCCGAAGGTTCGCCGCTTAAACTTTTACACCATGATCATCGTGAACTTGGCCAAGCTAAGCCGTCGATCGCCCTAGGGGGGCGGTCTTGTTTTCCTACCCCGTTACGACGGGCGAGCGGCGAGGGTATCGGCCTTGGCGTTGAGGATTACGATCAAGCCGTCGATCCCTTGCGCGCGCAGGATCGAACCGAATTCCGAGCGCCGGGTTGCGAGCTCGCTGATCGTACCGTTCAGATAAACGTCGATGATTTGCCAGGCAGCGCCGTTCTGCCGCAGCAGATAGCTGATTTGAACCGGCTCACCATCCGATTTGACGATGTCGCTGGTGACGACCGTGTCGGTGGAAGTGGGCTGTTCGCCGGTCACCCGCAGCACTTCGCCCGCATAGCTGTCGAACCGCTGGGCATAGATCGCGGCGATATAGCGCGCGAAGGCCTGGCTGATCTGTTGGCGCCGAGCGTCGTTCAGTCGTTCCCATTCTGGCCCGACCGCGAGCCGTGTCATGAACGGCACGTCGAAGACCCGCCGCACCACGGGTTCGATCCGGGCGTAGCGGCCGCTCAACCCGAGGGCGGGTCCGCTTTGCATGCACTCGAGCAGGGTGCCGTAGAGACTGCGCACCGTGTCCGCCCCGCTTGCGCCTGCTGCAACGGCCGGCGGCGGGGCCACCAGGACGCCCACCGACAGCAGCACCCCCGCGAGCACCGAGCGGCGCGATGTTCTCTCCCCGGGCGTCGCAGCTGATCTCATCGTTGTTCTCCTTGGCGTCCGCGCCGGAGCGCTTCCTCGACGCGTGCTGCTTCTTCTTCAAGCCGCTCGGCGGTCAGCAGCCGCTTCTCCCAGATGGTGGGATTGCCTGCCTTTTCCGCAAATGAGCGATACCAGCAAGCCAGACCACGCAGCTCGGAGGGCCGCACCGCTCCGGTATCGAGAGTCGCATCGGATCCGAAGGTCGTCGCATTTTGCAAAGCCATGATGACACTTCCCGCAAACCAGAGGCGAGGATCGGCTGCTCTGCCGTGCAACAACGATATCGAACTCGCTCTGACGCCTTCTTCTGTTGGCACCTTGTGTTTTGCCAAATCGCACGAGGATCGTGATCGCCGACGCACATCCTGGGAGGCCAGGAGGGTTCGCACGGAAGCACAGCCCGCGGCACGGATTCCGGGTCGCCTCGCCTCGAGCGAGGTATCCGCTCACCCTGCCGGATCTGCGTGCCGCAAAAGCGCTTTTGAACAAGCTGCGGCGGTAATCCTTATATCGGTGCTTAAGAGCATGGTCCGCCCATGCCCCGCATCACACGACCGGCGTCACCAGTTCCCGCCCGGCGAAATGCGCGGCGAGATTGGCCAAGACCAGATCGGCCATGGAACGGCGCGTCTCGACAGTCGCACTCGCCTGGTGCGGCTGGAGCACGACATTCTCCATGCCCCACAGGGCTGGCGGCACTTCGGGCTCGTGCGCGAAGCCGTCAAGTCCAGCCCCGCCCAGACGGCCTTCTACAAGGGCCGCGATCAGCGCAGGTTCATCCACCACGGTGCCGCGCGCGATATTTATCAGGATCCCGGTGGGGCCGAGCGCGTCGAACACCGGGCGATTGACGAGATTGTGCGTCGCCGCACCGCCACTGGCGGCAACAACGAGAAAATCCGATTCGTCGGCCAGGCTCACGAGATCCGGCACAAAGCGGTAAGCGACATCGGTGGGATGACGCTCGGAATAGGCGATCGGCATGCCGAACCCTTCGGCGCGGCGCGCGATTGCGCGGCCGACATGACCGAGGCCGAAAATTCCCAGCCGCTTGCCGCTCACCTTGGCGGAGAGCGGCAGACGCCCGCGAGGCCAGTTTCCGGTCCGAACAAAACGGTCGGCGACGCAGATCCGGCGCGATACCGCCAGAATCAGCCCGATGGCGAGGTCGGCGACATCATCGGTGAGGACGTCGGGTGTCGTCGTGACCCGTATACCACGGGAACGCGCCCGATCCAGATCGACCGCGTCGGTCCCGATCCCGTTGATGGCGATGATTTCAAGCGCCAGCAGCGCGTCGAGCACGTCGTTGCTGGCCCCATGCTGGCCGCCCGTCGCTATCGCCCGAACCGACCGGCCGATCGTCGCGAGCAGCGCCGCAGGGTCCTTTGCCTCGAACAGACGGTGCACCTGGTAGGCGGCGTCAAGCTGCGCCTCGACCTCGGGCATCATCGGCTCGATCAGCAACAGGTCGGGCTTCATGCTCATCCTCCGCTGCGGGCTTGCGGGCGTGGGCTCACGCCGCTGTCAAACGATCTGGCGTGTTCGGCACCGACCGCCATGGTGATGAGCCCGCTGATCGCCAGGGCGCCGGCCATCAGCAGGTATGAGACGGCAGGAGTGCCGGTCGTGGCGTTGAGCCAGCCTATCGCGTAGGAGCCGACAAAAGATCCGAGCGCTCCAAAACTATTGATCAGTGCGATTGCACCGCCGGCGACGTTGCGCGGCAGGCGCTCGGCAATCCATGCAAAAAATGGCCCATAGGGCGCGTACATGGCGCCCCCGGCGATCGCGAGCAGGGTGAAACCCACCCAGAAATTGGAACGGCCGAACAGGTAGGAACCGGCAAAAGCAGCCGCACCGATCAGCAGAAACGGCCATACAAATGCCTTGCGGACGCCGGACCGGTCGGAGAAATGCGACACGCCGAGCATCAGCAGCGCCGCCACCAAGTAGGGAACGGACGATAGCCAGCCGATTTCGACGATGCCGAGCCGGCTGGCAGATTCGAGGATCGATGGCAACCACAGCACGAAGCCGTAGACGCCGATGCTCCAGCAGAAATATTGCAGTGCCAGCGAGATAACGAGCGGCGAGCGGAACGCCTCGGCATAGTTGCTCACCGGTGGCAACCGTCGCTGTTCCTCACGCAGCTGCTGCTCCAGACGTTGGCGTTCGGTCAGATCGAGCCAGGGCGCCTGCGCCGGTTCGTCCTGCACCAGCCGTACCCAGATGAACGCCCATAGAATGGCGGGCAGACCCTCGGCGATGAACATGCCGCGCCAACCGATGGCATTAACCAGGTATCCGGAAACAATCGACATCCACAGCACGGTGATCGGATTGCCGAGGATCAGGATCGTGTTCGTGCGCGACCGTTCGAGGCTGGAAAACCAGTGGCTTAAGAAGATCAGCATCGCGGGAAGCACTACACTCTCCGCCACGCCGAGCAGAAACCGATCCACGTAGAGCAGCGGGATATCGTTGATAACGCCGGTAAGCGCCGCCAATACGCCCCAGAGTAAGAGGCTCCAGAACATCAGGCGCTTGGCGCTGCGGGTTTCCGCGTACCAGGCGGCCGGGACCTGAAAGAGGAAGTAACCGAGGAAGAACAGCGCGCCCAGCAGCGCCCCAGCCTGCCCGGTGATGCCGAGATCGCCGGCTAGCCCGCCGGCCGAGCCGATGCTGTAGTTCGCCCGGTCGACATAGGCAAGGCTGTAGGTGATGAAGACGATCGGGGCGAGTCTGGCCCACCGACTGCTGTAATTGGTACTTCTGGACATGTCGACGCTCCCCGGACTAGCGAGCGAGAACCCGGCCCGCAAGCCAAATTGCCGCCCCGCTCATCAATCGGACCGAGCCAACTGCGCCAACAAGTCCGTGACTGTCCCGGCGATAGAGTTGTGGACCGTGACGATCCCG
>Ga0210394_10007485_pt1 | contig 11494 bp, 9 predicted proteins | sample IncBWC12MmetaG_FD_160121 | JGI IMG/M metagenome (GOLD analysis project Ga0210394, IMG submission 160121) | Forest soil microbial communities from Barre Woods Harvard Forest LTER site, Petersham, Massachusetts, United States - Inc-BW-C-12-M | ecosystem: Environmental > Terrestrial > Soil >... | reverse complement strand
GTTCCGATGATATTGAGAATCGCGGTCTGTTTTGGCAATTCATCAACATCGTTTGGATGTTTGTCGTGCCCTTAATATATCTCATGAATGTTGCAACTTAGACCCCAAGGGACGAAAGGAAACGCGAATATGACTGCACTCGAACAAAGTAGCGGCATAGGCAAATATCTGGCAGTCTACGTTTGCATGCTGGTCATCACGGCGATTGAAGTGGTTATCGCTTATCGGCATCCTGGCGGAACGCAATTGCTTGTTAGCTTGCTGGTCTTAGCGTTTATCGAGGCTGCGCTGGGAATTCTGTTCTTCATGGGCTTGGCTTCGGAAAAGCATAACCTCATTGTTGCCTTTGCTATCTTTACGCTTTTCGTGCTGGCGGCAATCAATTACGGGTGGACGGATAGTTTCCGGATTCTGCTGGGGGCGCCATTTTCGAAGGTGCAATAAAAAGAGCAATTTCGGTTGCGAGGGTCCGAACATGAATACCAAGAGATCGCTCCACTGGACCATCGCGTTGGCGGGACTGTTTACGATCATCCTTTCCCCGCTGGCTTATTCCCAAAGCTGTGCGCTATGTTATACACAAGCAGCTTCCGCCGGTTCCCGAATGATTGAGGCGTTGCGCAGCGGGATATTGATCATGATTGTTCCTCCTACTCTCATGTGGTTGGTCTTAGCGGCCGTTGCCTATGCCAAGCGCAATAAGTTCAAACACCCTGATAACGTCTCCGGCTGGTAGCGGAAGTACCGGCGTTCATCAAGGCAGCTAGCGCGCCGTGCCGTCCTTCTATCAAGCCTGGCTACTGTTGGGATTCCATGGCGGGATTTTTTCCTGAATTCGATTTTTCTCGCGTTGGCCTCGTACGCGAAAATATCTTATCGGCCATTTTGAAAGTTTTGGGGACCGTGGCCCTGACTATGGGCTGGGCGCTGTTGGCGCACAGCCAGACAACGCCGCTTTCACCGAAGCTCTCCCGTTCGGCGCGCGCCCTTCCCTTGACAGAGTTCTATTCCACACCCAATCCACTGCCCGAGGATAAACCGGGAGAACTAATCCGTTTCGAACAGTCTGACGACTACCACCTTGCATACGGAATATCCGCCTTTCGTATTCTTTATCATTCACGATCGGCGACGGGAAAAGATGTGGCTGTGTCCGGAGTGGTGCTGGTTCCGGATAGACCAGTACCAGCAGGCGGCTGGCCCGTGATCGCTTGGGCCCACGAGTTTATAGGTTCTGCGCGGCAGTGTGCTCCTTCGTTGGTAAAAAATCTCGACGAAGGCCCGCTGCTCTCCATGTACGCCGATCTCGGCTATGCGGTTGTGGCCTCTGACTACGCCGGACTGGGAACCGGCTTTCCACACGCCGCGCTGGATGTGCGGTCCAACGCGACCGATGTGGTCTACTCCATCCCGGCGGCGCGTGCGGCATTGCTCCAACTCGGACCTAAATGGGTGGTCGCAGGGTATCTCCAAGGATCCTCCGTTGCTATCGGTGTAGCAGAAGCAGAAGGGCAACTTGGCGATCCAAATTATCTCGGAGCAATTGCGATTTCTGGCGTCGCGCAACCGCAGGAAGTTTTTCAGCACCTGGCACCAGGCCCCGCCGATTTAATGCTCGTGTTCCTAGCTCAGGGCATCAGGACTACGTTCCCAAAGTTTCGGGTGGAGGAGATGTTGACCGACAAAGCCATGCCGCTGTACCAACAAATCAGCGTCTCTTGCGAAGCTAGATTGAGCTCGGAGCATACAGGAAAAGAGATGCTGAAACCCGGATGGGAAAAGAATCCCTACGTAGAGCAATTTTTCACCCGGAACACACTCGGCCAACGGCCGACAGGTAGCCCTATGCTAGTCATCACCGGCGAAAGTGACAGAAACGTGCCACTGACCCTTATCACGGCTACCGTTGCGCGGCTGTGCGAGGAGAAAGATCGCGTGCTTTTCATCAAGAGTTCAGGTTCCGACGGCAGCGCTGTTCTCAGAAACTCCATGAGCGAGCAAATTAGTTGGATTCGCGCTCGCTTTGCGGGTCACCCCGCTCCCAGCAACTGTCCTTGAACCCGTTCGTTCCTCACGTTGACTTGCCCTCGCGGCCCAAATAGCATACGCCTGCATGAAAACGTCCCCGAAAAAACACAGACTTCCGCACCCTGAGCCCTTGGATGCCTTGGTGCAAGCGCGCTCGGGCGGGATCGCCACTTTTATGCGGTTGCCGCACATTGCGCAGCCAGAAGAACTCGATATCGCCCTTCTTGGCATTCCGTTCGATGGAGGGACCACCTATCGTCCCGGTCCCCGTTTTGGGCCGCGCCATGTCCGCGCACAGTCCGTGCTGATTCGCCCGTGGAATCCAGTACTCAACGTCAATCCGTTTGCCAAATATCGCATCGCCGATTATGGCGATCTCGCCGTGAACCCACTGTCGATTGAGGATACATTCCAGCGTGTGGAAGATCAGATGAAGCCCTTGCACGACGCGGGCACACGCTGCATATCTGTTGGCGGTGACCACTCCCTGAGCCTGCCGCTTCTTCGTGCGATCACCAAGCGCCATGGCCCTGTAGGCGTCATCCAGTTCGACGCGCACAACGATCTGTGGGACGAATACTTCGGCAGCCGCTACTCGCATGGCACGCCGTTTCGCCGGGCCATCGAGGAAGATCTGATCCTGAAAGGCGCGTTCCTGCAGGTCGGACTGCGCGGCCAGGTCTACAGCGAGCACGATTTCGATTTTGCCAAAAAGCACAAAGTAAGAATGATCACTGCCGAAGAATTTCACGCTGGTGGAATTGCACTCTTCCGGCGCCATCTGAAAGCGTTTCGCGGCAAACCGGTTTACATTACTTTAGACATCGACTCCGTCGATCCATCCTATGCTCCCGGAACCGGCACCCCGCAAGTTGGCGGATTCAGCAGTATTCAGATTCTTGAACTTGTTCGAGCGCTGCGCGGCTTGAACATTGTCGGCTGCGACCTGGTCGAGGTTTCTCCTCCATACGACAGCAGCGAAATCACCTCGCTCCTTGCCGCAAATCTGCTGTACGAACTGCTCTGCGTCCTGTAAATGCCGGAACTCGCGCGCAAACTTGGATTGTGGAATTACTTCGCGCTAGGTTTCGGCACGATGATCGGCACCGGCTGGGTCGTGCTGATGGACGACTGGCTTTCGCGCGGCGGGCCGTTCGGCGCGATGTGGGCGTACGCCATCGGGGGCGTGTTGCTCTTGCCGGTCGGCTACATTTATGGCCAGTGGGTCAAACGTTTGCCGGATGCCGCGGGCGAAGCGGCTTACACCGCGCAGGTTTTTCCGCCATTTGTTAGCTATATCACCGGTTGGATCATGCTGCTCGCGTATTTCATCGTTTGCCCGTGGGAAGCCGTCGCCGTTGGCAAACTTGTCGCCTACATTTTTCCTCAACTCGACACGTTTGAGCTGTATCGAGTAGCAGGCCAACCTGTTTTTCTGCCGCGTCTGCTGCTCGGTGCTGCCTTGACTTTCGGGCTTGCCGTTCTCAATTACCGTGGCATCCGCGCCAGTGCCATCTTTCAAAATTGGGCGACCACCTCTGTTCTCGGGGTTTTTCTGGTGCTTGTATTGACCAGCGCCGCGAGCGGTTCCCCTGTGAATCTAAAGCCACACTTCAATCACACTCCCTTTGTTTCCTTCCTGCTTGCGCTGCAGATCGTTCCGTACTTTATCACCGGATTTGAGTCCGTTCCCAAAGCAGCGGAGGAAGCGCAGCCAGGATTTCCCGCGAAGGATTTCTTCAAGGCTATCGTCATGGCGTTGCTCATCGGAGCGGGCTTCTACGTTCTGGCAATCGGTGCAGTGGCGTACATCTATCCGTGGCAGCAGCTTTCCGGCAAACGTTTCGCCACCGCCATTGCCTTTGAGCAGGGAACTCATTCCATTTGGCTCGTGCGATTAATTCTAGGGATCTCCATTGTCGCTTTATTTCAAGTTTTCAACGGGAATCTGGTGGCTACCACGCGGCTCCTTTTTGCGTACAGCCGCCGCGGTACGGTTCATCCCGCCCTCAGCTTCGTACATCCCAGATTCCGCACGCCGTCGGTCGCCATCGCGGCGATTTCGCTGGCTACCATTGTTGGCCTTTGCCTCGGTGATGCCATCCTTGTTCCCGTCACTGAAGTTGGCTCCATGGCCGCGGCCTTCGGCTGGTTTGCCGCATGTCTATCGTTCTGGTTTGTGGAGAAGAATCTGCGGCTTCGTCTGATTGCCGTCGCCGGGATGCTCGTCTCGCTGCTTCTCCTGGCCATGAAGTGGCTCCCGGTTTTCCCCGGTCATTTTTCGACTGCCGAATGGATATCCCTGGCCATCTGGCTGGCGCTCGGCATGCTGCTTCATCGCGGGCACCGCGCTGCCTGATTGCAGGCGTCGTGTATACTTCTAGAGAAGTTTTTGTTTCTCTTTCGAATGATTCCATACCTGCACATCGGCCCGCTTACCATCCCCACCTTCGGCCTGATGGTCGCGCTGGCGCTGATTACTTCCGGTTACATACTTCAGGCGGATTTCGATCGTCGCGGCATGAAAGCCGACGCCTTCCTGATGATCACGATTGCGGGCCTCGCCGGGATACTTGGCGCGAAGCTCTACCATCTGCTGGAATCGCCCGCGGAGTTTTTTGCTGACCCATTTCATCTTTTTTTCAGCCGCTACGGGTTTGCTTGGTTTGGCGGTTTTCTCGGCGGCTTCAGCGCGATGTTACTGCTCGGCAGAAGAGCGAAGCTCCCACTGCTCGAGTTTCTCGACGCCTGCTCTCCCGCGGCGTCGTTTGGCTACGCCATCGGCCGCATCGGCTGCTTCCTTTCGGGTGACGGCGACTATGGCAAGCCCACTTCGCTTCCCTGGGGCATGAGTTTTCCAAATGGTGTGGTTCCGACCACCGATCGCGTTCATCCTGCGCCGCTGTACGAGCTGATCATCTGGTGCGTCATCGGTGCGTTTTTATGGCACTTGGGTTCGAAAGCTTTGCGCGGCCCGAAAGCGAAAGGCGAAATCTTCTGCAATTATCTGATTCTCACGGGCATCGGGCGTTTCCTCGTCGAAATTATTCGCATCAACCCGCGTTCGTTCCTGGGAATGTCCAACGCCCAGGTAGTCAGCCTGCTCTCCATTGTGGCTGGCGCGGTGTTACTTTGGCGTATTAAAAGCCAATACCACGCGCTGAAAAAGGAACACCGCATTGTCGATCACATCGCGTCGCACGGCGACGTTCTGCAGCAGGAATATCACCGGCCCACGCCGGAGTGTTCGCATCCCGAACGGTGGCACATGTACGATTCGATGAGCGCCGAAGTGGAAGTCCTCGATTTTCTGAAATCCATTGTCACTACGGTCAAACCGGAGCTGATCGTCGAAACCGGAACGTTTTCTGGTTTGAGTACGCTACGCATGGCTGAAGGTTTGAAGGAAAACGGCGTCGGCCGAATCATCACCTGTGAGTGGGACAAAAAGGTTTACGCCGCCGCCAAAAAAAGGTTTGTCGAGTCGGGATTAGCCAGTTGGATCGACGCGCGCAACGAATCCAGCCTGGAAATAAAAATTGCCGGGAAGATTGACATGCTTTTCTGCGACAGCGATGTGCCATTGCGTGAACAGGAAGTACGCCGATTTCTGCCGCAGGTCAGCCCGTACGGCCTGATCCTGATGCACGATGCCAGCTCTGCGATGCAGAGCGTTCGCGAAGGCGCGCTGAAAATGGAAGCAGAGGGCCTCATCTCCGTCTTGCTTCTTCCCACGCCTCGAGGCTTGGTCCTGGCGCAAAAACGCGAAGGGCGCACCTGAGTTTTTCCGAGATTGTGGTTGAAATGTGTCATCCCGACCGGAGCGCCGCGCATTTTGCGGCGCGCAGCGGAGGAATCGCGGCAAATATCTGGCTATTCGCTACTCAAGCCGCGGCGTAATAAATCCATCAGCTCAATTCCCGGCCGGTTTAGTTTCTTCAAGCTTTCCTTGCGTATCGTACAGCCGCACTTTGCCGTATTTTTCCATCACCGGCGCGATTTTCTGCGCATTGCCCACGGCAACCACCTGCATCGTCTCTGGATCGACGTATTTCTTCGCCACACGCTGCACATCGTCCGCACTGATCGCCGAAATCTGCGCCGGATATTTGTCCCAGTAATCCGCCGGCAATCCGTAAATCTTCAGCGTTTCCGCAAAATCAAGCAGTTGGCTCGGCTGCTCCAGCGAGAGGGCAAAGCCGGCCACCACTGCGTGGCGCGCATCGTCCAACTCTTTATCCGGAACTTTTTCGTCCCGAATCCTCCGGAATTCGTTCCAGAATTCCGTCATCGCTCCTTCGGTCACTTCCGTGCGCGCGTCTCCGCCAGCGCGAAACGCGCCAGCATACTTTTCGGCGCTGAACCGGCTGTACACTCCGTACGTGTAGCCTTTTGCTTCGCGCAGATTCAGGAACAATCTTCCCGCTGCGCCGGCTCCCAGAATCTGGTCCATCACCACCATCGCGGGATAATCCGGACTGGTGCGCGTGATCGCAATATTGCCCATCGCGAGTGTGGTCTGTACCGAATCCGCGCGATCCACCACGAAAACTCGGCGTTCTTTCACTGGCGAAGTTGCGGGGACCGCAGACGGTTTGAAATCCGTTTTCTGCCATTTCCCAAGCCAAGCATTCAACTTGGCAATAAATTCCTTGGGATTGACGTCGCCCGCCACGCCGAGAATCGTGTTCTGCGGGCAGTACCGTTCCTTGTGCCATTTCGCGAGCTTCTCGCTGGTCAGGCCATCGATCGATTCAGGCGTTGCCGCGATAATCGATGCAGGATGCGTTCCATACACCGCTTTGCTGAACTGTTCCGAGGCGAGAAACCCGGGCTGTTGCCGCTGCTGCACCAGTTGCACTTTTTGCCGCTGCTTCAGTTTTCCCAGTTCACCGGCTGGGAACGAAGGATTCAACAGCAGATCGGCCACCAGCGGAAACCAGGTATCCACATTGTCGGAGAGTCCCGAAGCTCCAACATTCGCGGCCTCATCTCCGTAAGGCGCGCTTGCAAAAAAAGTGGCGCCCAGCGTATCGATCTGTTCGCTGATCTGCTTGCTGTTTCTGGTTGCCGTGCCTTCGCGCAACATTTGCGCCGTTGCCCCGGCCAGTCCGCGTTCGTTTTCCGCGTCCCACAGGCCACCCGCGCCATCAATGGTCAGGTCCACGGTTATGGTGGGAAAACGATGATCCTCCAGAATCAGGACGGTCACGCCGTTCGAGAGTGTTGCTTCCACAGGCCGCGGTAGCTTTACCTTTAGAATTTCCTTCGAGACCGGCGCCAGGTTCTTGCGTTCCACTTTGCTGACGTCCACCGCCTTGGAGTCGCCAGGCGCCTGCGCCAAAACTCCAGTAGCGCAATAGCAAGCGAGCCCCAAGGTTCCAAGAAACCGCTTGGCGACCAGCGAACTGTGAAGTTTATGAAATTTGTTCATGGCGCTCTATCTTTCCCCGGCAGCGCCGGTAGCTGACTTCGGCTTTGGAAGCGTGGTGATCACGGTGCGGTTTGTCGGAGCCATGTAGGTTTTGGCCACCCGCAAAATGTCGTCCTTGGTTACCGCGTCGAGTCGCGCTTCTTCGGTGTTTACAACTTCCGGGTCGTTCCAGGCCACCGTGTAGTAGGCAAGTTGAATCGCGCGAAACAAGGTGCTGGACATCTGCTCCGCGTGATCGTGCCGGTATTTCAGCCGCACCTTCGCTAGTTCCCAGTCGGCAACCGGCTCCGTGCGAACCTTCTCGACTTCTTCAGCAATCGTCTTGTCGACATCTTCCAGATTCACTCCCGGCCGCACCAACGCGACAATTTGCGCGAGCCCGGTAGCGCGACGGGCTCCGATGCCTGCAAAAACATTCGCGGCGTATTCCTTCTCCTTGACCAGCTTCTGGTACAGCCGCGAAGATTGCCCCGAACCTAGAATGCTCATCAGCACCTGAACCGGCATGTAGTCTGGCGCGCTGTATCCCGGCACTTTGTAAGCAATGTCCAGTCGTGGAATCTGCGCAAACGAATCCTCAATGGATTTACGGCGTTCCGCGGTCTGCACCGGTTCGGTCATGTCCGGGCGTTGCGGCGCCGGCTGCGCCGGAATGTCCTCGAAGTATTTCTTGATCTTGGCGAGCGCTTCGTCCGTTTTGAAATCCCCCACCAACGCCAGCACGGCGTTGTTAGGCGCATAGTAGATGCGGAAAAAGTTTTTGACATCGTCGAGTGACGCTGCGTCCAGATCCTCCATCGATCCAATGGTCGTATGCTTGTATGCGAAATTGTCGTACGCCGTTCCCAACAGTGTTTCCGACGTGTGCCCGTAAGGCTGATTGTCTACTCCCAGCCGCCGTTCTTCTTTCACGGCGTTGCGCTGGTTATCGAGATTAGCCTGGTTCACCGCAAGCGATTTCATGCGGTCGGCTTCCAGGAATAATCCCAGATCGATCTGGTTCGCCGGCAGCGTCTCGAAATAGTTCGTCCGGTCGGCGTTTGTGGTTCCGTTCATCCCGCCGCCGTTATCTTCAATAAGGATGAAGTGCTCGCCCTTGCCAACTTTCTCCGAGCCTTGAAACATCATGTGCTCAAACAAATGAGCGAACCCGGTGCGGCCTGCTTGCTCGTCGCGGGATCCCACGTCATAGGTCACGCAAATCGAATAAGTAGGCGCGGAGTGATCTTCGCTCAGCACGACTCGCAGTCCGTTTTTTAGTTTGAACTGCTGAATCGGTACCTTTGTCGCGGAGCGGGCCTCCGTCGGTGCCTTCGACGCTGCGGCAGATTGCGCTGACGCGGTACCGCCTCCGATGGCCAATGCCATTCCGCAAGTAGCGGCCACTCTCCAGAAACACGTTCGCATGATTCACCCCTAAATTGAGCGCGGGAAATACTTCGGGCCAAGCCCAGCCACCTGGTTGCTTACAGGGCCACTACTGCTTATAGACGTAGCCATCCTTCATTACGAAAGTCACTTTTTTCAATGTTTGTATGTTTTCTTCCGGATTTTCAGGGGCAGCGATGATATCCGCGGCGTATCCCGCCTTCAAAAACCCTCGAGTACTGTCTACGCCCAGCAGTCGCGCGGCGTTCACGGTCATGGCCCGTACGATATCGTCCGCAGGTGCGCCCGCGTCCACCCAGCTGTCAATGTACCCGATGGTCAGCGTACCCCGCGTTTCCCCTGGCAATGCCACATCTACGTCGGTCCCGAACGCCATGTTCACGCCGATCTTGTGCGCACGCTTCAGCCGGTCGACCCAGATCTTGTGGTCCGCGGCACTCGTCAGTTTTTCGGTAAATTCGGTCCCTACCAGCGTCACGTGGTTCCGCTTGGCCAGCTCCAGATCGTCGTCCGTCATCTTGAAGCCGTGCTCAATCGAGTCCACGCCCGCTTCGGCGGCGTTGTGCGCGCCCGGGTGCGTCCAGCAGTGTGCCGCAAGCTTCACGCCCGCGGCGTGCGCTTCGGCAATCATGAAGCGAATGTCGTCGACGGAGTAGATGTACTTTTGGTCGTCCACAACAATTTTGATGAACTTCGCCCCGTAGTGAATATTCTGGCGAATCGCTTTCACCATCTCATCGTGCGTATCCGCAAAAAGATATTCTGGTGTTCCTAAATCCTTCTTTTCCGGCTGCAACTGGAACTGTCCGCCGTACGGGGCAATGATAATTCCCGAGTTGACGACCGTCGGCCCTTTCACCCAGCCATCTTCAATGGCGCGCCGCAGATCCGTATCCGCATAATTCCCGGCATTCCCGATGTCGCGTACGGTCGTGAATCCGGACGCCAGCATCGCCTGCCCGTTGGCTACTCCTTCGATCGCGCGATAACCGGTGGTGTCCACCAGCGTCGTGTAGAAGTAATTTCCAGCATCGCGCTTCGGGTTGACGGTCATGCACAGATGCGTGTGCGCATCGAACAATCCCGGAAGCACGGTGGATTTGGAGAGATCGATTACCTGCGCATCCGCCGGGATCGCCACCGAAGCGCCGATCTCCTTGATAATCTTCCCTTGTATCAGGATGATCTGGTTCGCAGAGGCTTTACCAGTTTCCGGATCGAGCAGCTTGCCGGCCTTGATGGCGATTACCGGCTCTTCCTTCGGTTTCTCTTGTCCGAGTACAACGCCGGCGAATGCAACTAACGTGAGTACCGCACAGAACCAGCGCCTAACCTTCATCTGCTCTCCTTGTAATTGTCATACGATAGTTGCAAATCTCTAACCCACGCTTGCGCAACTTCCCGCACAATCCGCCGCCATCGTTCATGCTGGTTTCTTGATTGCCGCTATTCCAGCATCTGCCTCAGCACGTATTGAAGAATTCCTCCGTGCTGATAATAGGAAACCTCTTCCGGTGTATCCACACGCACGATCACGTTGAAGCGTTTTTCTTTGCCATCCGGGGAAACCGCGCGCACGGTGACTTCTTTGCGCGGCTTGAATGAGGATACTCCCTCAATGTCGTACACTTCCTGCCCCGTCAATCCTAGCGATTCGCGATTTTCTCCGGGCTTGAATTCCAATGGCAGCAAGCCCATTCCGACCAGGTTGCTGCGGTGAATGCGTTCGTAGCTTTCCGCGATCACCGCGCGAACGCCCAACAGCCGCGTGCCTTTGGCAGCCCAGTCCCGCGAAGAGCCGGAGCCGTACTCTTTTCCCGCAATCACAATCAGCGGAACGCCGTCTTCGCGATACTTCACGGTTGCATCGTAAATAAACATTTTTTCGCCATCGGGCAGATGCAGCGTCCAGCTTCCTTCGGTTCCCGGTGCCAGTTGGTTGCGCAGGCGTACGTTCGCAAATGTGCCCCGCATCATCACTTCGTGATTTCCGCGGCGCGCGCCATACGAATTGAACTCATGGGGTTTCACGCCATGAGCGATCAGGTATTTGCCCGCCGCCGAATCCACCGCGATCGAGCCTGCAGGAGAAATATGATCCGTGGTCACGCTGTCGCCCAACACCGCGAGAACTCGCGCGCCGTGGATGTCCGCCAATGGCGCTGGAGTTCTTGGCATATTGTCGAAATACGGCGGCAGTTTGATGTACGTGGAGTTCGTATCCCACTTGTACAAATCGCCTTCGGGCACAGGCATGGCCTTCCACCGCGCATCGCCCTCGAATACCTCCGCGTATTCCTTGCGATACTGTTCGGAGGTCACCGATTCCCGCACGACTTTTTCCACTTCCTGCGGCGTCGGCCAAATCTCACGCAGGTAAACAGGCTTGCCCGCACTATCTGTGCCTAGTGATTCCGTCGTCAAATCCATATCCATGCGCCCGGCCAGCGCGTAGGCAACCACCAGCGGCGGCGACGCAAGATAATTTGCGCGCACCAGCGGATGCACACGTCCCTCAAAGTTGCGGTTTCCGCTTAGCACCGCAACCGCCATCAAATTGTTGTCTTTGATCGCCGCGCTAATACCATCGGAGAGCGGGCCGCTGTTCCCGATGCACGTGGTGCAACCATAGCCCACCAGGTG
>Ga0210394_10007484_pt1 | contig 11494 bp, 8 predicted proteins | sample IncBWC12MmetaG_FD_160121 | JGI IMG/M metagenome (GOLD analysis project Ga0210394, IMG submission 160121) | Forest soil microbial communities from Barre Woods Harvard Forest LTER site, Petersham, Massachusetts, United States - Inc-BW-C-12-M | ecosystem: Environmental > Terrestrial > Soil >... | reverse complement strand
GCGTGCCCCGCCACCAGCCCCCGCACATCGATCGGGTAAATGGCCACGTTCGACCGGTTGCACATGTCGATGGTCGCCGTCGCATCGGTCAGCAGATCGGGCGTGATGCGAAAACCGGCCGTCAGCAGCACCAGCGTCTTGCGACCCGGAATGTTTTTCAGATCCTTCGCCAGATCGCGGATCGCCAGGATCATGTTGCGCGCGCCGAAATTGCCCGCCGCCCGTCCCAGCCCGCCCGGACGCGAGTCGTTGGCCGTCGGCCCCACCGGAATGCTGGTGCCCGAGACAATCGCCTTCAGCCGCGCCACATCGCTGGTGAAATTCTGCGTGATCTGCAAGCCTCCGCTGAAGTTGGCGATCGCCATCAGCCGGTTCGGCCCGGCGTTGGAATCGATGAAGCTCGCGGCCGCCTTCCTCGCGATCGCCTGGTCGCCGAAGTTCATGGTCGAGTTGTCGAACAGCAGCACCAGGTAGCGCGGCTGCGAATTCAGGGGCGACGCCGGGTCGGCTTCAAACGAGAAGCTTTTGATCGACTGCTCCTTGCCGTCCTCATAAACCTTGAAGTCTTTCTGCTTCAGATCGCGAACGTAGTTGCCCTTTTTATCCGTCACCACCGCATCCACCAGCACCACGTTGGTTTCCACGCGAATGACGCTGCTCGGATCGGCCGGATACGCTTGCGGATTTGCCTGGGCCGCTGATTGAGGTGTTGGCGGCGCCGCCTGCTGCGCCACGCCATACACCGCTAAAAAAAGGAAGCTGCTGAAAATCTTCATGGATCCCTCCCCAACGCTCATGGAATCTCGACGACGCCGTTGCGCGCCGCCATCATCTGCCCTTCAAAATCCCTCACCACCAGCCGGATAATGTAACTCCCCGGCGAGACATCGAAGCTGGTCTTCATCGATACGCCCGCCGCCAGCCTGGCATCGAACGTTTCATCCTTCAACCGCATCTCCACGTCCTTCTGAATCGCGCCGATCAGAATCCCGTTGCGATCGAACACCGCCGCCACAATGCTCAGCGTGTTCCGGTTCCGTCCCTCGGCCTTCTTGAAGCGAATATGCTTCAGGTCCACGTGCGCGAGAACCGACAGACGGGCATTTTTGTCGGTCGCCTTAAAAAACTGGGTGTGCACGTCCACCGGGAAATCGGACATTTCGTCGCGCGAAAACAGGGCCACGCGGATCTCTTCCTTCGCGTCCTCCGCCGGATCGTTGGCGTGCCGCGGCGCATAGTAGCCGCGCCGGGCTTGTAACGTGACGCCCCGCGTATCCTTCGCCGTCACCTTCAACCCGTGATAGCTTCCATCGAATTTCAGATTCTGCGGCGAGAATCCCAGAATGTACATAAACTCCGGCGCTTCGGTGGTGCGCCGGAATCCGTCCTGCAAATCGTTGCTGTTGTGAAAATACGTTCCGCCGGTTCCGTCGGCCAGCTCTCCCAGCACGTCGGCCTGGGCCATGGCGGCCTCGGTCTGATACCTGGCCCTGTTGGCCGTCGCCACAAGGCTGCTGGACTGCTGGCTCGCATCGCCGCCCGGCACCAGCGTATAAAGCCCGCGCGCGTCCAGCGTATTGATGGTCACATTGGAGCGAATCGCGCGGTCGATCGCGTCGATCTCGTCCTGGCGGTGATTGATCGTCACCAGGAATCCCGGCGAAACCAGCACGATGGTCCGCTGCCCCGGCATCGCCGCCATTCTTTGCACGGAAGCTTTCAGTGTCGCGAGCGCAATCTGCGCGTCCCCGTCGGTGATGCTCAACACGCGGCTCGCCGCGGCCTGCGCGAGCGCCGTCGCCGTGGTCATGTCCGTGGCGGCCCCGCAAGCTATCGCCTCGCGCGCCGCGGCCGACAACGCTATCGTGTCGTTCTTATTGATGATCAGGTCCGCCTGGTAATCGGTGATGTCCGGACAGTCCGCGCCGGTGCGCGACATGCGCGACCGCGGAGTGATGCGGTTCATCGTCTCCGCCAGCTTGTCCCGATCGTCGGTGAAGTCGAGAGCGTTTTGCCCCGAGGTCGTAAAAATCGCCGCGCGGTCCGCCCCTTTCATCGCCGTCGCCAGATACTTGACCGCGGCCACGCGGGCCTGCGCCAGATCGCCGAACGCGGTGTGCATGTCATCGAACAGATAAGCGGTAAAGCGGCTAGCCGGCGGCGGACCCTCGGGAGCTTTCTCCAAGCCCGTATCGGCCGTTACTTCCAGAGGCACCACGCGCCCATCCGATTTTTCGATAGCGAACCGCGCGATGGTCTGCGGCTTGCCTTTATCGAAAAGCTGAAAATCGTCTTTCTTCAACGTCCCGATGGCTTTGCCTTTCGCGTCGCGAACCACCACCGGAACCATCACCAGATTCACCTTGGAGCTGAAGGTGGTAGGGGTATCGCGCGAAACAATTTCCGGCGCTTTATCCTGAGAAAACCCGGAAATTGAAATCGCCAGAAAAGCCGAGAGTGACCGTAAAGTAGACACGCCGTGTTGGTTAATTCTACCCGTAAAACCGATCCAATTGTGGAGCCTGGGTTTCGTTTGCTGTTTCAAATGTGGGCCGGGCTATCAGCCTGGCTATTGGCCGGCAGCCGCGCTACGGGCGGCTCTGTGTTTCCGCCACCGAAAAGCCTGCTGGAAGCAGGCTGCCGGCTGCATAGCCCGCCCCACATTTGGATCCTGCCAAGCCTACAGCAGTCTTAACACAGACTCGTCAACTTGGGGCTACCTTGGTAGCAGAGCTAAATGCCCGAACAAATCCTAGTCGTCGGCGGAGGCATCATCGGCCTCGCCACCGCTTTTCGCCTCGGCCAGCGCTTCCCCGACTCCCGCGTCGCCGTGCTCGAAAAGGAGCTCGCCGTCTGCCGCCATCAGAGCGGCCATAACAGCGGCGTCCTGCATTCCGGGCTCTATTACAAACCCGGCTCAAAAAAAGCGCGCCTCGCCGTCACCGGCATCCGCCAGATGGTCGCTTTCTGCCGGCAGCACAACATCCCTCACGAAATCTGCGGGAAAGTTGTCGTCGCGACTGCGGAAGAGGAACTCCCCCGCCTGAAAACCCTCTTCGACCGCGGCACCGAAAACGGACTCGAAGGCTTGCAAATGCTCACCGGCGACCAACTCCGCGAAATCGAGCCTCATGCCGCCGGCCTGGCCGCCATCCGCGTTCCCCAGGAAGGCATCGTCGATTACCCGCGAGTCTGCGAAACGCTGGTCGACTTGATCCGCGCCCAGGGAGGGGAAGTGGTCACCTCCGCGCGCGTCACCGCCATCACACGGAAAAACGGCTCCTGGCGCGTCGAGAGCACGGCCGGTGATCGCGAATGCTCGCGCATCGTCACCTGCGCCGGCTTGCAATCCGACCGAGTCGCCGCCCTCACCGGTGCGAACCGCACCGTCCGCATCGTGCCCTTCAGAGGTGAATATTACAAGATCCGCAAGGAGCGCCAGCATCTGGTTCGCCACCTGATCTATCCCGTCCCCGATCCGAAATTCCCGTTCCTGGGCGTCCACTTCACCCGCCTGATTCACGGCGGCATCGAAGCCGGACCGAACGCCGTGCTCGCGCTCGCTCGCGAAGGTTACACCAAAACCGACATCAACCCCCGCGACATCTTCGACGCCCTCACCTTCAACGGTCTCTGGCGATTCCTCCGAAAATATCCGAAAATGTGCTGGGACGAAACGCGCCGTTCCTTCAGCCGCAACTTATTCTGCGCATCCTTACAGCGCCTGGTCCCCGATATCCGCCCCGGCGACCTGATCACGGGGGGCGCCGGCGTCCGCGCCCAAGCGATGTCGCTCGACGGATCCTTCGTCGAGGATTTTCATTTCGTCCAAGGTCCCGGCGAGTTGCACGTAGTAAACGCCCCCAGCCCCGGCGCAACCGCGTCTTTAGCCCTAGGCGAAGAAATCGCCGCGTCTCTACAGTAACGAAGCGGCTCATCTGGCGTCGCCGATGTTGAATAAATCGGCCCTCTGTATTGGGCAGCGGGATGTGGCGCGAGCTTTAGCTTGCAGCGTCGGCTTCAGCCGACGTCTTCGTCTTTGTCTGACCCGGCCAGACCGTCGGCTAAAGCCGCCGCGTCGTTAAAGTAACGAAGCGTCCATGTCGCTATCCTGGCCCCTGGCCGCTGGCCCCTGGCCCCTAAGAAAGCGCGCCAGCGCTTCCGTCGACCCGTCGAAAAACCGGTCCACCACTTCTTTCACCGCGAACCGCCGCAACTCCTCGCGGCTCAGCTTCGGCACGTATACAAAGGACCGCCCCTGTTTCTTGCGCGATACTCCTCCGCGCTTCTCCAGCCGATCCAGCACAGTCATGACCGTCGTGTACGCCAGGTTGCGATTGCCCACCATCACGTCGCGCACGTCGCGCACCGTGCCCTCGCCCATTCCCCACAGTGCTTTCAGACACTCAAGCTCCAACGGCGGAGGCATGTCGCGCTGAGCAGCCGGGCGTCGCATTTCAGCCCTTCAGCGCATCTTTCAGTTTGGCCGCAAACGGCGACGAGACAGGTTCCTTCCGCTCATTTCTCGGTTGTTCGCTCTTCGCCCGCTCGTTCCCTAACTGCTCGCTCCCCGCCTGCTGCGGAACGGAGCCGCGACCGTCAGGGAGCGGATCGTCGCTCAAAAACCGATCCTTCTTCAGCACCGTCCGATCCAGCGCCGAACTGTACCCCGTCCACACACCCTCAATCTGCCGGTCGCGCTCAATCAACCCCCGCATGCACTCCATCTTCGAATCCAGATTATCCAGATGATGCAGCAGCAGCGCCTCGGGAAATAACGGAACCTTGGGCGACCCGAACGCCAGCTCCCCGTGATGGCTCGCGATCAGGTGCAGCAGCAAGTCGCGCAGCTCTGACGGAAAATCCGGCACCAGCCGCAGCTTGTCCTCCACCATCCGCAGCCCGATCAGAATATGCCCCAGCAACTGCCCTTCCGTCGAGTAGCTGAAACTCCGCGCATACTTCAGCTCGCTGATTTTTCCGATGTCGTGCAAAATCACGCCCGCCAGCAGCAGGTCGAAATCGATATTCGCGTAGTGCTCCGCCGTGAATTTCGCCAGAGTGCACAGCGACAGCACGTGCTCGATCAGCCCCCCGATCCACGCATGATGAATCGCCTTCGCCGCCGGAGCCGTGCGATAAGCCCTGGCGATTTCCTCGTCCGCGAACATCGCGTCGAGCAGCGCCTTCAGGTGCGGATTCGTCATCCCCGCGATCCAGCCTTGCAACTCCCGGAACATTTCGTCCCGGTCGCGTTTCGACGCCGGAAAGTAATCCGCGACGTCGATTTCCGTTTCCACCACCGGCTGAATTTTGTGCAGCGTGAGCTGAGGCCTGTTTTGAAAGACCTGCATGAGCCCCTTGACGCGCACGAAATCGTCCTGCGCGAAGGTCTCAATTGCGTCGGCCGCGTTGTCCCACATCTTGGCGTCTACTTCGCCCGTGCGGTCGGCCAGCGTGAGAGAAAGATAAAGGTCGCCCGATTTCTTCTGCCGGACGTCCTTATGCTGAACCAGAAACGTGCCAGTGATGATCTGATCCGGCTGTAAATCGATTACAAAAGGTGACTTCATTCACTACTTCGTCGTTCACTTAGAAGACGAAACGCCCGCCGACGTCGTGTTCGTCCCGGGTATCGGCACAAAGCCCAGCAGCTTCCTGCGATGCCCTCGCGCGGCAACTTCTTCCTTCGTCACCGTCTCCGGTTTCAGTTGGGCCGGATCGCTCCACGCGGTGTTTTTGCCCGGCGCAGCGCCCGTGTCTTCCCATCCCGTCTTGATTTCCAGAAACGCCACCGCGCGAAGTTTGGTCATGTACTCGCGCAGAGCGGGCTGCATCTTCGGCCGGAACAGCCTGTCCTGCACCTCGAACTGCACCTCTTCAAACTCCGCCAGGCCGGCCTTCTGATGCTCTTCCACCTTGAAAATCCCGAATCCCTTGTTTTCAATTTTGATCGGATCGGTCACATAGCCGCGCGACTGGTTCCAGGCCTGCGTGACGATGTCCGGCAGCAGATCCTTCTTCTCCAGCGGCGGCATCTCGCCGCCCTGCGCCGCGTTCGCCCCATCGGAGTTCGCCTGCGCCATATCCGCGAACCGCTCGCCCTTGCGCGCCCTGGTCACCAGGTCCCGAGCCTTCTTCTCCGCCGCCGCCACTCCCGCCGCGTCCTTACCTTCGCTCGAAACAAAAATCTCGCGCAGGAACACACGCTCCTGCCGCATGAACTCGTCCTTGTGCGCGTCGTAGTACGCTTGCAGCTCTTCTTTCTTGAACAGGATCTTACGCGAAATTTCCTCGCGCACCACTTTTTCGCGCAGCAGGTTGTTCTTCAGCTCGGCCTTGTAATCTTCAAACGGCACGCCCGCCTGCTGATGAACGTACTCCTGAAATTTCTCCGGATCGACAATCTTCAAGTTGCGCTGAATATCCAGAATCTGCTTGTTCAGCTCGTTATCGACCTTAATATCGAGCTCTTTCGCCTTCTGCACCAGCAGCAATTGATCGATCTTCTCGCGCAGAATATTGCGCGACCCCTCGTTCAACGCCTCGCTGAGCCGTGCGCCGGTGAGCCCCTGCTGCCGCATCTCGCTCTCCACCATCTTCTTGTCGTGGATCATCTCGCCGCGCGTTATGATATCGCCGTTCACCTTGCAGATAATCTCTTCCATCAAGGTGACGTCAGCTCCATAAAGCGCAATCGCCAGAAAAAAGATACCCAAACGCATACTCATAGTATAAACGCCCTGCACGCCGTTCGCCGCACGATCCCTCCGCGTTTTCACCCAAAACCATCCCCCGCCTGTAGCGAGTCCCGCACACCTGTGTGCTCCCCAACCCTCAAGACTGCGAGTCTTGTGGGGCGGCCAGCCGCCCTTTCAAGGCGGCTCCGATGTGGGGCAGGCTGGCAGCCAGCGGCCGATTGGCAATCGGCCTGTGCGGTTACCCCACCCCCAACATCTCAATCGACGCCTTAACCGAATCCAGCACCGCCCCCGCCTCCCCGCTATCCAGCGGCAGCCTCAGCACCCCCGCCGGCGTAAACTGCGCCCCTTCTTTCGACGACACCAACGCCATTAGCTTCGCAGGATCGATCTTCGCCCCCGGATGAAACTTAATATGCAGCGCATTCCCCCGCCGGTCGATCGCCTCAATCCCCGCCTTCTGCGCCGCCGTTTTCAGCAGAGCAAACCGCACCAGCGTCTCGACAGCCTCCGGCGCAGGCCCATACCTGTCCGCCAGCTCCGCCCGGACAATCTCCGCCTGGTCCGGATCCTTCGCATCCGCGACGCGCTTGTAAGCTCGCAGCCTCTGATGCTCGTCCGCAATATATTCCGCCGGAATCCGAATATCGAGTCCCAGATTCAGTGCCGAATGCACCTCCACCGGCACTTCAATACCCTTCAACTCCTGCACCGTCTCTTCCAGCATTTTCAAATACATATCGAATCCAACCGCCTCGATATGTCCGTGCTGCTCGCCTCCCAATAAATTGCCAGCCCCACGCAATTCCAAATCCAACGCAGCGATCTTGAACCCCGCTCCCAGATCCGAAAACTCCCTAAGCGCAGCCAGTCTTTTCCGTGCGATCTCGCTCAGCTCCGTATCCTGCGGGACCAATAAATACGCATATGCCCGCCGATTAGACCGCCCCACTCGCCCGCGCAACTGATACAACTCCGAAAGCCCGTGCCTCTCCGCATTCTCGATGATCATCGTGTTCGCCAGCGGAATATCCAGCCCGTTCTCGACAATCGTCGTGCACACAAACACGTCGTATTCGTGCCGCATGAACCCCAGCAGTACGCGCTCCAGTTCCTGCTCGCCCATCTGCCCGTGCCCGATCGCGATCCGGCAATTCGGCACCAGTTCCTGAATCGCGGCCGCCCGCGAAAAAATCGACTCCACCCGATTATGGACAAAATAAACCTGTCCCCCGCGCCCCATTTCCTGTTCGATCGCCTGCTTCACAATCTCCGTATCGTACTTCGCCACCACCGTGTGAATCGCGAGGCGATCCTTCGGAGGCGTCTCGATCACGCTCATATCGCGAATCCCCAGCAGCGACATGTGCAGCGTCCGCGGAATCGGCGTCGCGCTCATCGTCAGCACGTCCACGTTTTTGCGGATCTGCTTCAGTCTCTCTTTGTGCCGAACCCCAAACCGCTGCTCCTCATCGACAATCAACAGCCCGATATCCCGAAACTCCACATCCTTCGACAACAGCCTGTGCGTCCCGATCGCCACGTCGATCCGCCCCAACGCCAGCTCATCGAGCCCCGCTTTGATCTCCTTCGCGCTCTTAAAGCGCGAAAACATCGCAATGTTCACCGGAAACGCCGCAAATCGCCGCTTGAACGTCTCAAAATGCTGAAACGCCAGCACCGTCGTCGGAGCCAAAACAGCCACCTGCTTCCCGTCTCCCAGGGCTTTGAACGCGGCCCGCATCGCCACTTCCGTCTTCCCAAATCCCACGTCGCCGCACAATAACCGATCCATCGGATGTGGCGACTCCATGTCGCGCTTGATCTCCTTTACCGCGCTCAACTGGTCTTTCGTCGACGTGTACTCGAACGCATCCTCGAACTCTCTCTGCCAGTTCGAATCGCTCGAAAACGAAAATCCCTCGGCCATTCGCCGCTCGGCGTAAAGCTTCAAAAGCTCGTCCGCCATATCGCGCATTTTCGTCTTCACGCGAGTCTTTCGCGCAGTCCAAGTCGCTCCGCCCAATCGATCCAGCGGTGGCCCTTGCTCCCCCGCGCCGCGATATTTTTCCACCAGGTCCATCCGCGTCAGCGGAACATACAACTTCGTTTCGCCCGCGTATTCGAGCAGCATGAAGTCGCCCTTCTGCTCGCCCTGCACGATCTCGCGCAGCCCCAAAAACCGCCCCACGCCGTGCGTCACATGGACCACATAATCGCCCGGTTTCAAATCCGCCAGATCGGCCGCAAACGCCGACAACTGACCCTTCGTCAGGCTCGGCCGCGCCACCAGATCCGACGGATCGAACAAATCCTCCGAACCGATAAACGCAATCTTCGCCTCAGGAAATGTAACCCCGCGCCGCACCAGCCCCTTGATCAGATAAGTGCTGGCCACCGGCCCCGCGAGATACGCGCGCTCCGCCAGATAAGGCGACGCTGCCTCATTCGGCGCCAGCCCCAAACTGAACGGCACCGAATACTCCCGCAAAATATCCGCCAGCCGTTCCAGCTCCCCATTCGACGGCGCAAAAAACGCGACGCGATACCCCTGCTCCACCATGATCTTCGCTTCGGCGACGGCGACTTGCATCGACCCATGAAACGCTAGCGAAGGTCGCGTAGACATGTGCGCTGCGCTCCCATCCAAATCCAACTCTCGCAGCGCTACGCTCACTCCGGGCTTCCGTTCCTCCCATCGCCAAAAATATCCCGCCGACTCCGGATGCTGATCGAGCCTCTTCCACAACCTCTCTGCAGCCAGTTGCACCTGCTCCGGCTCGTCGATGATCACCAGCGCCCCCGCCGCCAAATCCAACAGCGAGTGGTCCGGTTCCTCTTGCAACGGCTCCGACAACGGCAGCACCTGCGCCTCCGTGATCTTCATGACACTGCGCTGCGTCTCCACCTCAAATCTCCGAATCGACTCAATCTCATCCCCGAAAAACTCAATACGCAAAGGCCGAGTGCTCTCCGCCGGAAACACGTCGAGAATCCCTCCGCGAATCGAATACTCGCCCACCATTTCGACAGGCTCGCGCCGCTCGTATCCAATCGATTTCAGATGCTCTTCCAGAGCATCCAAAGAAATCTCTTCCCCCACCGCCAGCTGGAGCGTCAGGCGTCGGTAATACTCTGGAGCCTGCGCGCGCAGCAGCATCGAAGGCACGGGAACCACCGTCAGCGGCACCGTCCCCGAGCTCATCCGCCACAACCCGATCGCCCTCTGCTCGACAATTTCTTTGTGCGGCGCGACATTCTGCCCCGGCAATACATCGAGCGCCGGAACCATCTGCGGCCTCCCGACCTCCGCCCGCGAAATCAGCAGATCGAAAAACGTCGCGATCAGCTCCGCCAGCGCCTCAGCATGCTGATTGTTATCGGAAACCACCAGCATCGGCCGTTCCGTCACCTGCCACAGCAGGACGAGATAAAGAGCCTTCGCCGTCGGCGTGAGTCCTGCCAATGAAAACGGCCCAGTCTCGCGCCGCACCAGCTTCGCCGCCAGATCCTGAAACGCCTGGTCGCGGCTAAGCGTGTGAAAAAGGTCGCGAACCGCCGGATGCGTCATCGCGTGTGGCAGGATGTAGGGCGGACGCCCTCGTCCGCGCCGGACCCCCTGGTCCGGCTATCCCGGCCCAACCAAAAGCCGACGAGGGCGTCGGCCGCGGACCCGGGGGTCCGCCCCACCTTGAGCCAAAGGGTTCGAGATTGCTGCCGCACTACATCAGAATGATTCACCGCTTTAAAAGCTCTTCAACGATATTCGTAGTCGAAAACCCAGGCTCCAGCGCCAGCGCCATCACCCTGCCGCCCGCCGCCTCCACTTCTTCGCGACCCGCGATGAAATGCGCCCAGTCCGCCCCTTTGATCAGAATATCCGGCAGCACCTCGGCAATCAGTTCCCGCGGAGTATCTTCGTCGAACAGCGTGACGGCGTCCACCGCCTCCAGCATCAGAGCCATCCGCGCCCGTTCGTCTTCCGAAATAAGAGGCCGGGTCGGCCCCTTCAGCCGGGCCACGCTGGAATCGGTATTCAGCGCCAAAATCAGCAAATCGCCCAGTGAACGAGCCTTTTCCAGCAGCCGGATATGACCCGGATGCAGGATGTCATAGCAGCCATTTGTGAAAACCACGGTTTTGCCGTCCCGACGCCACCCGGCGCGAGCCTGCACCAGGGCAGGGCGGTCATAAAAATTTCCCATGTGTCGATATCATTATTGTAGAGGTAGAATAAAGCCAGAATGTTTTCGCCGCATCAGAACCTGAGCGATCACGTCAACCGCAACATCGTCCGCAGTGAAATCGAAGGCGGCGTCTATCTCAAGGACCTGCCCGACGAGAGCACTCTCGAAGTGGTGACGCAGAATCGCGGCTATACGCTCATCCTGCGCCAGGACGGCCTGGCGCTGATTTCCGGCCATCCCGAATTCTGCCCCGAGCCGACGCTGGTAAGAATCAGCGGCTGCAACTGGGGCGGATCCATGCTGAAGTCCGCCTACCTGGGCCGCGGCATGCATCTCGAATATCGTCACCCGAATTACCGCGGCCCCATCGTAACGTCCCCCATCGTCGACATAAGAGTCCGTGACGTAGCAGCATAGATTTTTATCTCCTTTCTTCTTTGCGACTTTGCGCCTTTGCGTGCCATGCCTGGTTTTTTCCCCGTGTACCCTCCAATCAGAAGGAGTCTTCTTCTTTTTCCTGCGCAGGAAAATGTCGTATTACAGTGGAGCTGAGCTTTCGGAGCTGCCTGAAACGGCTTGCGGCGTCAACTATATGTATGATTCCGA
>Ga0210394_10007483_pt1 | contig 11496 bp, 4 predicted proteins | sample IncBWC12MmetaG_FD_160121 | JGI IMG/M metagenome (GOLD analysis project Ga0210394, IMG submission 160121) | Forest soil microbial communities from Barre Woods Harvard Forest LTER site, Petersham, Massachusetts, United States - Inc-BW-C-12-M | ecosystem: Environmental > Terrestrial > Soil >... | reverse complement strand
GTCATGGTCAGCTCCATGGTGTCGTGGTCCACGCGGTGGAACTGCTCTTCGACGCGCAGATCTTCGCTGTGCGGCCGGCCGGCGTTATCGAGCCAGGTTCTTTCATCCATACCGTTGGTCTCGACTACGAAGGTGGTATCGTCTTTCCACTTGCCCACCGAGTATCCATACCATCTCGGGTCAGGATCTTTGGAAAGCTCGCGGCCATCCGTCCAAATGACCCGCCAAACTTTGTTGTAGGTGTACAGCATCACCACCTGCAGCGGCGTCTGAATGAACTGCGTGGCCCTGAATTCGAAAAGATTTTCCCGCGGAAATCCCTGCGGATCGCAGATGTGCACTGGATCGTTATCGTCCGCAGCGGCAACTTCCGTCGGCCCATTGGCCGGCCGGTTGCGCTTGAACGCTTGTAATCCCAGAGGCGTGTAAGGCAACTCGTGCTCCGGCTTCCCATCCGCGGGCATGGCGCGTGCGCCATTCGGCTGGATGCCTGCTCGCCGCGCCGGCTGCCAGATTCCGGAGATGTCGCGTCGTGGAGCGGGGGCTGGAGCGGTTTGTGCATTCGCAAGCGGAAAAATCCACGCGATCAGCAGCGCCTTGGTCGAGATTGGATAACACAGTCGCATCGGAAACTCCTTTCAGGCGTGACGCTAAGATGCCGCCAGCACGCCATGCCTTAGTAGGTTTTGCCGTCGACCACGACCTTCGCGATACGCCCAATGGGCTGGCCATTCTTGGCAACGTACATGGTCACCGTCACCTCATCGCCCGGCTTGAACATCTTCCTGCTCCAGCCGCGGGCGATCATGTCCGGCGGATTGCTGGCTTCGGCAACCCAATGCACGCTGTTTCCCTTGTCATCCTTCACGTCGAACTCGAGCAGGCAATGGGGATTGCTCCAGGTCCAGTCTGTCACCGTTCCCTTCACAGTCACCGCTTTGTCGTTGTCATATATTGCGGTGCCGTGGTGCGCAAGCAGCGCGACGGGAACAGCAAGAAGGCCAAGAGCTAAAATGACGCTGAGCTTCTCTTTCACGCCAAACCTCCATCCTCGATCCAGATCGGCAATCCGGCGACGTAATTGTACTCAATTAGTCGCAACCGTGACAACAGGTGCCGCGAGCTATGCAAGATAACGCGGCAATTCTTCCCTACTTCTTCAACTCCGCCTGCCAGTTCTGCACCACAGTGAATTGCGGCCGCCCGCTTTGGCTAACCGGCATCGCGCCGAGAAAGCGCTTCCCGTCGCCCGTGACGGCCGGAGGGGTGGATGCGGCCGCGGGCAGTTGAAAGAGTATCTTGCCGGGCAAGGATCGGAAGGCCGGCTTGGTGGTGATTTCCGCCGACATCATGGTCCTTTGGTCAAGAGTCATGTAAAACAGCTCCTTGCCATCGTCGCGCCACTGCGGGAACCTTCCGCCGTTCGAAATCTGATGCTTTCCCGTCGGCTCCGGATTTCCGTCCGAGCCAAGGGAGAACTCCCGGACATAAACCTCAGCCTGCCCGGATTCGGCCGAGTCATACGCGATCCAGCGCCCGTCCGGCGAGAATTGAGCCACGGAATACAGTAACTCCGTGGCCTGAAACCGCATTGGCTCCTTCTTGCTTCCCTCCATGGGAAGGATCCAGATGTCACCCTTCGCTTTCGCCGTCTGGACGGTGTACAGCAGAAAGCGCCCGTCCTCAGACCAGCTATCTGGAAGCTTCGCCTCAGTTGACTTCAGCAGGGGTTCCTCATTCTTCGCGCCGTTGGTGAGCTTTTGATACAGGTTGCCGGGCCCGTCGCGGTTCGACAAGAAAACGATGCGGCTGCCGTCCGGTGAAAAGACCGGAGCTATATCGAAGGAGGCCCCGAACGTAAAACGCGTGGCAGCGCCGCCCCGCGTAAAGTCAAAGAGCCATAGTTTGGAATCGCGGGACTGCGAATCGAAGCGGCTCACGGCCGCCTGCTTGCCGTCCCTGGACAGAGCGCTCGGGCCGAAATTCCCCGGCTCTCCGACGGTTCCCAGATGCTTCCCCTCCCGGTTAAACCAGGTAAGCTGAAAGTTTCCGTTGGGGTTTCCTTCCACGTAAGTCAACACGCCGTTGGTGGACGCGGAAAAGAAACCGGAACCGTCCGCGCTGCCCACGGGCTCAGCGATGGGAACCGGTTCGCCGCTCAACTCCAGCTTGTTGGGATTGAACGGCTGCGCCAAAACCGTTCCATCCCGGTAGAACAGCAAGTGTCCGGTGCCCGAGTCCCCGGAGGGCACGTAATATTGCGGAAAGATTTCATTCACCAGAAGGGGTTTGGTACTTTGCTCGGAGGGTTTTGCGTCGATCGAGCCCACGTAGATGCCGCTGTTTCCCGGCGTGTCGGCTTGGCGGAAATAAAGGAAGTGGCGGCCGTCGGGGAGCAGCTTGGGAAACTCGTGAGCACGTTCCTGGCGCGCGGGATCCAAAGCGGTCAACGCGGTAGGCGTTCCACCCGACGCGGATACTCGCATCACACCACCCGCAAAGCCGCCATACAGGATGGTTCCGTCCGGGCCCCACGAACCGCCCCCCACGCTGGCCGCGTCGCAAAGAGTCTGCGCTGGGCCGCCCGAAATGTCCACCTTTTTCAGCTTATGGTCGGAGGACAGGAACGCGACGAAGCGGCTGTCGGAGGACCAGAGGAACGGCGCGGGGTTGTCGGCGAGTTCGGTTCCGGGCAAGGGCCGCGCGTCGAGGGAATCGAACGATCTTATCCACAGGTGCGGCTTGCCGTCGGCGCCGGCCGCCGGGAACGCGAGCTTGCGGCCATCCGGAGACACCTCCGCCGCCGCCGTAGGACCCGGGAAATTCAGGTTGGCCGGCATGGGGATCTGGAACCGGCTCAGCTCGGCAGCGGGCGGCTTTTCGCGGAAGTGCACGAAGGCTAGCCCTGCTAGAGCGACGGTGACCACGCCCGCAGCAACCCAACCCGCTATGCCGTGCCGCGACCGTGAGGGAGCGGTTATTTGTAGTTGTTGCTCGTCCGCCAGCATCAGCTTCCAATCGCCGATGGCTTGCAGCCGCTGTTTGGGATCCTTTTGCAGGCACGCTTGGAGCAGCCGCCGCACCTGGGCCGGAACCCGCTCCCAATCCGGTTGCTTGGTGAGCACGTGCGCCAGGGTGTCGGAAACAGTTTCGCCTTCGAACAATCGTTGGCCCGTGAGCGCCTCATACAGCACCACGCCGAACGCCCAGATGTCGGCTCGCTTGTCCACTGCCTTGCCGCGAGCCTGCTCGGGCGACATGTAACCCGCCGTGCCCAGGATCATTCCCGCGCGAGTGGGAGAAATGGTGAGTGTAGGCGAGTTGGCAGGATTGGAGGGATCGGAAGATTGCGCCACTGCGGCGAGGCCAAAATCGAGTACTTTGACCACGCCCGCGGGCGTGATCATGATGTTGGCCGGCTTGAGGTCGCGATGGATGATGCCTTTGTCGTGCGCGGCTTCGAGCGCATCGGCGATTTGCTTTGCGTAGTTGAGAGCGGTATCAAGCGGGAGCGGTCCCTGGAGGGGCTGTCCCGGGACCAATTCCATCACCAGCGCTCGATCTTCAATCCCGTAAATCTGCGCGATGTTGGGATGATTCAATGCGGCCAGCACCTTGGCTTCGCGCTCGAAGCGCGCCAGACGCTCGGGGTCCTGCGCGAAGGCAGCGGGCAAAACCTTGATTGCCACGTCGCGATCCAGCTTGGTGTCTTTGGCGCGATACACTTCGCCCATTCCGCCCGAGCCGATCGGCGCAAGGATCTCATAGGGACCGAGTCTCTCGCCTGCGCCAAGCGACATGATTTTCAAACAAGTCTAACGCGGCGGGTCAGCTTATGTGTCCAAGCCAGGTTCAAGCGTTCACTTCTTCAATCCCGCCTGCCAGTTCAAGACAACCGTGAACGGAGGCAGGGACGAAGGTTGTGTCGAATTTGCCGCATCACCTACCAGGAAGCGATTGCCATCCGGCGTCACGGCGTTAAGGACGGAGTCAGATGGCAGCTTGAAAAGCGTCTTGGGTTCTCCGGCCTGAAATCCCTGATTTGCGCTGATCGGAACTGCCATTACCGAACCATCGGCAGCCACATAGTACAGTTCCTTCCCGTCCTGCCGCCATGAAGGCGCTCCGAGCGAAGTCCCGTTCGACACGAGCCATTTCCCCCGCACGGAGGATGAAAATGGCCGAACATAAATTTGCCTCGCGCCGGTTTCGTTGGAAGAGTACGCTACCCAGCGGCCATCGGGTGAAAAAACTCCGTCTCTTTCTTCCGCGGGCGTGCTCAAGAACGGAAACGGCTTGGAGCCGCCTTCAAGAGGGAGCACCCAGATGTCGACTGAACCCTGCGCATTGGGCATGGTGTACAAGAGATAGCGACCATCGTGTGACCAATTGGTCGGGGTCGGATTCTGCCCGCTCACCGGCAGCGGCTCCTCTTCACCCGTCCCGTCGGCGTTTTTTCGATACAGCCTGCCATCGCGGCGCGTGAACGCAATCCGGCTGCTATCGGGCGACCACACCGCGCAGCAGGAATAGCCGGGTCCGAAGGTCAGACGCGTGGGCGGGCCATGCGAGACGTTGGAAACCCAAATATCGGCGATCGATTTCGAGTAGTCCACTAGCGTCAGCGCCACTCGATCTCCGTTGGGAGAGACGCGCGCCGTTGCGGGCGCATAGCTGTTCGGTTCTCCCAAGGTGCCGGTGGTATGTCCCTGGCGGTCGAACCAGGTGAGCTGGGAGTTTGCCCGGAACGACAAGCCCGTGTGATAGATCAATACGCCGTTCGCGGAAACCGAATACGCAGGCAGGTTGATGAAGCTTCCGATCTGATCGGAGACTGCCACGGCTTCCCCGGTCAATCGGAGCCGCCGGGCGTCGAAGGGCTGAGAGAACAGCGCTCCTACCCGGCGGAAGAGAATATGCCCCAGACCGGATTCCGCAGTCTGTTCCGGATCGAGGGCGAAGAGGGGAGCGGTGTCAGCGGGGAACACCGCTTTCGCATCCTGCGCTTCGGGCTTTGCGTCTAGAGAGCCAATGAAAATCGCCCCTCCGGTGGCGCTGGCCGGCGAGCCGTAATACAGGAAGTGGCGGCCATCCGGCAAGAAGAACGGGAAATTCCCAAAGCGTTTTTCAGTTCCTGGAGCCACCACCGGCGACAGGCTTCCACCTGCATCGGACACTCGCAGGATGGTTCCTCCGGAGCTCACGAGCATCACTCCGTCGCGGTTCCAGGAGCCGGCGGTAATGTTAGTTCTGTTTACGTCGCAAATAGTTTGGGGCGTTCCTCCCGAGATGTTGACCTTGCGAAGCTTGGTCCCGGAGACGAACGCGATGGACTGGCTATCCGGAGACCAGAAGGGAAAGATGGGAGCACCGCCTGCATTTTCCAAGGCGAACAAAGCGCGCGGCTCGATGGAGTCCAGCGATTGAATCCATAGCTGGGTTGCGGCTCCGCGGGTTATATAGGCTAAGTTGCGGCCGTCGGGCGAGACGGCGAATTCCAGGAAAGGCGCCCCAGCGACACTCCCCTTCATTGGGATCTGATAGCGTTTGACGTCGGGGGCAGCGGGGGGCTTGCGCCACGGCGCCCACAGAGCCACCACCGCGACGACTGCCAGCACCGCCGCCGCGATCCACGCCACCCAACCGAGCCGCGACGTTGAGGGAGCGGTTGCAACAGGGGTGTCCTCCGCCAGCATCAGCTTCCAATCGCCGATGGCTTGCAGCCGCTGCTTGGGATCTTTCTCGAGACAAGATCGTAGCAAGCCTCGAACTTTGACCGGCACGCGGTTGAGATCCGGCTCCGTCTTCAGGACGGCGGCAAGTGTGTCGGAAACAGTTTCTCCTTCGAACAATCGTTGGCCCGTGAGCGCCTCATACAGGACCACGCCGAACGCCCAGATGTCGGCTCGCTTGTCCACCGCCTTGCCGCGAGCCTGCTCGGGCGACATGTAACCCGCCGTGCCCAGGATCATCCCCGCGCGAGTGGGAGAAATGGTGAGCGTCGGCGAATTCGCCGGACTTGAGGGATCGGAAGATTGCGCCACGGCGGCCAAACCGAAATCGAGCACCTTGATGACGCCCGCGGGCGTGATCATGATGTTGGCCGGCTTGAGGTCGCGATGGATGATGCCTTTGTCGTGCGCGGCTTCGAGCGCATCGGCGATTTGCTTTGCGTAGTTGAGAGCGGTATCAAGCGGGAGCGGTCCCTGCAGGGTCTGACCCTCGACCAACTCCATCACCAGCGCTCGATCTTCGATGCCGTAGATCTGCGCAATGTTGGGATGATTCAATGCGGCCAGAACCTCGGCTTCGCGCTGAAAGCGCGCCATGCGTTCCGGGTCGCCGGCGAAGGAATTGGGCAGCACCTTCAGCGCCACTTCCCGCTTCAGCTTGGTATCGCGTGCGCGATAAACCTCGCCCATGCCACCCGCGCCGATGGGCGCGAGAATCTCGTAGGGGCCGAGACGGTCACCTACAGAAAGGGCCATGGGATTGGAACAATTCTACCCTGCCCAACTAAAACACTTGTGCACCGCTCCTTTTGGCCGCGGCTCTGAATCGTATACTGTGAAGAATGACCATCAGGCGAGCGATCGGACTAGCGGCCGTTGTCGGATCAATCATCGCGAGCGCCATCGCGCAACAAAAGTCCAGCTCAGACCGCGAGTGGAGCTCTTTTGGCGGCGACAAGGGCTTCAGCAGGTATTCTCCGCTGGATCAAATCAATCGCGACAACGTCAAGGAATTGCGCGTGGTTTGGCGCCGCGGGGCATTGGATCCGAAGATCTCTGAAACGTTTCCGGATCTCGTGTCTTCGAACTATTTTCGTGGAACGCCCGTCATCGTGAACGGTGTCCTCTACGCGCCCGATGGCGTCGGTTTGATCGAAGCCTTCGACGCAGCCACCGGAAAGACGAAGTGGGTGCAGCAGCCGATCGAGCCAACCTTGAAAGAAGCTGCCGGACAAAGTACGCGCGGCGTCGCGTACTGGCGCAAAGCGGCCGACGAACGCATCGTATCGATTCGACGTGATTATCTATACGCTATCGACGCGAAGACCGGAAAGCCGTGCCAGGACTTTGGCGAGAACGGCCGAGTTTGGTTGAATCGCCATACTCCCGATGACGCCGGGTACTTCGGATATCCGGGACCTTTTGTCGTCAACGACGTGATCGTGGTCGGCGGCAATGGCGGCGGCAAGACCGGCGAAGGATACGGCGACGACGGATTCGAGGCGCGAGCCAAACCCGAAGACATTCGGGGCTACGACATTCATACCGGCAAGCAACTGTGGACATTTCATGTTCTGCCTCACAAGGGTGAGCCGGGCTATGAGACCTGGGGCAAAGGGTCGGCGGAAACTGTCGGCAACATGGCGGCTTGGGGTTCGATGACCGCCGACGAGCAGCTCAGCTATGTCTACGTGCCGCTGAGCGCTCCGACAGTGTCCTACTATGGCGGCCATCGGCCCGGCAAGAATCTGTATTCCGATTCGCTGGTGGCATTGAATGCGAAGACCGGCAAATTGGTGTGGTACTTCCAGATGGTTCATCACGATTTGTGGGATTACGATTCCGCCACTCCACCAGTTCTCGGAGACATCACCGTCGACGGCAAGAGAATCAAAGCGGTGATCGCGTCGAACAAGACCGGGTTTTTGTATGTGTTCGATCGGGTCACGGGCAAGCCGGTCTGGCCCATTGAGGAACGGCCGGTTCCGCAATCGACCACGCCGGACGAGGAGACATCGCCGACCCAGCCGTTTCCCACCAAGCCGCCGGCCTATGACCGGCAAGGATTCACCGAAGACGATGTGATCGACTTCACGCCCGAGTTGCACCGGAAGGCGCTCGAGATCGTGAGTCAATATAAGCTGGGGCCATTGTTCACTCCGCCATCGCTAATGGCGGATGGTAAGAAAGGTACACTGGCCATGCCGAGCGCATGGGGATCGGGTAATTGGAACACCGGCGCGTTCGATCCCGAGACCGGCATGTACTACGCGGTTTCCATGACCCAGCCAACCGCCTACGGCTTGGCGAAAACCACCAGTCCAAAAGCGACCATGGCCTACTGGGTTCCATTTGGAGAGCCGGAAGAGCCGCGTCCTCCTGCCCCCGCTGCTCGTCCGCAGCGCGAATTGTTGCCCGGCGAGGTGCCAGATGATTATCCGGAACCCCCCGATCCACTCAAGGTCGAGGGTCTACCCCTCATGAAGCCTCCCTATGGGCGGATCACCGCCATCGATATGAACACTGGCACGAAGGTGTGGATGGTGGCGAATGGCGACGGCCCGCGCAATCATCCGTTGCTGAAGGACCTCAATCTGCCTCCGCTCGGCAATCTCGGCCGGCCGGTTGCATTGGTAACAAAGACACTGCTTTTCCTGGGTGACGCCAGCAATGCCCTGTTTGGCCGTGCCGGTATCGGCGGTCCCGCCAAGTTCCGCGCTTACGACAAAGCAACGGGCGCTGTGATCTGGCAAATGGATTTGCCGGTGGGCACTACCGGTGGACCGATGACGTACATGGCCAATGGGCAGCAGCTCATCGTTTTACCGATCGGCGGCAAAGGCTACGGCGCGGGCTGGATCGCATTGGGACTGACTGGCAAGGAGGACGTTACATCAGTGACTTCGACCGCGCCCTCGGTGGCCGCCACCTTCAATCCCACACAAGCGGAGCACGGGAAAGCAGTCTTTGGCGGAAAGTGCGCAAGCTGCCACGGGTCGAACCTGGAGGGCGGTGAACACGCTCCCGCATTGACCGGGAACACCTTCTGGGCGCAGTGGGATCAACAAACCACTCGGTCCCTCTATGGCCGGATCATCAGCACGATGCCCCCCGATGCGCCCGGAACTATAGCTGAGAGTGACGCGATCGATGTCGTGTCGTACATTCTGAAAGCCAACGGGCTGCCCGCCGGCGGCGCAGCGATTGAACGCACGAACCAGCTCAACAATCTCAAACTGGCGCGGCCGAAATAGCAGCCCGCTTCTAGGCTCCGGCGCTGGCCGGCAGCACAGTCAGGCTGATTGTAGAGGTCTTGGTCACATTGCCGGATTTGCCCGTGACCGTCACGGTGGACGTGCCCGCCACGGCTGTCGCGCTGGCCTTGAGGGTGAGGACGCGAGTGGACGGCGTGGGACCATTACCGATCGTGCTCACGACCCCTGCGGGCAGACCAGAGACGGTGAAGGCAACCGCGCCCGTAAAGCCATTTTGCGGAGCCAACGTCAGAACGGTGCTCCCGCTGGCGCCTTGTTGGATGCTGAGATCAGGGGAACTCGTAAGCGTGAACGTGGGCGGCAGCACGATAGAAAGTGCAATCGTCGAAGTGCTGGTCAGGTTCCCGGAGCTGCCGGTGATCGTGACCGTCGCCGTGCCAGCCGATGCAGTGCTAGCGGCTGTGAGGGTCATTTTGGTCCGACCCGCTGTCACTGCGCCGAAGCTTGCGCTGACGCCTGCGGGCAGGCCGGAAGCAACCAGCGCCACCGGGCTGTTGAACCCGTATCGACCTACGACCGAGATGGTGCTCCCACCGCTGGCGCCCGGATTAATGTAGAGGCTCGCTGGACTCTCGGCAAGGGTGAAATTCGGCGGCGGTGTGACGGTGACCGCGATGGCGACTTTGCTGGATAAGCTCCCGGACGTACCGGTGACGGTCACCATCGATGTGCCTGCCGCTGCCGTGCTGGCGGCCGTGAAAGTCACGCCGCTCTTGCCCGCGGTCACGTCGCCGAAGGTTGCCGTAACACCCGGGGGCAGGCCGGTAGCTGCCAGCGCTACCGTGCTGTCGAACCCGTACCGGGCGTAGATCGAGACCGTACTCGCGCTGCTCGTGCCCGGATTAACGTTCATGCTCGCCGGAGTGGCACCGAGGGTGAAACTCGGCTCCGGTGTGGTGGTGAGCGCGACCGTGATTTTGCTGGTCAGGTTGCCGGACTTGCCAGTGATCGTAACCGTCGAAAGCCCCGGGGACGCGTTCGACGCCGCTGTGAGTGTCAGCGTGCTTGTGATCGCCGTCGACGCCGGATTGAACGTTGCGGTAACGCCGTAGGGCAAGCCAGTGGCGGAAAGCGCGACGGTTCCGTTAAACCCATTTTGTGGAACTACGGCGATCGTGGTGGCGCCCTCCGAACCTTGTTCGATACTCAAGCTGGCGGGCGATGCGGTGAGTGTAAAGCGAGGCTCCGCAGCCACCGTTAAGTTGATGGCCGCTGCACTGCGCAAGCTGCCCGACGCGCCGGTGACCGTAACCGTCGAGGTCCCAAGCACGGCGGAACTGCTCGCGGTTAGCGTCAACGTGGCCGGCTTGGTTGCGCTCGCCGCGCTGAAGGATGCCGTCACACCCGTAGGCAGGCCCGACGCGGTTAAAGTCACGGTTCCTTTGAACCCATTCTCTGGGGCGATCGTGATGGTGCTGGCGACAGCGCCTCCCTGCAGGACGCTCACTCTGTCCGGCCAGGCCGCGACGCTGAACGATGGAACACCAGTCACCGTAAGCAGTAATCTCGCTGTGTTGGTTAGACTGCCGGAGGTTCCGGTGACGGTAATCGTCGATGTCGATGAGGCGGCGGAACTGGTTGCGGTCAACGTCAGCGTGCTCGACGTCGCTGCGCTGGATGGGCTAAGCGATGCAGTGACGCCCGCCGGCAGGCCCGATACGGCCAGGTTCACGACGCCGCTGAAACCGTTCTGCGCGCTGATTGTAATCGTACTTTCGCCGCTGGCACCAGACCCGATCGAAAGCGCGGACGCCGACGATGCCAGGCTGAAGGACGGCAGGTCTGATTGTCCGATCAAGCCGTTAATCAGGGCTTGGCCCGTAGGAGTGCCCCAGCCCGTAGCGAGATCGTAGCCCGGCAGCGCGTTGAAGCCGCCATCGTTGCCGGTGGTGATGTCGTGAAGATCGCTGTCGTAGCTCGATCCACGGCCAATTGTGTAGAGCGGAGGATTGGCGAACCCGATCGCCGGTTTTCCGCTGGTAGCGGCTTGTTGGTTGGCCAGCGCCATGAAACCGGCCCACAGGGGCGCCGCTGCGCTGGTGCCCCCCACCGATATCCGCTGCCCGTTGTTGCAGATCAAAAACATCTGAACATCGGCGACCAGGGCCACGTCCGGAATGTTGCGCATGGTTGCGGATCCGCCCGCCGCGGTAGTATCGGCCGCGCGCTGATAGCTTGGAATGGGCCACGTGGTGCTGACCCCGCCGCCCGACCCTGACCATGTGGTCTCCGATTGCCACGCGCCTCCGTCGCCCGCCGTCGTCAAACTGGTGCCGCCGACAACGGTGACGTTGGGATCGTCCGCCGGCGGCATGATTGGACCCCGGTAAGCCCCATAGTCGCCCGATGCCTGGAACAGCGACTGCCCTTGGGCAATCATCTCGCTGAAGATCTGCTCGGTGGTGGCGTTGGTCGGGCTGAATGACCAGGACGAACTCAACTGGCTCGCCAGATCGTCGGTGGCCATGCGGTTCAGCACGTCGTTCCAA
>Ga0210394_10007481_pt1 | contig 11497 bp, 9 predicted proteins | sample IncBWC12MmetaG_FD_160121 | JGI IMG/M metagenome (GOLD analysis project Ga0210394, IMG submission 160121) | Forest soil microbial communities from Barre Woods Harvard Forest LTER site, Petersham, Massachusetts, United States - Inc-BW-C-12-M | ecosystem: Environmental > Terrestrial > Soil >... | reverse complement strand
CGGCGCCCGCGCTCAGGGCGGCGCGCACCAGCCCACGTACATAGCTCAAGGGATGCAAATCCCCGCCGCGCCGATCCAGCATCGCCACCTGGTAGCGCGTCGTGCCGGTGGCACGCTCGAGGTCTGCGCCGTCGAGCAACTCGACCGGGGCGCCGCGCCGCGCCAGCTGCTCGCAAGTGGCGCGCACCTGTGCCGCGTGTTTCGGCCGCACCGCTGCGCGCAGCGTGCCGTTGCGGCGTGCGTCACAACGGATGCCATGGCGCTCGATGAGATCGAAGACGAACGCCGGCGCGCCAGCCGCGAGTGCGTTCATTCGGCTGCCCAACTCCTTGCCGAAGTCGCGTTCAACTTGGTCCGGATCCATTTTGAGACCCGGGTTGACCTGGCCACCGTTGCGCCCCGATGCACCCCAGCCGGGCTGTTCGGCTTCGAGCAACACGACCTTGGCACCAACCTGCGCGAGATGCAGGGCGGTCGACAACCCCGTGATGCCGCCGCCAATGACGGCTACGTCGGCGCGTGCGTCGCCGTCGAGCGGCGGCGTCGGTGCCGCAGGTTGCGCGTTCTCGTGGTAGAGGTTGGCCATGTGACTCGCTGCTGTGCGGTAAGCTTGCCAGATACACGTCGGCGGAACCAAACTTGATGATCACCGAGACCCTGCAATGGATCTGCGCGATCCTGGGTGCCTTGATGGTCGGCATCTCGAAGGCCGGCATCACCGGATTGAGCATTCTGTCGGTCGCTCTGTTCACGCACGTGTTCCCGAGCAGCAAACAGGCCAGCGGCTTGATCCTGCCATTGCTGATCTTCGGCGATTGCGTTGCGGTGCTGTCCTATCGGACGCACACTCAATGGCGTTACTTGTGGAAGCTCATGCCTTGGACGGCGGCCGGCGTCGTGCTCGGCTATTTCGCACTCGGCCATATTTCAGATCACACCGCGCGGGTCATGATCGGCGTGATCATCATCTCCCTGTGCGGGCTGAGCTTTTGGCGCCGCTACCTCATCGCGCAAACTGAAGGATCCCAAAGCTGGCATTGGGCGCTCGCCGCGGCGCTCGGCATCACGGCGGGCTTCGTCACCTTGATCGCGAACGCCGCAGGACCGCTGATGGCGCTCTACCTCGTCGCCATGCGCCTGCCGAAGATGCAATTCGTCGGCACCACCGCCGTGTTCTTCATGGTGCTGAATCTGTTCAAGGTGCCGTTCATGGTCAACCTCGGCCTGATCACCGCGCAGAGTTTCGAATTCAATCTGATGCTGGCGCCTGCCGTGCTCCTCGGTGCGTTCGCGGGCCGCTGGCTGTTGATCCGCATCAATCAGCGGCTGTTCGATGAGCTGGTACTCGCCTTGAGCGCCATCGCTGGAATTCTGCTGATCCTTTGACTGTCAGAATTTCTGTCCGAATTTGACCCCGAATATCATCGGCTTGATTGGATACACGCGGTAGTCGGAGTAGCAGTTGGCCGAAGCGCATTGGTTGGTGCGGCCGAGCTGGCCACGTTCGTCGAAGGCATTCTCGATGTAGGCCTCGAGATGCCAGTTGTTCATTCCGGTGCCTGCCGCAAAATCGACGGTAGTGAACTGCGGCAAGTCGCCCATGTAACCATTGAGGATTTGATCGAGCTGGCTGGTCGAGGTGCCTTGGTGAATGACGGTTCCCTGCACGAAGCTCTGATAGTCGCCTATGCTGAATTTATAGCGTGCGGTCAGGTTCGCCTTGACCTTGGGCGTCACCGGCAATTGCGTGCCCGAGGGTGCAGTGGGATCGGCGCACGAGTGGGTGACCTCCTCGGTGCTTGGATCCAAAGGACATAAGGCATTCGTCGTCTTCGCATCGACGTAGGTGGCGGAAGCTCCAAGGGTCAAATTATCTAAAGCCAACCAACTGACGTCGCCTTCAATGCCCTTCACCTGCGCGTTGGCGGCATTCACGATGCTGGTAATACCATTATTGCCGGTGACCGACAGCTGCACGCCGTTCCAATGCTCGAGGAACACCGCGCCGTTGGTGCGCAGCCGATGATCCAGCCACGATGTCTTCCATCCAATCTCAAAATTGGTCAGGGTGTCGGCGTTATAGGCAGCGACTTGGGGCAGGCGATTGTTGCCGCCGGGCCGAAAGCCGGTGGAATAAGTGCCGTACACCATGTGGTCGGCGTCAAATTGGTAGGTCAAATTGACCTTGTGCGTCTCGCCGCTCTCGGCGACCTTCTTGTTGGTGTTGATGCAGGGCCAGTAGTTGGGAATGATGGTAGCTGCGCTCACCGGCGGATTGCACAGCGCCTCGCCGTGCGAGCTGTAGCCGTCGTCGTTGAAGCCAAAGAAACCGAACAGCGTATTTTCCACCCAGAATTGCCTGATCCCGGCGCTAAGCTTGAACTGATCGGTGACGTCAAAAGTCGCGTCGCCGAAAACCGCGTAATCGCGGTCTACTCGAGTCTGCTGGGACAGGTAAATCGTGTCCGGCGAGCCGTCAACCGTGTAGTACGTCGGTAGATCGACCGACCCGAAGGCCGCCCGAATATTGTCAGTCTGGCGCTGATAGAACAGCCCGGCCGTGCCTCGGAAACGATATTCGACGGGCGAGGTGACGCGAAGCTCATGGCTCATCTTGGTGTATTTGTCGTGGTTGTCCGTGTACTGGGTCGGGTCGGACAATGGGCCGCCCTGCCCGTTGCAATTGTTGGCCGGGGTCCCCGAGGCGCAATCCACATACCGAGTCGCTGAATAGGTCGCGCCCGGCAACTGCGAATAGGCGTCATAGCCCACCGTATAGCCCGAGTAATCGACCAGATTATGGACGTTGCGCTCGAACCATCCGCCCGAATACAGCACGTCGAAGTTTGCGAACTTGCCCTCGACGGTCAGCGCCGATTGATACCATTTATCCTCGTTGATGCCTTTGAAGAAGTCGCCGATATTGAGGTCGCCCTTCGCCGGATCGTAGAGGAAGTCGCCGTCCGCCCGCTGATTCTGCGCCAGGACTTGCGGCATGATGGTCCAAGTGTCATTGAGATCGATTTTGAGCGCAGCGCGTCCACCGTAGGTGGTCAGCGGATTGAAGCGCTGCTTCGCAATGTCGGCATTGCTGACGGTCAGCGGATCGTTGGGTCCGGTGAATGCGCCGGGAGTGGTGCCCGGCACGCCACGCTGGTAGGTATTCGAGCTCAGCACATTGTTGATGTAGCCCCCCTGGTGATCGTAGTAGCCCACCAGCCGAACAGCCATGTTCTCGGCGAGGGGAATATTGACATAGCCTTCGAATTCCCCGCCCCCATCGCCCCTGCCGTACTTATCCGCCTTCAAATCGTAGCTGGCGGAGAAAGCGCTCGGGTCCGGCTTGTTGGTGATGATGCGCAAGGTACCCGACAGCGAGCTGGCGCCGTACAAAGTGCCCTGCGGGCCCGCCAGCGCCTCGACCCGCGCAATATCGTAGACATGCACATCGAGGGTGTTGCCGATGGTGGTAACCGGAATTTCATCCAGGTAAACGCCGGTGGCCGGCAGGGAACCGGCGTGAAGACCGTCGTTGCCGCTGCTGATGCCTCTGAAATAAATCTGCGATTGGCCGGGGCCGAGCGATTGAAAGCTGACGCTGGGCAGCAGTTTGGCATAATCATCGAAGCTCGCGACCTGATGCTGCTCCAAGTCTTGGCCGCTCAACACCTGCAAGCTGATCGGCACCTTTTGCAGGTCTTCCGAGCGCTTTTGCGCGGTGACGACGACTTCCTCGAGCGTGTTCGTGTCAGTCGCATCCGCCGCGTGCGTCATGCCGCCGCCGGCGATCAGGGCAGAGGTCAGCGGAATGCTGGCCCATTTGGCGCGCGCTCCGCCCTGCGTACGAAGACGCGCTAGTTTCCGCTTTCTACTTCTGCTCATAGTGGCATCCCGTTTTTTTTCTACGCCACTCCCCCGAAACAATGTATCCCATACTTCCTGCACAATTAAAAGGGGGGCGTGTCAGGATAGACCTCCGCTACGTTGCCAAGGGCCGCTTTCAAGGGTTCGAGCCAGCTCTCATAATGGCGCCAGTGTTCGATCCCCTCGCGATAGATGGGTCGCCTCACCTGCTGCGAGCTGGGGGTCCTCACCGGGCGATCGTTTTCGTAAAAGCGCAGGCAAGCAGCCTCGAAAGGCAAGCCGCAATACTCCAACAAACGCCTGATTTCGGCCTCGGTATCATCGACCATGTGCTCGTAAATAACCCGGTGCACCGCGCCTGGAATCGCTCGATCGAAGTGCGCCATCAGTTCAACGTACTCGCGGTAAAAACGGCCGATTTCCCCAAGGCTGTAGGCGTAGCGGTGGCCTTCGGCAAAGTGCTGCTTGAATGCGGAAAAGCAGCACGCCAGGGGATTGCGGCGCGCATCGATGATCCTGGCTTTCGGCAGCACCAGATGAATCAGCCCGAGGTGCAAGAAATTATTGGGCATTTTATCGATGAACAGAGGCTTGTCGGTCTTGCGCTGAATCCGGGTGTCCCTGATGTACTGCTCGCCCAGGTTACGGCACTCCTCGGCGCTCAAATTGGCGAGCACCCGCGGGTAGCGGGGTTCCTCGGACGCTTTACGTTGTCCGGCCAAAGCCCCCGCCATGGTGAGTATGTCCGGCAATTCCATCGTGCCTTCGACGCGCGAATGGCTGGCGAGAATCTGTTCGATCAAGGTCGAGCCGGAGCGCGGCAAGCCGACGATGAAAATGGGGTCCGGCGCCGGCGCTCCGTGCTGCGCGCGGGCTGCGAAGAACTCGGCGGTGAACAGTTCCCTCGATTGCCGCACGAACGCCGACATCTCGTCGGCGTCGAAGTCCATGCGCAAGCGGCGCAGTGCGTTGCCTTTCGCATAGTGCTGGAACGAATCGGCATAATCGCCGTCATCCTCGAGCGCCTTGCCCATGGCGAAATTAAAATGCCAGCGGTCTTCGTCGGTCAAATCGGCACGCTCGAGCTGCGCTTGCATGGCGCCCATTTCCTCGCGGTCAAACCTGAAGGTCTTAAGGTTGGCGAGGCTCCAATATGCCTCGCCGAAATGCGGCGCCAATTGAATGCTCTTGCGGTAGGCCGCGATGCTCTCCTGCTCGCGGCCGGCGGTGGACAGCGCGTGGCCGTAACTCAACCAGATTTTCGAATGCTCCGGGTGTGCGGCTAGGACCTCGGCATATATCTCGATGGATTCTTGGTAATTGCCGATTTTGACGAGCACGACGGCTTTCAGATTTCGATACGACGGGTTGCGCGGATCGATTTTTGCAAGCTGGTCAATCTGCATCAGCGCGGCGGCAGCCTTGTTTTGCCGCTGCAGCACGATGGCGTATTGATGTCGTGCCGCATGGAAACTGGGGGCCAACTCCAGACAGCGCTCGAGCAGCGCCTCCGCGTCCGCATTGCGGCCGAGCCGGGCCGCCACTTCGGCCAGCATCCGCAGGGCGGCGACGTCGGTGGGGCACTGCCTGAGATGCGCCCGCAACAGCGCCTCCGCCTGCGCGATTCGCCCCTCGACCAATGCGGATGCGGCGACCAGCAGCCGCGGGTCCTGGGTCGAGGCCTTGATGTGCCGAGCGTAGGCGGCATCGGCAGCCTGCGAATCGCCGCCCACCAGCAAAAGATCACCGATGGCACGCCAGGCGTCGGGCAGTTTCGGCCGAAGTTCGACCGCGCGGCGCAGGGCACTCAGGGCCGCCTCCGGTTGGTCGACGTCTGCCAGCGCGACGCCGCGTTCGTAATGCGCGGCCGCCCACTGGGGCTGCGCCGCGGCGAGACTCTCGAGCACTGATACCGCGCCGGCGGCATCACCACCCATGCGCCGCGCCTTGGCCAGCAGCAGTGTGGCCAGCGGGTGGTTGGGTGCGACTTTGAGGATTTCACCCGCCTGTTCAGCCGCCATCGCAGGACTGCTGTCGAGCAGGCGCCGCGCATGTTGCAGCGCCGCGTCAATGGTTCCGCTCGGCTCGTTGGCGTCGGTCATCTTACTGTCTGCCATGACGGGCGCGCGATTGACCAGCACCCACCGCATACCCACTGCCAACTCGGAACTCGCCCGCCCGCCACGTCTCGCGGGAATTATTCTTTGCCCGAATTTTCCTCAGTTTCCGTTGCCGACTGCGCGTCATCCCTTGTATCTCGCCTGTAGTTTCAATGCGTCCTGCAACGCCAGGGTAAGGCATTACGCTCTATTATCAAATGCCGCTGCGGCGGGACCCGCAGAACGGCCACCCTCACACCCGTGCCGGCATGTTTCCATTCGCGGCGGGCCCGCAAAGGTGTAGCGTAGAGGCCTGGGAATGACAACGAGGATAAGAAATGCAATACCAGGGTGTTTTCGGTCTCATCGTTCTGATCGCCGATGTCTGGGCGATCGTCAATATTTTTCAAAGTAGTGCGGACACCGGCAGAAAAGTTCTCTGGACGGTGCTCGTGATCCTGCTGCCCGTGCTCGGATTCATTCTTTGGTATTTTCTCGGCCCAAAGACCGGGAAGGCTTAGCGGCTTGCGTCCACGCAGTCACGAACGCCATAGCTTGGGCGGGATTGGCTGGCTGCGCGCCAGCGTTCTGGGGGCGAACGACGGCATCGTCTCGACCTCCAGCTTCATCCTGGGAGTTGCCGCGGCACATGCATCGCATGCGAACATCGTGCTCAGCGGCACCGCGGCATTGGTCGCCGGGGCGATGTCGATGGCGACCGGCGAGTACGTCTCCGTGCACTCGCAGGCGGACACCGAAGCCGCCGCGTTGGAACAGGAGCGCGCCGAGCTGGAAGGCGACTTCGCGGGCGAGCGCCGCGAATTGACCGAAATCTATGTGCGTCGCGGACTCGATCAGAGTCTCGCCGCGCAGGTGGCCACTCAGTTGATGGCGCACGATGCCTTGGGCTCGCATGCCCGCGATGAATTGGGCTTGTCCGCGGGCATGCGCGCGAAGCCGCTACAGGCCGCATTGGCGTCCGCCGGGAGCTTCGCGGCCGGCGCCATCCTGCCGCTGTTGGTGGCGGCTTGGGCGCCGCCGCGTCTTCTGATGGTGTCCGTGGTGGTGGTCTCGCTGCTGTGTTTGCTCTTCCTCGGCGGCTGGTCGGCCAAGGTGGGCGGTGCCAGAGTCCGCACCGGGGCATTGCGCGTGGCGTTTTGGAGCGCACTCGCCATGGCGATCACCGCCCTCGTCGGTGCCATCGCCGGCTCCCTGGGTTGAATGGCGGGGCCTGGGTTGAATGACGGAGCGCTGCGGATGACTGACGGTTCACAAACCGCCCTGCTCAGCGTCGCACAAATGACCGAGGCGGATCGTGCGGCCATTGCCGCCGGCATTCCGGGATCCGTACTCATGCAGAATGCCGGCGAGGCCGTCGCGCGGGAAATGACCCGCCGCTGGTCGCCCCGAGCCGTAACCGTACTGTGCGGCCCCGGCAATAACGGCGGCGACGGCTTCGTCGTGGCCGTCGCACTCGCACAGGCCGGCTGGCCCGTGCGGGTTGCAGCGCTCGGCCATGAAAATCTGCGCGGCGACGCTCGGTTGCATGCAGCGCGCTGGAGCGGCAACGTCGAGGCTGTGACTCCCGCCGCGATCGATGGCGCGGCGCTGGTGGTGGATGCCCTGTTTGGATCGGGCCTCAGCCGCGCGTTGGATGGCGAAGTCCTCGCCACGCTCGGCGCAGCGGCGCAACGCGCGCTACCGTTGGTCGCAGTCGACGTGCCGAGCGGCGTCATGGGCGACACCGGCGCGAGCCTGGGCGCAGCGCCGGCCGCCTGCACCGTCACATTCGCGCGCAAGAAGCGTGGTCATGCCTTGTTGCCGGGCCGCGAGCTATGCGGGGACATCGTGGTGGCGGATATCGGAATTCCCGCAAGCGCGCTCGAATCGCTGTCCATCGATTGCTGGGAGAATGATCCCGCCCTGTGGCGCGCCCAACTGCCGCAGACAAAGCTGTCGAGCAACAAATACACGCGCGGCCATGCGCTTCTGTGCGGCGGCTATCCCATGACCGGCGCGGCGCGAATGGCGGCGCGCGCCGCGGCGCGCGTCGGCGCGGGTCTCACCACGATCGCGGTGCCGGAAGCCGCGTTCTCCCTGTATGCCTCGGCCCTCACCAGCATCATGGTGCAGCCCCTGGCCGCGGGCGGCTTGACGCTGCTGCTGTCCGACCCCCGCTTCACGGCGTTCTTGATCGGGCCCGGCGCGGGCGTCAGCGACGCCACCCGCGACAATGCGCTCGCCATGCTGCGAACCGCGCGTCCGGTGCTGCTCGATGCCGATGCGATCAGTGTCTTCGCTTCCAGGACGGCCGAACTTGCGCAAGCGATCCGCGGACCCTGCGTGATGACGCCGCATGATGGGGAGTTCGCGCGGTTGTTCGACCCGCGCGGCGACAAGCTAACCCGCGCCCGCGCCGCCGCACGGCAGAGCGGCGCGGTCATCGTGCTCAAAGGAGCGGACAGCGTCATCGCGGCTGCCGATGGCCGCGCCATCATCAATACGAACGCGCCGGCGAGCCTCGCGACCGCGGGTTCCGGCGATGTTCTCGGCGGCCTGATTCTCGGGCTGCTCGCCCAGGGAATGGATGCCTTCCTCGCAGCTGCGGCCGGCGTCTGGATGCACGGCGCGGCGGCGGCGGCCTTTGGACCCGGCCTGCTGGCGGAAGATCTGCCGGATCTGATGCCCGCAGTGTTGCGGGCGCTGGCGCACGAATGAGCGTCGCCCGGTGAGCGCGTGGTTTCCGCGCGTCACTCTGCATTCGCTGGCGATCGTCATCAGCGTGCTCACCTATGTCCTGACGACGCGCGTGGAACACGAGCGCCGCCCGCCCTCCATCGCCATCGCGTGGGTTCTGGGAATGATTGCGTTGCCCTACGCTGCCCTGCCCATGTATGTGTTCTTCGGCCGCCGCAAATTGCCGCGCAAGGTGCTGCGGGCGCCCACGACGCGGCCGCACGGCAAGCACTGGGCCGAAGCTCTGATCGAAAGCTTCGGCCTGGCGCCGTCCGCGCCGTCGGTGACGCGTCTGCATCAGGATGGCGGCGAGTCCGCCACGGCCTTGTTCGCCACCATGGCGAGCGCAACTCTGCGGCTGGATATCTGCACCTATATTCTCGGCGATGATCCATTCGGCCGCGACGCCATGCAACGCATGATCGAGAGCGCGCGCGCCGGCGTGCAGGTGCGATTGCTCATCGACGGCGTCGGTGCGATTCAGCTGCCGCGCGCCTGCTTCAAGCAATTGCAGGGCGCCGGTGTCGAGACCGGGATTTTCAGTCCGTTGCTGGCGCGCAAGACTCAGGGCCCGCGCAATTTGCGCAATCATCGCAAGATGGTCATCGCCGATGAAACGCAACTCTGGGCCGGCGGCAGAAACATCGCCGCGGAATATTTCACCGGCCTCAAAGGTGCAAAACCCTGGGGCGATTTAACGTTCGATTTGCAAGGACAGGTCGCGGCGGCCGCCGCCGCGCAATTCGAGGCCGACTGGGTCGCCGCCGGCGGCAGCCCCGCGCGGCGTTACGACGGCGGGCACGCCGGCGCGGCAGGCAGCACCGCGGCGGGAACGACTGCGGCGCGCATCGTTGCGACCGCCTCCGGGTCAGCCAGCGGCCGGGCGCAATTCCTGCCGAGCGGTCCGGACCAGGCCGAAGATACCGTGCACGCCCTGCTGATCGACGCCTGCTTCCATGTCCGCGAGCGGATGCTCGCCGTGACTCCGTACTTCGTCCCGGACGCCGCTCTGGAAACGGCATTGCGGCTGGCGGCGCGGCGCGGCGTGCAGATTGACTTCTGCATTCCCGCCGTTTCGAATCATCGCCTGGCGGATTTCGCCCGCAACCGGGCGTTGCGCGCACTCAGCACCGCCGGGGTCAGGATTCACTTGCTGCCCCACATGAATCACGCGAAAGCCGTGGTGTTCGACGAGTCGCTCGCGATATCCGGGTCGGTCAACCTCGACTCGCGCAGTCTGCTGCTGAATTACGAATGCGCGGTGGTTTTCTACGGAGCGCGCGAGATCGATTGGCTGGCGAACTGGATTCAATCCCTGATCCCGGAATCGCGTCCCTTCGAATGCCGCCCTCCGGGACTGCTGCGCGATCTGGGCGAAGGCTTGCTCCTCACGGTCGCTTATCAACTCTGACGGTTGCTGATCAACTGTAGTGCGGCCGCTTGCCGGCGTAGGAAAGCACCTACACTGGATTATTGATCCGCCGAGCACGACGCATAGTATCCTTGCGAGCTTCGCCATTGCTGGGCCTGGCAGGTACGATGGAGTACAAGGACTACTACAAAATCATGGGTGTGGCGCGCGATGCCACGGAGGCGCAGATCAAGCAGGCCTACCGCAAACTCGCCCGCAAATATCATCCGGATGTCAGCAAGGAAAAGGACGCCGAAGCCCGCTTCAAAGAAGTCGGCGAAGCGTACGAAGTGCTCAAGAGTCCCGACAAGCGCGCCGCCTACGATCAACTCGGGCAGGGGCACCCGGGTCAGGATTTCAGGCCGCCGCCGGATTGGGGCTCGGGTTTCGAGTTTTCCGGCGCGGGCACGAGCGACCCCGCCTACAGCGACTTCTTCGAGTCGCTGTTCGGCGCTCAGGGGCGGGCGGGGGCCGGCAACCGGCGCGGCGCATTCCACCCCGGACGCGGCGAAGACCATCACGCCAAGGTGCTGCTCGATCTCGACGCCACTCTGCGCGGCGGCGCGCGCCAGCTCACCCTGCGCATGCCGGAAATCGATGCGGACGGCCGGTTGGTATCCAAGGAACGTGTGCTGAATGTGCAAGTCCCCAAGGGGATCCTGCCCGGCCAACATATTCGATTGGCGGGACAGGGTGCGCGCCCTCCGGGTGAGGGTGCGCCCGGCGATTTATTCATCGAAGTCGATTTTCAGCCGCATCCGTTGTACAAGATCGAGGGGCGCGACCTGTATCTCGAGCTGCCGGTCGCGCCGTGGGAGGCGGCACTCGGTGCCTCGATGAAAACGCCGACGCCGACCGGCACGGTGGACTTGAAGATCCCCGCGGGCTCGCATGCCGGCAGCAAATTGCGCTTGAAGGGCCGCGGCATTCCGGCGTCCCCGCCCGGCGACTTTTATGTGGTCCTGCAAATTGCGCTGCCCCCCGCCACCGACGCCGAGGCCAAGGGCGCCTATGCCGCCTTCGCCGCGGCAATGCCCTTCAATCCTCGCGCGAGTTTGGGAGTATGAACGAGATGTCATCGCCAAAAGATCAGACGTTGTCCGGCGCCATATTCGAGGAGTCCGCGGTACTCACGGTCAAGGACCTGAGCCGCATGTGCGCCGTCGATGAGCGGCACATCGTGGAATTCGTCGAGGAGGGAGTGCTCGAGGTGGTCGAAACTGCCCCCGAATGGCATTTTACCGGCGCCGCTTTGCGCCGCACGCGGCTCGCGCTGCGGCTCGAGCGGGATCTCGAGCTGAATCTCGCCGGAGTCGCATTGGCGCTCGAATTGATCGAAGAGCTGCAGCACCTGCGCCGCCAACTGCAGGCGAGGCCGTGATGGCTG
>Ga0210394_10007480_pt1 | contig 11497 bp, 8 predicted proteins | sample IncBWC12MmetaG_FD_160121 | JGI IMG/M metagenome (GOLD analysis project Ga0210394, IMG submission 160121) | Forest soil microbial communities from Barre Woods Harvard Forest LTER site, Petersham, Massachusetts, United States - Inc-BW-C-12-M | ecosystem: Environmental > Terrestrial > Soil >... | reverse complement strand
AAGTGTCGTCGTAGCCGATGCGAGTTTCCACGGCCACTTTCGGCGGTTTTGCTTTGCTGGCGCTTTCGCGGCCTTTCAAGAGCGGCTCAAGCGGCGCTTTTCCGTTAACGATGTCTGCGAGGCTCTTCTGGAAGCGGGCGATTTCGCTTGGATTGAGTTCGAGTGTGTGGTGTAGATCGACGAATTGAAATGTATCCAGGACGACGCCCGCGGCATTCGCAAAGGCATCGGCCTTCACGATATTCATGCCCCAGCCGGCGAGGACGCCGGAGATGGTGGCAAAGAGCGCTGGGCGGTCGGCGGTTAGCAATGTGAGCGAGAAAGAATGGTGGCGGGCTTTCAGTTCGGTCTGGACAGGCTCTGTCCCCAATTTTTGGTACAGCTGGAAGTGCGCGGCAATCTCCGGGGCGGAGTGAACCGCGCTGTAGCGCCGTGGAAATCCTTCGAGGAACCGCTCGACTTCTGCTTTCTTCGCACCGCCAGCCTGGCTGCTGACTTGTTCGAGCAGAGGCACTTCGTCGGAAGCGTGCAGGCGATCACGGTCCAGAGTACGGCTGAAGTGATTCGAAGTGGCGACGAAAAGCTGCCACAGCATTTCGGCTTTCCACGGGGTGAGGGCTTCGGGATTCACGGCGTGAATGTCGGCGTAGGTCATCAAGCACAAGCGCTGAAGGCGCTCTTGCGTCGTGACGGTGTCGGCGAAGGCAGAAACAGTGCCAGGATCGAAAATGTCGCGGCGCTGCGTCGTTTCGGACATAGCGAGGTGATGTTCGATCAGAAAATGGATTTCGCCAATTTCGTACGCGGAAAGGCGGAGCCTGGCCGCCGCGCTATCCAGCGCTTCGAGACTGCCGGTAATGTGGTTCTCCACAGGCATGCCTTTGCCCACGTCGTGGAGGAGAAGGGCGAGAATCAGCAAGTCGCGGCGGTCGACCGTTTTCCAGAGCTGGCGGAAATGAGCGGCGCGCTCATCGGGCGGCTCGGCGAGCTCCTGAAGATGTTCGATGGTGCGCAGCGAGTGTTCGTCGACGGTGTAGCGGTGATAGAAGTCCCTGACGACGAGGGAATCGATGGCTTTGAATTCGGGCAAAACTTCCATCAGGAGAGAAAGACGCTGCATGGGCCGGAGCGCCATGCTGGGATAATCGGCGGCGAGAATTTCTCGAAGCATGGACCAATTCACTTGCGTGTTTTTCTGCGGAAGCTCGGGATGTTTCAGAATGTAAAAGATGGCGCGTTCCGCTTCGCGGCTCAGGGGGATGCCGGTCTTTGCGGCTTCGGCGAAGAGCGCGAAGGTCACGGCGCGGTCGGAAAGGGCCGGCTCGTCGACCACTTCCAGTAAGCCGTCCCTGACAGCGAACGGTTTTCCTTTGCCGATCTCAGCGCGTGCGCTGCGTGCCGCGCTAAAGAATCGTTCCCGTAAAGTCGGCTGCGCAGCCGGCTTTTGCTCGATATAACGCAGGAGAAGGCGGTTGAGAATGCGGGCTTGGCGGAAATAAAGGCGCATCCACTCTTCCGGGCTGCGCTTCGCGTCGCGCGGCGTGCCTTCAGTTACTCCCAGCGAGCGTTCCGCTGCCGCGGTTTGCAACTCGTACGTCAGGGTATTGTCGTTACGGCCGTTGCTGTAGTGCAGGAAGCAGCGGATGGCACTGAGAAAATCGACGGCGTAGGCGGCTAATTCTTCCTCGCCCGCGCTGTTCTTCCACCCATCTTTTTGACCATTGGCGATTTGCCGCAGCCACGCTGCCGCTTGATAATCGCGAAGGCCTCCCGGCGCATCTTTTACGTTCGGTTCGAGATGATAGATCGTGTTGCCATAGCGGGCGTGACGCTCTTTGGTGAGTTTGGTCAGTTCTGCAAGCATGAACGGGCGTGCTTGTTTTTCCGGTCCGGCGAGGATTTTTTTGGTGAGCCGATCAAAAAGCTCTTCATCGCCTGCGAGAAATCTGCGGTCCAAAAGCGCTAGATGAAACTCCGCGTTATCTTCTTCGATGCGCTTGCATTCCTCGATTGTGCGGCCGGCGGAGCTTACTCGAAAGCCGAGATCCCACAACGTGCGCGAGAAATCCGCAATCAGCGGACGAAATTCGGCCTCGGCTTTTTCGTTGCCAAACAGAAAGAGAATATCCAAATCTGAGTAGGGGAAAAGCAAGCGGCGACCGTATCCGCCGAGGGCCACTAGGCTGAGCCCCTGCGGCTCAGCGTTATTAACGCGCAGGACTTCTCCAAAAATTTGCTGGGCAGTGCGATCGGCAAGTTCACAAAGCGCGCGCAGCGTATCTTGCGCGCTTCCGCCGGCTTCAAACTGTTGCCGGATGCGTTGCCGTTCGTCCTCGGCCAATGGTCCGAGGACGGACAAGGGAGTTAGAGAACCTTGCATGATTTTTGCGGGCCGGTTGGCCGGATCAAGTCCTGGGCGAGCTGCGGTCGTCACTTCATTCAGAGCGCGTTTTCGCCGCGCTCCTCGTTCCGAATCCGGATGGCTTCCTCAACCCGTGATAGGAATATTTTACCGTCGCCAATCTTTCCTGTCTTGGCCGTCTTTAAAATTGTGTCCACAGCGCGTTGCACCAGCGGATCCGGCAGGACCATTTCGAGCTTGAGCTTGGGAAGCAGGTCCACGGTGTATTCGCGGCCGCGGTAAACTTCGGTGTGGCCTTTTTGGCGGCCGTGGCCGCGGACTTCGGTGACGGTCATGCCCTCGATGCCAATTTCGCGCAAGGCGTCTTTCACGGATTCGAACCGCGAGGGCTGAATGATTGCCTCAATTTTCATCATGAAGTTTTCTGCTCCGCCCAATGCCTGACGCTGCCGTGCTGATCATTTTCGGGACTCTCTCAGGATTCGAGGTTATAGGCTTCTTCACCGTGTTGCGTGATGTCCAAGCCTTCAATCTCTTCCGTTTCGCTCACGCGCACGCCGGTAATCATATCCGTTATTTTCAGCAGCACAATGGTTCCAACCAGCGCAAAGCCCCAGGCAATCAATACCCCTACAAGTTGGTTGCCGAGCTGTCCCCAGTGACCGTCCATTCCGCCGACGGCTTTGCCTGCACCGAAGATGGGATTGATCACTTGTTGCGCGAAGACGCCGGTCAATAGCGCGCCGATGGTGCCGCCCGCGCCGTGAACGCCGAAAGCATCGAGAGCATCATCATAGCCGAAGATCGATTTTACTTTCGTCACCATGTAGTAGCAGACCAGGCCAGCGATAAAGCCAATCGCAAGCGCGGGCATAGGTCCTACAAATCCCGCCGCCGGTGTGATTGCCACGAGCCCGGCAACCGCGCCAGAGATTGCGCCGAGAGCGCTCGGCCGTCCGTTCTTGATCCACTCCGCGATGCTCCAGCTCATTGCCGCCGCAGCAGTGGCCATGTGGGTGGCGACAAACGCGCTCGTCGCCAACGCGCTGGCCGCCAGCGCGCTGCCGGCGTTAAAGCCAAACCATCCGACCCACAAGAGGCAGGCGCCGATAAAGCTTAAGACCAGAGAATGCGGCGGCATGGGCTGCTTCGGATAGCCCGTCCGCTTGCCGAAATAGAGCGCGCACACCAGTGCCGAAACTCCGGAGCTGATGTGCACGACCGGCCCGCCGGCAAAATCAAGTGTGGGAAATTTTCCGCCTAGCGACGCGTTCAGAAACCCGCCCTTGCCCCAGACCATGTGGGCTAGCGGCGCATACACCACCAAAAACCAAAGCGTCAGGAAAAGCACAGTGCCGCTGAACTTCATGCGCTCGGCGGTTGCGCCGGTGATCAGCGCGGGCGTGATGATTGCAAACATGAGCTGGTAAATCATGAAGGTCGATTGCGGAATCGTTCCCGCGTAATCGGGATTTGGGTCGGCGCCCACGCCGCGCAGAAAGGCGTGTTCGAACCCGCCAATGACGGGTCCATTTCCACCGAAGCACAAGCTGTAGCCCACCAGCGCCCACAGTACGCTGATCAAAGCCATCAGCAGAAAACTCTGCATCATGATCGCCAGCGTGTTCTTGCGCCGCACGAGTCCGCCGTAAAAGAGCGCCAGTCCCGGGCCTGTCATCATCAAAACCAGCGCAGCGCTGACCAGCATCCACGCGTTGTCGCCGGCCGATTGCGCTGCCGTCACGCGCTGGTCAAGCTGTTTCAGTTGATCGCTTACGGCCTTTGAAATTTCGGGAGTTGTGGCGGGCGGTGCGCTGGAAGTTGGTGTGGAGGAGTTGCTGGCAGCGGGGGCGGGAGTTTGCTGTGCAAGGAGGGGCAAAGCGGCGAGCACCATGGTCATAAGCAAACAACACTTCCATCCCAGGTGCTTCATAAATATATCCGCTCCGCTGCGTTTGGGTTGCTCCCGGCTTGGCCGGGGCTACGCTGAAAAAGAAACTGACGGTGACCCACCACTTTTGCGACTCGGATTATACGCGGGTCGACTCGGCGTCACCTTTAGAAATTTGCATTCGTCAGATTCATTTTTCAGATTCGCTGCCGGACGGGCCTCAAGGCAAGCCCCCTGTTGCCTTCACTCGGTCCTCCAGCAACGCGAACCTCACCCCCGGCAATTCTTTGAGAGGCCTTCTTGCCTCACGGCCCTGCCATCGTATAATGCATCGCGTCCGTAAACCCGCTGCTGGTATAGTTTTGTCGAAGCGGAAGAGCGCCGCAGCAGTGAGAATGGCGTTTTCGAGCGAAGTACTATGACCGAGCATCCGCCCATGGAAATCACTGTTCGAGAGTCCGGGACTATCCCGATCCTCGAGGTGCGCGGCCGCTTGACCATTGGCGACCCCAGCGAGCAGCTTCACGACGCTCTCGAGGCTGTTGCCAAGGCTGGCGCCCACAAGGTCATCGTTGATCTCAATGGCGTTCCGCAAATCGATAGCTCTGGCATCTCTGCGCTAGTTCGCATTTCCATCAAGCTGACTCGCGAAGGTGGCGCGTTGCGCCTGATTTGCGGCCCCGGCCGCGTGCGCGACGCCCTCACCGTTACGCGCCTTGTCGAGGCCATCCCGACGTTCAATACCGAATCCGCCGCCCTGGCTAACTTCGCCTAGTCTAAGCAACGTTTATCGCCCGCTGCGCGTCTTTTAGCATGGGTGTACCTCGAATCCATTTAAAAGACGTCGATTTGAAGTCGGAACATGTGGGCCTCTTTGCTAAAAAAGACCTTTTCGGTTGTGTGTCTCGACAGCATCTCCAGTGCTTTGGGACGGCTTAGCGCTCTACTGATTGCCGCGATGATATGTTCCTTATTCAGCGCCTCGACGGCGGCCCGAGATGACGCGCCAGCCTTGCCGCCCGCCGCTCAAGAGCAGATGGATTCGCTTGCTTCGCGTTTAGCTGAACAAATCCGCCAGTCCAAGATCGATCCCGCATTTCCAAAGATTTTTGTGATCGATTTTTCCAACGTCGGCGACAAGCAATTTTCCAAACTGGGCACCTTCCTCGCTGACGACTTGGCGCAGTCCCTTGCGGGATCGGCGTCCGGTTTCCAGGTGCAGGACCGCAAGGCCTTTACTGCTTACTTGAAAGAAAACTGGATGGGGCTCGAGGAGCTTCAAAGCGAGGCGGTCTGCCTGACGCTTGCGCGTTCCATGGGTGGAGCTGGAGTTGTGCGCGGAACCATCGAGACCGATGCCAATCAGCAATTAAGAATTAGCGTGAGTATCGACGGACTAGGAACGACTTGGTCGGGAAACGCGCGGTTCCCATTGAATGGGGCGCTCCAGCAACTTTTGAAACAACCGGCCATTTCCTACGAACGCTCCCCGGGCGCCATTCCGGCCGAACCTGGCATTTTTCAGCCGGGAGTGGATGGAGCAACGCTGCCCGTCTGCGTGCTTTGCCCCAGTCCGGACTACACCGATCTCGCACGGACAGCGAAATACCGCGGCACGGTGGAACTGTCGCTGATTGTTACGAAGGATGGCGTCGTTAATTCCGTGCTGGTCCTGAAGGGGGCGCCTTTTTCGCTAACGCAAAAGGCGATCGACGCAGTCCAAAAGTGGAAGTTCAAGCCTGCCAAGTTTCATGGACAGTCTGTTCCCGTCCGCGTCCCTGTAGATATCGAGTTTCAGCTTTATTAGTGAGACCCAATTTCTGAGGTTCAACCTAAGCGGGTCTCTTTATTCGGCGTTCCGTGAAAAGCTTCGAAGCTAAACCGCATTACTTATCGTCGTGTTAAACTCCCCAGGATGTTGATACGTGGCCGCATTCCTTATTGTCTTGTTTTTGTAACTGCCTTCTGTTTTCTTGCCGTCGGGTCATCCTTTGCGCAAGATCAGCAGAACCTACCCGAATCGAATCCGCCCTATGGCACGGGACTCAAGGCCCTAGCCGCTCGCATTCTGAAAAGAGCCGACCAGGCCGAGTGTCGTCCCAACAGTTGCACTATCCTCGTCACAAATTTCACAAGCCCATCCGGCTCAACTTCGCAGCTCGGTATTCAGCTGGCCGATTCCATTTCCGCTGAACTTCTTACTCAGGGAAACGGCATTCAAATCGTCGACCGGAGCCGCCTCCAGCGCTATCTCGTTCGCGAACACATTCCGTCAAGCGCCCTAAAAGAGCGAGAGGCCGCTCGCTGGCTTGCCACCGAGTTTCAAGCCAACGCCGTACTCCTCGGCATGATCGAGCAGCTAGGCGATCACTTCAGCCTATTGACTGAACTGTTGAATATTTCCAACGACGAGGTGGGGCCGCAGGAAGCAATGCTGGTTGCGATTCCAGTACCGCAGGCGGCGTTCACCCCTTTCGAACCTTACGACGCGGAGCGCCTCGCCGCCACGCACATTGTCGAGCAGGGCGGTACGCCGATAAGAGCGGGAATAAACGGGGTTGGCCATCCGGAGTGCATCTACTGCCCTTCGCCTCTGTATTCGAACGCGGCGCGAAAGGCAAAATTCAAGGGAAGGGTGGTTCTAGAAGTGACAGTTACGGAAAACGGCCGAGCTGGCGACATCAGCGTCCTAAAGGGTATTCCGTTTGGTCTGAATGGAGAGGCTATAAAGGCCGTGCGCGCGTGGAAGTTTAAGCCGGCTAACGACAAGGGAGGAATGCCTGTGTCTGTTGCTGTTCCAATCGAAATGACCTTCAACCTCAGCTAGACCGACTCACCCGCCCTTTTTTAATTCCGCAAGGACAAGCTTGGCCACTTCTTTCAGCGTTTCGAAGACGCCGATGCCTTGAATGGCTACGCCTTCGAGGACCGGCTCGCCTTTTTTCTGGAGCTGCTTCGTCAGCTCGGGCACCGGCATGGCATTGGGCAAATCGCGTTTGTTCAACTGCAGGACATACGGAATCGTGCCGAAATTCAGGTTGTGTTCTTTCAGATGCTCTTGCAAATTTTCCATGGTCTCGAAATTCGCGTCGAGCCGCTCTTCCTGCGAATCCGCGACAAATACGACACCATCCGCACCCTTCAGGATGAGCTTGCGGCTGGCCTCATAGAACACCTGCCCAGGGACGGTATAGAGGTGGAAGCGCGTCTTGAAGCCGCGCACGGTTCCCAGATCCAACGGGAGAAAATCGAAGAAGAGCGTGCGGTCCGTCTCCGTGGCCAGAGATACCATTTTGCCCTTTTGGTTTTGTCCGGTGTGGTCGTAGACCCACTGAAGGTTCGCGGTTTTTCCGCCCAGACCTGGACCGTAGTACACGAGCTTACAATTAATTTCGCGAGCAGGAAAGTTGATGAAAGGCACTTGTTCCTAACCAGAGTTCGGCCACAAATTTATAGCATACGCGGTGCTGGCAGGCCAGCATTCCGGCTGAGCCTGTCCCCTGTCGGGTAACTTCCTTACAGTTTCCGCGAAAACGCTCCCATTTCGATGCCCTTTTTTCTCCCCATGCCGCTGGGAGGTAACTTATGGATGCCCTCGCAATCCCACTACCACTCGTTGACGCCGTCATTTTCCTCTGCTACGATTCGCGGCATGGCAAAAGCGCGCAAAGCCTCTTCGGGCTCATCCGGGCATGGCAAAGGCGCGGCGCATGGCCATTCTAACTCACAGAAAAAGAAGAACTTACCTCCGCCGCCACCTGCGCAGCGAGGCGGAGTAGAACTAGTCGATCCCCTGGTTCAAGCGCAGCTCAAAGTCTACGACGAAGCGCTCGCCCTGTTCCACCAGCAGAAATTTGCCAAGGCCAAGCAAGAGTTGGAAAAAGTACTCGAAGGTCCCAGTAAGGGCCTTGCGGACCGCGCCCGCATGCACCTGCGCATCGCCGAGCAGCGCATGAAGCCGAGTGCGGAACAGAATCCGCGCACCGCCGATGAGCATTACCAGCGCGGCGTGGGCATGATGAACATCGGCCGCTGGGACGATGCTCGCGAAAGTCTGATCAAAGCACGCAAAGCTTCACCGAAGTCGGATTACATTCACTACGCGCTGGCTGCACTCGATTGCCTGACCGGCGAAGCGGATTCGGCAATGGCGAATCTTAAAGTTGCCATCGAGCTTCGCCCCGAAAACCGCTATCACGCGCGCAACGATGAAGACTTCGCCTTCCTCCAGGAAGATCCTCGCTTCACCGAGCTTCTCTATCCGGAGAAAGATGGCACTGCCGGCTGAGCCTCTTTGGATTTCTTGCCCGTGAACCGGAATGCGCTTAAATTAAAAGCCCGATTGCAAATTCCGGCCTGATAGGAAAGAGTCTCGACGCAGGATTTAATTCGTTGGCTAGTCTGGGGTCGGAGAAACACGCCTCGAACGAAACGTTCGGTCGCCAGGTTTCACTACGTCATCCGGTGAAGGAAAAAAAGCTCAAACCGAAAGCTCTGTCCCGCGGATTCCGCGTTGTCGCTTTTGGCGGGGGCACGGGGCTTTCGACGCTTCTCCGCGGGCTCAAGGAGTACGTCGTCCGCCGCAGCGACGAGCATCCCAATTCTCACCGGCCTATATCCGACCTCACGGCAGTCGTCACTGTTACCGATGATGGCGGCAGTTCCGGGCGCCTTCGCCGCGAAAATCGCGTTCTTCCGCCGGGCGACATCCGCAACTGCATGGTTGCGCTCTCGAAAGATGAAGCTCTTCTCGGCAGGCTATTTCAATACCGTTTTCACGCTGGGCGCGGGCTCATCGGCCACAATTTCGGCAATCTCTTTCTCGCGGCGCTCACGCATGTTACTGGAGATTTTGCCGAAGCCATTCGCGTTAGCAGTAAAGTCCTCGCCATTCGCGGCCGAATCTTTCCTTCGACACTTTCAAATGTTCAGCTCGTCGCCAAACTCACCAACGGCCGTATCGTTCACGGAGAAACGCGCATCTCCGCCAGCAAAACGCCCATCGAGAAAATTTCTTTGTCACCTCGCCGCGTTCCACCGTTTCCTGCCGTCATCGACGCTATTCACGAAGCCGACTTGATTCTTCTTGGCCCCGGCTCACTCTATACCAGCATCCTTCCAAATCTGCTTATCCCGGAAATCGCCGCTGCTATTGCCAAGTCCACGGCCCCGCGCGTTTACATCGCCAATCTTATGACGCAGCCTGGCGAAACCGCCGCGTACTCTCTGGCCGATCATTTGCGCGCCATACGTCACCACACGCCGCGCTCTGTCGTGGACTGGGTGGTGGCCAACCGCCGGCCCGTTTCGCCGGAAGTCGCCAAGCGCTATCGGCGTCAGGGTGCGGAGCAGGTTGCCGTGGACCTACCCGAGCTTCAGAAATTCGGTTACCGCGTCGTTCTCGATAACCTTCTCGAAGAGCACGGAGTCATCCGCCACAATCCTCGCCGTCTCGCACGGCTTCTGCTCGAGGAATTTCTCTCCCCTTAAAATCAGTTTTAGTTTTGGCGCCGTTGTGTTTTTGAAGAAGTTTTAGTCCGCGCGAAGCGCCGCGTTTGGATCGACCGCGGCAGCGCGGCGGGCTGGTAAGTAGCTTGCGAGCGCCGCGGCAGCCAGAAGAGTCAGGCCAACGCCGCTAAACGTCAGCACATCGGTCGGCGGCACTTCAAACAGCATCGATTTTACAAGCCCCGTCAAAGCGACGGCGCCCGCGATTCCAATTCCGACTCCCAGCACCGCGAGCAACATGCCTTGCCCGAGAACCATCTGAAGAATGCTCGCCGGACGAGCGCCGAGCGCGATGCGAATCCCTATTTCGCGCACACGTTGGCTAACCATCAGCGCCATGATACCGCCGATGCCCGCTGTGGCAATTACGAGCGCCAGTCCCGCAAAAATTCCCAGCAGGCTTGCCGTCACGCGCGGCGAAGCCATCGATTCATAGCGCGCCTGTTCCAAAGTCAGGATGTGCGTCACCGCTGTTTGCGAATCGACTTCATGTATCGCCCGCGTCAACGCTTGCGCCATGCTGCGCGGTTCGACCGCGGTGCGAACAATCAGGTTTCCGGGCTGCGGACCTTCTGCCTGTGGACCATAGAACTCCGGCGATGGGGCATGATCCAATCCAAATTCCCGAACGTCCCCGACGATTCCGACGATTGTCGCCCAGTGTTCTCCGCCATCGCCGGAAACGCGCTTGCCGAGAGAATCTTCGTTGGGCCAGAATCGGCGCTTCGCCTCCTCATTGATAAGCGCCACTTGAGGTGCTTTGAGATCGTCGGAATCCGTATCGGCCAGCATCCTGCCGGCCTTTAGCGGAATGCCCAAGGTCTTGAAGTAGTCGGGAGAAACAGCCGCGTACGTACTGACGGGCGGTGCCTGGCCGGGCTCTAAATGCTGTCCCTCGATTTGGAATGAGAAGGAGACAGATTCGGGACCGCCAGTAATCGTCTCCGGTTCAAACGGGTACCTGCTTGAGATGGCAGCCGAAAGAACGCCTGGTTCCGATTTCACGCGATCGAGAAGTTTTTGAATGACCACGCGAGTTTTAGCTGAGGAGGTGTAGTTCGACCAATTGAAAGCAGTCCTCATGGCGAGAACGCGTTGCGGCACGATGCCTGCATCCACCTGCTGCATTTTGAAAAGGCTGCGAATCATCAGTCCAGCGCCGATCAACAGCATGAACGAAAAAGCAATCTGGCAAACAATCAGCGCGCTGCGCACGCGACTCTGCTGGTAGCCGGATCCTGCTCCGCTGCTCCCTTCTTTGAGGCTGGAAGTAAGATTTGCTCGCGAGAAGAGCGCCGACAGCGTCCCAAAAACGATGCTCGTGCCCAGCGCGGCTGCAAGCGTAAACAGCAAAACTCCGGAGTCAATGTGAATTTCGCGGGCGCGTGGGGTGAGCCGTCCCACAAAATCCGTCAAAAGTTCCAAGCTCCCATAGGCCAACATTAAACCTAGAATGCCGCCCACAATTGCCAGGAGAAAACTTTCCGTCAGAAGCTGGCGCAGGATCCGGCTTCGACCCGCGCCTAGTGCGCTGCGCACGGCGAGTTCGCGTTCGCGCTTCGCCATACGAGCAAGCGTCAGGTTCGCGACATTGGCGCACGCGATGAGCAGCACAAAGGCGGCCGCGCCGAGAAGCAGAAGAAGCGTCGGCCGCGCTCCGTGCGTCAACTCCTCCTGCAAAGGGGAAGCTGCGGAAGTGAAGCCCACATTTTCCGGATACGATTTTGGATACGCAG
>Ga0210394_10007479_pt1 | contig 11499 bp, 5 predicted proteins | sample IncBWC12MmetaG_FD_160121 | JGI IMG/M metagenome (GOLD analysis project Ga0210394, IMG submission 160121) | Forest soil microbial communities from Barre Woods Harvard Forest LTER site, Petersham, Massachusetts, United States - Inc-BW-C-12-M | ecosystem: Environmental > Terrestrial > Soil >... | reverse complement strand
GCGGAGGACTTCCTGACTGAAGTAAGACGACTCGGTGAAGACATCGCTGACGCGCGTCCGAAGGATGTCCTGGCCGCTCAGCGTGATCGAAGCGGCCTTATTCTTTAAGAATTCATATTTCAAGGAAACGTCCATCCCTCCGCTAGGCTTGGAATATCCCTGTGCGTTTCCCGTAACCGTTTGGCCAAATCCGCGACCACCACCTCCGGTGTTGGCGCTTCCTCCAGGGGGAAGAACGGTTTTGGAGGTATAGTCCCCGGTGATCTGCAAAGTAAAATGTTTGGACAGTTTGAACGTGTTGTTGATTTTGGCAAACCAGCTGTAAAGTTGCATTTGCGTTCCGATGCTTGAATCGCTGTCATTGATCTTGGATGTATAGACATTCAGGTTGCTGGTAATATCCCAAAAATTGGTGACACTGTTTCGTCCGATGAGCTCCAGGCCACCGACGAATGCCGAATTTGCGTTGATGTAAGTACTGATGATTACCGTAGAGTCCGTAACCGGATTGGTGCCTTTGCTTTGATAGCGAGTGATCAGGTTTGTCGTTTGCTTATAATACACCGAACCGATGAACGTGTTGTTCCCGGGAAAGGTCTTTTGGTAGCTCAGCTCAAAGGAATTGGTGAACTGAGGTTTGAGGTCCGGGTTGCCGCGGCTGAGGTTGAGGGAATCCGAATAATCGGTATATGGAAAAAGCTGAAAGAAACTGGGCCGGTCTATGCGCCGCGTATAGCTCAATTGAATATCCTGGTCTCCCGAAAGCTTTTGGGTCAGGAAAACGCTTGGGAAAAGACTTAGGGGAAAACTGTTGCTGAAATTGCCCAGGGTATCTTTGACGGATTGTCCCTGGTCCGCCACCGCATAATTAGTAGTTCCCAGGTAATCGGAACTTTCGGCCCGCAACCCCAACTGATATCCGAAATCCTTGAAAGCATTGGAATATGCCAAGTACCCCGCATATACCCGATCGCGATAAGCATACTGGCTTGAAAGGAGGGGCTGGAATATAGGCGGCTGATCAGGCACCAGATCCGAATAATCGTTGACGCTATTTACGTTGCGGATGGCTATCCGGGCGCCGGCTTCCAATTTGGACTTATCCGTGATGGGATTGGTGAAATCCGTCTGGGCGGTCAGGTATTTGTTCACTCCGGAACCCAGTTGCTGCTGTTCAAATACATAAGAAAGCGGTCCGCCCTTCACATCATGAATGTTAGAAACGACTGAGTTGTTATTCGAATTCGAGCCATAGCTGTAGTTGGCATTGGCCGTCCACTCTTCACCGGCCCTAGGGAAGCTGTGCTTGTAGCTGATCATGCCCCCGCGGTTATTAAATATCGCATTGGTGTTGGAAAGCCGTTGGGTATAGGAATAAGTCGTTCCCGACGGGTACAAGGTGTCAACGTAGAGGTCACTATTTAGATAGGGATTAAAAGTTCCGTGCACGATTACCCCGGAAACAGACAGGGTATTTCGGTTATCCATCAGGTAATCGACCCCCACGCGTCCAAATACAAAGTACCCTAAATTGACATTATTGTCGTATTCCAACAGGCTGTCGTAGGGTGGATTAAGAAAAGTGTATCGGTCGGTAACGCCAGGTGAAATGGATTTGCGTTGATTATAGTTCAGGTTGGCGAACACGTTGATTTTGCCTTGTTTTGCGTTGATATCCCCTCCTAAATTGACCTTTCCCCGTTCGTCCACGCCGGCCCGAAGGTTCCCGTTGTACCCGGCTTTTCGGTTTTTCTTCAGCACGATGTTGAGAATTCCAGAAGTCCCTCCGGAGGCATCGAATTTGGCGCCCGGATTGGTGATGATTTCAACACTTTCAATGGCGTCTGCGGGAATCTGGTCCAAGGTTAAAGTAGTCGGAAGTCCATCGACAAAAATTGTTGGTGTGCTGTTGCGCAAAGTTACATTGCCATCGATGTCAACGGCGACGGAAGGAATATTCCTCATCACGTCAATACCGGATCCGCCAGCAACGGAAATATCTTTTTCGACATTGTAAATTTTCCTGTCAACGCCCAACTGGATCAGCGGTTTGGAAGCCGTAATGGTAACCTGGTCGAGGGTTTGGGCCTCCGCCTCTACTTTAATGTTGCCAAGATCTTTATCCAAACCGGATAAAACCTGTGGAACATCGGCTCCTCCCTGGCCGGGCGCCTGGGCGGCTCCTCGGCCCATTTTCATATCGAAAGCTACTTTTTGCTCGTAAGCTTTGTAGCCAATCGCGGTTACGCGAAGACGAAAGTTCCCAAACACTGGTAGATTTTCTAAGGAAAAATCGCCTTTCTTCTCGGTAATCATCCCCGCTATGGCCACGTCCTTCCTCTGCTTGGTGGCTGTATCGAATTTGGTTTGAATCAGCTGAACGGAAACCCCGTCAATCCCCTTGTTGGTTTTCGAATCAACAATCTTCCCGTAGAAATGTCCAATGGCCGGAGCCTGCCCGCCGTTGCGGTTACCCATTGGAGGCCCGCTGGGATATTGCGCGTGTGCGCGCGAAAGAATCATGCCGAGAACAGCTATCCAGCACAACCGCATTAAGTAAAATTGCTTCATAACAGGAGTCAAATTTCCGATCTATTCGCCAGCATTTCTTTGCCATTCAGTACAAGCGGTATAAATACAAATATGGAAGGGTAAACTGAATATACTATGCGTTTAACTGGCAGATTAATAACAACTTGCGGCGAGTAGACCATACAGGTCCCTACGGCAATGCCAGACATCTTCCCCAATCGGCGGAGTCATTCATCAGGAGCTAGCGATCGCATTGCCTTTGGACTAGACGGCCGATGCGTGACAGTGGCTTTTGCCGCAGCAAGGATTTTGATTTTGCCGACTGGATGATATATAAAATGAAATATAGAAAATGGTGACCACTCCATTGCGCTTTAAGCCTGAGATGGAATGGGCAAAGATTTTGCTATTTCAAATAAAACATTCAATTTCACAAGGTCAGTATAAGACATTAAAACCTCGCCGGGGACGGACGAGTACAGGTGCGGAGCTTAACTAAGACTCCTAGCCCGCAAGGGAAGCGAGCAAACGGCTACGAAGCACGAATCCCATTCGTCCTTAGCAAATCGACAGTTTACTTTAGTTTTGCCTCCATTCGGTGATTGTAGCTCAGCTGGTTAGAGCATCAGATTGTGGTTCTGAGGGTCGTGGGTTCGAGCCCCATCAGTCACCCAACCGAATAGCCCGGGCTTTTTCGCTCCGCCGGCTGGTTCTTCCGAACGTCCGCCTGTCTTCCCGTTCACATAATTATCTACAAATGACCCGTTAATAATGCCTGAATCCTACAACATACCGTTTCTTTTATCGTTAATTTTGATCGCATATGCAAAAGGTGATATCGTATATGATGCGCAGAAAAAACTTACCCATCCTCATTTTGGTCCTGGCCGGGGTTTCTTCCTGGCTTTCCGCACCCTGGGATTCAGCGGCACGCCGCCAACCAAATATGAACGGATCTTGCACAACGTGGGGGAAATGTTGGAGGATATCCACTACAGCCCCAAAGAAATCGATGACAATTTTTCCAAGGAAGTATTCAAAAAATACCTGGCCGAAGTAGACGCTGAAAAGGATGTTTTTCTGCAGTCTGACATTCAATCTCTCCGGGTCTTCGAAACCAAGATCGACGATGAGATCCTCGGCAAGGCGCCGATCCAATTTGTTCCATCCGTTTCCGAGATCTACAAGAAGCGTCTCCTCGAAACCGAAGCCATCTACAAAGACCTCCTTTCAAGACCATTTGACTTCAGTCAGGATGAGACAGTCAGCATGAATTATGAAAAGATGGATTTTCCCAAAGATGCAGCCGCTCGACAGGATGCATGGCGGAAAAGGCTGAAACTGTTGGCGCTGGAGCGGTATTCGGATTTGCTGGACCAGCAGGAAAAGGATAAAGCCAAGCAGGGATTTGTTCCCAAATCCAAGGATCAAATGGAGAAGGAAGCCCGGGATAAAGTGATGAGTGTTATGGACCGGGTTTACGTCCGCCTAAAATTCAAGACCAACGACGATGACCGGTTTTACCAGTTTGTCCAGACCATTGTGCAATCGATGGACCCCCATACCGATTATTTTCCGCCCGTCGAGAAGCGCTCTTTTGATGAGCAGATGAGCGGGCGGTTCTTTGGCATTGGCGCATCCTTATTGCCAACCGACGATGGAGGAATTAAAATAGCCACCCTAATGACCGGAAGCCCTGCCTGGAAATCAGGTCAGGTCAATCAGGGGGATGTCATACTCAAAGTGGCCCAGGGAAACCTGGAGCCGGTGGATTTGACGGGATTCACGGTGGAAGATGCCGTGAAACTGATTCGGGGAAATAAGGGAACGGAAGTCCGGCTCACCCTCAAAAAATCCGACGGATCCGTCAAAACGGTCTCCCTAATCCGCGATGAAATCGTTTTAGAGGAAACTTTTGCCCGCAGCGTGATCGTGAACAGCGACAAGGGGAAAATCGGGTATATCTATCTTCCTGAATTCTACGCCGATTTTGATAACCCCAAGGGTAATCGCTGTTCAATCGACGTGGCGAAGGAATTGATTAAGCTGAAGGAGCAGAATGTTGATGGCGTGATCCTGGATCTCCGTACCAACGGCGGGGGCTTTCTTTATGATGTGGTCCAAATGGCCGGATTGTTTATTGATGAGGGCCCGGTTGTTCAGGTTAAAGATCGTGACGGCAAGCCGCAGATCCTTCGCGACCACGATAAATCGGTACTCTACGACGGGCCCTTTGCGGTCATGGTCAACGAGCTAAGCGCATCTGCTTCGGAGATCTTTGCTGCTGCCATTCAGGATTATAAACGCGGAGTGATCATCGGCAGCACCTCAACCTATGGGAAGGGAACAGTTCAGCGGAATATTGGGCTGGACCGGAACGGAAGTTTTTCCGATACGAACAGTAGCCTGGGAACAGTGAAGCTTACTTTGCAGAAGTTTTACCGCGTCAGTGGCGGATCCACGCAGCTTCGTGGCGTTTCTTCTGATGTTGTGCTTCCGGACCTGTACGAATATTACAAGATCAGGGAAAAAGACAACCCCGATGCCCTGCCCTGGGACGAAATTCCGAAGGCGGACTACACTACCTGGAAATATGCATACGACGTAAACCGCATCAAACGCGAGAGCAGCGACCGCATCAAGAATGATCAAGCCTTCAATATTATTGCCAAGGATGCGGAATGGCTGGATAAGCAGCAGAATGATCAGGCCTATCCGCTCAGCCTGTCCAAATACCAGGATGAGCAGAAGCAGATGCGGGCTACCGAAAAGCAGATCGAAACGTTAAGCAAATTGCCTGCGGGGGCGGAACTCCACATCAGCATCCTTCCCGCGGATTCTACCCGGCTTTCCGGGGATAAAGATCGCGTCGATCACTATAAGCAATGGTTGCAGGGCCTTAAGACGGACATTTGGTTGGATCAGGCGGTTAAGGTCGTGGACGATATGGTCGCCGACAAAAATATGGTGTACAACAAGTAATCCCTCGTTTAGAAATGCGCAATACTGGGTTTCCAGTACTGGGTCACCGAAAATGTGGCCCAGTTCTATTTATGGATCCCGGATCTGTCCGGCCATCAGCGCAATCACCGATCCTAGAATGGCGATCAGCCCCAGGGAAACCCGAAGGCTGCTGGCCTGCGCGATGAATCCGATGAATGGTGGCCCGGCGAGGAATCCTAAATATCCGATGGTCGATACGGCCGCTATGGCGACGCCCGGAGAAAGGTTTTTGGATTTGCCGGCAGATCCGTAAATCAGCGGAACCACCGAAGAGACCCCTGCACCCACTAGCAGAAAACCGGCCACCGCAGGAATGAAATACGGGAACAGTACCGCGATCAGCAGACCGCTGGCCGTCAGTATTCCACTGAGCTGGAGCGTTATCCTCTTTCCCAGCCGGGCGCAAGCCCAATCTCCTACAAAACGGCCGGTGGCCATGGTCGCCAGAAAGGCTGTATATCCCGCAGTCACCAGCCCGGATTCCGGTCGAATGACTTTTCGGAAATATACCCCGCTCCAGTCGAACATGCTTCCTTCGCAGATCATGGAACAAAAGGCAATGATGCCCAGGTGGATCAGGGACCGGTCAGGACGGGCAAAGATAGGTTTGGACTCCTGGGCTTGCCCGTCCCGGGGCAACAGGAAGCGGGAGCCTGACAGGATGATGATCAGGGCGACCCCGCTGATTACCAGAAAGTGCTGTGCAGGGCTGAATCCGGCCCTGATCAGCAGCGTCCCCATTGCGGCCCCGGTAAATCCGGCCAGGCTCCACAGACCATGATAAGAGGCCATGATCGGTCGACCGTACAGGGACTCCGTGCCGACGGCCTGTGTATTCATGGAGATGTTCAGCATGTTTCCCCCCATGCCAAACACAAAGAGACAGATCACCAAGCCTTCCGCGTCAGATGCCCAGCCCAGGACCGGCAGCGTAAGGCTGTACAGCGCGGATGAACCAATGACCACCCATCGGCTGCTGATGCGGGCTACCAGCCATCCTGCAATCGGCAAGGAGATCAGCAGACCGACGGGCAATCCGAGCAAAATCGTGCCCAGGGCGGCATTGCTCAGGCGCATTTTGAACTGGATGTCCGGTATGCGGGAACCCCAGCTGGCAAAACAAAGGCCGGCAAGGAAAAAGAAGGATGCGACCGCTATGCGTCGCGTCTTTCGGTTGGCGGGCAATATGACCGGCTCATTTGGCAAAGGGCTAAAAGGAGTTGGTGAATGCGCAGGCCTTGAAAGCGAAACACCCGTGCCTGGTCAAAGGTATCTCTCCCGGATAATCCGCATGTGATGGATCACGTGGCCAGAACATAGATATCCTAGGGCAAGCGTGTTGGAGCTCTGGTTGCTGGCGGTCCCCACAGAAAGCCATTGATCCGGCCCGAATGAAGCAAATAAGCGCTCGGTTGCCTTGCGCACCGCCTTGAATTCATCCACGAGGTCCTCCCATTTTCTGCGGGAAGCTTCGGCATGTGCGGCCCATTCCTTTTCATCAAAGCCAGGAATTGGGGTAGCATCTTTCCTGGCAAAGCGAAGCGCGCGATAGGAGAAGACTCTTTCGGCATCGATTATGTGTTGCAGCATCTCCTTGATCGTCCATTTGCCCGGAGCGTATGCGAAGTCAACTTTTTTTCCAGGGATTTCTGAAAGCAATTTCTTGAACTGTCTGGAATTTTTCTTCAGGGCCTTCATCACCGGTTCGTCGCCCAGGTAGGTCAGGTAGGTGCGATGGAAGTCGGCAGCTATGGCATCCTTCTTGGTCAGCATATTTTTTGGTAAATGTAAAAAAGAATGCCGGACCATCGGTCCGGCAGGGTACCAGAGTGGGCGTATAAATTAGTTTTGCGAACTTTCCACTGTTGACTTGGGCAGCTGCTCCTTTTTTTTCGGCTCGAGGGCAACCTGGCCAGCCAACTTGATGGCTTCATAGGCATTTACTATGCCACCGGATTTACAGAGGTCCGCGAGACTGACAAGGTCTTTTTCTGTGCCGGGCTTTAGGACCTTGCCGGGCGGAGGAACCGCAGACTTATCAATGCAATATTTTACTTGTTCAGGCGTCAGATTGGGATAATATTCCAAAATGAGGGCGGCGACGCCGGTAACCACGGGAGCAGCCATACTGGTGCCGTCGAGGTTCCCATATTTATTTCCGCCAGGCAGCGTCGAATAAATTCTGGTTCCGGGCGCGAATACGTCCACTTCGTCCTTTCCGAAATTGGAAAACGAAGCGGTATAGCTCTTGAATTCCGGATCAGCCATCGGATCGCTGCTGGCCCCCACGGTGATCCAGTTGGCAGCGCGGCCCTTGGAATCTTCATAGGCGGGACATGGGAAGTTTCCAACCGAGTCCACATTCTCTGCATCGTTGCCGGCCGCATGCACTAGCAATACGCCCTTGCTCGCGGCATATCGCACCGCATCGTCAACCCATTGTTTTTGTGGGGAAAGGTTCTTGCCAAAACTCATGTTAATGACCCGGGCACCATTGTCTACCGCGTACCGGATTGCCAGGGAAATATCCTTATCGTGTTCATCCCCGTTGGGAACCGCCCGGATCATCATGATGCGTACGTTGTCGGCTATGCCGTCTATTCCCTTGCCGTTGTTTCTTTCTGCTCCGATGATGCCGCATACATGAGTACCGTGCATGGGATCGCCGGCCATGATGTCGTTGTTGCCGTAATATTTGTCATTTATATCGGCCTCGTTATCCTGAACAATTTCCTTTCGGTATTCTTCGGGGGGCGTTTCCCTGATTTCTTCCTTCTTCTGCTCCCGATCGGCCTGCTCCTTGAAATCGCTCAAAAAGAGCGTGTTGGTCATGTCCATGATTTTGTTCTCGCGAAAAAGATACAGCAACACCGATCTGGCCGTCCGGGCATCGGGGTTGGAGGTCTGAAAACTATCCAGGTCGTTGCCGGTGTATTCGGCCTTTCCCAATGCTTTTTGCAGGATGCTGTCGCTCTTTACGCATGCTGCTACCACGCGTTTAAGGATCGCCAGGTCTACAGCCGATTCGCCGCCCTCGCCCATGATTTTTTTCTTCGCCAGCATCCACATCTGGTATTCTTCCAGCTCGCGGCCCTTAAGGTCGGCTGGATGAACATCTTTGTTATCGAACTTGTCCTTGTATGCGTAATATACCCTTCCTTCTTCCTGGGAATCATCCCGCACATTCTTTCCATCTCTCCCACCTATGAAATTCCAACCATGGATATCATCCGAATATCCGTTGTGGTCGTCATCCTGACCGTTGCCGGGAATTTCCTTGGGGTTGGTCCAAAGCACATTTTTCAGGTCTTCCTGTGTCGTGTCCACTCCGGAATCAATGACGGCAACGACCACGGTCTTGCTTTTCAGGTTCTTTTCCCGGATGAGGGAATATGCCTTGTCTAGGCTGATCCCATCATGCCCGTCTTTTTCCATGTCCATCAGGTGCCAGCCTTTCGGCAATTCTGCTTTGGCTGAGTTCCCCTGCGCCTGCGCAGTCAGCTGAACGGTAGCTAGGATCAGGCCGGCGAAAAATGAGATCAGAAAATGCTTCATGTACGTTTTTAGTTTATGAATAAATGCCTCCATCCATTTTGGTCGGGAGCAATCCGCAAGTTCAGGATTTTTTTGGACGGAATCGCCCTGGCCTCCCCTGCGAATTTGGTAATTCTTTTATAAAATCATTCCTGGACCCGGCCCATCGCCGGGCACCCCTTGATTATGAACTGATCCGGAATTGGACGCGCCGGTTGACCGCCCGGCCGGCCTGCGAACGGTTGTCAGCGGCTGGATTCTGCGTGCCGTTTCCGATCGCTCGAATCTGCGCTGCAGGAACGCCTTTGGCGACCAGATAGCGCCGAACGGCTTCAGCCCTCCTCCAGGATAGGATATGGTTGTCGGTGGGCCGCCCGGTATTATCGGTATAGCCTTCAATGGTCAACTTCAAGTTGGGATGCGACTTTAAATCCTCCGCCAGTTTATCCAGGACCTGATAGGAGTCAACCGTCAATCGGTCGCTGGACAAATCAAACAGCACATGGATTTTGGAATAATCCGGGAGGGCCGTGGGAAGCGGGCAACCCTGGTTCTCTGGCGGACCGGGAATGTCCGGACATTTATCCAGTTCATCATTGACACCGTCTCCGTCGCGGTCCGGCACCGGGCAACCATTATAGCGGGCTACGCCCGGCACAGTCTTGCAGGAATCGTGCTCGTCATCGATGCCATCCCCGTCGGTATCCGGTACCGGACAGCCATTATAGCGCGCGACGCCGGGAACGGTACGGCAGGAATCATGGTCATCATCAATGCCATCGCCATCCGTGTCAGGCGCCGGGCATCCGTGGTGCAATGCGGAACCTGCCACTAGCGGACAGGCGTCTTCATCGTCGGGGATACCATCATGATCGGTATCTTTTCTGGACCTGGTAACCGGAATTGGGTTGGACTTTGCCAGCCAGATGCCCACACTGGCGCCAAACAATTGGTGATGGAAGCTGCCTTCATAGGTCGCCGTGTAAAAATTGCTCAGTCCGCGGCTGAAATATCCGGAAATCAATACGTTTCCCAATTCAAATCCTGCCTTGGCGTTAATCCCCATATCTACTGTCTTATATTTTCCCGGCGCGTTGCCAACTGGAAGATCGTCGGATTCGGTATTGAACTGATTGGTGCTCTGGATGCGATTTTGCAGGTTGAGGCTGCCGCTGTAAAAAAAACTAAAATAAGGACCGGCACTTATGAAGAAGCTGTTCTTGTGGTTCGCGGACAAGGGGAGTTTATAGGTAATATATAGCGGGACCTCCACGTAACGCAGGGTCAGCGTACCCTGGGAATACACGGTGTCGGTTGCTGCTGCCGTGGCCGAATCATTGAATTTGCTGTATTGTCGACCCTTGCTGACGTAGTTGAGTCCAGGCTGGAAATAGAAGCCGTGATTGCCTAAGGGGATTTCGAGCAAAACGCCCAATTCGAAACCAGTCAGCGGTGAATAATACCTTCCACTCGATGTATCCCAGCCGGGGATATTGTTGTTTTCGAGCACCTGTGCCGAATGCACTCCGGCGATGGCCGCCAGTCTGACCTGCCCCCTGGCGGGAGCAAGAATCCAGCTCAACAGGAGGAGTAAGGCTGTCCATCTTTTCATAATGAACCGGTGTTCTGGCGCAGTTGAGCCAAATCCCTTGCATAACGCCCGAGACCGCCTATTATTTTGATTTACAAGCAAAAATCCTCAGGTAAATTAGAAATCGAAACGGATCCCCTGGGCCAGGGGAAGCTGCCGGGAAAAGTTGATCGTGTTGGTTTGGCGACGCATGTACGCTTTCCAGGAATCGCTGCCGCTTTCGCGACCACCTCCGGTCTCTTTTTCGCCGCCAAAAGCTCCGCCTATTTCAGCGCCGGAGGTGCCGATGTTGACGTTGGAAATGCCGCAATCGCTGCCTGCGCTGGAAAGGTACTGCTCCGCTTCCCTGAGGTCCAAAGTCATGATCGACGAAGACAATCCCTGGGGTACTGCATTTTGCATGGAGATGGCGTCTTCGATGTGCCGGTAGGGTAGCAGGTACAGGATGGGCGCAAAGGTTTCGCGCCGCACGATCTCCAGCTCAGGCGCGGCTTCCACAATGCAGGGCCTGACGTAACAGCCACTTTCATAGCCCGGACCAGTGAGCTGGCCCCCGGGAATCAAAAATCGGGCACCCATCCGGTTGCATTCATCGATGGCTTCCTGGTAGATCCGGACCGCATCCTGATCGATCAGCGGCCCGACGTGGTTGCGGTCATCCAATGGATCTCCAATGCGCAGTTGATGATAAGCAGCCTCGAGCATCTCTTTCACTTTTTCATACACGCTCTCATGAATGATGAGGCGTCGGGTGCTGGTACATCGCTGTCCGGCTGTTCCGACGGCTCCGAAAAGTGCGCCGCGGATCGCCATATCCAGGTCGGCATGTTCGGAAATGA
>Ga0210394_10007477_pt1 | contig 11501 bp, 16 predicted proteins | sample IncBWC12MmetaG_FD_160121 | JGI IMG/M metagenome (GOLD analysis project Ga0210394, IMG submission 160121) | Forest soil microbial communities from Barre Woods Harvard Forest LTER site, Petersham, Massachusetts, United States - Inc-BW-C-12-M | ecosystem: Environmental > Terrestrial > Soil >... | reverse complement strand
CGCTATTACCGGACGCTCGCGCGGCGTGTACCGCAAGTTTGGCCTGTCGCGGGTGAAGATCCGCGAAGTCGCCAACCGCGGTGAGATTCCAGGGCTCGCCAAGGCGAGCTGGTGAGGCATACCGCATGAGCATGACTGATCCGATTGCCGATCTGCTGACGCGCATTCGCAACGGCCAGACCGCTGGCAAGGCCGAAGTGCAGCTGGCGTCCTCGCGCGTGAAGACCGCGATCCTCAAGGTGCTGAAGGATGAGGGCTACATCGCCGATTTCCGCCTCGACGCGGACGGCGGCAAGCCGCGCCTGACGGTGGCCTTGAAGTACTTCGAGGGCCGGCCCGTCATCGACCGCCTCGAGCGTGTCAGCCGACCGGGGCTGCGGATCTACCGCGGCAAGGACGAGCTGCCGAAGATCCTCGGCGGTATGGGCACGGTGATCGTCTCCACGCCCAAGGGCGTGATGACCGATCGCCAGGCGCGCGCCAGCGGCCAGGGCGGCGAAGTCCTGTGCATCGTTACCTAACCGCGAAATAGCCATCATGTCGAGAATTGCCAAAGCTCCGCTCGAACTGCCCAAGGGCGTGACCGCGACCATCGCCGCGCAGGCCGTGACCATCAAGGGCGCCAAGGGCTCGCTCAGCCTGCCGCTCGGCGCCGGGGTTTCGGTCGTGCAGACGGAGACCAAGCTCGAGATCAAGTACTCGGATCCGGGCCAGGCGCGCACCCAGGCCGGAGCCACGCGCGCGCATCTGGCCAACATGGTGCAGGGCGTGACCAAGGGCTACGAGAAGAAGCTCGAGCTCGTGGGCGTCGGTTTCCGCGCGGCCGTGCAGGGCAAGAGCCTGAACCTGACGCTCGGCTTCTCGCACCCGGTAAACGTGGCGATCCCGGAAGGCATCGTCATCGAAACCCCGAGCCAGACTGAAATCCTGGTGAAGGGCATCGACCGGCAGAAGGTCGGTCAGATCGCCGCCGAGATCCGCGACATCCGCCCGCCGGAGCCCTACAAGGGCAAGGGCGTGCGCTACGCGGGCGAGAAGATCACCCTGAAAGAGGGGAAGAAGAAGTGATTATCACCAAGAAGCAGCGGCGCCTGCGCCGCGCCGTCAAGGCCCGCACGCACATTCGCGGGCTCGCCGTGGCGCGCCTCACGGTGCACCGCACGCCGAACCACATCTACGCCCAGGTGACCGCTGCCGATGGCGCCAAGGTGATTGCGGCGGCCTCCACGGTGCAGAAAGCCGTGCGCGGCGATTTGAAGAGCACCGGCAACGTCGCGGCAGCCAAGGCCGTCGGGCGGGTCATCGCCGAGCGCAGCAAGGCCGCCGGCGTCAGCAAGGTTGCCTTTGACCGTTCAGGTTTCCAGTTCCACGGACGCGTCAAAGCGCTCGCGGATGCGGCCCGTGAAGCGGGTCTTGAGTTCTAGGCAGGACACACAAATATATGGCGAGACCAGAAAAGGGCCAGTCGGCTGACGAGTTCGTCGAGAAGCTCGTGGCCGTGAACCGCACCGCCAAGGTCGTCAAGGGCGGCCGGCAGTTCGGCTTCACCGCGCTCACCGTGGTCGGCGACACCTCCGGGCGCGTCGGTTATGGCTTCGGCAAGGCGCGCGAGGTACCGGTGGCGATTTCCAAGGCCATGACCCAGGCGCGCAAGAACCTGATTAGCGTCGCGCTGCGAAACGATTCGCTGCACTACGCGGTCATAGGTACTCATGGAGCCACGCGCGTGTACATGCAGCCGGCCTCCGACGGTACCGGCGTCATCGCCGGCGGCGGCATGCGCGCGGTGCTCGAGTGCGCCGGGGTGCGCAACGTGCTCGCCAAGAGCTACGGCTCGCGCAACCCGATCAACGTCGTGCGCGCCACCATGAACGCGCTGGCGAAGATCCGCTCGCCCGAGGAAATCGCGGCGAAGCGCGGCAAGACCCTGGAAGAGATCACCGGTTAGAAAGTCATGGCGGACACCAAACTTAAAATCACGCTGGTCAAGAGTCTGCACGGGCAGCTGCACAGCATTGCCGCGTCGGCGCGGGGCCTGGGGCTCAAGCGGATCCGTCAGAGCGTGACGGTCAAGGACACGGTCGAGAATCGCGGCATGATCAACGCCGCCACGCACCTGCTGCGTGTTGAAAAGGGCGGCTGAAGTTATGCGACTGAATACATTGAAACCAGCTGCGGGAGCCAAGCGCCCGCGCCTGCGCGTCGGCCGAGGCGCCTCCGCCGGCCAGGGCAAGACCTGCGGCCGCGGCACCAAGGGTCAGCGCGCCCGCAAGGGCGGCTACCACAAGGTCGGCTTTGAAGGCGGCCAGATGCCCATCCAGCGGCGCATGCCGAAGGTCGGCTTCCGCTCCGCCATGAAGAAGAGCCGTGCCGAGGTGCGCCTCGATGAGCTCGCCAAGGTCGAGGGTGCGGTGGTGGATCTGGCGGCGCTCCTCAAGGCGCAGGTGGTGCCCGTGGGTACCGAGCGCGTCAAGGTGTTCCTCTCGGGTGAGATCAAGAAGGCCGTGGCGTTGAAGGGCATCGCGGTCACCAAGGGCGCGCGCGCGGCGATTGAAGCCGCCGGCGGCACGATCGAGGCCTGAGGGCCTGCGGAAATTTAAGACAGCATGGCAAATACCACCTTAAGCAATCCGGCTGCCGCGTTTGGCGACGCTGCCCGCTTTGGGGAGATTCGCACGCGCCTGCTGTTCCTGATCGGCGCGCTGGTCGTGTACCGCATCGGCACGTTCATTCCGGTGCCGGGCGTGAATCCGGCGGAAGTGGCGCGCTTTTTCGGCGACCGTTCCAACACCATCCTTGGCATCGTCAACATGTTCTCCGGTGGCGCGCTGTCGCGCCTGTCGATCTTCGCCATGGGCGTGATGCCCTACATCTCGGCCTCCATCATCATCCAGATGATGTCGATGGTGGTGCCGACGCTCATGGAGCTGCGCAAGGAAGGCGAGTCCGGGCGGCGCAAGATCACCCAGTACACGCGTTACGGCACCGTGGCACTCGCGGTGGTGCAGTCCTTCGCAGCCGCCGGTGCGCTCGATAAGGGCGGCATGACGCTGATCACCGGCTGGCCATTCCTCATCACCGCCACCATCACCATGACCACCGGGACCATGTTCCTCATGTGGCTCGGTGAGCAGATTACCGAGCGTGGCATCGGCAACGGCATTTCCATGATCATTCTCTCGGGCATTGTCGCCGGCTTGCCGGGGGCGGTGGGCAACACCTTCGAGGCGGTGAGCTCGGGCGAGATGCAGGGGCCGTTTGCGCTGTTGCTGCTGATCGTGGTGCTGGGGACGACGTTCTTCGTGGTGTTCGTCGAGCGCGCCCAGCGGCGCATCCCGGTGGACTATGCCAAGCGCCAGGTCGGGCGGCGCATGTACGCCGGCCAGTCGAGCCACCTGCCGTTCAAGCTCAACATGTCGGGCGTGATCCCGCCGATCTTCGCCTCGAGCCTGCTCTTGTTCCCGGCGACACTCGCGAGCTTCGCCGGCACCAGCTCCGAAGGCTGGTTCGCGACCGCCGCGCAGAACGTCGCCGCGGCCTTAGGCTACGGGCAGCCGCTGCACCTGACGCTGTACGCGCTGCTGATCATCTTTTTCTGCTTCTTCTACACGGCGCTGGTGTTCAACGCGCGCGATACCGCCGACAACCTCAAGAAGTCCGGTGCGTTCGTGCGTGGCATCCGCCCCGGCCAGCAGACCGCCGAGTACATCGACCAGGTGCTTACGCGACTCACCCTGTGGGGTGCCTTGTACGTGACCGCGGTGTGCCTGCTGCCCGAGATCCTGATTTCCTCGCAAGGTGTGCCATTTCACTTCGGCGGCACCTCGCTCCTCATCGTCGTGGTGGTGGTGATGGATTTCATGGCGCAGCTCAACGCTCACATGATGTCGCATCACTATCCGGGGTTGCTCAAGAAGGCGAACCTGCTCGGCTACGGCCGCACAGGTTCGGGTGGTTAATTATGAAAGTACGTCCGTCGGTCAAGAAGATCTGCAAGAACTGCAAGATCGTGCGCCGCCGCCGCGTGGTCTACGTCATTTGTACGGACCAGCGTCACAAGCAGCGTCAGGGTTGAGGAAAGACACATGGCACGCATAGCCGGCATCAACATCCCGATGAACAAGCACGTGTGGGTCGGGCTCACGCACATCTACGGCCTGGGCAAGTCGCGCTCGCGCACGGTCTGCATCGCCGCGGGCGTCAATCCGAGCACCAAGGTGAAGGACCTCACCGAGACCGAGGTCAACGCCATCCGCTCGCAGATCGCCAAGTTCGCGGTCGAGGGCGACCTGCGGCGCGAAGTATCCATGAACATCAAGCGGCTGATGGACTTAGGCAGCCATCGCGGCATCCGTCATCGCCGCGGACTGCCGGTGCGCGGCCAGCGCACCCGCACCAACGCGCGTACCCGCAAAGGCCCGCGCAAGCAGGCGGTCAAGCTGAACGCACCTCCTGGAAAGGCATAACGAATGGCTGACGAGAAAGCGAAACAGGGCGGCGCGGAGCCGGCGGCGGCAGCAGGGGCTGCGGCGGCGGCAGGCGCGAAGAAGCCCAAGAAGGCGCGCAAGAACGTGCTCGATGCGATCGCGCACGTGCATGCGTCCTTCAACAACACCATCATCACCATCACCGATCGGCAGGGCAACACGCTGTCGTGGGCGACCTCGGGCGGCTGCGGCTTCCGTGGTTCGCGCAAGAGCACGCCGTTCGCGGCGCAGGTCGCGGCCGAGAAGGCCGGCAACGCCGCGCAGGAGCATGGCGTGAAGAACGTGGAAGTGCGCGTCGGCGGGCCCGGTCCCGGGCGCGAGTCCGCGGTGCGGGCACTTAATAACTGTGGACTGAAGATCACCAGCATCTCGGACGTGACGCCAATTCCGCACAACGGATGCCGTCCGCCGAAGAAGCGCAGGGTCTAAGGGTTAACGAGGACAATATGGCGCGTTACATTGGTCCGAAGTGCAAGCTCGCTCGTCGCGAGGGCACGGATCTGTTCCTGAAGTCGGGCGTCAAGCCGCTCGAAAACAAGTGCAAGTTCACCGTGCCGCCGGGCGGCATCAAGGGTGAACGTCGCCAGCGGCTGTCCGACTACGGCCTGCAGCTGCGCGAGAAGCAGAAGCTGCGCCGCATGTACGGCGTGCTCGAGCGCCAGTTCGGCAACTACTACGAGGCGGCGGCCAGGAAGGCGGGCGCCACCGGCGAGAACCTCCTGAAGCTGCTCGAGTGCCGTCTGGATAACGTGGTCTACCGCATGGGCTTCGCGTCCACGCGCGCCGAGGCGCGCCAGCTGGTGAGCCACAAGGCGATCACCGTCAACGAAAAGGGCGTGACCATCGCCTCTTACCAGGTGAAGGCCGGCGATATCGTCCAGGTGCGCGAGAAGTCGCGCAAGCAGCTGCGGATCGCAAGCTCCCTGGGCGTCGCGCAGCAGGTGGGCCTGCCGGACTGGGTCGAGGTCAACGACAAGGAATTTCGCGGCGTGTTCAAGTCGGCGCCGAGCAGGGAAGACTTCCTGCCCGACATCAACGAGAACCTGGTCGTGGAGCTGTATTCGAAGTAAGCGTGCCGGCTTGCAATGGGTGGCCCGCGCACCCATGTAAGCAGGTCCCGTAGTTTGTTTTTTTGCGCCGGTAAGTAATGCCGGCAAGGGTGAGACTGCAATGCAGGGATCTGTAACCGAGTTTTTGCGACCCCGCGTGGTGAAGGTACAGCCGATCGCTCCGCGCCAGGCGCGCGTGGTGATTGAGCCGTTCGAGCGCGGCTTCGGCCATACGCTCGGCAACGCGCTGCGCCGCGTGCTGCTGTCCTCCATGCCGGGCAGTGCCATCACCGAGGTCGAGATCGACGGCGTGCTCCACGAGTACACCAGCATCGAGGGTGTGCAGGAGGACGTGGTCGACATCCTTCTGAATCTGAAGTCGGTGGCCCTGCGCAGCCACACGCGCGACAGCGCGGAGCTGCGGCTGCACAAGAAGGGTCCGGGACCGGTGACGGCCGGCGACATCCAGACCGATCACGACATCGAAGTCGTGAACCCGGAGCTGGTGATCGCGAACCTGACCAAGGCGGGCGAGCTTTCGATGGTGCTGCGCGTTGAGCGTGGCCGCGGTTACCGCCCGGCGGTGACCCGCGTGGCTTTTGAGGAGCAGACGCGCCCGATCGGCCGCCTGCAACTGGATGCGTCCTTCTCGCCGGTGCGGCGCGTGACCTACTCGGTCGACGCGGCGCGGGTTGAGCAGCGCACTGACCTCGACAAGCTCGTCATCGACATCGAGACCAACGGCACCATCGACGCCGAAGAGGCGATCCGCCGCGCTGGCAGCATCTTGAAGGACCAGCTGTCGGTGTTCGTCGATCTGCAGGGCGAGGAAGAGGCCGCGACCAAGGTCTCGGAGATGCAGTTCGATCCAATCCTGTTGCGTCCGGTGGACGAACTCGAGCTGACGGTGCGCAGTGCCAACTGCCTCAAGGCCGAGAACATTCACTACATCGGCGATCTCGTGCAGCGCACGGAAGTGGAGCTGCTGCGCACCCCGAACCTCGGCAAGAAGTCCCTTACCGAGATCAAGGAAGTGCTGCAGAGCCATGGGCTGATGCTCGGCATGCGCCTGGACGGCTGGCCGCCGGCGGGTCTGAAGCACGACGAAGAACGCGACGTCATTTGAGAACTGACATGCTTTTCGCGGGCAAAGGCCACGCCTTTTGCCCGCGAGGGCGTGACAGCTTCCAGGTTGGCTGCTGAAAGGGCCGCAGGCCACTTTCAGCCATTCGATAAGGGTTTAATCTATGCGTCACCGTCATTCCGGCCGCCAGCTGTCGCGTAACAGCTCGCACCGCCACGCCATGCTGCAAAACATGTCAGTCTCGCTGCTGCGTCACGAGACGATTCGCACCACGCTGCCCAAGGCGAAGGAACTGCGCCGGGTGGTGGAGCCCTTGATCACCCTCGGCAAGTCTGATGGCGATGCCAACCGCCGGCTGGCGTTTGCGCGTCTGCGTGATGCGCAGATCGTCGAGAAGCTGTTCGTGGACTTAGGGCCGCGCTTCAAGGCGCGGCCGGGCGGCTACACCCGCATCCTGCGCATGGGGCCGCGCCCCGGGGATTCCGCGCCGATGGCGCTGATGCAGCTGGTGGACGGACCTGCGGCCGTCGCGGCCGACGAGCCGGCAGAAGGCAAGAAGGCGACCCGGGCAAAGGCCAAGACGAAAGCCAAGCCCGTAGCCAAGCGCGCGACCGCGGAAGCCGCCCCCACCGAGACGCCGAAGAAGACCACCCGCAAGAAGAAGGCTGCCGCCTGAGGCCTTTTTGGCGCGGCTTTGGCGCGCCTTTGACCGGTCCGATTGGTTTGCGTTCCCGAGAACGTTTCCGGTAGTCTGCGGGCGCTTGCCGGAGGTCGACCCGGCGCTTAAGGGGAGGAAACCCACAATGAGTTTTGCGTCAGAATTCAAAGAATTTGCCATGAAGGGGAGCGTCGTCGACCTCGCGGTCGGTGTCGTGATCGGTGGTGCTTTCGGCAAGATCGTCGCGTCCCTCGTCGGGGACGTGATCATGCCGGCGTTGTCGCCGCTCCTGGGGAGCGTCAACTTCACTAGCCTCGCTTTTTCGATCGCGACTGGTGCCGACGGGAAGCCCGTGCTGTTGAAGTACGGCTCGTTCCTGCAAACCGTATTCGAGTTCATCATCATCGCGCTGGCGATTTTTGTCGTCATCAAGATGCTCAACAAGATGAAGAAGCCGGCACCGGGCGCCCCGCCGCCGGCCCCCAGTGCAACTGAGACATTGTTGACGCAGATAAGGGATCAGCTCGCAAAACGCCCCTGATCGTCTCACTAGTGATACAAACGGGGGCCTTTTGGCCCCCGTTTCCTTTTCCCCGTCCACCTGGGCTCAGGCTGTTTCGACCGACCTGAAGGCGTCCCGGGTGAGGTTCTCGCACCCCGTGCGGGTCACCGCCAGATCGTCCTCGATGCGGATCCCGCCGAACTTCATGAAGCCATCGACGCGGCCCCAGTTGATGAGCTTGCCTCGCGGGTCGGCCCGGGCGGCGTCCAGCAGCTGCGGGATGAAGTAGATGCCCGGCTCCATGGTCACGACGAAGCCCTCTTCGAGCGTGCGGGTCAGGCGCAGGTAGGGATCCCCCGTCGGCCGAGGCAGGTCGCCGCCTTCAGCGGATGCCATGAAGCCGCCGACGTCGTGCACTTCCAGGCCCAGCAGGTGCCCGATGCCATGGGGAAGGAAAGTGCGGGTTACTCCGGCAGTGACTGCCTCATCGGCGCCGCATCGGGTGAGATCGGCCTCGCGCAGGAGCTCACCGGTCAGCCGATGGGCCTGGGCGTGTACCTCGCGCCAGTCGATGCCGGCGCGCACGCCGGAGCACAAGAGCTGCTGCATGCGGTCCAGGCGCTCGATCAGCGCGCCAAAGGCCGCATCCTCAGCACAGTAGGTGCGGGTAATGTCGCTCGCGTAGCCTGCAAACTCCGCACCTGCATCGATAAGCAGCGAGTGGCGTTGTGCGGGACTCTCCTTCTCGAGCACCTGGTAGTGCAGCACCGCGCCCCAGGCATTCATGGCGACGATGGGGTTATAGGGCAGCTCCTGCTCGCGCAGCCCGCAGCCTTTCAGGAAGGCCAGCTCGATCTCGAATTCCGAGCCGCCGGCCGTAAATGCTGCGCGCGCCGCGAGGTGGCCCCGGGCGCCGAGACGGCTCGCTTCGCGCAGGCACGTCAGCTCGTAGGGGGTCTTCGCCGCGCGGACATAATCCAGCCTGCGCATCAGCGCCGCGGGGTTTACCGCTTTGAGCCCCCAGGCCGGCAGCTGGGCGAACGCGTCCCCGATGTAGGCGGCCTGCGCAAGAGAAGCCGGGAGCGCAGCGCGCGCGGCGCCAAAGTCGGCTACCAGGCGCACATCGAAATGCCGCACCCAGTAGCCGGCGGGTGGGTCGGCGGGCTTGTGCCAGTAGTCCTGCGGCCGATGGACCAGGAGCCGCGGGGGCGAACCGGGCTCGAACCACACAAAGCAGTCCGGAACCTCGCTCAAGGGTGCCCAGACCTTGAAGGGCGCGTGCGCCTCGAATGCGTGGAAGCGATCGTCCTCAAACACCGGCAGCAGCGAGCCGGAGTGCACCAGCAGGCCGGAGTAGCCGCACGCGGCTAGTGCGCGCGCGGTGCGCTCGCACACGGACTTCAGGTGCGGACCAAAGGACTCATCAAGGCTCGCCGCAAGAGCCGCCGCCGCGTTCGCGCCTGGCATGACCTCTCCTCGTTGGTTACAGATCTTTTATGTCGCTTACAACCGACAGAACAACGCCCGACAGTTTCCAATCGTACCGGGACTTCTATAGAATCCGGCCTCCGCGGTCCAGGAACGGGGCGTGCGGAACGGCCTGACGGCCGTAGCCTTATCCATACAACTTCTGCTTCTCGGGGTACCGATCGATGAACACCAAACTTGCTCTTAGCGCAATTGTCGCCGCGCTGATGCTGACGGCCTGCGCGAAGCAGGAAGCCGCCAGCACCGACGCCGCTGCTCCTGCTGCTCCCGCCGCTGCTGCCATGTCGTCGGCCGCTGACACTGCCAAGGACGCTGCTGCGAGCGCTGGTCAGGCTGCGGATGCCGCCAAGGACGCCGCCACTCAGGCCGGTGCCGCTGCCACCAACGTAGCTGACGCTGCGAAGGCTGCCGCGGGTGCTGCTGCTGCTCCGGCTGCCGCTCCTGCCGACGCGCCGGCGAAGCAGTAAGTTCGAAGCTTACCGCTGAAAACACGGCCTGGACGGTTCGCACCCGCGAGCCGCCCGGGCCGTTTCTTTTTGAGGACGGCGCAAGCGGCGCCGGCATGATCCGTATCTGAGGCTAAGTGGGCGGGCGTGGCCAACCGTTCGATGTAACAGGCGGTGTTACCGTCAGCGTGCGCGATGCGCGCGCCACGCCGACCGACCGCCTGTGGATCCAGAGCGTCTACCGCGACTACCTGGATGACCTGAATCCGGGCACCGGCCTGTTTCCGCGACTGCCGGAGATCGGCCATCGCGAGCCGGACCAGATCGCCCACTGGTTCGCCGATCCCAACACCTATCCACTGGTCATTGTCAGGGGCGCCGAGGCGACGGGGTTTGCCCGCGTGTTGCGCGCGCAGAGCATCGACCGTGAGCCGCGCATCGACTACCGCATGGCGGAGTTCTTCGTGGCGCGCGCCCGGCGGCGCTTGGGAGTCGGGGCGACGGCGGCGCAGCTGATCCTGAGCCGCTTCGCCGGCAAATGGGAAATCAGCGAATACCTGCGCAACGCGGGCGCCGTGAATTTCTGGCGGCGCGTGGTCGCCGGCTACACCCGCGGCGCCTACCAGGAGCGCATCGTCAACGGCGAAGTGCGCCAGGTGTTTGATTCCGCGAAGACCCGCCTGCCTTAGGTTCGTGCGCGTCGGCCTGTGAGCAGCCGCCGCAGGCGAGGGTCGCTTGCGCGAGCAGCCGTTGCCGCAAGCGCGTGAGCCAGGCGGCGCCGCGCACACCCGGCACGGTGTTCAGCACTGCCAGCAGCCGCAGCCGCAGCGCGAGCGACAGCAGCCGCCAGGCGCTGAACACGATGCCGGCCGCGACCAGTATCCCCACCAACAGGTACTGCAGGAGGAAGTTCATGCGAGCGCGCCGCCGCCGAACATGAGCGCCACGCGGTAGGTCGCAAACGCGCCAAGATACGCCAGCGCAAACAGATACGCCGCCATGTACAGGGGGTAGCGCCAGGAGTTGGTCTCGCGCTTCACCACCGCGAGCGTTGACAGGCACTGCGGCGCGAACACGTACCACGCCAAGAGCGACAAGCCGGTGGCGACGCTCCAGCTGCGCGCAATGACGGGCGTGAGCGCGCCGGCGACGTCGTGCGAACCGGACATGGCGTACACAGTGCCGAGCGCGCTCACCGCCACCTCGCGCGCCGCCAGTCCGGGGACCAGCGCGATTGAAATCTGCCAGTTAAACCCTAACGGCGCGAACAACCATTCGAGTCCGCGGCCGAGGTAGCCGGCGATGCTGTACTGGATCGCCGGCCCGCTCGCGCCGTGGGGAGGCGCCGGGAAGCTCGCCAGGAACCACAGCACCACCATCAGGGCGAGGATGATGGTGCCAACACGCGTGACGAAAATGCGCGTGCGTTCCCACAGGCCCAGCAGCAGGTTCGACAGATGCGGCATGCGGTACTCGGGCAGCTCCAGCAGCAGCGGCCGCTCCTCGCCGCGCATCATGGTGCGCTTGAGCACGAAGGCAACACCCAGCGCGCTGACGACGCCCGCAAGGTAGAGCGCAAACAAGACCAGTCCGCGCAGGTTGAAAATTCCCAGCGAGCGCTGCGGGATGAAGGCGGCGATGAGCAGCGCATACACCGGCAGGCGCGCCGAGCAGGTCATGAGCGGCGCAATCATGATGGTCGCGAGACGATCGCGCGCCGACGGGATGGTGCGCGCCGCCATGATGCCGGGGATCGCGCACGCGAAGCTCGACAGCAGCGGAATGAA
>Ga0210394_10007476_pt1 | contig 11501 bp, 9 predicted proteins | sample IncBWC12MmetaG_FD_160121 | JGI IMG/M metagenome (GOLD analysis project Ga0210394, IMG submission 160121) | Forest soil microbial communities from Barre Woods Harvard Forest LTER site, Petersham, Massachusetts, United States - Inc-BW-C-12-M | ecosystem: Environmental > Terrestrial > Soil >... | reverse complement strand
GGTTGATCAACTTCGCGTGCTCGAGCGCGTCCGGATGGTTGCCGCGGTCGGGATGCCAGTACTTGAGCTGCCGACGCCAGGCCGCGTGCAACTCGGTCTCTGTGGCGTCAGGTGGGACACCGAGCACGAAGTAGTAGTCGGCTAACGGACGGCGGTCGTTGGGCGAGGCCGCACCTCCTTCGTCTTTCACGCTGGATGAACGGCAAGCCCATCGTCGCGCTTACGACCTATTCTGGCGGTTGCTATGTGGCCCATGGGCAATCTTCTGGCTGGCGCTGTCACCGGACCCTCGGGTGGGGCGGCCGCGTACCGGATCTGGCCTCCTTTCCACCGCGGTCGCCTTCGTGATCGCGATCTTCATCGCGGTGACCAGATGAACCACCTGGCAACGATCACCAGTTCGTCTGCCTCTTTGCGCCAGCCACGATGAGCGAAGGCAACGCCACGCTCAAGGAGGCGTTTCGGCACCACGCGTGGGCGACCCGCGCGCTCCTTGCGTTCTGTGTCCAGCTGCGGCCCGAACAGCTGTCGCAGCCCCGGCCCGCGCCCCTGGCCGGGGTCCACGGGAGCATCCTGGAGACGCTCGACCACATAGTCACTTCGGACGGTGCCTACCTCGGTGCGCTGACCGGCCACCGTCCCGCCTGGGCGGTGGACGAGCGTGGCCACTCCGATCTCGGCCAACTGGCGTCGTGGGTCGACGAGGCGGAGGCGCTGTGGATGGGCTTCCTGTCCGGTCCCGACGACGCCGAGCGCACGGTGCTCCTCGACGCCGGCACGTACGAAACGCACGCGGCCATCGTGACCGCCCAGGCGCTACATCACGGGAGCGCACACCGCGAGCAGATCTGCGCCAGCCTCAGGGACTTTGGCCTGGAGCCGCCGGAGGTGCAGCCGTGGGACTTCGCCGACGCGACAGGTCGCTCGCGCTGGATCAAGCCCGAGTAGCGGCTGGCGTAGAAGTGTCTCAATCAATGGAGCTAATCGCGTGCGTGCGACAGCATCTGAGCCATTAAAGTCGTCCCGATAGTCGGTGTGCTGGTAGCCGCCGTGCTCATTGTGATCGGCCGAACACAAAGGATCACACGGGTGGCGATCGCCGGCTACGTCTTGCTGGCGCTATCCGCGGTCCTCTTTTTCTACCTGCGGTCTCGATAGCGGAACTTGGAGACTGTCGGTTGGCGCGGGCCTATCTCGTCCAGTAATCACGGTGCGGCGATAGTTGCCGTTTTCCATTCGCCCGCACGCCGAGCCGCAAAGGCGGCAATCAGGATCCAAAGAATCTCAAGGGCGAGAAAGATCCGCTCGTAAAGTCCGAAGTCGCCGTGATGCATCCGAATCGTGATGATCGCCACCAGGCCGGGAGCGATCGCCACGAGCGAGGTGAGCAGTAGCGAAATGCGCACGCGCCGCCAGGCCGGGTCGGCTCCGAGCCGGACAGAGACGAGGACGGTGCCGGTCGCAACGGCGAGAAATGCGACCCCGGCTAAAAGCAGGTGGATGCGTCCGGCTGGCGTAGAGGGCGTTCCAACCGGGTTGTCCGGGAAGAATGCGAGCATCGCCGAGCAGACTGCCCACGCGCCAATCAACGCAAGGCCCGCGCGCGAGCGCGCCTGGCGGCTCGTTGTCCCTGCAATGGCCAGCACTGCGGCCAGCGAGAAAGCGCCCCGGAGTATGAAGTTGATGTCCATCAGCCAGGCGTTCGGCCCGACTCCGTAGTCGCTCTCGGCGTTGTGGAGCAGGCTGTACCAGGGGTCTGCGAATCTCAGCGCCACGTCAATGGCGACGTAAGCCAGGGCGCCCACAATCGCGGCCTCCGCCCAGCGCCGGCTTTGCGAGTTCCCCGTGTCCGGTGTCTCCATGATTGCCAAGCATGCACGAGGCTGTGCCGCGCGCGGTTTCCATGACCTGGGGACATATACCCTTGTCAACAAAATTGGTCACCGACGAGTCGAACCTCGGCTCTCCAAGATGGGATCTCCGCGCCAGGACGCCATTTCTACCAGTTGATAGCGGCCATCGAGTCCGGGTCCTGGCGGCCATCCTTTTGTGCGCTGGGGCTGCCTGGACGGGGTGGCTGGTGGCTGAAATTACCAGCGCACCAAGCCTGATCGGACACCATGACTTCTTCGCGATCTATGCTGCCGGAACCCTCATTCGCAGCCATCAGGCGCAGGCTCTGTACGACCCCGCCGCACTGACAGCGATCGAGCGGCACATTCTTTCCGTTCCGGTGGGCGCCGCCGGGTACATGGCTTACCTCAATCCGCCTGCAGCCGCCGCTGCAATCGCACCCCTGACGTACCTGCCCGAGCCGGTTGCGCGGCTGATCTGGCTGGGCATCAACCTCGCGCTGGCGGTGGCGTGCGGCCTGCTCGCCACGACTGGTCTCAGGCGGCGCATCCGGCTACTCGCGGTCACGATGATCATGCTGAGTTTCCCGGCGTTCCAGACCTTCGCTGAGGGCCAATGGTCTCTGGTATTGCTGTTGGGCGCCCTCGGCGCGCTAGCTTTGGCTCGCCGGCGAAATCCTTATTTGGGGGGCGCGATTCTGGCGGTGTTCTGGCTCAAAGCCCAACTTCTGGTCTTGGCGCTGATCTGGCTTTTGTTGCTGCGCCGATGGCGCATCGCTCTGTCGGCACTCATCACAGTGATCGTGGTCACGCTGCTTGCCCTGCCGCTGACGGGATCGGCGTCAAACGTGGATTACTTGCGCTTTCTCGCAAGCGTGGTGGTCAGCCACGCAAACGGCGCCGGAGCAGTGACCCCGACAGCTTGGGAAGGTGGCCTGCTTGGCATGGAAAACCTGCTTGGACTGTTCTCGACCGTGGTGGGTCAGGAACACGTGACGTTGGTCGACGTACTCACTGTTCTTTCATCCATTGCATTGGTCGTTTACTTCCTTGCCGCGACTGGGCGACGCTGGCGCAGGGGGGAAGTAACCGAGCTCGACGCCATTGCCGCCGTGGCCCTCGCCCTTCTCATCGACCCCCACCTTTACGCTCAGGACTGCCTGCTCATTGTCTTAATGCTCGCCGTCGGCCTTCGGACCATTCGACGTGAGAGCGATCAAGCGATGCTCATCGTGGCCTGTGTCGGGCTAATGGATCTAGCGGTCCTCGATACGGTCTGGACATCTGGCATGCCGCTCAGGCCTCCGCACCTTCTAACCATCGCGCTTATCGGCGTCGTGTTGTTGCTGAGCCGAGCATCGACGGCGTCGCCCACTGACCCGGCGTTGGGTTGGCTGCTTCGCTTTATCAGGCATGGTGCAGCGGTGCCGCTCAGCTCTGCAGAGATTCCGTTGGGTGCGCTGGCTCTCAAAACCGCTGCCGCGTTACCTACGACGGTCGCTGAGTTTGATGGGAATGAATGGGAATCGAACCCACCACGGACTCCTCAACAGCACCCCTCAGACCGTAGCGGGGTCGCGCTCGGTTCCCCCATGGCGGGGAGTGGGTAGGCCAGGGGATTCTAGGGCGCATTTCAGGCCGTGTTTGTCGACCTGCGGACCGGCCATATGGCCGAGTCAGCCCGTCGCCAGGTATTAGCGCCCGCGCACCTTCGATACGTTCAGTCTCACCGCGTCGCGAATCAAAGCAGCGAACGCAGCACTGTCGACAGCTTCACCTTCGAAGACGTCGATGGCGCGAGTTGCCTTGCTGTCCAGTCTCGAATTGAAGAGCTGCTTTGGATCCGCGATCAGAGCGCCCTTGGGAAATGTCAATCTGACGGACCCCTTGAGCGCATTCCCGACGCAGACGATTCCCTCACGAGACCACACAGGTACTCCCGCCGGGTTGCTGGGTTTCTTCCACTTCACGTCTTCGACCACCGAAGGGGACGCCCTCTTGATCGAGGCGCGCAGCCGCGCCAGAGTCACGCCTCGCCAGTCACGCAGCTCCTTGATGATCGAGTCGATCTCCTGCGAGGGATTGCTCACCTGCGAGATCATGCCATTTCGGCTGGCAGCCATTCGGCGCACTTTTTTGGCACAGCCGGTTGGTGCTCGCGCAGGGAGTCGAACCCTGAACCTTGGGATTGAGAGGAGATTGACTACTTCAAGACGGTGACCGCGACTGACCACTGTGCCGGTGGAGGGCAGGTCGCGATCGGCGTGCAGGGAGGTATGGCAGTGGTCGACGAGAGCTCGGCCGCGCCGATCTTTCTGGCCAGATAGACAGCCTCGGTGCCGTTTGGCGGATGGGCGAGCGGCAGCGGGACGACTGCGAGGACCGTGGGATCCGAGCTCTGCACGAAGAGCCACGGCTGCGGTGGTGATCCGGCTAGGACGATCCAGATCGCATCGCATAGGTGGGCCGTGATCGAACGGCCACTGTCGGTGACCGACAGGTTGATCACGGGGGATTGGGCTGAGTAGCCGGTGGTACACGCGACAGCCGCGCGTGCTGGAGTCGGAACCTGGGACGTTTCGGTCATCCCGCAGGCCGCGACGAGACCAGCGACGAAAAGGACGAGGCAAGTTGAGCGCACGTCCATAACTGAACGTCCAATCTCAGCAGAAGTAACGGGCCACTACGGGTTCGGGGGTCCCGTTTGATCGCCCTTGGGGCCACCGCTTGCAACCATGACGCCAGCCTTCTGCATGCTCTAAGTGCGAGTCCACTGCTGCGCCAACCGCCGCACCCCGTCGCGCCGGAAGTTCGTGTCAGCGCCGTGCTCCGACTTGCTGTGAAAGGAGAAGAAGCCCACTCCTAGCCTCTGGAGGCTGATGATCCACTTGGGTGTTACGCGCGTGTCCGGACTTATAGGTCTTCTGCTGGTCAGCGTCTCAGTCGGGCTCAGCAACTTCGCTGGGGCGATTGGGATCGGGCTGAGCGGTATCGATGCGCGGACAAGGATTCGGGTCGGCATCGCGTTCGGGCTGTTCGAAGCCGTTATGCCGATCATCGGCCTGCTGATCGGGCAAGCGGTGGCAGGCTACTTCGGCCACCTGGCCAAGTACGGCGGCGGCGGCATCTTGATCCTGACCGGCGCCTACACGATCTGGCAGGGGCGGAAAATCGAGTCCGAGGAGAAACCGCCTCCACCCAAGGATCTGCGCACTCACCGCCTGATCCTCACCGCGGCCGCGCTCAGCATCGACAACCTTGCGGTCGGACTTGCGCTTGCGATCCACGGGATTCCAATTGTCTTGGCCGCGATAACGATGGGAGTCGTCAGTGTCGCCATGTCACTGGCCGGGCTCGAACTTGGCAGCCGGCTGGGAGCGGTCGTCGAAGCCCGAGCCGAAGAGCTGGGCGGCCTGGTCTTGATCGGCGTCGGTGTCGCCCTCGCCACCGGCTTGCTTGGGTAGCGTGGGGTCGCGGTTTCCGGGCCTCAGGCGCCTCCGCGGGGACGCGGACGGACACCGAGGAGCGGTAAATGTGAGTTCAGGCGGACCTTTGCGAAGCTGGCGACCCGCAGGGACGTCTACCAAGACGCTTCGGACAGTGAGACCTCGTGTTCAAGTCGCGGCCACCCGACCAATTCCGACTCCAGAAAGAAAAGAAGGGCCGCGCTGGAAGCGCGGCCCTTTCGGATTGTTGGGATTAGCTCGCTAATGTGCTGATCAGATTGGCGACATTCGGCGAGCCCCACCCGGTGGGCAGGTCGTAACCCGTCTGCGCCGCGAATCCAGGGTAGCCGTTGAGTCCGTTGTTGCCGACGGTGATGTCCTGGAAGTCGGCGGCATATTGAGTCGAATTGGTCCCAATCGCGTACAGCGCCGGATTAAGGAAGCCCAATGCGCGACCGGCTTGAGCGTCAGCCAAAGCAGCGATCGCAGCCCATTGAGGAGCCCCCTCACTTGTGCCGCCGAAGAAATAGAAGCCGGTACCACCTGGGAGTCCATTGAAGCCCAAATAGACCAGCACAGATGTGTACACCGACGCGTTGTATGCTACATCCGAAGTCGTCCGCATGCTTTGACCGGTTACGCCGGCCTGATAGCTCGGAGCGGGGAAGATCGAGCTAGGCGCTCCGCCCGTTGCGCCGAATATCCCTTGAGTGCAACCGAACGGGCATGTCGCCGGGACTGAGTCGTTCCACACGTACTCGCTTTGGTATGTGCCGTCGTCAGCCAAGAAGAGGTCGGTGCCCCCGACTGCGGTCACGTTAGGGTCGGAGGCGGGATAGGACGCGTTCGGAGAGTTGAAGCATTGGGCCGGCCCGGGCGGCGGGACCACGCATCCGTTGGTGGCGCCACTGTCGGCAGAGGAGGCGAACACGCTGATGCGTTCCTGTGCCGCCTGCTGATAGATCTTGTCGGCTTGGGCGAGTTGCAGGTTATTACCCGCACCTTTGATTTCACCCTCCGGCGCGCCGAAGCTCATCGACATCACATTGCCCAGGTGGTGACTAACGGCATATTCCTCTGCGTTGTTTAGGACGTCGCCCTGGTTGTTGGCGGCGATTACGAGATCAATCGTCGCCGCAGGAGCAATCGCATGCGCCCACTGGGTGTCCAGGCTGGTCTCTTCTGCCCAGCCAATCTCCGAGTGGTGCTGCTGAGGGTTGTAGGTGGGTGCACCCCCCGGATAGATGATGTTGAGCGTCGGGTCGGGCAAGCCAAACGTTGCGTCAAAGACCTGGAGATCTTGCCGAACGGTCGGGCTCCCGTAGGCATCCACGATGACAATCGTTTGGCCTGCACCCGTGTCCGCAGCCGGGATGTCATAACCAGTCCGGATCTCGGCGGGCGTGTAGCAGGCTAAGCCAAAGTTCGCGACGCAGAACGATGGAGTGACAAACGCGGCCTTGCTGGCTGGAACCCCGAATTTCGCTGGCGGATTGGCCTGGTACGAGATTGGGCTCGAGTTCAGGCTCGCCGCCGAGGCGCTCAAAACGCCCAGGCCGACGCCCAACGATGAGGTGACGAGAGCTCCGACAGCGGCGACTAGGACAGCAATCGGAAAGCGAATAGGCTGAAAAGTCATGCGGCACATCCTCTCTTGGAAACCCCCGGTTGGCGGCACCCCACGCGTCGTCGGCGGGCATTCCAGATAGTAGTCGTGGCCAACGTCGCTTGGTGCAAATAATGGTGAATTCTTCGCCACCTGCCGGAAAGGGTTCCTCCGGCCTTCGGGGGATGCCACTTTCGTCGGTCTGAGCTCTGCCGACTCCCAGCACCGACCAGGAGCGCGCGGCCGCGTTCGCCTAGGTTTGATGACCGACAGGCCCTGCGGCGCTTTCCGTGCGGTCCTCGCGCCTCGGTCGTTGGTCTCGGCTCCGGCGCCCATGAAGCCCGGACAGGTTGGACTGCATGCGGTGATAGGTGGTGTGCAAGAGGTCTGCCGCCATCAGGTAGGCGATCGAGTACGCGCCTATACCGAGTACCTCCGCCACGCTGAGGTTTCCGAAATGAAAGAGCGCCTGCGCCGGGGGCAGGAGGACGAGGCCCACGGTCACGATCTGGGCCGCTGCCAAGGCCCCGAGCAAAGGGACACTTGGCCACGGGCGCTTCCAGAACCAGTCTTCTGTGCGGACGGCAAACAGGATCAAGAGCGCCGTGGTGCCCAGAAAGAGGAACCAGGCCGCGTGGACGACCGCCGGGGAACGCCCGCCCAGGAAGCGCAGGAGGCCAAAAGCGAACAGCGCGTTTACCAGGCCGAGAAAGATCGAGAGCTCGACCAACCGGTGGATATCCCAGTGACGTGGCGTGGCCAGGTCTTTGGAGCTCACCACGTCGGTCACGATCGCCAGCATCGGCAGATCCGCGAGCACGTTGAGGAGTAACACCTGGTCAGGGAGCAGCGGTAAGAAATTGAGGAAAAAGGAAGCAACCGCAACGATGATCACGTTGGCGAAGTTGCTGACCATCGTGTAAAGCAAGTAGCGATTGATGTTGGTGAAAGTGCGTCGCCCTTCCCTGATGCCGTCCACGATCACTGGCAAGTCGTCCTTAAGCAGGACAAGGTCGGCCGCGCCCTTGGTTGCGTCGGTGCCGCTGTTGAGGGCGATGCCGACGTCAGCCGTCTGCAGTGCAGGCGCGTCGTTGACCCCGTCCCCAGTCACGGCTACGTGGCGACCCAGGCGTTGCAGGATCTGGACGAGGTGGAACTTGTCGGCCGGCACCACCTCGGCGAAGATGCGGCCGCGAAGGGCGGCTGACTCGGCTTGACCGGAGTTCAGCTCGGCGGCCGCGACGATCTCGTCCTCGGGAACGTCGAGTCCGATCTGTCGCGCCAGTGCACTCGCGCGTGAGCGCGCGTCACCGGTCACGATCTTGACCTCCACGCCAAGCGCGGTCGCATCGGACAGCGCCGCGGCAGCTCCAGGGCGGGGTGGGTCCGACATTGAAAGCAACCCGAGCAAGGTCAGATCGGAGTCGAGAGCGCGCTCCCGTCCGTCCTGCGGTTCTGCCTTCAGCGCGACCGCAAGAACGCGCCCACCAGCGTCCTGCAACCGCTGCAGCTCGGCTTCGACGACCTTGAGCTGATCGGCGTCGAGCGGCAAGTCTCCCTGGGGGGTGCGGATACGAGTGGACCGCGTGAGGATGACGGCCGCCGCTCCCTTACTGATGAGCTCGCCGCCATCGGGGCGATCGGCGAGGACGCACATTCGCTTGGTGTCCGGACTGAAACGCATGACAACCTTGCGGTTCAGCCGAACGAGGTCCTTGAGATCTAGGCCTGAGCTGGCATCGATGACCGCATCGTCGATGACACTGACTCCCTTTTCGGGGAACGAGGTGCAAAGCACAGCGGCTTCGAGCAGCACCGGCGTAGGTACCAAGGCCCAGCTGCCCACAACGCTGGTGCGGTTTTCAGTGATTGTGCCGGTCTTGTCGATGCAGAGCGTGTCGATCACGCTCAGATCCTCCACCGCGGCGAGCCGCCGGACGAGAACCTTCTTGCGCGCGAGCGCGGCCGCCCCCAGCGCCAGGGTGGTGGCGGTGACGGCGGGTAGGGCTTCCGGCACGATCCCCAGCGCCAGCGCCAGCGCGAGGGTCAATGAGACCAGGATTCCGCGTCCGAGGAAGGCATTGCTAATGAACACAGCCGCCGCCAGCAGGAGCCCGAAGCGCAGCAGAAACGTGGCGAAATGCGTCAGGTTGACCTGAAAGTCGCTGGCCGCGTGCACCCCCTTGACCAGCGATGCCGTCTCCCCGAATTGAGTTGTTGAGCCAGTCGCGATGACAACGCCCTTTCCCTCCCCACCGACCACAACTGTGCCCGCGAAGACGATGTCGGTCCAGGCGATCGCAGCGCTGCCGGTGACCGGCGCGGGCGTCTTCGTCTGCGGAACGGATTCGCCGGTGAGAGTCGCCTGATTGACCTCGAGCCCGTCCGCTTCAAGAAGCCGCAGGTCCGCGGGAACCAAGTCGCCGCCGCGGACCAGTACGATGTCGCCGGGCACCAGCTCGCTGGCAAGGATGCTGGCGACCGCGGCATCACGAAGCCCGCGACAGCGAAGCGGGAGCAGCGCGCGCAGTGCCTCCAGGGCTTTCTCGGCTCGGTACTCCTGAACGATGCTGAGCCCGATGTTGAGCGTGATCAGCACGAGGATGATCGCGCCATCGACCAGATCACCGGTCGCGATGGTGAGCACGCCTGCGCCGGCCAGCAAGAGGTTGATGCCGTTGCGTGCCTGCTCCACGACGATCGCTCGCAAAGACCTCGACTCCACCCCGACTGCGTTAGGACCGAATCGAGCCAGCCGCGCCCGAGCATCCTGAGTCGAAATGCCTTGCAGCCCCGACCCCAGCTCTCGCAGCACGCCCTCAGGAGCGCTGGCCGCGGCGGCGGCGGCGGTCATTGGCACCTTCGGCGTAGTTTCGATCGCCACGCCGCGATTATTCACGACGTTGGATTGGTCAGGTCAGATCAGGAAACTTTGGCCAGTAAAAAAACGGGCCTGAGACTTGAACCTGCGCCTCACGGTCCTGCCCCGTGCGTCTGTCGGCAGGGACGCTGCGTAGCCACCATTTGCAGTCTGGTGATCTCAGCGTTGCCCCGCGAGAGACACCGTCATAGCACCTCGGTTGCGTTGCTTCGGGAAACTTTAACCCGGCAGTGTCCCGCTGACTTCAGACGACCGGGTCACACATTCGGGGAACCGGCGAAGGGCGGGATGCGCCTGGTTTCGATGAGCGAATTGACTCGGCCCGTAACGCCACCGTGGTGCTTTCTCGCTACCTCCAACATTACAGCGCCGCGGAAATAAGTCCCACCGATTTCAGGCCTTTGCCTGCTTCCTTGCCTGTGTGGAAACCGCGGCATCGAGCCGCCTGGCGATGGCCTCTGCCAGCTCCTTGACCGTCGTGCCCGCCACCCCCTGCATCAGCGTCTCGTTGAGCCCTTTGCCGAGCTTCCCCAGCGGTGGTTCGTACATGCCGCTGACCGTGAGACGTGTGACCATCTTGTCCACGGGCGCCAACTCGATCCTGCCCGTCATCTTGGGAAACAGCTGCTCGGGAAAAGTCGCTTTCCACTCGAGGGGTATGACCGTCCAGGTCGCCGTCTTGACCGGATCTCCCAGGGTGACGACCACCCGCTTGCTGAGGGGGACGCCCCCGATGTGGACGCCAACCGATCCCACCCCTTTGCCGCTGAGACGCGGAAACCATTTACGCGGCCCGCTCATCAGGGCCTCGGTACAAGCTGCGACGGGGTGTTCGATGTGGACCGAATGCCGTACAAACACGGCGCCAGATTAGTCCGAACTCTCGCTCTTCGCGCGGGCCTTCGTGGGCTGAGCATCCAGCGGATTCGGATCGCAGTATCGGTCGCCCATGCGCTCCTTCGCATGATCGACTCGATGTTCAACCAGCCCCGCTATGTGATTGACGGTCACGCCCTGGCTTCATCCGCTGCGCAAGTCTGAAAAAGCAGTCGGCTTAACCGCGATTCCGAACTCGCATCGCCTCGACGGCCAGCTGGGAGCTTCGATGGCGAGATCCGTACTTGACGATGTTTTCAGGAATGCCGGCCACCTCGATCTCGATGGTGCCGCCGTCGCAGTCCGGGATCTGGACTCCCCGCGTCGCAGTGGCTTTCACACTCGCTCAACGCGTTGCCTACGGCGCGACCCCGGATGGATCCGCCGCATTCAGCAGGTCGAACTAACCGATCCGGTTCTCACTTCGACGGCTCGTACAGCAGTTGGAAAACCGTCGTTTGGTCGAGCTTGAGCACCGCGCTTGGCGGCTCGGGGCACGGGCACACGTAGGTGGTGTCGGCCCACAGCGGCGCGGGTCCGACCAGCTTCCAATTTTCGATCCTGAAGCTATGGCGTCCGGTCGCGTGGTCCGAGTTGAGAGTCTCGATACCGTCGTAGTAGCTGTTCAACGGCAGTGGCGGAATCGGTATCGGAGCTCGGATGGTCACCACCTCGGTCGCTGAGCCGTAGTCCACGATCATGTTGATCGAGTCACTGCCGAAGCCGGTCGACAGGGCGGCGTTAAGGTCCAGGTCGAGAAAGAAGTCAAGCACCGAGAACGGACGGTGAAGGACCGGCTTCATTGTGTATGGAAGGTTGACCGGGGTGGTCCAGACAAA
>Ga0210394_10007475_pt1 | contig 11501 bp, 10 predicted proteins | sample IncBWC12MmetaG_FD_160121 | JGI IMG/M metagenome (GOLD analysis project Ga0210394, IMG submission 160121) | Forest soil microbial communities from Barre Woods Harvard Forest LTER site, Petersham, Massachusetts, United States - Inc-BW-C-12-M | ecosystem: Environmental > Terrestrial > Soil >... | reverse complement strand
CCGTTCCCTGTCCAGAAATCCCGGGCCCGTCATCACGTTCGCTGCGCTCATGCCTAGCTCCCTTTATTGTTCTGCTGCGGCCCGTCGGCAGAGCCTCGCTCCGCCGCGCCATGCCAACGGGCCAATCGACGCATTGTTCCCTTTTTGCTAGGCTGCGCGCCACTATGATCGCAGCCTGGGCCCCGCTGGCGGCGAGCCGCGCGGGGCTTGATGGCTTGGGGCCCACTCCCGGCTCTCTTCGGACCTCACTTGTGGCTAGGTGGCAGAGTGGTCATGCAGCGGCCTGCAAAGCCGTCTACGCCGGTTCGATTCCGACCCTAGCCTTTCCTGGAATGTAATTGGACGTCCCCCGTGTCTGACCGGGCGGGATCGGTTAGGCGTGCCACCGCCCGACTCGTCGCGCAGCAGCTAGCGGCGGCCCTTTCGGCCGCCTGCACAGTCGACGCGGACCAACCCAAAGCACTGGCGGAAATCGATAGGAAGTGAGCGGTCGGAAATCGGGAGGGGCCGTGCTGCGTGGCCTGAATGGCGCCGCGAAAACCCGGTGACGCGATGGGTAGCGAGCAAGCGGCAACAGGCTTCCCCTCCGATTGGGATTTTGATGCTCCAGACTCACTTGCGAAGCCTGCGCGGGTGAGAGTACAAATTTAATCGGGGCGTCCACTCCTAAACAACTACGCCCGGCTTGGTTTCAAATGCGGCACACCTTAGAAGACGCTGCGCGTGAGCCCACCACGACCGCAGCAAGAAGCGATACGGGGATGTCAGGCTCGCCGGCCATCGGTGCTCTCAAGCGTTTGTTTAACCCGATGACTTCAGCCGGTCACGTCTTCGAACTCTTCACGCTGTTCCTGATCGTCCTCAGTGCTGTTTCGGTCGGCCTCGAGACGCTGCCAGACCTGCCGGCGTGGACTACGCGTGCCTTCCTCGCTGAGGAAACCATCATCGTCGGCGTATTCACTGTCGAGTATGTCCTGCGCATTGCGGCCGCCGAGCGCAAGCTCGCCTATATCCTGAGCTTCTACGGCCTGATCGACGCGATATCCGTGTTGCCGTACTACGTAACCGGCCTCGACATGCGCGCCATGCGCGCGTTCCGACTGCTGCGCATGCTGCGAGTGCTCAAGTTTGCCCGTTATTCAGCCGCGAGCGACCGGCTGGTGCGCGCCTTTCGAGATATCCGCGCAGAGCTGGCCGTATTTCTGACGGCCACTGGGATTATCATCTACCTGTGCGCGATCGCCATCTTTCACTTTGAACATGCTGCCCAACCCAACAAGTTCCGCTCCGTCTTCGACGGGATGTGGTGGGCCGCGACGACGTTGACCACGGTCAATTTTGGGGACGTCGTGCCGATTACCGTCGGTGGCAAAATCTTTACCGCGCTCGTGCTTCTGTGTGGTGTTGGCATCGTGGCAGTCCCGACCGGGCTCGTCGCGGCGGCGCTCACTAAACTGCGCTCGCAGAAAGAGGACGCCCGACCGGATCAATAGCCGCGCTGATCTGGGCGCAGCGCTTCGCAGGATGATGCCGACGTGGGCAAGAACGCCGGGTGGCTCGGGACTGAGGTCCCGGAGCTTTGGGGCAGTATCATGCCGAAACCTGATGGCGCGCGGACCGCGGGCGAATTAGCGCGCCTTAGTGCGCGAAGGAATCCCCTCAGGAGCGGACAGCTCGGCTACTATACCCCGGAACAGTATCAGGGAACCGAGGCATGAGCCATACCATCAGGAACAAGGCAAGCTTGCTCGCTCGCGTCGGGCGCATCCGCGGCCAGGTGGAGGCGCTCGAGCGCGCGCTGCAAGAAGAGAAGGGCTGCGCACAGATCATGCAGCAGATTGCGGCATTCCGCGGCGCGGCGAATGGTCTGATGACCGAGGTCATCGAGGAGCATGTCCGCACCCACGTCGTCAACCCGTCGATTACGAGCAACGCCAGTCGCAGCAGAGGCGCCGACGAGCTGCTGGAGATCGTTCGCGCCTATCTCCGGTAAGCATTAGGAGTGGCCGATGAGTACGCGACCAGAGCATGTGCCGGACTTGGCTGAGCAAACGCTGAGCCGCACCACGGTTCCAGCGGCTAGCGCGCGGGAAATGCAGTTGGCGTCCCATGACCGCGACGCCGACGCTGAGCACGACCACACCTTTGAGTGGCAGGAGATGCTCCGCATCGCACTGGTGGCCGTGGCGGCGGCTGCAGTCTGGTGGCGCTTGTGGGAGCCTTTCCGCGCCATCAGCGTTATCGGAGTAGCGGGCTTATTGGTCGGCGGCTGGCCCATTTTCAAGGAGGCCCTTGAGAACCTGGTGGCGAAGCGAATGACCATGGAACTGTCCATGTCGATCGCCATCATCGCCGCGGCCGCCATCTCGGAATTCTTCACCGCGCTGGTGATCACGCTGTTCGTACTGATCGCCGAGGTGCTCGAGGGCATGACCGTCTCGCGTGGGCGGCGTGCGATCCGGGATCTGCTGGACTTCCTGCCGCGCGCCGTGTCGGTGCGGCGGGGCGGCGCCGTCGCGCAAGTGGAGACCGACGCGCTCGCGGTCGGGGATGCGGTGCTGGTGAACCCGGGCGGGCGAATCCCGGTCGACGGTACGGTGATCGGCGGACACTCCTTCGTAGATCAGGCGCGCATCACCGGCGAGTCGCTGCCGATCGAGAAGACGGCCGGTGCGCCGGTGTTCGCCGGGTCCATCAATCAGTCCGGGGCGCTGGAAATCCGTGCCGAGCGGATCGGACGGGATACCAGCTACGGCAAGATCATCGAGGCGGTCGAGCAGGCCGAGCGCTCGCGCGCCCCGGTACAACGCCTCGCGGACCGCCTGGCGGGGTATCTGGTGTACTTCGCACTGGGCGCAGCAGCACTGACCTATCTGATCACGCGCGACATCCGTTCGACGATCTCGGTGGTCATCGTGGCGGGCGCCTGTGGAATCGCAGCCGGCACGCCGCTGGCGATTCTCGGCGCCATCGGTCGTGCAGCGCGCGCCGGTGCCATCATCAAAGGCGGACTGTTTCTCGAGCAGCTCGGCCATGTGAACACAGTCGTGCTGGACAAAACGGGCACCCTGACATTCGGCCAGCCCGAGGTCCGCAGGCTCCTGCCCGCGGCGGGCGCGGACGCGACGCAACTGCTCGATACCGCGGCATCGGCGGAGCTGCGCTCCGAGCACCCGCTGGGCAAGACGATCGTTGCGCACGCGCGAGCTCTGGAACGTACTCTCAAGGAGCCGGAGCGATTCGGCTACACCCCAGGGCGCGGCATCGATGCGCTGCTAGAGGGGGAACTCGCGCTGATCGGCAACCGGGCGCTGATGCGTGACCGCGGCATCGCCGTTCCGGCGGATTTGCTTGCCGGTCACCCGGAAGCCTCCGAGGTGCTGGTGGCGCGCGGCGGCAGGTTGCTCGGGGCAATCATCATCGCCGACACCGTGCGCCCGGAGGCGGCTCACGCGATCAAGGCGATCCACGAGATGGGCATCAGGACGATTCTCCTGACCGGCGACGCACAAGCCGTCGCCGAAGTCATCGCCCGGGATCTCGGCATCTCCGAGGTCGCAGCCGATCTCTTGCCCGACGACAAGCGCATGCGCGTCAAGGCATTGGTCGACGCCGGGCGCATTGTGGCGATGGTCGGGGACGGGATCAACGATGCGCCCGCGCTGATCGCAGCCCAGGTCGGCGTGGCAATGGGATCCGGTACCGATGTCGCGCGCGAGAGCGCGGACGTCGTGTTGCTGGGCAACGATCTGCTGAAGTTTGCCGAGACGCTCGGTATCGCGCGCCGAACGCGCAGAATCATCTGGGCCAATTTTACCGGCACGATCGGGGTGGATGCGCTCGGCATCGGGCTCGCCGCCTGCGGGTTGCTCAACCCCCTGTTTGCCGCTTTCATTCACGTGGCGTCCGAGCTCACGTTCATTCTGAACTCCGCGCGGTTGCTGCCGCCCCGAACAGGGACCGAGCCGACGCCGGTGACACCTTCACGCGCAGAGCAGGCCGTCGTGCAGGCACAACCTTAAAACGATCACCCGCGGGGGCGAGGACGAGAGCACGCGACGAGTAGCGGGTTTCGGTCGGCATCGGGGGGCGGCCTGTGATCAGTCTATTGACCAATTGGAAAGTCTGGGTATGGATTGCTGGGTCCTTGCTCGTCGCGACGATCGCCTGGCTCCTGGGCTACGACTGAAATCTCGTATTCGCAATCCAGTGTTGTCCCACCAGCAGGGGAGGTGAGATCACCACGCTCGTCAGCCCGGTCCCGCCGGGGGTATCTACTGTGGAAACTCCGGCGGCGCGTAGAACGAAGCTTGTACTATCGCCTGTTTTCGCCGCATTTCATGGCGACGACAGAAACGGTCGTCCCGTCACGCCACGTGCCTCGTGAAGTGAGCGCTGCGTGCTGCAAAACTGAGGTGCTCGAACGTGTCGATCTCCAAACAGGCTCTGGTCCTGATCGGCCTGTCGCTCGCATCCGCGGCGATGGCAGCACCGCCCGCCACCTCGGCCGCGGCCGCATCGCGGCTTGCGCGCTGGCAGGCGCAAGCACGCGCGGTCACGCTGACGCGCGATGACTGGGGTATTGCCCATATCCGTGGTAGCACCGATGCCGAGGCGGTGTTCGGCATGATCTACGCGCAGGCCGAAGACGACTTCAATCGCGTCGAGACCAACTACATCACGGCGCTCGGCCGCACCGCCGAAGCCGAGGGCGACAGTGCCGTTTACCTCGACCTGCGGCAGAAGCTGTTTGTCGATCCGGAGGATCTGCGCAAGCGCTACGGCGCGAGTCCGCAATGGCTGAAACTGCTGATGAACGCGTGGGCCGACGGCTTGAACTACTACCTGTACCTTCACCCGGAGGTCACGCCGCGCGTCATCAAGAAGTTCGAGCCGTGGATGGCGCTGAGCTTCACCGAGGGCAGCATCGGCGGCGACATTGAGCGCATCTCGCTCAGCGAGCTCGAGGCATTCTACGGCAAGCGCGAGCCGCCGTCGGCGGCAGCGCGGCAGGCCGAGGAGTTGCGGCGTCACGAGTTGGCCGGATCGAACGGCATCGCGATCGCGCCCGGCAACACCGCGCATCACCACGCGCTGCTGCTGATCAACCCGCATACGTCGTTCTTCTTTCGGTCGGAGCTGCAGATGAGCAGCCGCGAGGGACTCAACGCGTATGGCACCAGCACCTGGGGCCAGTTCTTCATCTACCAGGGCTTCAACGAGCGCGCCGGCTGGATGCACACGTCCACCGGCGCGGATAATGTCGACGAGTTCGCCGAAAGCATCGTGCATCACGGCAAGCAGCTGTTCTACCGCTTCGGCAAGACCGAGCGGCCGGTGAGCGTGTCGAGCCTCCACGTCCCGTACCGCACGGCGAGCGGCGCCAAGGCCGAGCGGGTGTTCACCGTCTATCGCACCCATCATGGCCCGATCGTGCGTGCAGCCGACGGCAAATGGATCAGCGTCGCACTGATGTACAAGCCGGTGCCATCCCTCAGCCAGTCGTTCCTGCGCACCAAGGCGCATGACTACAAGTCCTATCTCAAGGTCGCCGAGCTGAAGGCCAATTCCTCCAACAACACCATCTTCGCGGATGCCGACGGCGATATCGCTTACCTGCATCCGCAGTTCATGCCGAGGCGCGACGATCACTTCGATTACACCCATCCCGTCGACGGCTCAAATCCGGACGCCGACTGGAAGGGAGAGCATCGGCTCGATGAGCTGCCGCATGTGCTCAATCCACGCAACGGCTGGATCGCGAACACCAACAACTGGCCGTATTCCGCAGCCGGCCCGTACAGCCCGCGGGCACAGGATTTTCCGCGCTACATGGATACCGCCGGTGAAAATTCGCGCGGCCTGCACGCGGCCCTGGTGCTCAAGGATCACAAGGACTTCACGCTTCAGTCGCTCATCGGTGCGGCGTTCGACTCGTACCTGCCGGCCTTTGCGCGCCTAATTCCGACGCTGACGGCCGCCTACGATCAGTTGCCGGCGGCGGACCCGCTGCGCGAACGCCTGGCCGGTCAGGTCGAGCTGCTGCGCACATGGGACGATCGGTGGTCGGCGGACTCGGAGGCCACCTCGCTGGCGGTGTTCTGGGGCGAGCGGCTATGGGACGCCGCCAAGAAGCCGGCCGAAGAGTTGTCGATGCCCGAATACGACTACGTCGCCAATCGGGTTCCCGGTGACGTCAAACTGAAGGCACTGGCGGATGCCTCCGATCGACTGGTGCAGGACTTCGGCTCCTGGCGGGTGAAATGGGGTGCGATCAATCGCTTCCAGCGCAACAACGGCGACATCGTGCAAAAGTTCGAGGACGACAAGCCGAGCACGCCGGTACCCTTCACCGCATCGACGTGGGGCTCGCTCGCCGCCTTCAAGGCGCGCCGCTACGAGGGCACCAAGCGCTATTACGGCACGTCGGGCAACAGCTTCGTCGCGGTGGTCGAGTTCGCCGACAAGGTGCACGCCATGGCGGTAACGGCGGGCGGCGAGAGCGGGCACCCCGCCTCGCCGCACTTCGATGACGAGGCGGTACGCTACGCCACGGGCGCGCTGCGCGAGGTGTATTTCTACCCGGAGCAGCTGCAGGGCCACGCCGAGCGCACTTACCACCCGGGCGAGTGACCGCGGGCGCGGCCGCGCGCTCAGTGCGCCTCGGGCGCGGCGGCCGACTCCCGGTGCAGAACGCGAGCGCGGCTAGCACATGACGCAATGGGCAGGGCACTTTATGATCGTGGCTGATGTGGACCGAAGGCCTCAACCAGGGCCGCAAGCCGAGTACCGCGACTATGCCTGCGAGATTTGAACCTCTGCTGCCCTGCGCAGCTGCGATCTGTGCGTTGGGGTTGGCCATCTCGTCTGCCCAGGCCACCAATCCGCGGGACACCGTGCGCGTCTGGCGCAAGGCGCACGAGAAGGCGATCGTCGCCGATTTCATTACGTTACTTTCGATGCCCAACGTCGCGACCAACGTCGCCGACGTCGAGAAGAACGCGGCCTACATCGAAGGCCAGTTGCAGGCGCGGGGCTTCGAGACCCGCCTCCTGACCGCCGAGCCCGGCACGCCGCCTTCGGTCTTTGCCGAGATGAAGGTCCCGCGCGCGAAGCGTACGGTGCTCTTCTACGCACACTATGATGGCCAGCCGATCGGACAGAAGGGCTGGATCTCGAGCCCGTTTCAGCCGTCGATGCGCACCGCCCTTCCCGAGGCCAAGCCCGTCGACTGGCAGAAGGCGACTGGCCGCCTCGATCCGGATTGGCGGCTCTTCGCCCGCTCTGCCGGCGATGACAAGGCCACGGTCCAAGCCATGCTCTCGGCGCTCGATGCGCTCAAGGCCGGACACATCAAGCCGACGGTCAACATCAAGCTGCTCTACGAGGGCGAAGAGGAGCAGGGCTCCCCGCACTTCTCGGCGCTGGTCGCCAAGAACCTCGACCTGCTGAAGTGCGACCTCATGATCATGGGCGACGGGCCGATGCACCAGAGCGGCAAGCAGATGGTCAACTTCGGCAACCGCGGCATCGCGAGCCTGACCATGACCGTCTACGGGCCGACCAAGCCGCTGCACGACGGCCACTACGGCAGCTGGGCGCCGAGCCCGTCGGTGATGATCGCTAACCTCATCGCGAGCCTTCGCGACGACGACGGTCATATCCTCATTCCGCACTTCTACGACGACGTCGCGCCAGTCTCGGCCGCGGACCGGGCAGCGTTTGCGGCCATGCCGCCCGTCGAGGACCAGCTGAAGTACGCGCTGGGCCTGGGCCGCAACATCGGCCCCGCGCGCCTGGCCGACGGCTATCTCGCACCCACCTTGAATGTGCGCGCCATTCACGTGGGCGACGAAGGCCCGGCCGCCGCCAACGCCATAGCGACGCAGGCCGACGCCTCCTTCGATTTTCGCCTCGCCCCTGGTGAGACGCCCGAGCACACGCGCGAGCTGCTCGAGAACTACCTCACCCGGCAGGACTGGTTCATCGTGCGCGACGAGCCGGATCTTCAGACCCGCCTCTCGCACTCCAAGATCCTCAAGGTCGTGTGGGACAAAGGCGGCGCAATCGCCACCAAGACCTCGCTCGACCTGCCCGCCTCCAAGGCCGTAGTCGCCTCGATCGGTCGCACGGTCGGTTATCGACCGATCGAGCTGCCGATTGTCGGTGCAAGCTCTGGCATGGCCGATATCGTGGGCCAGCTCCAGGCGCCCATGGCCGGTGTCAGCATCGCCAATTACGACGACAACCAGCACGCCCAAAACGAGAACCTGCGGATCGGAAACCTGTGGGACGGGATCGAGGTCTACGCGGGGCTGCTGACGGATCTGCACTGGTAATCGGTTACGGCGGAGCTGCTCGAAGCGCTCCTTGGTCAGAGAAACTATCTGGCTCGCGTGACATAGGTCTCAGGATCAGCACCCAGCTCTGAGAGCGACTGAGCGGCCCCGTTACGATTGGCGTAACCGGAGGTGCCGTCGTGAAGTACTGGCTAGTGCTCCTTTTGATCCTGGGGGGCTGTGCAGGCGAGCGGGTTAAGGACCTGGGCGACGGTATGCACAGCGTCACTGCATGCTCGGACGACCACATAACCAATTCGCAGGTAGCCGCGACTCGGGCGGCAGATAGTTACTGCGAGAAGACTGGCAAGGAGGCCGTCGTGGACACGTTCGATGACCAGGCATGTCCGAAGGCGAATATGTCTACGACCCGTGTCGTGTTCGCCTGCAGGTAATCGTGGCGAGCCGCAAGTATCGGGCAGGGATATGCCCGTCATGAGTGACCTTGCCGTCCAGCCTTGAATTCAATCTGCGCTAACGAGCTCTCAGGATTTGAATCGCGGCACCAGCGTGAGCGCGTTCTCTCGCTGAATCTTGCGAAGGTCGGCGGGGGAGATGTCGAATTTATTCATTGCGGTCGCGATTGTTTCAATCGTCCAAAATGGACAATCCGACCCGAACAAAACGTGATCCTTGGGGATCACGTTGAACAGCGCGAGCATCGCTGTGGGATTCACCGCGACGCTGGCAATATCGTAGTACAGTTTTTTCAATTCGTGGTCGAATCCGTCCGGTATCGTCGCGGCACGCTCCTCAGGCTTGAGCCGGCGACCGGAAAGTCGCGAGAGGAGCATCAGAATCGTTCCGCCACCGTGTGAAAAAATGAACCGAATGTCCGGACAGCGCAAGAGGGTACCGCTGTAAACAAGGGCCGCGATCGTCCGCGTCGTGTCCGTCGGAAACTCGACGGTCGTATTGTTCATGTGAGGAATGGGATCCGCGCAGCAAGTCACGGTGGGGTGGACAAATACAACCGCCTTGCGGCGATTGAGTTCGTCCATGACAGGGGCAAAATTCTCATGGCCGAGTAATTTCCCACTGTCATAGCTTGACAGAAGGCCAATTCCATCCAGCTCTAGAACGTCATAAATGTATTCTATTTCCCGAAGGCTGCCCTCCGTATCCGGCAATGGAATCGCGCCCCACATTCCAAAGCGTCCAGGGTAATCCTTGACCATCTGCGCGCCGTATTCATTCGCGCCCCTAGCATTCTTGCGCCCCTCTTCATTATTTCCGAACCACACGCCAGGGCTCGTAATCGACACAATGGCGGTCGCGACCCCGTTCTGATCCATCTGGTCGAGCGAGTAGCGAGGCGTCCAGTCGGTGTAGACAGAACTCGGGACATCCCAGGCGTCATCGACAATTCGTTTTAGATTGTTGGCCGTATATTTCGGCGGATAAATGTGGTGGTGCGTGTCGATGATGCGAGGACCGCCCGAAGTGCTTTGGGTGAGCAAGGGCGGAGAGACGACCAATCCCGCTGCAGCCGCCGACAGCATGCCAAGAAGATCTCGTCGCGAATACAGCGGACCGAGAATTCGCCTTCGCGGATCATCGGTATGTTGTTTCACCTGCGTTTCCTTCTCCCATGGCGGCGGGTGTGAGCAACCCGACCACCGCTTCACCCCGTCGACATACGTCAAGCTGGGCGCATTTTGGGACCTTACCGGAGTTTAGAGGTTCTATGGATTGGCCGTTAAATTCGGCAAATTCATCTTCCGTAGCAACGCCTTGTAGCGAGGATCACCGCGAAGGCTCTTAATATCTGGGTCAACCGTAATTGGTGGGAATCCCACAAGCTCCGCCGAGTCATGTCGCTGATAAGCTCGTTCTAACCAAAAGAACGCCTGATCGCGGTCCCCCAGAAGTGCATAAACCGTGGCGATGTTGTAGGGCTCATTCGTTGACCCCTTGATCTGCCTTATGGTGGCAGATGCTCCCGGTGTTTATCCAAATTTCCCGAGCATTCGTCGCTGTTCGGGTCGAACGTCGCCTCTAGGGCACGCGGACTGAGCACCAGAAGGTTGGGATTTGGGCGATCTGTGCCGCTCGGACAGCTGCGACCCAATGAGTCCCATCGGCCACGCTATTCGCATCGTCTCACGGTAGGACCTGTGCGAGTCATTGCTCGCGAGTCCAGACGACGGTACAGGGGCGCCCTTCTACCCTATGGCCCTCGGCGTGGTCGAGGGAGAATCGGGCGTCGACGTGATATCCGTAAGGGGTTCCCGCCGGCCGTTGCCCTACGGCGAATGGCGCGGCGCCCACGAGTCCTTCGACATAGAGATCCGCCACACCGTCCGGACGCAGCGAGCCGTCGATCTGCAGCCACCCTGCCTCGTGGGCCGTGCCCTTCTCTCCATGCAACACGCCGTTCTTGACGGTAGAGGGAAATCGGAAGGAGTAACCCAACGCGCCGTTTGCATTCGTGCAAGACAGTGTCGTCTGCCACACACCGTCGAATCGCGTCGTTATGGGCCCGGTCTTCTCATCGGCGTGCGCGTTGATGCTGCTGAACATGCTCAGGACCAGGACGAACGCGGCGCGGCGCATCCCATACCCGATTCGAGCGAGGTGCTGCCGAGATTCCGGCGTCGACATTTTCTTAGCAGTTTCGATGTAGATGACAGCTTTCAGCGTACTGACCTCATCGGCAGCAAGGCCCCGTCATCTGCAATGCGGATAACCGCCAGAGGTTGTTGCACGTCGTCCTTGTAAAAGCGGACTTCGCACAGCTTGCCAGCATCATCCCGTAGAGGAGCCGAGTTGAAGAACGACGGAGAGGTTGGTAGCGACCGAAAAATATCCACGGCCTGGGCATATGACTCCACTTCGGCGTCCGTGAGCTCGTCAGTACCGACAAGACGACTCATCTGTTTCCCCTCCGACGTTGAACTAACCAGCACCGGTGAGCGATGGGGCGGCGACAGTGGGCTCGGCTGCCGCGTGACGTGGCCCAGTCGCTCAAAGATGAAGACTAGATTAACGCAACATTAAAAGGGTTGGGAAACCTTGGGTGGGGACTACAATCCAATCGTCAGATACCTCCCATGAGGCCCGCAGCAATGCGTCACATGGCCTTGTTCAACACGCAGTACAGAGTGCTGCTATTGATAACGATTGGGGGACTGGGCTCTCTCGACGCAGCCAGCACGCCTG
>Ga0210394_10007474_pt1 | contig 11502 bp, 7 predicted proteins | sample IncBWC12MmetaG_FD_160121 | JGI IMG/M metagenome (GOLD analysis project Ga0210394, IMG submission 160121) | Forest soil microbial communities from Barre Woods Harvard Forest LTER site, Petersham, Massachusetts, United States - Inc-BW-C-12-M | ecosystem: Environmental > Terrestrial > Soil >... | reverse complement strand
AGAACTAAATTCTTTACTTCTCTCAAGTAAGAGGAGTGACACGACTGAGAATCGCATTCTCGAAGCGGCCGTACAGATTTTTGCGCGCCATGGTTATAATGCCAGCGGAACGCTCAAGATCGCACAGCTTGCCGGCGTCAATGAGCTCACGGTGTTCCGGCATTTCTCTCGGAAAAAGGACCTGTTCTGGGCGGCTGTTGAATCACGGCTACAGCGTGTGCGAATCAGTGAGGAGTTGCGCAGCCGCCTCGACAATGATGAAAACCCTAATACCGCAATACCCGCTATAGTCACCGTCTTCGTTGAAGCGGTTCGTCAGCAACCGGAAACCATTCGCCTTCTCTATTCCACTTTTTTCGAACTGGACTGCAGTGCCGAAAGGATCCTGCGGAAGCACTTAGTTCCACTGTTCAAGCCGGTTCTCGAATATTTAGCAAGATGCAGCGCAAAAGGCTCGATTCGCAACCTCGACCCTGGTATTGCAGCACTCGGAATTGCCAGTTTTTGTGCAACACATCAAACATTGCAATCGGTAATTACACCTGAAAAATCGACCGCTCTGAGTACCGATGACCTTATCGCCGTGCACGTCGACTTTTGGCTCAGAGCGTTAATGCCTGAGGTTATCAGCCCCGGCGCTCAAGTTGGAAATCTGCGCCTCAGTGCAGCTATGGTATGACTTGGCATGTCCTGTCCAGAACCGAAAGCATCGAGAAATAATCAGTCTACGAACATCCTACTCTTTAAGTCCACTAAAGTTAGACACACTCAAGGAATACACGAAGCCCTGTGATTCGCTGATCTCCACCTAGACATTTTATGACTGACGAACATTCAATAGCGCTGAGTCGAAAGGCCGAAATTGATAAGTTGGCTTTTGCCGATTTCCAGCATGCAATGATTGATGCCCGCGATGACCAGATCTCGATTGTGCAGTTCTGGCGCGTCCTCCAGAAACGTCGCTTGCTCGTGCTCGGGAGTCTAATTGCCATCGTACTGCTGGTTACGGCAGTCTCTCTGATTCTTCCCAAACGCTATGAGGCTACCGCTCGTATCCTTCTTGATCTCGACGGGAACGATAACTTTGGCCTCGAACAGGTTGTCATGCCGATTGGGCTCGATCTGAATACTAAACTCGAAACCCAGATTCGCATCGTGCAGAGCGATACCATCGCCACCAGTGTCATAAAGCAATTGGGGCTGCACCACAACAAGGATTTCGCCGGCAAGCTGATGGTTTCAGGAAGCCAGGACTTCGACAGCGTAGACCTGGAAACTCGCGCCAAGTTAATGAAGACTTTCCACAAATCGCTGAACGTACAGTTGATCCCAAAAACTCAAATTGTCGAAGTACACTTTCGCTGCAAGAGTCCTCGTCTCGCCTCTGAAATTGCTAACGCGGTGGCAAGCACATATATTGAGCACAACTTCCAAACTAAGTACAAGGCCACGCTGCAGACTGCTGACTGGCTGACCAAGCAGCTTGATGACGTCAAGAAGCACGCAGAAGAATCCCAACAGAAATTGACCGATTACCAGAAGAAAACGGGCATCCTCGGTACCGACGAAACTCATAACATCATTCTTGATAAGTTGGAGGATCTCAACAAAGGATTGTCTGCCGCTGAAGGCGATCGCATCGTAAAGGAAGCAAAGTACCGCATCGCCATGACGGAGAACCCTGAACTTATCGCCAACATCGCTCCCGAAAGCGTCTTAGGCGCACTCTACAAAGAACGTGCGGAGCTCCGTACCGAATATGCACAATTTGCCGCGAAGTATGGGGCTTCTTATCCACGCGTACTTCAGCTTCAATCACAACTTACGGAACTCGACGGCGCTATTCAGCAGGAGATCAAGAAAGTCGGCGACGCCGTTCGCGCCGATTATCAAGCGTCTTTAAAAGCTGAACAGATGCTTCAGACGTCGTTCGATAAGCAAAAGGGCGAAGCTTACAAGCTGAACGAAGACGCAATTCAATACGCCATACTTCGCCGTGATGTCGAATCCAGCCGCGACCTATACGATGGCCTGCTAAAGAAGCTGAAAGAAGCCGGAATTATGGCCGGCCTCAAGTCCAGCAACATCAATATTGTTGATCAGGCCAGCCAGCCCATCGAGCCAGTCGAACCAAACATTCCTCTTAACATTGCACTCGGCCTGATGGGTGGACTGCTCGGCGGTGTTGCCCTCGCATTCGTGGTCGAAAATATCGACAACTCAATTCGTACTCCACAAGACATAGAAACTTACTGCCAACTGCCTTCGCTGGGAGTAATCCCCAGCGCCACGTTGAATGGCAGCCAGAGCAAGGCATTGGCACGCGGCGAACGCCAGTTCATCCTTCCCGTCACCATGGAACATCGCAACTCGGGCAGCGCGGAAGCCTTCCGCGCATTGCGTACTTCTCTGTTGTTGTCATCGCCTGGCGCCCCGCCTCAAGTCATTATGGTGACCAGCGCCATGATGCAGGAAGGCAAGAGTTTTAATTCTCTAAACCTGGCGGTAGTTCTCGCCCAGACCGGACAGAAAGTTCTGCTCGTCGACTCCGATATGCGCCGCCCCGCTGTTCATCGCTATCTCGGGATTGGCCTGGGCCGTGGTCTTAGCGCTTGCTTGGCCGGAACACTAACTGCCGACGAAGCTCCTCTAGCCATCGAGCAAATCCCCGGATTGCATGTGGTCACAGCTGGTCACATGCCGCCGTATCCCTCGGAAATGCTCGCGTCCGAAGCCATGCCTCAACTGGTACAGAGATGGCGCGAACAGTTCCGTCATATAGTGATCGACACGCCGCCCGTACTAGCCGTTACCGACGCAGTCGTATGCGCCCGCATCGCGGACGTGGTTGTCCTAATTGCTCGCTCAGAAAAAACCGGGCGCCAGTCTTTAATCCGCACTCGCGACATACTTCGCAAGGTTCGCGCCAACATAGCCGGCGTGGTGGTCAACGATCTTTCATTCAACTCCGTCGAATATCGCCAATACTACGGCCACTACGGATCCGAATATTCCTACTACTACCACGACAACCCGTCAGGCAATGGTAATGGAAATGGTAATAACGGCAATGGTAATAGCAACGGCAAAGGACATCACGCCTAGGAGCATGTCAATGAAGTGCTACGTCTGGATTGCGTTGATCTCAATGGGAAGTGCCATGGCGCAGGAACGTCCGCAGATGTCGATGTCCACTGCCGTTCCGCCCACGACTCTTGGTGGGATCGGCTTCGGCAGCGGCGCCGCGGGCCCAATCGGCAACGGCGATCTCATCGAGATGTCGGTGTTCGACACGCCAGAGCTAAGTGGAAAACTTCGCGTCAGCAATACCGGCGAAGTAATTCTCCCTCTGATTGGCAAGCTGCATATTGCCGGCATGAAGGCTGAAGATGCAGCCGCACTCATACGTCAAAAGTTTCTCGATGGCGCTTATCTCAAAGACCCTCAGGTCACGGTCTTCATCGCCGAGTATGCCACGCAAAATGTTTCCGTGCTCGGCGAGGTGAAGAACCCAGGCATCTATCCAGCGTTTGGAGCGCATCATCTCCTGGATTACATTTCAGCCGCGCAAGGTCTGACACCCCTCGCCGGTACGCGCATAACGATCACGCACGCGAAGGATCCAAGCACGCCCGAGCAAGTGAGAGTCACGGCGGGAGCGACACCCAAACCAGAAAATAACCCCGAGATCTTTTCCGGAGACACGATTTACGTGGAGCGCACCGGAGTAATTTTCGTAGTGGGCGACGTCATGCGTCCGGGCGGCTACCCAATGGATCACGACGGGCAGCTCTCGATCCTGCAAGCAGTCGCGCTAGCCCAAGGCACCAATCCGACTGCGGCAAAATCTTCCGCCAAGTTGATCCGCACCACCACGGGGGGACGCGAAGAGATTCCAGTGAACTTAAAAAAGATTCTGCAATCCAAGAACACAGACCTCGCCATGCAAGACAACGACATCCTCTTCATCCCCACGAGCGCCGCCAAGAACGCTATGAAAGACTTCGAGGCTGCTCTGCCCGCTGCGGCTGGCGCAAGCGTGTACCGAGTACCGTAGAACCGACTTGTGTTCCATGTGGAACAATCCCTTATTATTGCTTATAGCTATAAATGGATATCTCATTGATAGAAATACAAAATCAGGCAGCACTATAGCGGGCAGGTGGTTACCGATGATAGGAAGTGAATCACGTAGTAACACAGTTTGTTCCGCTAGAAGAAAGGCAGAATAGGTTCGATGTCAGCTAGTTTAACAGCATCGCCTGGAGGTTTGGCTGTACCCGCAGTGGCGGCAAAATCGCTACGCGTAGGCTTTAGCTGGTCCTTCGTTGGATGGGTTGGATATGCAGGGTGCCAGTGGCTCATGTTATCGGTGATGGCCAAGCTTGGAAATCCTACCGTTGTGGGGCGGTTTGCGTTTGCGCTGGCACTGTGTGCACCGATGTTCATGTTCACGAATCTGAATCTGAGGGTAGTACAAAGCACAGACGCGCTCAGCGAATACAACTTCTCCGATTACGTCGCACTTCGGCTGTTCGGTTCGTCGGTTGCACTCTTGGCGATCGGTGCAACTTCTCTGTTTCTAAAACTTCCGCGAACCGGCCTCGTGGTCGTGCTTTTGGTAGCTCTGTTCAAGTTTCTCGAGTCCTTCGGCGATTTGGTGGCAGGACTTCTACAGAAGTTTGAAAAGCTCGATCGGGCCGCCATCGCGCTGTTGCTCCGGGGCACGATCTCGATTGGAGCCTTTGCTGTTACGTTCGCAATGTGGCGAAGCCTACCAGTCTCGCTAATTGCATGGGTTGCGTGCGCCGCCCTCGTGATCGTCGCTTATGACTTCCGCATGGCTCGGAAGTTGGCGAGCTTCGAAGGTGTGAGACTCGGGCTGCATTGGCCGCAACTGAGGTCCCTTGCCGTGACCAGCCTTCCTCTGGGAATGGTGAGCGCAATCACTTCATTCAGCACAAATATTCCGCGCTATACCATTCAACACGTACTTAGCATAGCCGATCTTGGGATTTTTGCGTCAATCGCGTATCCCGTCGCCGCAGCCACAATCATCTCGAATTCACTCGGGCAATCGGCGCTCGCCAGGCTATCGCGCCTATTCGCTGAGGGGCGAATCAAAGAATTCCAGCGTCTAGTGATCAAGCTCGTTATGTTCGGCGCGGGGCTCGGACTTCTAGCTCTGATTCTTGTATTGGCTTGTGGCAATTCCCTGCTCGCGGTTCTTTACACGCCGGAGTACACACGGCAGGGCAACTTATTTGCCCTCCTCGCGCTGACCGCGGGACTGAATTGCACCGGTTGCTTCCTTACGTACGCATTAACGGCGGCGCGAAAATTTACTATTCAATTTCCCATCAGCATCCTGTGCCTGCTGACGACATTCCTCGCTTCGGCCATTTTCGTCCCTCGATATCATTTGGTGGGAGCTGCGTTAGCACTTCTCTCTTCTGCGTCGGTCTTGATCGTGTTTACGAGTGTCATGCTGAGGCGTGCTGTTGTTCAAACTTATGGACATCGTCCAGAGAGGGTCGCATAGCCAGTGCCGGACGCCCTACAAGCTTTCAGAGCTGCCCTGGACGCCGTGGGAGGAGACGCAACTCTCGTGTCGTTAGGCTTCTTGTTTCTGGGATTATTTGTGGCTTGGAATGTTGATCCCTGGCGGTCGCTGCTGGCATGGGTGGCTACCACATCAGTGCAGTTCAGCGCGGGTTCTTTTCATATCAGTATTTCTGATTTTTTCCTATTACCCCTGCTGATCGGAACTCTTATCACATGGGTCGGCAGCCGCCACAAGGGAGTCAAAACTCCCGCAACTGTGCTGCTATTCGCACTGCTATTTCTGACGATTGGCAACGCAGTGACGGCATTCACGTTCGGCCGGTTGCCACAGTGGACATGGCTGAACAAGGATTTGGGGCTGCTGGCTCTACTGGTTCCCTATTGGTCGATGTTGACCCTTTGCCACGATCAGTCGCGCACCGAGAAACTGCTTAGGACATTTCTTGTATCCGTTTCAGTATTAAATCTCATCGGTCTAGCGCTTTATGTAAGTTCACTGTTCACTGCGTTTGGATCTTTCGTCAACTATGGCGGCATGCGATTTGTAGGGTTCATGCTTGATCCTAATGGCTACGCCGGGCTCGCCGCGGTTGCCGCTGTGATCCAGGTTGCGACATTGAACTTGAAGCCAAAGATGGGGGCGGTGACTCTTCTGCATTTGCTAAATTGTTGCGCTCTCATTGCGGGCTGTCTGTTGACCTTATCGCGGGGAGGGTTTCTGTCACTTCTGGCCGGTGGCTTGATGCTGTTGCTTTTCACAAAGGGCCGCTCCGCCTACACCATTGCTATTGTTCTACTTGCACTATCAATTGGGGTGGTAAAACTGTCGATGAGCACCGATCTCAACGACTCGATCCACAAACGAGCCGATGACCGAGGAAACATCGAATCGCGGATCGACTACATGGAACAAGGAATGAAAATGTACTTAGGCTCGCCTCTGACGTTGGCGACGGGAATCGGAATCGGAACCTTTATTGAAGAATCTCCCCAGTTTTTTGGTGATGCGCATCAGATCCACAATACCTACGTATGGTTGCTAGTGGAGGGGGGACCGGTCATTTTGATTGTCTATCTTTTTCTTCTGTACCAATGTTTGCGACAAAGTTTTTGGGTTTACCGCCGCGTCTCGCCTCTTCGGTACGCGGCGGCAGGGTGTTTCTGCAGCTTAGTAGCGATTATGGTCTGGTGCTGCACTGTTGAAGGAATGTATCATCATCACGTTTGGGTGGTGCTCGCAGTGAGCGAACTCCTGTGGGCGAACTGTAGAAGCGATATTTCCCATCCGTCTGTGTCACTTCGAGCCGCTTACCATTCAAGGGGTGACGTACGTGCCCCGGCCCTCAGCTGAGGCGAACCTCCGAGTGGTTCCTCTCGAATAAAACCATGACTTCCGCTGTCCAGTCGAAACCACGAGTGCTGGTTGCAGTGACGTCGTCATTGGCTTGCACTTTCTACCGAGGCGTGTTGAGGCATCTACAGAGCAGCGGCTTCGAACCCTTGATAGTGTCGTCTCCAGGCGCAAATTTATGCGACATATCATTTAGAGAGAGGGCTCAAAGCATCGCAGTCCCTATTGAACGCGAAATCTCTCCGATTAAGGATTTGATATCGCTTTGGAGACTTTGTCGAATCCTCTGCCACGTTCGGCCAACGATCGTCGATGCAAGCACACCTAAGGCAGGTTTTTTGACAGGCATCGCCGCTTGGCTCGCACGCATCCCTTGCCGGGTATACACGCTTCGCGGGCTTCGGCTAGAGACCGCAACCGGCGCCAAGCGAGTTGCCCTGTGGACGACTGAGTGGATTGCGTGCGCGTGCGCACATTGTGTAGTGTGTGTAAGCCCCAGCCTCCGCGAGCGCGCGATTAGCTTGGGACTGGTTCCGGCATCAAAAGCTAGCGTCTTGGGTAACGGCAGTGGCGGAGTTGACCTCGATCGTTTCTCGGCGACCAATCGTGAATCGACAGAAATACGAGTGTTGCGAGAGGAACTCGGGATTCCGTTAAATGCTCCGGTCATCGGCTTTGTCGGCCGGTTCGTCAAAGATAAAGGTATCCGACAGCTTATAGAAGCGTTCCAAGCGCTTAAGAGGACTCGTCCGGCGCTCCACCTGCTGCTGGTGGGGGACTTTGAACCGGGCGATCCGGTCGAGCCAGAAGTGCGACACTACATCCAGTCGGAGAGGGCGATTATTCGTCCGGGCTTCGTGAACGACACTGCACCCTATTACCGGTTGATGGATGTGGTAGCTCTCCCTACTTATCGCGAAGGCTTTCCGGGTGTTCCCCTGGAAGCGCAGGCTAGCGGTGTACCGGTCGTCACTACGACGGCAACTGGCGCGGTGGATTCAATCATCGACGGAGTGACCGGTTTCCTCGTGCCCGTGGGAGATACGAATTCCCTGACGGCCGCAGTTGGCAAGCTTTTGAATGATCCGGAATTGCGAGCTCGTATGGGAAAAGCCGGTCGAGAGCATATGGAGCAGGATTTTCATCCCGAGGTTATTTGGGATGCGCTGATTCATCTGTACCGCAACTTGATGGAAGAAAAACTTGGCTCGTCACAGATGCCATGTAAGAACGAAATTTCGTGGGCGAAGCGGACCTTCGACGTGGTTCTAGCTGCGGCGGCGATTGTATTGCTCTCGCCGGTGTTGGCGGCTGTGGCGCTGCTGATCAGGTTTCGCTTCGGTTCTCCCGTCCTGTTTCGGCAGGAAAGAGCCGGCTTGTTTGGATCCCGCTTCGAGTGCCTGAAGTTCCGGACCATGACCGATGCGCGCGACGCAAACGGGCAGTTGCTTCCCGATACCGATCGGCTAACCCGGCTGGGCCGATTTCTGCGCAGCACAAGTCTCGACGAGTTGCCAGAATTGATCAACGTGATTCGCGGCGAAATGAGCCTGGTCGGGCCGCGTCCGCTATTGGCGAAATATCTCGAACGGTACTCCTCCGAGCAGATGCGTCGCCATCATGTCAGGCCGGGTATCACGGGATACGCACAGATCAACGGCAGAAATGCACTCAACTGGGATAAGAGATTTGAACTTGACCTATGGTACATCGATCATCAGACATTCTGGCTGGATCTGAAAATTGTCCTTTTGACGCCCTGGCGGCTCCTCAACAGAGATGGGATTTCGCAACCTGGTCATGCCACCGCAGAAGAGTTCACAGGAACTAAATAAGAGAATATTAAAATGTTAATAAAATGCAAAGTACTAATTTCCTCGGTCGGGCGCCGCGCACAATTGATCGAGTGCTTCCGTCGAGCCGCTCATGAGCTAGACATTTCTGTATCTGTGCTCGGTGCAGATGCAATGCCCAAGTTCTCGCCCGCCTCCCATCTTGTCGATCGTTGTTTTACCGTCCCCCGTTGCTCAGAACCGAACTTTGTTGAGCATATGGTGAGACTGTGCGAGCAGGAGGACATTGATCTCATCGTACCCACTATAGACCCGGAACTACCCTTGTATTCAAACGCCACGAGGTTATTTGAGGACGCCGGAACAAAAGTCTTGATTTCAGGCCCGAAAACGGTCGGCATCGCTTCGGACAAGGTAGCTACTCACCGATGGTTTGTGGAGAACGGATTTCCGACGGTCGCGCAGGCAACAATCGAGAATGTCCTCAGCCAGCCTTCGAAGTGGACCTTTCCAGCTATTGTTAAGCCGCACCGAGGAAGTGCTTCTGTGGGTGTGCGCACGGTACCGTCCGGGGAAGCGCTTCGAGCTTTAGCAAATGAAGAAGGCCTTGTGGTCGAGGAGCTTGCCCACGGCGTCGAGCACACCACGAACGTATTGGTTAATCAGGCTGGTCGATGCCTATGCGCCGTCCCCCACCAGCGTTTAGAAACGCGCGCCGGCGAGGTCAGCAAGGGTAGGACCACAAAGAATCGTGCACTCATGGAGCTTATGAGAAATGTGGCAGAGCGCCTCCCTGATGCCCGCGGTCCCCTGAATATCCAGGGATTTGTCGGCAAGAATGGAGAAACTAAGTTGACAGAGATCAACGCTCGGTTCGGTGGCGGATTTCCTCTCGCTTGCGAAGCAGGAGCAAATTTTTGCCGATGGGTTCTTGAGGACCTACTCCACCTTCCATCCACTGCGACATTTTCCGAGTGGAAAGACAATATGCTTATGTTGCGATTCGATAGTGCTGTGTTTGTCGAGAATCCTAGCCAACCAGCATGAACCCTCGGATGGACAAATCCTCAGCCTGTGTGGTATTCGACGTCGACGATACACTCTACCTGGAACGCGACTACGTCCAAAGTGGCTTCCGACACGTTAGTCGCCTCATCGAGAACCGGTTCGGATTGAGTAATTTCGACAAGACGGCGTGGGAGTTGTTCGTAAGGGGCGCCCGTGGCAACATCTTTAACCAGTCGCTAAGCTGTATGGGAATTCGTCCGGATGCACAGCTGATAGCGGAATTGGTGACAATCTATCGCAATCATCAGCCGGACATTTCCTTGCCTAATGACGCGTTCTCGTGCCTAGAGCTACTCAAACCGAATTGCAAGCTAGCGTTGATCACTGATGGACCAGTTGAGTGCCAACAAAACAAGATCCGGGCGCTGGGCTTGAGCCGCTGGATTCCGCTAAGGGTTGCGACGGGTGTCTGGAGCACCGAATATTCTAAACCTCACCCACGAGCTTTCATAATCGTCCAACGAGAAACGAATTCAGCTCCCGGACAATGTATTTACGTTGCCGACAATCCCGCTAAAGATTTTATTGCTCCCCGCAAACTTGGTTGGGAAACAGTTCGAATTCGCCGTGACGAGGGACTGCATGCCGCTGTTGACTCCGGACCGTGTGCTCCTCACCACGAATTCAGAGACCTCCAGCCTCTTATGGACTTATTGCGAGTACAGCACGCTGTTTCTGTATAACCCCGCGCTCCCTGAGACTCACAATTGCACAACTCTATAGCGACTTAACAACTCTTATGAGCACTGCAGCGGTTCAAAAACAAATCGCGCACGTCCCCGCGCATGCATCTTTGCCGTTTTCACCCTGGCCTTACTTTGCAAGCGACGAAATCGAGGCCGTGACTTCTGTGCTTCGTTCGGGCAAGGTGAACTATTGGACCGGACAGGAAGGCCGTCAATTCGAGACTGAGTTTGCCGATCATGTCGGGACAAAATATGGAATATGCGTAGCCAACGGAACGCTGGCCCTGGAGTTGGCTCTCCACGCCCTGGGAATTGGGGGGGGAGATGAAGTTATTACTACGTCCCGCACTTTCATTGCGTCCGCCAGTTGCGTGGTTATGCGCGGAGCACGTCCGGTTTGCGTTGATATAGACCGCTATAGCCAGAACATCACGGCGGAAACCATTCGACCAGCGATCACGGCGAAGACCAAAGCCATCATTGCCGTTCACTTGGCCGGGTGGCCGTGCGACATGGACCCAATACTCGAGTTAGCGAACGAGTATGGGCTCAAAGTTATCGAAGATTGTGCCCAGGCCCATGGCGCGACCTACAAGGGTAAGTCAGTCGGATCGCTGGGACACATGGCGGCATTTTCTTTTTGCCAGGACAAGATTTTAACCACCGGTGGGGAAGGCGGCATGTTGACCACGAACGATGAGCAACTTTGGAACCGCGCCTGGTGTTACAAGGATCATGGCAAGAGTTACGATGCTGTATTTCGGCGCGACCATCCTCCGGGATTTCGCTGGCTGCATGAATCATTTGGCACGAACTGGCGATTGACGGAAATGCAGTCCGCGTTAGGAAGGGTAATACTGCGAAAGCTGCCTGAGTGGGTCGCGAGTCGCCGGAAAAATGCCGCCCGCTTGACAGAGTGCTTTCGGTCGATGCCAGCGCTCCGCGTTACCGAGCCGGCCTCCGAGATCGGGCATTCCTTTTACAAGTATTACGCATTTGTGCGAAGCGAACGTCTTCGTCCCGGATGGGACCGGGATCG
>Ga0210394_10007473_pt1 | contig 11503 bp, 8 predicted proteins | sample IncBWC12MmetaG_FD_160121 | JGI IMG/M metagenome (GOLD analysis project Ga0210394, IMG submission 160121) | Forest soil microbial communities from Barre Woods Harvard Forest LTER site, Petersham, Massachusetts, United States - Inc-BW-C-12-M | ecosystem: Environmental > Terrestrial > Soil >... | reverse complement strand
GCCGCCGCCGGCTCCGGTGCTGCTGCCGCTGGCAGTGCTGCCCGTCGTCTGGACGCCGGTGCTGTTGCCGTTACCGCCGCCGACTCCGGAGCTGCTGCCGCTGGCGGTGCTGCCCGTCGTCTGGACGCCGGTACTGTTGTTGCCGCCGACACCCGTTGTGGTGGTGCTGTTGGTGGTATTGCCTGTGCTGTTGCCGGTGCTTGTACTGTCGGCGCTCTCGGCTTTGGTCCGGTCGTCGCCGTTGCCGGTCTTCCCCCCGGCTACATCACCACGGGAATCTGAGTTGTTCTCACCGGTTTCCTTGTGGTTGCCGCTCGTCGCGACTATCACAGAAGTGCCGGCTTTGCCGCTCCCCTTGACGTCGCCGGTAGAGGATGCGCTGACGTTGCTCTTCGACTTGGCGCTGTCATTTGCCTTGGCGCTTCCATTCGCCTTGGCGCTGCCGTTCGAGTTGGCGCTAATGCCCGCCTTGGCGTTTCCATTCGAATTGGCGCTCATGCCCGCCTTGGCGCTTCCACTCGCTTTGGAGCTCTGGTTCGAGCTCGCCATGGTCTGGGCCTTCGGCTGAGGCTCGGTAGCCTTGGGCGCCGGGGCGCTACCGCCGCTTCCCTTTGACTTGTCCTTCCCGTTCCCGTCGCCGCCGCCAGAGCCGCCGATCTGTTGGTCACTCGAGTGGCTGGCGCTTTCGTGACGCTGCGCCATTGCCGAGGCGGTGGTCTGGTCTTGTGCCTTGCCTTGCCCATGCGAGTTATCCGCCGCAAGGGCGGGCGACGTCCGCGCCAGCATGAGAAAAAGGCCGGCCATAAGGACGAAAGCGTTGACGGCCAACCGCCGAGCGAGCGCAGGTCGACTCGCTAAAAACTCGCCGAACGTATCCAATGCCCACCTCCACGTGGATATGAGCGATTGCCTGCCGCCATCCTGGACAAGGACCCAGTTTTTTACACGGGGATATGTCGCAGAACGCCCCGCTCAGCGTTCCCTAGTAGGGCAATCCCTTGACATGACAACGCAAACTGCATCGTTAGTAACCATGGACGAGGCCACCGACAAGGCCTCTGTAGCTGCTTTTGTCAAAGATGTGCTGGCCGGCACGGGGTGGGAGCTTGACGCTGTCCGGCGCCGCTCGTCGAAGCTGGACCCGCCGGATTGGTACTGGGCCCAGTTCGACATCCTCATTAATAGGGACGAGGAGGAGCGCCGGCTGCGGCTCGTGGCCAAAGGCGCCCTCAACGTGGCTGCGTGGACGCGATTCAGCGAACGGCTCGTGCACCTGTCGGCGGATAGTGGTTGTGACCCGATCGACGGCATCGGCTATCCGTGCCTGTTTCCCGAGACACAGCACGCCTACTGGTTCTATCCCTTTGATCCCGAAATGCCGAACCTGCCCGCGGCGGCGGACCCGGTCCGGATGGCGAGCGTCTTGCTCGGACCCCAGGCCGAGACCACTGACGTTCTCGCGGCATCTCGCCGGTTGACGATCGAGCGTGTCCGCCACGTGCCTGAGGTGGGCGCGATCCTGCGCTACACGATGGAGACGCCGGCGGCGAAGCTCGACCTTTATGGAAAGGTCCAACCGGACAACCGTGGCTTAAGGACCTATCGCATCGTTCAGAGATTGTGGGAGGCGGCGAGCCGGTACCCCGGCTACTTAAACCTCCCGCGGCCGCTGGGATTTGTCGAGGAGTTCGGTCTGTTGCTCGAGGAGAGGGTGCGCGGCCGGGCTGTGGGTGGAAACCGAAGGAGCGCTGAGTTCATGCTCACGGCCAACGCTGCGGCCGAGGCGCTTGCCGTCATGCACGAGTCGAACGTGCCGGTTGACGGCGTTATCTCGATCGAGAATGAGATCGCGCGACTCGATCGAGTGGCCGAGCAGTTCAAATACGTGCTTCCCACCGGGCACTTCCTGCTGCTGGACCTTATCGCTCACATGCGCGACCGCGTGAAGAAGACCACCGAAGAAGACTTGCTCTCGACGCACGGCGACATGAAGTACGACCAGTTCATTCATCACAACGGCGAGCTGACTCTCCTCGATTTCGATTACTTCGCCGTCGCGGAGACGAGCTACGACCTCGGCAAGTTCTGCGCGTACACGGTTCCCACCGCGCCGAAGAGCTGGGAGGATTCCGTGGCCGCAGAAAAGACGAGGCTCCTGTTCCTTAAGCGCTACAGGGAGCTTCGCCCACACGCGACGCTCCAGCGATTCGCTGTATACGAGGCTTTGCAGCTCGCTTTGAGGTCGATGGCCTTCATGTGGCAGCAATCATCGGGCTGGGAGCGGACCGCCGAGACGCTGCTCGTGATGGCCTTCGAGAGATTGAAGAGCCGCTTACCGGCGTAAACCCGCCTTAACAGGGCCGCTCTCGCGGTCGCCATCTATCGTCGATACCTTTTACAAGCTTTTACCCGATACCCGCCGGGTTCGCCGGGTGTGCCCGTCACACTCTGCGCCCGGTAATGAGATTTCTATCCTGGATTGCGGGAACCGTCGTGCTCGTAGCGCTGGCCGTTGGAGCGACCTCGGCTGTGGCTGCGCATTCGAACCCCAAGAGTTCGCTCGCGGCCGCGAAGACCGCGCTCAGGTTCGGCCTGAACGACATCGTCTACGCCAACGACCCCGCTCCGCAGCGAATGATTCCCCGGCCGACCCCAGACCCGAGCCCGACACCTCCACCGGCGCCGGCACCCGCTGCGGTGGCTCACTCGGCGCCTGCGCCTCCCGGGCCGGCTCGCCCCGCGATCGTCATCGGATCGACCCAGCAGGCCCTGATCAATCAGGACCGGGCTCGCAACGGCCTTGGCCCGCTGACCTGGAACTCGTGCCTGGCCAACGTGGCGCGCAGCAACGCGGCCCGCATGGCGGCACAGGGCTACATCTCACACACGAACGGGCCGAACGTGGACCTGACCTGCGGCCTCGGCCGCCAGGCCGGTGAGAACGTCGGGGACTGGTCGGCTGGCATCAACGACGCCCAGCTCAATTCCATGTTTGTGGCGAGCCCCGAGCACCTGGCGAACATCCTGGGTCCGTACCACTACGTCGCCTCGACCTGGGTCGTGGGTGCCAACGGGTACGGCTACATCGCCGTCGAATTCGGCTGATCTGAACCCCTGTAAAGGCGCTGGGTAGGCGGGTCATACCCGGCGTTTCCCTCTTCGAAGCGCTTCAGTGCGGGCATCGGCCACGCGCAAACGAGCGCTCGGAGGAGGAGGCGCGCAAGGTGGTTTCCAAGCCCGCTGGTAGCAGCCCGCAGGCACCCTGGCCCAGGCCTTTGGCGTGGCTGTGGGCCAAGCGGGCTTGGCTGGCTGCGGCGATCGGGGTGGTTTTCACGGCCTCGACGCTTTACGTGCTGTGGGCGATTCGCGACCTTCCCGACCCAACCCAGAACGTCCTGGCCGCCGGGGACGTCGTCGTGCTTGATCGCAATGGGAAGCTGATCGAAGACTGGAACCCGGCCGGCCACTACCACATCAACGTCAGCCTCCAAGACATGGGCTCGTACGCTCCCGCGGCGGTGCTCGCTGCGGAAGACCGCAACTTTTACAGTCACGGCGCAATCGACCCGGCCTCACTCGCTCGGGCGCTCTGGGTCGACGCCACGTCGGGAGGGTTCAACGAGGGCGGCAGCACCATCACGCAGCAGCTGGTCAAGATCCAGCTCCTCACGCCTCAGAAATCCCTGACTCGAAAGCTCCAGGAGCTGGTCCTCGCGGTGGCCCTCGAACAACGCTACTCGAAGGACCAGATCCTCACCTTGTACCTGAATCGCGTCTACTTCGGCCACGGCGCTTACGGCGTAGGAGCCGCGGCCAAGACCTACTTTGACAAATCACCGAAGGACCTCACCGCGGCACAGGCCGCATTCCTCGCGGGCTTGATACAGGCCCCGACCGCCTACGACCCGGTCCCGCACTATGACCTAGCCCGCGAGCGCGAGCTTTACGTCCTGCAGGGCATGGTCGCGACCGGCAAGCTGAGCTCGTCGGAAGCCGACCAAGCCCGCAACGAGGACGTCAAATCCGAGCTGAAGATCCAGCCCACGGCGCGTCAGAGCCTGGCTCCGCATTTCGTCGACCACGTTCTCGCGACCCTCGAGACGATGTTTGGCGCGGCCGCCATCCAGCAGGGTGGAATCGTCGTCCACACGACGCTGGACCTGAACCTCCAGCAGATCGCCCAGCAGGCGGTTTCGAACGGAGTGCAGGACCTGGCATTCACCAACGTCAACAACTCGGCAATGCTGGCCGCCGATCCGAAGACGGGCGAGGTGCTCGCGTGGGTTGGGTCGGCGGACTACGGGAACGACTCGATTGCTGGACAGTTCGACGTCGTGCTGGCCGAGCGTCAGCCCGGGTCGTCGTTCAAGCCGTACGTGTACGAGGCGGCCCTGCGTGATCACAAGATCACGTGGGCGACGATCCTTCACGACGAGCTGACCAACTTCAACGGCTACACGCCGCACGACTTCGACAACGGCGGCATGGGCAACATCCCCGCCCGCACCGCGATCCTCTACTCCCGCAACATTCCCGCGGTCCAGGTCGGCCAGATGGAGGGAATGCAAAACGTCATCGCGCTCGCGCACGCGATGGGCATCAACAGCCATCTCGATCCCGGGCTGTCGACCGCGATCGGGGGGAGCGACGTGACCCTCTTTGAGCACGTCCAGGGCTACCAGACGTTTGCCAACCAGGGTCAGCGGGTGGACCTCAGCGTCATCCGCGAGGTGGATGACGGCTCGGGCAAAGCCATCTATACACACGGCACATCTCAAGGCACAGCTGTGCTGACCCCCGCGGAGGCCTACATGATCACTGGTGTCCTCAAGGACTACCAGAATCAGTGGGGTTTTGGGTGGAATCGCCAGATGGCGAGCAAGACCGGGACCAGTGACAACGGTCGAGGCGGAATCCCGGACTCGTGGATCCTGGCCTACAACCCGAACATCGTCGTGGGGGTTTGGGTCGGCAACACCGCACCGAATGGAGGCGGCGGCCTCATCACCGCTTACGGCGAGCAGGTGGGCAAGACCACCATGAGACGCTTCATCAACGCTCTCCCGAGCAACATGCGCGACTGGTACGCACAGCCGCCCGGCGTCACCAAGGGCTGCAACGGAGCCGATACGCAGTACATCTTCCTGGCGGGTGGCTGCAACGCAACCCCGTCGCCGACCGCCTCGGCATCGCCGACCGCGTCGCCCTCAGCGAGCCCCTCCACATCGCCTTCCGGGTCCGCCAGCCCTGTGCCGTCACCCTCGCCGATCCCAACCCCCAGCCTTCCGGCATCGCCTTCGCCGGCGTCGCCTCCGCCGGCCTCGCCGGCGCCATCACCCTCCAAAGCCAGCCCGTAGGGGGTGTTGACCGTGAGCGACAGCCCCTTCCTGGACAGCGTCGAGCGGCGACGGCCGGGTACGTCGATGCGCGCTTACGTCACCCGCACGCTTCCGCACAGCTCCGCGATCGTGGTCGCCAACCGCGCACCACATGAGCCGCGCCCGGAGGGCGGCTTCGCCCGCGGCGCGGGCGGAGTGATCACCGCCCTGTTGACGATGGCGGAGGTCACCGCTGCCGAGTGGGTCGCCTGCGCCCGGACGGACGCCGAGCGTGAGCTCGTCGCGCTGCATGGCGTCACCTCGACCGTTCCGCTCATCCGAGGCGACACACGCCTTCACTATGTGACTCCCACACCCGAGCAGTACGAGCAGTACTACTCGGTGATCTCCAACCCGGTGCTCTGGTTCATCCAGCACTACCTGTGGGATCTCGCCCAGCAGCCGATCATCAACGGCCGGATTCACCGTGCCTGGACCAACGGCTATGTCGAGGTCAACCGGCAGGTCGCGCGCCGCGTGGCCGAGGTCGCCGCCCGGCTGCCGGAGCGGCCCCTGGTCCTGGTCCACGACTACCAGCTGTACCTCGTGCCCAGGCTTGTCCGCGAGCATGTTCCTGGCGCGATCATTCAGCACTTCGTGCACATTCCATGGCCCACTCCGCAGTACTGGAAGGTGCTGCCCGGAGAGATGCGAGACGCCATCCTCCAGGGCCTGCTCGGCTGCGACATCGTCGGTTTTCAATCAAGCGGGGACGTTCGCAACTTCTTGATGACTTGTGAGATGAACGGCGGTCTCGCCGTCGACGAGCGCGAGCGCGCGGTGCTCATCGAGGGGCGGGTCGTCTACGTCCGCCACTATCCGATCTCGATCGATGTGGCCTCCACGACGCGTTTGTCGTTCTCGCACGGCGTCATGGTCGAGGAGCGCAAGCTGCGCGACTGGCGGCCGGAGCACCTCATCGTGCGGATCGACCGCACCGATCCCTCGAAGAACATCGTGCGAGGCTTCCTCGCCTACGAGAAGCTGCTGGTTCATCACCCCGAGCTGAAGGGCAAGGTGCAGTTCTGGGCGTTCCTCCAGCCGTCGAGACAAGACGTGGCGGCGTATCGCAACTACGTGCGCCGCGTGCGGCAGGTGGTGCAGCGCATCAACGCGCAATACGGCAGCCATGGCTGGCTGCCTGTCCGGCTCGAATTCGGGGAGAGCCTTCGCAAAGCGATGGCCGCGCTGCGCAACTTCGACGTGTTGGTCGTCAACCCGGTCTACGACGGCTTGAACCTCGTGGTCAAAGAGGGCGCCCTGGTGAATCGGGCCGACGGCGTGATCGTGCTGTCGGAGAACGCCGGCGCGCATGAGGAGCTGCAGCCGCATCTTCTGTCGATCAACCCGTTCGACATCATGGCCACCGCTGACGCGATGCATCGAGGCATCGTGATGGGCGCAGAGGAGCGCAAGCGGCTCAATGAGGGAGCGCGGTCGGTGGTTCGCACGAACGACATCGCGCGCTGGATCACCCGGCAGGTGCAGGACATCCGTGACTTGGTTGCGACGCCAGGCCTGCGCGCTGGTTAGTTCGAAGGCTGCGGCCGCGAGGCGGCGTGCCTCGCGGCCGCAGGTTATTTCCGGCCGTCAGTTGGGCCGCGGTCGGCCGGTGTCACGCGAGCTGCGATGGGCAACCGTCACATTGCGCGCGAACATGAGCGCGATCACGCGGGCGAGCGCCCAACCGATCAGCGCGTAAACGATGATCGCGATGACGACGGACATCTCGAGCACTGAGCCTGAGCCGCCGGTCACGACCGGAAGCAGGTTCCGGAACGGCGCCATAAAGATGGCGGTGATGCCGTAGACGAAGCTGCTGAAACCCGCCAGCGGGTTCGCGGCAAGAAGCTTGAGGACTAGCCGGATGATCAGCAGCGCGTCGATGATCCCGAACACCAGATAACAGACTTCCATGGCGCGCCGCGCCGGTGTGATGGCGCTCACCACCTCCGCGGAATCCGTGACGAGTCCGACGCCCGGGTCTCGGGTTACGTGCGATTCCTCGCGCACCGTGCCTGCGACGTCGTCGCGAACGATTTCCGTGTCTCTGCGTTCCATTGTGTTGCCCCCCTTAGGCTTGAGGATCCAGTACGAGACTGGTAAGGAGAACGCGCAGGCGCCTGATGGCACCCGGAGCGCGACTCGTCCCTGTCTTGCGCCAGGCCGTGCCTCCACTCAACGCCGCGCTCTGCAGGTGGGCCGGCCTCCCAATTGTGTGGGCGGTGAGGCATTTATTTAGTTGCTAGGCGGGGAACCAGAGCGGCAGGGACGAGAGCGCCTCGTCGTGGTCTACATCGGGGTCGGAGCCCGCGCTGATCTGGTACTGCCAGGCCGCCATCGGTCCAGCGCACCCGGTCTGGTTTGGGGCGTAGCCGGGCGCGGTGGCCCGGTTGTAGCTTCCGAGCAGGGACGGCTCGAAAGACCAGAGGTACGAGTACGCGGCCACAGCCGGCTGGGCTGCCACCGCGGCGCACCAGGCCGAGCCGAATTCACTTCCCGCGGTTCCATTGCCGTAGTAGGCGGGGACGTACCCCGACCCGGCGACGCCGTCATACCAGCCCTGGATGAAGCCCGCGTCCACCTGGGCAGCGCCGGGACACGCATCGCCGGGTGGCTCGATGTCGATGGCCAGGGCACGCCCCTCGGGAATGCCCAGGCCGGATGCGGCGGCTGTGGCGGCGGCGGAATAGCGCCTGCCCGCTTCGTACCCGACCACGTTCGAGCAGTCGTATGCGTTGTAGATCGGCAGGATCCCCATGTGGAAGTGAGCGGCCGCCGCGATCTCGGCCGAACTGATGCCCGGGCAAACGGTGTCGGTCAGGTAGCGGCCCCAGAAGTCGGGAGTGCCGAGCGCACCCTGGACCTGGGGCAGAAGACCGTCGGCGCCGTTTGCGCTGCTCGTGAACGCCTTGCAGGAATCCACTCCCCACAGGATGCGGGTGGGCTGTACTGCGGCCGAGCGGGCCTGGATGTTGACCAGCGCCGACGGGCCCGACACCTGGCTCAGAAGCTCGCCGAGAGTCGAAGCGGTGTCGGGGGGCGGCAGGACCCCGATCACAGCCGAGTAGTAAGGCGTCTCGCTTGAGTTGAGGATGATGTCCGCGCTGCAGGTGCTTCCGTTCTTGCACGCCTTGCCCACCAGCTGGCCTTTCTGGTCGTAGATACCCAGGCTCCACGGGGTGTTCGTCAGGTCGGTGTTGGCGGTCGCGGTGAGGTGGACGGTTCCTCTCATACTCGGGTAAGTGGAGCTGCCGGATAAAGAGGCCCCGAGCCACGTCGCCGTGATCGGTTGCGACATCGCCTCGGGCTGACCCGGGATCCAGCCGACGATCTCATGGACGCCGCCGGTCGACTGCGTCACCGACGTGCTGCAGGTCGTGCCTCGGCTGCAGTAGGTGAGCGCCTTTCTGGTTGTGTTGTCGTAGATCACGATTACCCGGCCGGCCTTTCCGACGTCGAACGTCGAAGTCGCGGTGAAGGTCACGGCCTTGCCGGGAGCGACCAGCGTGGAATCGGACACGAGGGATATGCCGAGCCAGGTCACGCTCACTTCGTTGGAGGCGAGCCCGGTGCCGGTGGCGGGCAAAGAGGCGCCGGGCGGCGCGATGAAAGCGGCAAAGGTGTGGAGGCCCGAGGTGGCGGCATAGGCCACGCTGCACCGACTCGACTGTGTGCACGAGCCGGCGAGCGTGTGCGTGGTCGTATCAAAGATCTCGATCGCGCTGTTGGTCCCGGTCACGGTCGCGCTGGCGGTGGCGGTGAGGACCGCCTTGTCTCCCGCCTGAAGGAACTCGCTACCGGCGTCAAGCGCGATGCGCTGCGCCGGCGCGACCGGGCGCAAGGTTGAAACCGGAACGCTGGGCGTCACCACGGGCGGGGCGATCGAGCCTCCTTGAGCGACCGATGTTGTCGGATTCGATGGTGGCAGGAGTGCATCCGTGCACGCGGCGGGGCTGCTGGGAGTTGTACTGCCGGTTGTTGCTGGACATGGGGCCTCACCGTCGGGTGTGGATGCGATACCGGGTGCGATCGCCGCAGCCGTTTCCTGGGTTATGCACGCGGCGCCGGGTCCGGACGCCGGGCACTCGGCGGAGCCGGACGGCACGCTGAGGCTGACGTCGTCATCTGTGGCCGCGGTTGTGCATCCCTGCTGGGCGGCCGCGCTGTCCACGCCGGCCGAGCAGACCGGGACGCCGCGGTGTAGCGCCCGCACCGAGATCAGAGCCGAAGGCGGCGCTGCCGCCAGCGCGACGAAGCTGATCTGGTTTGAGACCAGGGCGAAAGCCAGGGCCAGATGCGCTTTGGGGCGTGTTTTGACATCCGATACGAGTTGACGCAGTGCGGACAAAAGACCCCTCCTCGAGATTCGCGCCCCGCGCGCCGCTCGACAGAAACTGCCCGCACGCCTAGCCAAGTGCGTGAGTGACTCGAGGAAAGTACCTCCGGACCGGCAACGGGCCTCCCGCGGTGAGGTTAATTAGCCTGAACTGTTGTCAATTGGCCTCAAAACCGCGAATCCAAGCGCGAATTGGGCCGGATGTTCAGGTTGCCCGGTCGATTCGCGCACTCAAGACCGCCGCGCTCCTACGCGGTATGAGCTCTACCGAGTTCGGATCGGGAGAGAGGGGCTTGACGATCGCCGGTCGCTGGGCCGGGCGCGTTCTCCATTCATGACAGCTTTGCTCCTGATCCTGTTTGCGACGATCGGACTGGCGATCAAGGCTGTCACCTGCCGAAGCCAGTGGAGCGCAGTGGATTACGAGAACAATCAGATGGGACTGGTCGATTCATGCGCGCGAACCTTCGTGCTGGTCTTCCTGTCGCTCGTCGGTCTTCTCGCGCTCGGCATGATGTACGGGAACGTCCTCGGCTCAGGGAGCGCCAGCCCCTAGGGCGGTGCGGATTCGAGTGAGCCGGCAGCAAAAGAAGCGGCGCGGGCGCTGAGCGGGTCAGCAGCCGCGCCATCAAGTACAACGCGCAGTTACGTGAAAGTAGACAACTCACCACGGATTTTGTTGACCTTGCGCGCTCGACATCCACGGAGCGCGACGCTCTAACGGCGCCCCAATACTTGTGGTGCGCGCAGCGTTTTCTTGGCGTGGAAGGACCGCTGCTGCTTCAATTTTCGATCGCCCTGTTCACCGGGATGGTGGCGGCAACCCTGGTTCCGTCTGTGCGGCGCGTGGTTCCGCGCCCGGTCGAGACCATCCTCTGGGTGGCGCTGGTGGTCGTGTGCGTGATCGGCGTTCTGAGCATCGCCAATCCCCGCGCGCGTGAGCTCACAGCCTCGGCCTTCTGGGGCGTCGACCAGATCCTCCTGACTCTCACCGGCTTGATGGGGGCCGCGGTCACCGGGTGGCTCACCGAAAACCGATTCACCCTCGGCAGCGCGCTGCTGGTCGCGGGTGGCGTCGACATCATGGCGCTGGCGATGCTGCGTTCTTACCGGAAGGGGCGGGCGTGGCAGCCGAGGGTCCGGCTGTACGAATGGATGGAGCTGCCCAGGCTGCCGATCCCGGCGGCTGAGCCTGTCGCGGCGTCTTACGCGGTGGACGAGCTGAGCCGCAGGTGGGCGGCCGCGATGGCGGTTGCGGGCGCCGCCCTCCTCGCCTGGTTGGTCAATTTCTTGATCTGGGCTCGGGACGTGCTGTTGCCACAACAGGCCGCGCGGCTTGCGCGCGCCACGGCGGTCGGACAGGTCGAGTCACGCGCTGGGCTGGAGGCGTTGCGGGATACCGCATCGGAGCTTCAGTTCGCAGCGCACGCCTGGTTTGTGGCGGCCGGAGCGCCGGCCGTCACGAGTCTGGCGACGAAGGCGACCGAGGCTGTGCGCGTCATGGGTGGCGAACACGGTAAAGACGGCCGGCCCACGCCGGATCGTGCGGTCGACCTCCATGTCCTGGTGAGCGCGCTATCGCTTGGGTGGTACGGACCGTTGCGGCCTGTATCGACTGTCAACGCGGAGGACGAGGAGGAGGAGGGTGAATCACAACAGACCGGTCGTTTGGCCTCTTAGACCAAACGGCATGAGACGGCGCTCCAGCGCCGCACGGGTTCTGACGAAGGGCCGGCTGTCGCGACCCACCGGGTGGCTGGTTCGCCTGTTCGTGCTCCTGCTCATC
>Ga0210394_10007472_pt1 | contig 11503 bp, 9 predicted proteins | sample IncBWC12MmetaG_FD_160121 | JGI IMG/M metagenome (GOLD analysis project Ga0210394, IMG submission 160121) | Forest soil microbial communities from Barre Woods Harvard Forest LTER site, Petersham, Massachusetts, United States - Inc-BW-C-12-M | ecosystem: Environmental > Terrestrial > Soil >... | reverse complement strand
TGCGCCCATGATCGCCCTCATCCCGGCGTTCGCGGCCTGGGCGGTGATTCCGCTCTCGCCCGAAGTCGTCGTCTCGAAGGCCGACGCCGGACTCCTCTATCTCCTGTCGCTCACTTCGATGGGTGTGTACGGCGTGATCGTGGCGGGCTGGGCGGCGAACTCGAAATACGCCTTCCTCGGCGCCATGCGCTCGGCTGCGCAGATGGTCGCCTACGAGATCGCCATGGGCTTCGCGCTGGTCGGGGTGCTGATGGCCGCCGGCAGCATGAACCTCGGCACCATCGTGCGCACCCAGGAGGGCGGTTTCCTCGCGTGGAACTGGCTGTGGCTGTTCCCGCTGCTGGCGGTGTACTTCATCTCCGGGATCGCGGAGACCAACCGCGCGCCCTTCGACGTGGCCGAGGGCGAGTCGGAGATCGTCGCCGGCTTTCACGTCGAGTACTCGGGGATCGCGTTCGCTCTGTTCTTCCTCGCCGAGTACGCCAACATGATCCTGATCTCGGCGCTCACCGCCGTGTTCTTCTTCGGCGGCTGGCAGGGACCGTTGCAGGGCTATCCGGGCATGGCCTCTGCGCCCTGGTGGATCGCCTGGCTCGGTGCGCCGAGCTTCTTCTGGTTCGGGCTCAAGATCTTCGTGTTGCTGTTCCTGTTCCTGTGGTTCCGTGCGACCTTCCCGCGCTACCGCTACGACCAGATCATGCGGCTCGGCTGGAAGGCGCTGATTCCCGTCACGCTGGTATGGATCGCGGTGGAGATGCTGCTCGCGACCTACCGCATCGGCCCGTGGGCGCGGCCGTGGTACCACTAAGGGCATAACTCGTGGCCATCAATCCGCTCAAGACCTTCCTGCTGCCGGAACTCCTCAAGGGGTTGATGGTGACGGCGCGCACCTTCGTGCAGCCGAAGTACACGCTCAACTATCCGGAGGAGAAGACGCCGCAATCACCGCGCTTTCGCGGGCTGCACGCGCTGCGCCGCTACCCGAACGGCCAGGAGCGCTGCATCGCCTGCAAGCTGTGCGAGGCGGTGTGTCCCGCGGTGTGCATCACCATCGACTCCGAGGTCGCGCCCGATGGTACGCGGCGCACCACGCGCTACGACATCGACCTGTTCAAGTGCATCTACTGCGGCTTCTGCGAGGAGGCCTGCCCGGTGGACGCGATCGTGCTGACGCGCATCCACGAGTACCACATGGAGCGGCGCGGCGAGAACATCATGAGTAAGGACAAGCTGCTCGCGGTCGGCGAGCGCTACGAAGCCATGATCGCCGCCGACAAGGCCGCGGACGCCCCCTACCGGTGAGCGCGCGACCATGCTGATCCAGGTGCTGTTCCACGTGTTCGCCGTCATCCTGCTGCTGGCGGCGCTGGGGGTGATCAGCGCGCGTAACCCGGTGTACTCGGCTCTCGCCCTGGTAATGTGCTTCATCACTTCGGCGGCGATCTGGCTGCTGATCGAGGCGGAGTTTCTCGCCGTGGTGCTGGTGCTGGTGTACGTGGGCGCCGTCATGGTGCTGTTCCTGTTCGTGGTGATGATGCTCGACATCAACCTTGCGGAGCTGCGCAAGGGCTTCACGCGCTTCGCCTGGCTCGGCTGGATCACCGCGGCCGCCCTGATCGTCGAGATCACCGGCGTCGTCTGGGCGCGCGGCGGTCTCGGGGGCGCCATCGACGCGCACCGCAGCGTGGTGGCGCCACTGCCGGCCGACTACAGCAACACGCTCGAGCTCGGCAAGCTGCTGTACACGCGCTATGCCTATCCGTTCGAGCTCGCCGCCGTGCTGCTGCTGGTGGCGATCGTGGCCGCCATCACCCTCACCATGCGCCGGCGCACCGGGCTGAAGCAGCAGGACATCAGCCGCCAGGTGGCGGTACGGCGCGAGGACCGCGTGCGCCTCGTCAAGATGGACGCGGAGAAACGCCCGTGATCACCCTGGTGCAGCTGCTGATCCTGTCCGGCGCACTGTTCTCGATCGCCGTGGCCGGCATCTTCCTCAACCGCAACAACGTGATCCTGCTGCTCATGTGCGTCGAGCTGCTGCTGCTCGCCGCCAACTTCAACTTCATCGCCTTCTCGCGCTATCTGAACGACATCAACGGGCAGGTGTTCGTGTTCTTCATCCTGACGGTGGCGGCAGCCGAGTCGGCCATCGGGCTCGCCATCCTGGTGGTGCTGTTCCGCGAGCGGCGCAGCATCAACGTCGAAGATCTGAATACGCTCAAGGGCTGATGCGCGCCTCATGAACCCGAACCTGCTGCTCGCCATCCCGCTGCTGCCGCTCCTTGCCGCGATCGTCGCCGGCCTCGGCGGGCGGCTCATCGGCCGTGCCGGCGCCCACACGCTCACCTGTCTGGCGGTCGGGGTCTCCTGCGTGCTGTCGTGCCTGGTGCTGAAGCAGATCTGGTGGGACGGGGTGCCGGCCTACGACGCGCCGGTCTACACCTGGCTGGTGAGCGACTCGATGCACATGCAGGTCGGGTTCCTGGTCGATCGTCTCACCGCGCTCATGATCACGGTCGTGACCTTCGTGTCGCTGTGCGTGCACGTCTACACCATCGGCTACATGGCGGATGACCCCGGCTACACGCGCTTCTTCAGCTACATCTCGCTGTTCACCTTCTCGATGCTGATGCTGGTGATGGCGAACAACTTCATGCAGCTGTTCTTCGGTTGGGAAGCGGTGGGACTCGTGTCCTATCTCCTGATCGGCTTCTGGTACACGCGTCCCACAGCCATCTTTGCCAATCTCAAGGCCTTCATCGTCAATCGGGTCGGCGACTTCGGCTTCGTGCTCGGCATCGCGGGTATCGCCTTCTACACCTATTCGCTCGACTATCGCGACGCCTTCGCCGCCGCGCCGCACGTCGCGCAGGCGACGCTGCACCTCACCGGCACCACCAGCGTCAATGCGCTGACGCTCATCTGCCTGTGTCTGTTCGTCGGCGCCATGGGCAAGTCCGCGCAGGTGCCGCTGCACGTGTGGCTGCCCGACTCGATGGAAGGCCCGACGCCGATCTCGGCGCTGATCCACGCCGCCACCATGGTGACCGCGGGCATCTTCATGGTGGCGCGCATGTCGCCGCTGTTCGAGTACTCGGACGCCGCGCTCTCGGTGGTGATGGTGGTGGGCGCGATCACGGCGTTCTTCATGGGCCTGCTCGGTGTCGTCAACAACGACATCAAGCGGGTGATCGCCTATTCGACGCTCTCGCAGCTCGGCTACATGACGGTGGCGCTCGGGGTGTCGGCCTACGGCGCGGGGATCTTCCATCTCATGACCCACGCCTTCTTCAAGGCGCTGCTGTTCCTCGCCGCGGGCTCGGTGATCATCGGCATGCACCACGAGCAGGATATGCGCCGCTTCGGGGGGCTCGCGAAGTACATGCCGATCACGGCGGTCACCTGCTGGATCGGCGCGCTGGCCCTGATCGGCACGCCGTTCTTCTCCGGCTTCTACTCCAAGGACGCCATCATCGAGGCGGTCGGCGAGTCGCATCGCGCGGGCGCCGCGTTCGCCTACTGGTGCGTGCTGCTCGGCGTGTTCGTGACGGCGCTCTACACCTTCCGCATGCTGTTCATGACCTTCCACGGCCCGGAGCGCTTCCGCCAGGCGGCGCACGGCCACGACGCCGACCACGAAGACGGCATGGGCGACGCTCACGGCCACGGCGGCGACCCGCACGAGAGCCCCTGGGTGGTGACGCTGCCGCTCATCGCGCTCGCGATCCCTTCGGTGCTGATCGGCGCGCTCACGGTGGGGCAGGTGCTGTTCGGCAGCTACTTCGGCCACGCGATCTTCGTGCTGCCGGCGAACGACGTTACGGCCAGGGTGGGCGAGGACTTCGGCGGTGCGCTGCAGTTCGCGCTGCACGGGATGCTGAAGGCGCCCTTCTGGTTCGCGGCCGCCGGCGTCGCCGCCGCGTGGTACTTCTTTCTGAAGCGCCCCGAGCTTGCGGACGAGAGCGCGCGGCGCTTCCGCCTGCTCTACCGGATCCTCTGCGACAAGTACTACTTCGACTGGGTCAACGAGAAAGTGCTCGCGCCGCTGGTCCGCGGCATCGGTACGGGCCTGTGGAAGGGCGGTGACCAGGGCCTCATCGACGGGGCGATGGTGAACGGCACGGCCGAGGGCGTCGGCTGGTTCGGCGGCGTGCTGCGCCGCGTGCAGAGCGGTTATCTCTACTCCTACGCGTTCTGGATGGTCATCGGCCTCGCCGCGCTCCTCGGCTGGTACCTGACGCACCTGTAGAGAGCCGCACCCGCATGCCGCATCTGCTCTCCATCCTCATCTGGCTGCCGATCGGTGCGGGCCTCGCCGTGCTCGCCCTCGGCGACCGGCGCATCAAGACCGGCCGCTGGCTGTCGCTCGTGGCCGCGCTCGCGACACTCGCGCTCACCGTGCCGCTGTGGAGTCATTTCGATACCACCACCGCGGCACTGCAGTTCGTCGAGAAGCTGCCGTGGATCCCGCGCTTCGAGGCGTACTACGCGCTCGGCATCGACGGCATCTCGCTGCCGCTCATCGTGCTCACCGCCTTCATGACCGTGCCGGTGGTGATCGCCGCCTGGACCGTGATCGAGGCGCGTCCGTCGCAGTACTACGCCGCCTTCCTCATCATGGAAGGACTCATGATCGGCGTGTTCTCGGCGAGCGACGCGCTGCTGTTCTACTTTTTCTGGGAAGCGATGCTGATCCCGATGTTCCTCATCATCGGTATCTGGGGCGGTCCGCGGCGCGTGTACGCCACCATCAAGTTCTTCCTGTACACCTTCCTCGGCTCGGTGTTCATGCTGGCCGCGCTCATCTACATGTACGTGAAGGCCGGCAATTACTCGATCGCGACCCTGCAGGGCATGCCGCTCACGCTGGTGGAGCAGCGCTGGATCTTCCTCGCCTTCCTGCTCGCCTTCGCCGTCAAGGTCCCCATGTTCCCGGTGCACACCTGGCTCCCGGACGCGCACGTCGAGGCGCCGACCGGCGGCTCGGTGATCCTCGCCGCCATCATGCTGAAGATGGGTGGCTACGGCTTCCTGCGCTTCTCGCTCCCCATCGCCCCGGATGCCAGCCGCGAGCTCGATCTGCTGGTGATCGCGCTGTCGCTGGTGGCGGTGATCTATATCGGCCTGGTGGCGCTCGTGCAGCAGGACATGAAAAAGCTGATCGCCTACTCCTCGATCGCACACATGGGCTTCGTGACGCTCGGCGCTTTCGTGATCTACGAGATCGTGCGCGCCACCGGCTCGAGCCAGGGCGCCGGCATGGGGCTCGATGGCGCCATGGTGCAGATGATCTCGCACGGCCTCATCTCCGGGGCGCTGTTCCTGTGCGTCGGCGTGCTTTACGACCGCGTGCACAGCCGCCAGATCGCCGATTACGGCGGCGTGGTCAACACCATGCCGGTGTTCGCCGCCTTCATGGTGTTGTTCGCGCTCGCCAATACCGGGCTGCCCGGCACCTCGGGCTTCGTCGGCGAGTTCCTGGTGATCATCGCCAGCTTCCGGGCGAGCTTCTGGTACGCGGCGCTCGCCGCGCTCACGCTGATCCTCGGCGCCTGCTACACGCTGTGGTTGGTGAAGCGGGTGGTGTTCGGCGAGGTCGCGAACCCTAAGGTCGCCGCGCTCGAGGACCTGAACCCGCGCGAGCTCGTGGTGCTGGCCTCACTCGCCGTCGCGGTGCTCGGGGTCGGTATCTGGCCGGCACCGCTGCTCAAGGTCATGCAGCCGACCATCCACCATCTGCTCACCCAGGCGATCGCCACCAAGATCTAAAGCCGCGCAGCCCATGCCATCCACTTCCATGAGCCTGCAGACCCTGGCGCCCGCGATCGCCGAGATATGGCTGGTGATCGCCATCTGCGTCGTGCTGCTCACGGACGTGTTCGCCGGCGAGCGCCGCCGCGGCCTCACCCCGACGCTGACGCTGCTCGCGCTGGCGCTCGGTGCGGCTCTCACGGTGCAGTACGGCGCGGTGAGCGGCCGGGTGGTGCTGTTCTCGGGACTGTACGTGGCGGATGAGCTCGGCTGGGCGCTGAAGCTCGCCGGGTTCCTGGTGGTCGCGGTGGTGCTGCTCTACTCGCGCAGTTATCTCGAGAACCGTCACATCCTGCGCGGCGAGTACTACGTGCTGTCGCTCACGGCACTCCTCGGGATCTTCGTGCTGGTCTCCGCCAACAGCCTGCTGACGCTGTATCTCGGGGTGGAGCTGCTCGCGCTCTCGGTGTACGCCATGGTGGCCTTCGACCGCGACTCGGGGGTCTCGGCCGAGGCGGCCATGAAGTATTTCGTGCTGGGCGCGATCGCCTCAGGGGCGCTGCTTTACGGCATGTCGCTCATCTACGGCCTTACCGGTTCCCTGATCCTGCCGGAGATCGCCGCGCGGCTCACCGGCGCGCCGAGCCCGGGCGTGATTCTCGGACTCACGTTCGTGGTGGTCGCGGTGGCCTTCAAGCTCGGCGCCGTGCCCTTCCACATGTGGCTGCCGGATGTGTACGAGGGCGCACCGACCAGCGTGACGCTGTTCATCGGCACGGCGCCCAAGATCGCCTACTTCGCGCTCGCGCTGCGGCTCCTCGCCTACGGGCTCTCCGGCGAAGTGGCGGCGTGGTCGCAGATGCTGGCCGTGCTTGCGGTGTTGACGCTCGTGGTTGGCAACGTGGTCGCCATCGTGCAGACCAACCTGAAGCGCATGCTGGCTTATTCGACCATCGCCAACGTCGGCTTCATCGTGCTCGGCTTCGTCGCCGGGACCCCGGAGGGTTACAGCGCCGCGCTCTACTACACGCTGGTGTACGTGCTGGTGGCACTCGGCTCCTTCGGCGTGATCCTGCTCGCGGCCTCCAAGGGCTTCGAGGCCGACCGCCTCGACGACTACAAGGGCCTGTATCAGCGCGATCCCCTGCTGGCCGCTGCCATGATGGTGCTCATGTTCTCGACCGCCGGGGTGCCGCCGTTCGTCGGCTTCTGGGCGAAGCTGCGCATCTTCCAGGTACTGTGGGAGAGCGGCCACCTGTGGCTGGTGGTGATCGCCGCGGCGATGTCGGTGGTGGGTGCCTACTACTATCTGCGGGTGATCAAGCTCATGTATTTCGATCAGCCGGCACGCCCGCTCCCCGCGACGCCGCGGTCCGCCGGCGTACGCTTCGCGCTCGGTTTGAACGCACTCGCCGTGCTGGTGCTGGGGCTGCTTCCCGGGCCGCTGCTCGACCTGTGCGCACGGCTCATTCACTGACAGGCACCGACTCATGAAACACATACTTTCACGGCTGCTGCTGCTCTCGCTCGCGCCGCTCGCGGCCGCGCAGGCCGCCGGCACGCCGCACTACCGCATCACCCACCAGCTGTCGCTCCCGGGGGACGAGGGCTGGGACTATCTTCTCTACGAGCAGGGCGGCAATCGGTTGTTCGTGTCGCACGGGACGCGCGTACTCGTCATCGATGCCGACAAGCTCGCCGTCGTCGGCGAGATCCCCGACACGCCGGGAGTCCACGGCATCGCGCTCGCCCCCGAGCTCAATCGCGGCTACGTGAGCGCCGGCCGCGCCGGCACGGTGGTGGTGTTCGACCTGAAGACCCTCGCGCGCCTGAAGGAGATCAAGGTCACGGGCGAGAACCCCGACGCGATCCTCTACGATCCCGCCACGCAGCGCGTCTTCACCTTCAACGGTCGCGGGCGTAACGCCACTGCGATCGATGCGCGCACGGACGAGATTCTCGGCACGATCCCGCTCGATGCCAAGCCCGAATTCGCCGCCACCGACGGCAAGGGGCACGTGTACGTGAACCTCGAGGACAAGAACAGCCTCGCAGTGATCGACCCGAAGAAGCTCACGGTCTCCTCCGTATGGCCGCTGAGCGGCTGCGAGGAGCCCTCGGGGCTCGCCCTCGATGCCGCGCGTGGGCACCTGTTCCCGGTGTGCGGCAACAAGGTGATGCCGGTCGTCGATGCGGCTTCGGGCAAGATGCTCGGGAGCGCCCCGATCGGCGACGGGCCGGATGCCGCGGGCTTCGATCCCGGTACCGGGATCGCCTTCGCCTCCTGCGGTGAGGGCGTGCTCACGGTAGTGCGCATCGCGCCCTCCGGGAAAGCCGCAGTGCTCGAGACGGCGGTCACGCAGCGCGGCGCGCGCACCATGGCGCTCGACCTCGGCAAGCATCGCGTGTACTCGATCACCGCGGACTTCTCGCCCCCGCCGCCCGCGACCGCCGCACAGCCGCATCCCCGCGGCGCCATCGTGCCGGGCTCAGTGCGCCTCCTGGTCCTCGAATCCGATCTTTAGAACGGGGTATTCATGCGTATCACTCTCGCCTGTGCGGCGCTCGCCGCATCGTTCCCATTGGCCGTCGCCGCCGCGGCCCCGCCGGCTGCCGCGCTGGATGCAACCTATGACGCCCTGGCCCACGACATCTTCAAACAGCTGATCGAGATCGATACCAGCGACTCGACCGGTAACGTCACCACCGCCGCGACGGCGCTCGAGAAGCGCTTTCTCGAGGCGGGCTTTCCGGCTGCCGATGTTCAGCTCCTCGGGCCGAACGAGCGCAAGAAAAACCTGGTCGTGCGGCTGCACGGCACCGGGGCGAAGAAGCCGCTGCTGCTCATCGGGCACCTCGACGTCGTCGAGGCGCGGCGCGAGGACTGGACCACCGATCCCTACCAGCTCATCGAGAAGGACGGTTTCTATTACGGCCGCGGCACCATCGACATGAAGGACGGCGATGCCGTCATGGCCACCGCGCTCATCCGCCTGAAGAAGGAGGGCTACCGGGGCAGCCGCGACCTCATCGCCGCCTTCACCGCGGACGAGGAGGGCGGCTGCTGCAACGGGGTTACCTGGCTCCTCAAGAATCACCGGGATCTGATCGACGCCGAGTTCGTGCTGAACCAGGACGACTGGTCGGTGATGGCCGTGCACGGCGTGCCGCGCGTTGCGCGGCTCATCGCGACCGAGAAGCTCTACGGGGATTACCAGCTGTCCGTGACCAACAAGGGCGGCCACAGCTCGGTGCCGCGCTCCGACAATGCCATCTACGAGCTCGCGCGCGCCCTCACGCGCCTGTCGCACTTCCAGTTCCCCTTCGAGCTCAACACCGTCAACCGCGCCTACTTCGCGCAGATGGCGGACGGCGTCGCGCAGGGCCAGGAGGCCGAGGACATGCGCGCCATCCTCAAGGACCCGCCCGATGCGCAGGCGGTGGCACGGCTGTCGCGCGACCCGGACAACGTGTCGGTGACGCGCACCACCTGCGTCGCGACGCGCCTCTCGGGCGGCCATGCCAACAACGCCCTGCCGCAGCGCGCCGAGGCGGTGGTCAACTGCCGCATCTTCCCCGGGCACTCCAAGGAGGACATCCGGCAGCTGCTGGTGAAAGTGATCAACGACCCGCAGATCGCCGTGCGTTACGTCGCGGACGACGGCACGGTGTCCGACCGCGGGACCGATGAGCAGGCGGTGCCGCCGGCGCCGCTGCGCCCGGACGTGATGCAGGCCCTGCAGACGCTCTCGGCCACGGCGTGGCCCAATGCCAGGGTCATTCCGTTCCTCGACCCCGGTGCCTCGGACGCCAAATACACCAACGCCGCGGGGCTGCCGACCTATACCTTCGGCGGCGTGGCCGTCGACCGGGACGAGGTCCGGGCCCACGGCCGCGACGAGCGCGTCGCGGTCGCCGAGTTCCCCAAGTGGAACCGCTTCTTCTACCGCTACGTGGTGACGCTGACGCAGCCGTAACGGCCGCCGCCGCGCGCGGCGGCGCGGGTCTTCAGGACATGCGGCGCGAGACGGCGATGACGCCGATCAGCACGATGAGGACGTTGAGGATCCACCACGACATCTGCTTGTGGATGAGTGAGCCGACAGTCCCGCCGCTGCCCGCGCCCGCTGCGGCCGCGGGCGCGCCCGCGGGCAGCTGACCGTCGAGCGCATCGAGCGCGCCGTCGTGCGCGACGATGATCTCGAGCTTGCCTGGTGCGTGCGGCGGCAGCTCCTTGAGCGGGGCTGCGAAACTGCCGTCGGCGCGCGCCATCACGGGCAGCGAGCGGCCGTCGAGCCGCAGCGCCAGGTCGGTCACTTTGAGCGGCTGCGGGTCGTTGGCGCGGTGCACGCGCAGCGTGAGCACGCCGCCCGCCACGGCTCCCTCGACGCTGAGCTGCGCGGAGTGCGCCACCGGCGTCATGGGACCCGGTGCCCCCGGCTCGGCCGCAGACACGGCCGCACACGCGAGCGCGCCGCACAGGATCCAGGGCGGGAGTCTCATCATGCGTTTCATGTTAGCAGGCTGCAGCATCTAACAGCTCGGTGCCGGCCCGGTGCAGAATAGCGTTCAGGGCGCGCGCGGTGCGCGCCCAGGCGACGGGGGGCCGATGGCGGCAAAGAAAAAGGCGGGCGCCGGGGCGATGGGTGCGACGAAGGACGCGACGCCCGCGGCGCCGCCGCTCGCCTATCAGACGGGATTCGGCAATCACTTCGCCACCGAGGCGCTCGCGGGCGCGCTGCCCGTGGGGCGCAACTCCCCGCAGCGCTGTCCCTACGGCCTGTACGCCGAGCAGTACTCGGGCACCGCCTTCACGGCGCCGCGCCACGCCAACCGCCGCAGCTGGCTCTATCGGATCCGCCCGGCGGCGGTGCACGGGCGGTTCGTGCCGCTCGCCGCTGGCCGGCTCGTCAGCCGGTTCGACGAGGTCGCGCCTTCCCCGAATCAGCTGCGCTGGGATCCGCTGCCGCTGCCGCGCGCGGCGACCGACTTCGTGGCGGGCCTCACGACCGCGGCCGGCAACGGCTCGCCGGATGCCGGGAGCGGCTGTGGCATCCACTGGTACGTCGCGAATCGCTCCATGGAGCGGCGCTTCTTCTGCAACGCGGACGGCGAGCTCCTCGTCGTGCCGCAGCTCGGCGCGCTGCGTTTCGCGACCGAGCTGGGAGTGATCGAGGCCGCCCCGCAGGAGATCGTAGTTCTCCCGCGCGGCCTGCGCTTCCGGGTCGAGCTCCTCGAGCGCGAGGCGCGCGGCTACGTGTGCGAGAACTACGGCGCGCCGTTTCGCCTCCCGGACCTGGGTCCCATCGGCTCGAACGGCCTCGCCAATCCGCGCGACTTTGAGACGCCCCACGCCTGGTACGAGGACCGCGCGGGAGACTTCGAGCTCGTCGAGAAGTTTGCCGGGCAATTGTGGTCGGCACCGATCGGCCACTCGCCGCTCGACGTCGTCGCCTGGCACGGCAACCACGCGCCCTACAAGTACGACCTGCGCCGCTTCAACACCATCGGCTCGGTGAGCTACGACCATCCGGACCCTTCGATCTTCCTGGTGCTGCAGTCCCCGAGCGACACCCCCGGCGTCGACTCGATCGACTTCGTCATTTTCCCGCCGCGCTGGCTGGTAATGCAGGACACGTTTCGTCCGCCCTGGTTCCACCGCAACGTGGCGAGCGAGTTCATGGGGCTCATCACCGGCGTCTACGACGCCAAGGCGGAGGGTTTCGTTCCCGGGGGCGCCTCGCTCCACAAC
>Ga0210394_10007471_pt1 | contig 11504 bp, 9 predicted proteins | sample IncBWC12MmetaG_FD_160121 | JGI IMG/M metagenome (GOLD analysis project Ga0210394, IMG submission 160121) | Forest soil microbial communities from Barre Woods Harvard Forest LTER site, Petersham, Massachusetts, United States - Inc-BW-C-12-M | ecosystem: Environmental > Terrestrial > Soil >... | reverse complement strand
CCCTGCAAGATTCTATCGAACAGCGCCGAATTGCCTTGGCAAAGGCTCCTTTATTTTTCATTGCGCTTGAAGATGCCTATGGAGAGGAGCCAGTTCGTCAAGCTTTAACGCAAATCAGGAGCCTGCTGCGTGGTCAAGAAGTCGGTTACCGAGACATCCGAGCGGCACTCGAGAACGTAACGAATAAAGATCTCGCGCCCATGTTCCGCACCTGGGTCTACAACCTGGGCATTCCGGCGGAATTCCAAGAAAAGTACCAAGACGCAGAAGCCGAGAAAAACTAGAAAAGCCATCGTCTGAGGAGGCAGAATGCGCGAAGTCATTTCCACTGAAAAAGGGCCCAAGGCGATCGGCCCGTATTCGCAGGCGATCAAAGCAAATGGATTTATATTTATTTCCGGTCAAATCGCTTTCGATCCCGCGACGGGCGAGCCAATCGAAGGCGACACGGCAAAACAAACGCAGCGCACGCTCGAGAATCTGAAGGCTATCCTGGAAGCCGCGGGATCTTCCCTCGATCGTGTAGTCAAAGTGAGCGTATTCCTGAAAGACATGAACGATTTTTCAGCGATGAACGAAATGTACGCCCGATATTTCCCGGCAAATCCCCCGGCTCGCTCCACAGTAGAAGTCTCAAGACTTCCGAGGGACTTCCGCGTTGAAATCGATTTGATCGCTCTGGCGTGACCAGTCGAGAGTCGTGAGATATTACTTTGTTTCTGCTCCGAGAGAGGCTTAGTTAACCCATTCGCTCTCGATTTGCCGGTAAATGGCATGGCATCCTTTTTTTCAGTATCCTAGAAACGTTCACATTATAGAAAAAGAGTCGCTATACATTTGCGGCGTTCACATCTCGTACTTGCGCGCAACGGATCACGTTCGGTCGTTAAAAGACATTTATTTCAGGCGGTTCCATGGCTAACTCGCAGTTTGATTTAGTGGTGATCGGAAGCGGTCCGGCGGGACAAAAGGGCGCGATTTGCGCGGCAAAAATGCGCAAGCGGGTCGCCGTGATCGACCGGGCGCAAATGATAGGCGGCGTCTGCGTTCACACCGGCACGATTCCGAGTAAGACCGTGCGCGAGGCCATTTTTCAACTTACTGGAAACGCGGTAAGGGCGTTTTACGGCGACAGTTACCGCGGGAAAAATGACATTACAGTTCAAGATCTTGCTTTTCGAGTGAAAGCGATCGTGGCGCGAGAGACAGAAGTGATTCGCGCGCAGCTCAAGCGAAATGGTGTCGCCGTGTTGCAGGGCGCTGCGCAGTTTGCCGATCCACACACGATAGAGGTGCAAGGAGACGCCGAGAAAATTACCGTGCGAGCAGATCATATTCTGATCGCCTGCGGAACACGCCCCGCCCGAAATTCGCAAATTCCGTTTGACGATAAACGCATTCTCGATACCGACAGCCTTTCTTCTATGGAAGGTCTACCCAGGGAAATCATCGTCGTGGGTGCGGGGGTTGTGGGTCTCGAGTACGTGTCTTTCCTCGCGGCTTTAGGGATGGAAGTCACACTGATCGACCAGCGCCCAACGCTTCTCGACTTTGTAGATCGAGAAATCATCGAGGCTCTGGCCTACCACTTGCGTCAAATGGGCACAACTTTTCGCCTCGGCGAAAAAGTGACGCGAGTAGGCATCGATCCCCAACGCGACCGGGTATTTGCTGAACTAGAAAGCGGAAAGAAAGTACAGGGCGACGCACTAATCTATGCGGTCGGTCGTCAAGCGAATGGAGATCGCATAAACTTGGCAGCGGCCGGGTTAGAACCCGACGCGCGCGGTAAGATTAAAGTGAATGAACATTATCAGACCGACGTTCCGCATATTTACGCGGCCGGCGACATTATCGGGTTTCCCGCCCTCGCCAGCACTTCCATGGAACAAGGCCGTCTTGCGAGCTGTCATATGTTCGGTGCGCGTTCGGAACACATAACCGAATTGTTTCCGTACGGAATTTACACCATCCCGGAAATTTCCATGGTTGGCCAGAACGAGGAACAACTAACAGCTGCGAAAGTCCCATACGAAGTGGGCATCGCCAAGTATGCCGAACTAGCAAAGAGCATGATGTTGGGCGACGAAACCGGAATGCTTAAGGTTCTTTTCGATCGCAATACGCTAAAACTTCTCGGTGTTCACGTAATCGGCCAGCGCGCTACGGAAATTATTCACATCGGCCAGGCTGTTCTTTATTACGGCGGCAAGGTGGATTATTTTCGCGATACAGTTTTTAACTACCCCACGCTTGCCGAAGCCTATAAAGTAGCGGCACTAGACGGTCTAAACAAACTATAGTCGCACTCTGCGAAGCTGCTGCATCTTTAACAATTTTGATTTGCGCGCACTTCGCCTATACGGCTCCTCGCTCGGTCATGTTAGAATTATCAAATCCAAAGCGAGCGAATGCCTGCCGTGGGCCTGTAGCTCAGGTGGCTAGAGCGCGCCCCTGATAAGGGCGAGGTCGGTAGTTCAAGTCTACCCAGGCCCACCACCAATTCGCCATTGAATGCTGGCCTTCTGGCGATTTTCACAAATTCGGCTGTACGCCTCAAGAATAGCTTTCCCAACTTTTTCCCAACTTCTGTCCCCGTCGAGTTGGTCCGATGACGATGGAATCGTCGCCACAAAACAAAACGCGGCGTGGCGTCCGTCCAGGTAGCGAGTGAACGTTTCACCCAAGGATTGGAACAAAGCAAAGGTTCCCAGCGAGTGGTCGGCGACCCGGAAGCTATCCAGAAACGGGGTTATGGGAAATGTCATTGCCCGCGACAAACACGGAAGTAGCGCGACGAATTTTCTTCCAAAAGCGCAATCCTGTTTCTCACCGTAAGGTCATGAATTTAGAGAAGAAAGAATATTTGCGTACTAAACGCTCCTTTTTGCAAAGCGTTTGCACGCGACTAATGCAGTTCACTGCGAGTCTTTTTCTTGGGGAAGTTAGGTACTCACAAGCAGAGTGCAAATTTGGCAGGTAAGATATTGACTCGAAAGATGGTCGGGCGAGTGGATTTGAACCACCGACCTCCTGGTCCCGAACTATGAAGCTCAATTCTATAAACGCTTTCTCTGGCGTCGCTTACGGGGATACAGAGCGTTATTTCCCTTCTCCTGGCTGTACCCAACTTGTACCTCGCTCGAACTTGTCCCTACCCAGGTTTGCCATTGCGGTGACCAGCGAATCGCCGGAAGAATGAACGCTGTGCCCAGGGGGCCGCGCCAAATTCACACATCCATGCGGTGGCCAACCAATGTTCATAATATGGTATTCTTTGTACATAGATGCTATATTGGGGTGGGAGGGCTGGATGGCTGCCGCCAGAGCAAGGTCACATAAACATTTCCAATTGGACGCAGCCAAGCTCCGACGCGCGCAGAGAATGCTGCGCGCTGACACGGAAACAGAAGCGATCGAGCGGGCTCTCGACATCGTTATCGCTGAGCATGAGAGAAACCGACTGACGGTCGAAGCCAATGACCGCTTCGTCACAAGCGGCATTGATATTGAGGATGCCTACGGAACTTTGGAGAAGTAGATGCAGCCGGTTCTCTTTGACTCTTCGATCTACATCACGGCCCTTCGAGCGGGAACCGAAGCGGCTCTGATGTTGAAACGGTTGGCCGCCAACTCGCCGGTCTGGCTGAGTTCCGTCGTGCTCGAAGAATTGTATGCCGGAATCGCCCCCCGCAGCCGTTATGTACTAGAGCGACTGGAGCGTGATTTCGAGAGAGCGAAGCGGATACTAGTGCCGAATCTCAATGACTGGACCCAGACCGGCAAAGTGCTGGCCCGATTGGCAGCCAAGTATGATTACGAGCAAATAGGGCAAGGCCGGTTGACCAATGATGCGCTGATTGCGATGAGCGCTGGCCGCTCAGGAATCACAGTGATAACCGCGAATGCGCGCGATTTCACGCGTCTCGCCGAATTTCGACCTTTTCACTGGCAAGTCCAGACTCTTCCTGCCAGTTAGTCCACTTCCTTAAAACAACCACTACGAACCGGCATCATTCTGTCTTTGGCTGAGGACGCTTGCGAGCATTTGTGCATTCTGGCCATGGGATCCAGGCCCGCCATTTCTAATCGCCAATAATCCCGTTAATGGCTGAAACTAACATTCAAGCCAGTTGACAGGATTACATCATTGGTTTTTGTGCCTACGATCGGCGGGTCTGTAACATAACGATCGCTGAAACTCAACTGCCAGCCTAGCCATTTGTTAATTTTTGTCACCGAGCCTGCGTCGACAGAAAAACGATATTGGCTGATATCACTCAAGTCCGGATAGAAATAGAAATCCTGGGTGACCACCGTTGAAGCTCCGAATTTGTGCATGAAAATTTCTCCGGTGGTGATACCCGGCAAATTGCGATTTACGCTCATCGCGGGTGTAGTTGCGGTTTCTCCGCTGCTGTAAGTCTCCCGCGTGTAATTGATACCCCCTAGCAAATCCAGTGTCGTACTTGGGTGGTTGATCCAGTGCCAGCCTAGCCCGCCGCTGTAAATAGACCGAAGATTCAGACCCTGCAATTCATCATGGGTGAAGTCCCCACTTACAAATCCGAAGAGTCTCTTTGTGAAATTCCGATCGTATTTTATTCCACCGATGATCTCATTAGCCGTCACGCCACTATTCGTTCCGCCGTTGGTCGAGTAAATCGACGACTCATAGATGGTCAGCTCATCTGTCAGCGTTTTGCGGTCTGCGGTGACACCGGTGTTCAGATTCGTAGTATCGCTGTTTCCCCGTGCGAGCGCGAATCCTATATTCACTCCGCCTTTCCATCCTTCTATCAGGCTCGGATGCAAACTTTTTTCGTAAGCCGCTTGCTGATCTGCGGAACGCACAATCGTAATTTGCGCGAGTGGCACTCGCACTTCACCGGCCCCGGAAGTGTGTACGATCAGGCTCGTGCCATCTGAGGTGATCGTACCATTTACGGTTTTTTTCTCGGATGTAACAACGTAAAGCGCTTTGTCCGAAGATACTTCTTTCACCGCGTCCCATTTTATTTTTATCTCGCCCGCGTAATCTGTCTTCAGAGTGAGATCTTTGCCGTCTGAAGTGATGATCGTGCCGGTCAGGTGATCGCCATTGCGGAGCGTCACGGAGTCTGCGCTGGCTGTCGTTGCCGCAATCAAGAAAATAGTCAAAATTACGACAATATGCGCGATCTTCATAGATGCTCCTATTCAGAAACTAGTGGATTTTAGTCAACGTCGCAGATAACGGCCGGAGCGTCAATTGTAGGCCAATAATTTAGAAAACCTAACTTCATTTTTGTGCAGCTCAAGGACGGTAGACGAGTCGGAACCTCTACACTCCGCGGCGGCTCGGATTGTTATACTAAGCTTGAAATAAATTCTGTGAACGCGCGTATCAACTTTGGCATTATTTTCGATGTTCGGATTAGCGACAACCTATCCCATAATTGGGCAGGATCCCAGTGTCACGCTTACCGTCGAAGGACTAAAGGCTTTTCCAGCATAGCCTTGGAGATTGATGCCATGGTACGGCGTTTGCTCTGCATTCATAGCGCAAATCTGCAAATTTGTCGGTGGCCAAGTCTGGCTGACACTTGATGTGGCAACTCATTTAATATCCGAAAAATGGAAAACAGAAAAGGGGTGGCTATGAAGAAGATTGGCTTGACAGTTCTCGTTTTGCAGCTCGCGCTGATGGCGCCGGCCGCATTTGGGCAACGTATCCCAGACCTCGCCACTCCTGATCACTATCAGTTGACGATCACACCGGATTTTGGCAATGAGAACTTTGCAGGTGACGAGACGATCCAAATCCGGCTCTTGAAGCCATCCTCCTCAATCACGTTAAACGCAGCCGAGATCAAATTCGCAGAAGTGACCATTGCCTCCAGCGGCAAGACTCAAACCGCCCAGGTAACCAGCGACGAAAAAAATGAAATGGCCACCTTCACGGTGTCGGAGCCGCTCGCAGCCGGGCCAGCCGAAATTCACATTCGCTATACCGGCATTCTAAACGGCCAGCTTCGCGGCCTCTATTTGAGCAAGGCCAACAATCGCAAATACGCAATAACGCAACTCGAAAATACCGATGCACGCCGAATGTATCCTTCCTTTGACGAGCCTTCCTACAAAGCCACCTTCGACATCACCACTATCATCGACAAAGGCGATACCGCTATTTCGAACGGCAAGATCGTTTCTGAGACGCCGGGGCCCGGCGAAGGCAAACATACCTTGAAGTTTTCCACCACGCCCAAGATGTCGTCTTATCTTGTCGCTCTTGCCATCGGTGATTGGGAATGCCTGGAAGGCAGCGCCGACGATATTCCCATCCGCGTCTGCGGAGTTCCCGGCAAGAAGCAATACTCAGGTTTTGCGCTCGAAGCTGCCGAATTCACCATGAAGTTTTATAACCAGTATTTCGCAATCAAATATCCCTACGGCAAGCTGGATATTTTGGGGGTCGCGGATTTTTCCGCTGGTGCGATGGAGAATACCGCCTGCATCATTTCTCGCGACTTGATTTTTGTGGACCCCAAGCAATCCTCCTATTTTCTCAGAAAGATCGTCGCCCAGGACCTTGTGGCGCATGAAATGGCGCACCAGTGGTTTGGCGACTTGGTCACCATGAGGTGGTGGGATGACATTTGGCTAAACGAGGGATTCGCCACCTGGATGTCTTTCAAGCCCATAGAAGCTTGGAAACCCGAGTGGAATATGCAGACTGATGCGGTCAGTTCCAGCACAGGCGCCATGGATACGGACTCGCTCAGTTCCACTCGCGCGATTGAGGCCCACGCTGAGACCCCAGCTCAAATACAGGAACTATTCGACAGTATTACTTATAACAAAGCGGCAGCGGTGCTCTCCATGGTGGAAGGCGACGTCGGCCAAGACGTCTTTCGCAACGGAGTGAATTCCTACCTGGCAAAATATTCCTACGCCAACGCTACTTCGGAAGATTTCTGGAAAGAGATTACCCAAGTATCGCACCAGCCTGTGGATCGCATTATGGAAAGTTTCGTGAAGCAACCGGGCGTGCCGCTTGTCACTTTGAAGACCACCTGTAACGATGGCAAGACAAAGGTCACACTCTCGCAACAGCGTTATTTTTCCGATCGCACCATATTTGAGGCGGGTTCGAAAGAGCAGTGGCAGATTCCTGTTTGCCTGAAGACCGGGAAAGATGAGAAGTGTCAACTCTTGTCCTCGAAAGAGCAGGAGGTCATCCTGCCCGCGTGTGGATCTGCAGTCTATGGTAATGCAGGCGCTCGCGGCTATTACCGCTCAGGCTACGATTCGGCAAACTTGAAACTTATCTCATCCTCCGCCGAACGTACGCTTTCCTCGGACGAACGCTATCTGCTCTTAAACGACGTCATCGCGCAGGTTAGTTTGAATCGCTTGACCGTCGGAGACGTTTTATCGCTCGCCCAAGACATGAAGGACGATAACTCTGCCGCTGTGATGAACTTCGTGTCGAATCAACTCACCTTCGCAGGCGATTACCTGGTTACCGACGCAGATCGCGCTCAGTACCAGGCCTGGGTTCGCAACACGTATGGTCCAGTCGTCGAGAAACTCGGATGGGTTTCAGGCCCCAAAGATTCTGATGAAACGCGTTCGCTGCGCGCTAGTCTTCTAACCATACTCGGAGCGGTGGGTCGCGAACCCAAAGTGATACAAATGTCGCGAGACTTATTTGATAAAGCGCTCAATGGCCAACCCGTTGATCAAACCTTGCTTTTTGCAGCCGTTGGCATAGCCGTTCGCGAGGGAGATGCTGCGTTGTACAACCGCATCCTCGCCCATTTCGGGCAAATCAAGACGCAGGAAGAATTTATCGTCTTTGGGCAGGCGTTTTGCCTGTTCAGCGACCCAGCCCTACTCACTCGAACCCTGAATTTCGCAATTTCTCCGGCTATGCGTGCACAAGATGCACCGCAAGTGATTCGTGCAGTTATGGCAAACCCTGCTGGGCGACAGTTGACTTGGGAATTTGTCCGACAACATTGGCCCGAGATAGAAACCAAACTCAGTAATTATTCCGAGGCCACCCTGGTACAGGCTGCCAGCGTCTTTTGCGATACGAGTAAGCGCGACGAAGTACAGCAGTTTTTTTCCGAGCACAAGATTCCTGCCGCCGAACGTGAACTAAAATTGACACTAGAGCAAATCAACGGCTGCATCGATGTCCGCGCGCATCAGCAGCCACTTATGCAATCCTGGTTGCAGCAACACGAGCGGGCCGTTGCAGCGAATGAAGCAAATGGGAAATGAGCAGCGCATTTGTCTGAAGGCGGCAGATTGATTGTGTAGTTCAAAAATATCTCTTCGAGACAAAGGAGGGCGTATGGCAAAACTGGAACGCATTAGGGAATCGCTGGAAGGCAATCTCGACCCCGAGTACTTGAAGCAGCGTCAGCAGGCAGGCTGGCGCATGGTAGGCATCGAATGGGAACGTGAAAAGGAACTGGAGACTGAAGGACCAAGCGCCACGGTCGAAGACGCTCCGTTCGGCACGCGCGTCTCAGGGGATTGCGAACACCTCGAGGAAAATCCTACCGAGATGCAATTTCTTCTATCCATGATGGAACTCATCATCCAAGATATTTCCTTGACCAAGGTTGCAGAGGAACTCAACAAAAAAGGATTCCGCACTCGAAAGGGAACGGAATGGGGGCCGGTGGCTGTGTTCAATATGCTTCCGCGGCTGATCGAACTTACTCCTAGAATTTTCGCAACTCAGGAATGGGTCGAGCGCAGAAAACAGCTCACATTGGTTTACTGACAGTCGTTATCCTCTGACTTGACACAAAGGCGTTTCCCTTAATACAGTTACGCCCGCAAGGAAATTTTACCCTGAATGCAGTTCTCCCAGGTTAAGACGACTTGTTAAAGCTATCTTTGTAGGAGGCAGAAATGCATAAGGTCGGTTACATTTCCCGGGCTCTCTTGATTTTTGCAGCCGTTCTAGCGAGTCTATTTCCAACCCACGCACAGGATCAAGCATCATCCTCCAATGTCCAGGTAACGACCGTTGTAACGGCGCTTGGGCCCAAATACACCGCCCCGCCTGCGCTTGGAAAACAAGACATAAACGTCACCGAGGGGAAACAAAAGCGAGAGGTTAGCAACTGGGTTCCGGCGCAGGGAGACAAAGCCGCGCTTCAACTGGCTATCGTTATTGACGATGCGGACAGCCAGGACCTTGCCACCCAACTCAGTGATTTGAAAAACTTCATCAGTTCCCAGCCGGCTAGCACTGCCATCGGCGTGTTTTATGCGAGTAATGGCACCGTTCAGCCAGTATCTCAATTCAGTACCGACCACGAAGCCGTTGCAAAATCTGTGCGCATCCCTCTGGGATACACTGGCGCGTATTCGAGTATCTACCTTTCGGTGATGAGCCTCATAAAGGGATGGCCGGTAACAGCCGGTGCTCGTCGTGAAATTCTGTTAATCGCAGACGGCATCGATCGTTTCCGTGGCGACTACCCGATCAGCCCGGATGTTGATTCCACCGTCATCAACGCACAAAAAGCCGGAGTCATGATTCATACGCTCTTTGCCACCGGTGTGGGTCGTCCCACCCGAAACTCGTTTCGCCTGAACCTGGGGCAGAGCAATCTCGCCAAGATAGCGGATGCCACTGGCGGAGAAGCTTTCTTTCAAGGATTTTTCACGCCAGTGTCATACGCGCCATTTCTTCAACAGCTGGATATGGTCTTAAAAAATCAATATTGGCTGACTTGGGCCACCGAGCGTGCGAAGAAGCCCAAAGGCGAACTCCGACCGTTTAAGGTCCGAACAGAACAGCACGGGGTAGATATCTCAGCGGCCGATAAGATATTCGTTCCTGGCCCATAAGAAGATCGTAGTCGGGCAGGACCGGCCCGCGACAACTGCATGCGTCCTAGCACCTGACGCATGCAGTCCAGCAATGTGACGCAATGGGAACGAGAGCTCCTACTGCGGAAGCGCGTGTGAACGCAACTGCGCCCGTAGCTTAATCGTGCCGATGTTTTGGCCGTTTGACTCCCCGGTAACGAAAACCTCGCTGATCTCTTTCGATTTAGTTTCAGACGCTGGAAGTTGCGGCACAGCAATCTCAATTGTCGCTGCGTCGTTTTCACCGGATCTTACCGAATAGAGATCGGCCCCATTGTTCACAGTCCATTCCTTCGGTACCGTTACACTGAGCTTGATTTCTTGTATGGTGTTCGTAGGATTATGCAGCCATACCGGAATTTCAAGCGTGCCGCCGGCGGCAACAGCAATTTCCGGAGCATCTAGCCTGGGCAATCGCTCCAAGCCATGGGCCAGGCGGAAATCTCGGTAGAAACTCCATGGACCGCCTAGTTCGATCGAAACCTGAGTGGGCAAAGGCGCCGACGGAAATATCCGGGGAGCTGGAACCGCTGGAGAAGCGGAAATGTTTTCGAAGATATCTCCCGTTACATTTCCTCCGACCATCGATTTTCCCAAAACAAATGTTTGCTCGGAGCCCCAGCCGCCCTGCGGATCGGTGGCCTGCTTTTCCAACTCTTGCTCGCTCATCTTGCCGAGGGAATCGATGTACTTTTTTTCTTGGGTTTCGTGCGCCTTAAACGATTCGAGGGCGACATGCCAATAAGGGATATGGCGAGATTTCGAAATTCCAGTGACTGAGTAGGACGGTCCCGAATTTTTAAAGTTTGCAGTATCGGGAGCATCAAAGTAATAAATTTTCTTGGGCTGCCAGGGCCGCAAATTTTCGAGATTGGGTTCCAAGCGGCGTGTTGGCCCAGCCACCTGAGATGCGAATGCGGCCGAATCGCCGGCTAGATCGAACGCTTCAGTGGCGAGCACACTCGCTGCCTGATGGTCGCCATGATTTTCACCGATGAATACGCCGGGAAAAAACGTAAGAATAACTTCGGCCCGGGTCAGCCGCACGAGCCGCACCATCTCCTCGAGTGTCGCTCCATGTCCCCAGGTGGCCAGCGACTGCTGCACGTTTTGACTTGCGGTATCTTTGCCACCCAGAAACCAAACATTCGCAATTCCAAGCGTCGCGCAAGCTTTCCGCGCTTCAATCTCCCGAATGTCGGCCAGAGCAGCAGCATGCTCGGCTCCAGCTTGGTTCGCGCCACTTCCGCCTCGCGTGCCATAAACCACCGCAACGCGCTTGCCTTCATCGATAGCTCGCGCGAGGTAGGGCGTGACTGCGGCTTCGTCATCAGGATGGGCAACCACGACGAGGATGTCAGCTTTATAGCGTTCGTCGGGGCCCAGGAACGTTCGCGGCGACTGCGAATCTTGCGAAGAAAATCCCAGAGCGATCATTCCAGCGTGAAACATAGAAACCCGCGCGGCTGACGACATTCCGAGCAGAAGGAAAGCTGCCAGCAAAGACATCAACAGCAATCGAAAGTACTTCATCCTAGACCTCGCTGGATTGGCAGGAAGCTGGCAAAGGCATAGTTTCTCGCATTTCGAGACTTCGGTCAGCAGGCATATAAATGTAATTG
>Ga0210394_10007470_pt1 | contig 11505 bp, 15 predicted proteins | sample IncBWC12MmetaG_FD_160121 | JGI IMG/M metagenome (GOLD analysis project Ga0210394, IMG submission 160121) | Forest soil microbial communities from Barre Woods Harvard Forest LTER site, Petersham, Massachusetts, United States - Inc-BW-C-12-M | ecosystem: Environmental > Terrestrial > Soil >... | reverse complement strand
CTTCAAAATTGATTTTCGTGGCGCCACTCCGGTGTCTATAGCTCACCGCGCGTGTTGTGCGGCTCACCACATTCATGCGGTAGGTCGCTGTTGGATTGACTGCATCTGCCGGCGTTTGCCTCTGAGTCTGCGCTTGCGCTGATGCGGCGAGTGCAATTGCAACTGCTGAGATGATGCTTGATTTCGTGAACATGAGTCTCCCTCTACGAATTGTGAGACTCGAGTATGCAGGCTTATAACATTGATTACTGTGCAATAGTGCACGGCTTCAAGAGAAAGGATGAGAAGGTCAATTGTCCTTCTACCTACTGTAGGCGAACTGCACCGCCCTACAGGCTCGTTCTCAAGAGCTACGAGGTGTCTCGTGCCACTTCGCGAATTGTCCAATAGCAACGGTGCAGAACTTACACCTGACCGCTACGCCCAAAGAATCTTGGTGCGGAATCTCGATGAAAACGGGCAGTCAGGGCAGCTTCCAGGCGGTCAAACTGCAAAGGCCCGTCCGGGCTACCGCGTGCAGTCACTCCGCGTTGGGGACGTGGCCACCACGATCTTCATCAAAGCAAAACGACATCATAACCGCGTTCAGGACACGTGTCTGTATCGTTGTGAACAGTTGTCGTGGATTCTACCTGGCTTTTCTCCTGTGCAAGCGGTTCTCAATCTTCCACAGCTGGAACAAAAATAGAATCTCCAACTGTCCCGATGTGCACAGATATCTTTCTCGCCTTCTTATAGTATGGGGATCCATCAGGAAGTGAAGCGGCTGAAGAGTCTCAAGCTTTCTCTGATCTTGGAGGATCCAAATGGAAACCATCTTAATCATTCTTCTTGTTGTTTTTTTGTTAGGAGGCGGCGGTTGGGGATATTCCCGCTGGCGCAGGAACTAGGTTTTTCGCGGAGAAGGAGACACGATACCCAAACGTTGCCCCTTTTACGGGTTGCTGAAGCGAGGCTCGTTCATTACATCCGTTTCCGAGTGGCGTGAACTCATCGGCGCTCGGACTAATGTGGAATTCAAATGGGTTCAGAGGAGAAAACAAGATGAAGGCAAGTACTCAGAATGAGATCGAAGGCAAGGTTCACGAAGCGAAGGGCAAGATTAAGGAAACAGTGGGGCATTTGACGAACAACCCCGACTTGGAAGATCAGGGAACGGTCGAAAAGATAACTGGAAAGGTTCAAGAGAAAATCGGTCAGGTGGAAAAGGTCATTGAAAAACGGTAAACCGCTAGAGTCTTACGGGTCTCCTTCGGAGGGCTCTCGGGCTGAGGCCGCGGAATCGAGCACTCACTGGGAGCAGGTCATGCCTGAGCCGGCGCGTCCCTACTAGGGCGTGCAATTTTCTTCGGCTGACGACGGGATTGTGTCCTAACTGGTTATGAATATGAGCGAAGTTGCTGAACGAACGCAGGCGCATGCTGAGGAAAAGTTGTCGCCTTCAATCTCGGCATCCGAGAAATTGCTTCGCAGAATCGCCACCTTGCTCTTCCTGCTGGTGATGGGGTTGACGACGGTGTTCGGCTATTATGCCAGCTCGATTTGCATCACCATTATCCTGGCGGCATTTCTGGCGATTCTGTTCGACCCCGTGGTGGTCCAATTGGAAAAACTGCATCTGCCGCGCGGGGTAGCCTCCGCAGTTGTTGTCCTTGCAGGAATAGCTCTGATCGGTCTGCTGGGTCACAATCTTTACGGAAGAGCCGTAAGCTTTGCTGAAGAACTTCCGGTGTACACCTCGAAAATTCAGGAGACCCTTGAGCCAATTAGCCGGAAGATCCAAAAGGTTCAGCAAAGCGCCGGAAGCCTTACGAATGACGTGCAGCCCGCCAAGAAAGTTCAAGAGGTTCGGTTGCGGGAATCGCCAACCTGGCCAGGCTTTTTGGTGCGCGGAGCAGGGTCAGTGTGGGGAGTGTTAATTATTGTCGGAGTGGTTCCGTTTCTAGCGTTTTTCATGCTCTCCACAAAGAACCAAATGGCCACGCGAATGAATGCCCTCTTTGGATCGAGGGCCGACACAGATCGATTCATCAAGAGCCTGAACCAGATGGTGCGCGGCTTCGTAGCCGGCAACTTCATCGTCGGCTCCTTGATGGCCGTGGCAACCGTGCTTATGTTGTCATGTATTGGCATGAACGGCGCCATACCTCTCGGAATCGCCAGCGGGCTCTTGAATCTGCTGCCGTTCCTCGGCCTGATCTTTTCTCTTGCATTGCCTATTGCAGCCGCGCTGCTTCAGTTCAACACACCCGGCCCATTTATCGTCATCATTTTGACGATCCTCTTCCTACATATCGTTTCCGCGAATCTTCTTTTTCCTAAATTTATTGCCACTCGCGTGAGTATTGGTCCGGTGGCGGCGACCGTTGGGATTTTGTTCTGGGGCTGGTTATGGGGCGTAATGGGCCTGCTCCTGGCTGTGCCCCTCACAGCACTCGTTAAGATGGTCGCGGACTTGCATCCCTCCTTATGCCACGTATCCAATATGCTGGCGCTGACACCGCGCCCAGTTCCACGGTGGGTGCGATACAGCGAAACGATCGTGGACCGGACGATTCCTTACTTGCGCAGCCGACTAGGAATATTCCTTTAGGCGCTAACACGTTCGGGATTTGAGCATGTATTTTGCGAATTCCAATCGCGTACGAATGTCGACAGGCTGCCGCCGCCACGTCTGCAGTTGCCGCTCTGCGATCAACATTGGAATGTGTTCCCTTTGAGATAGCAACGCTCTTCCCGGGTGTTTAGGATGCTGACTTGGATCCCTGAAGCATCGCTAATTGGAAGGCCGTAAATGACACTTTCCGGACGGGTCGTCCTGTTGATCGGCCAGAATCTGCATAATGCTCATGATTTGACGCACAAGTTGCACCGGTGGGGATTTCGATGCCATTTTGTCAGCAATATGCGAGCCGCCATAGAACTATTGAGTTCTCGCCCGGTCGATCTGGTCCTCAGTAACACGCATCTTTCCGATGGAACCGGCTTTGGCCTCCTGGTTGCCTTGGATGGCCTTCCCGTTACCGCGTTCCTTTGCTTGCCGGTCGAAAATAGCTGCTTTTGGCTGCCCGCCGTTGACGGCGGAAAAGATTGCCTGGGATTGCCGGCTCTCCTACCCACACAGTTTGCGAACGTACTCGACGAAATGGCCCGGTGCTTAGCTACCGGGTCGGTGGCGGAAAGAGAAAGAAAGGAAGAAAGCCATGACAGAGCATTCTTCAGTTGAATCCTGCATAGCAATCAGCACTGATGTGAATCTCGTATCGGTTCATGAACTTTTCGAACACACGCAAGACGTGTTCGATGTGGTTGCCCGGCGGGCGTTTGAGATTTTCGAGAGACGAGGACGTTTGCACGGAAGCGATCGCGAAGATTGGTTTCTCGCGGAATCCGAGCTACTTACCCTTGTGAGATTCCACCTCTCGGAATCTGGAGAGCGGCTTACCGTACGCGCCGAAGTTCCTGGATTCAACCGGCAGGAGATCAAGGTAAGTCTCGAGCCGCGCCGACTGATTATCAGCGGAAAAACGAAGCCGCCCGAAGACGATAAATCCGGCAAGCATCCCCATCCACACAAGCATGCGCAACTGATGTTCCACGTCATAGATCTGCCTACGGAAGTCGATCTCTCGACCTCCAGGGCGTCATTAAACGATGCCCGGCTCGAGGTAGTGATGCCAAAAACGGTTCCTGCGAAGAGTGTTCAAATCCACGGAGCGAATGAGGCCGCGGACGCCGACCGCTCATCGGTCGTCACCGGGGCCATTGAACCGAAGGCCAAGGCACAGCCAGCATTGACGGGAAAATAGGCTCCGCCTGCAGATGAAGTATGCGTCTGAGGCGGCAGCAGAGTGACCGCATTTCCGCGTCTTCTTCGTTCATGTTCTCCTTTCACGTGTTTCGCCAATGATTAGTGGATTTCCAGATCCTCGGGACTGTCATTGAAGCCTCATGTCCTATTTTAGACAGTCTCCGGGAAATCCTCTTGGTAGAGTGAACGCGTTTGTGGAACGGCAGTATCGGAACGAGGTCACTGCCTGAGTCATGCAATGCTTCTTCTGAAATTCATCGATTGACGGGAAAAATCGAATGTCATTGCAGAAACTTATGCCTCTTGCGGAAGCTTCCCGTCGATCGCAAGCCCTTGAGCAATCTTCCTCCCAGACATGCCCTTGGCTGACATCGCGATTACCCGGCTCTATAGGAGCTCAATTTAACTGTTCCAGCAAAAACCGCGACAGAAAGCGCCATGCCTGGGTCGGGCGTCCCGGCCGCGCATCCCGGCCAAAGTGAAAATTCACGCTGAGGCCGGAGAGACGGACGGAACGTAAGTTCTGAATATGAAGCGTGTTCTGAAAGGCCTCCAGTTGCAGTCTTCCGTTCCAGAGTTGGACGAGTGGCAGGCTCGACTGCGTGAAAGTCAAATTCTTAACCTCTTCCATCTGGGGAAAGCGCTCCAGGCTGTGGTCACGTTCATAAGCTCCCGCGAACAACCGGCTGAAATGCGCGGAGGATTCTCCGGGACCCTGGGATAGCAGGAAGGAAACAACCGGCACAGACATCGATACCGTTCGGGGCATCGTGGTAGTTGGGGCGAAGCGCTCTTGTGTCAGTACGATCTGCGGTGCAGGTGTTCGAGCAACCGCCGGCGCGCGGGTACCCAGAAACATGCCGAGCAGCACAACAATAAACCGTTTGTATATCATCAGATTTCTCATCTCATCAATTCTTGCTTTCGCCACTGAAGCGAAGGAACAGGCTAGGCCGTCCAAATCTCTCTCGCTAACATCGGAATAGGGGTGGGATCCTCAGATAAGAGCGATCCGTGGTGGCTCCGAGGAGTCAGAAAATAGCCCTTCCAGAGGTACTTACCGCGCGGGCAGGGGACCGTCTCCGTGGGTTGTCTCTTTTCCAATAGTCGCCGGCAAACTGGACAATTTCTCTGCCACATATCATTACCTGTCTTTTCTCGTACGAATGAGCCTGTCAACAAAATGAGTCTAGTAGGCCGGGGCTCGCGTGTCTGTTCCAGTTAGCACACAAACGACTCTGTTCCTTTTTGCAAAAAAACGCTTGGTTCTCCGAGGCCTTTGAACGGGATGAGGATGTAATCAACGGCAGAGCCTTCCGGAATCATAGAACCTCAAATGTTGACCTCCCAGATTCAATCAGTTACGGCAGCAAAAGAAGCAGGGATTTTGGACCATAGGTATCGGAGTTCCAGTCCGGTAAGCGGACTTCCATGTACGGTACCTCCGAACGGCCTCGAATCCACGATGGCAACCTGCCATCCTGCTTCGCGACAGCGCGAAGCGATCGTCGAGGCGGCCGATCCTGTTCCGATTGCGATCACATCAAATTTTCTAGTCATAGTTCCCTCAAGGCATTTTGTATCTGTTCGGGCAAGCGCACTCGGATACTATGGCATCGGAAGAGTATGCGGCCATACTGGAGTTGATCGGTTCGCTCAAGACCAGGGCGTTTCGCAGTACCAAATCTGCAAAGGATTATCGTGAGGCAAAGGGCTTGCCACGCACCGCCGTGTAGACGGCATCGAAGACGCTCAGCCCATGGATATTCGCAACGCCGCCAACGGTGATCGGATCGCCCAGATACTGAACCTTGCTCTCCGCATCGTCGAAAGCCGGCCACGAGGGAAGACCGGGACCGTTCGGATCGCCTGACTTTGCAAAGTTGACCCAGTAGCTGGACATTTCCTCAGCCAGCTTCCGATCAGCCGCAGTCCAGTTCCAGGGCGACTGGTCCAGGTGGTCGAAGACATACCAGAGCTCGGCGAAGTGGCTGGCGCCCCAACCCGCATACACGGAGCCGGCCGGGAATGGCGGCCGCTGTCGAAACGAGTAGTAAAAGACAGGGCTCTGCCCGGTTCCGGCTTGCAGCCTCGCCCATGCCCACATGTCCCAGCCGAAGCGGAGGTCGCGCTCGAGGTCGAGCTGCGCCTGCCGCGCCTCTTCGTCGCTCGCGTGAGGATACGCTGTAACCAGCGCAGGAGGAAGTTGGCCGACGCTACGTTCCAGGTCGCTGTCGAACGTGGCGGCCGTCTCGTGCGTGACATCCACCAATGCTCGTGCCTCCTCGGCGTTCGACCCGATCAGCAGCGGGACATCGTTCTGCTGCCCCGAAGTGAATGCCTCGTAGGGTGAAAGGGGAAGCACATATGGTTCGATCACCGCGTGGACGATGCCGCCGGCATTGCCGGTAAGCAGGATCGCCGGAAGCTGGCGTAGTTCCTTGAGCGAGGGCGCACCCAGCGAAACGGCGTACTTGTCCCCGTCGCGTTCTGCATTGGCCAACAGGAATTTTGGTGCGAGTGCGACCGGCTCAAACAGGCCGCCGCTCTCTCCGATGGCGCGCTGAAACAAGCCTCTCGCAAGGGGCGAGGCCATCAGCATGCTGACCGACATCGCTCCTGAGGATTGACCGGCGATGGTTACACATTTCGGGTCACCGCCAAAGACTGCGATGTTCCTCTGAATCCATTCGAGTGCGGCGATCTGATCCATCAGCCCGTAGTTTCCGGACGAGTGCCGCGGGGACTCGCGCGTTAGCTCAGGAAGCGCAAGAAAACCCAGCGGGCCAAGGCGATAAGCGATGGTGACAACGATGACACCTTTTTGCGCGAGCCGGTCGCCCCAGTACAAGGGCATCGACGCCGACCCGTTGATGTATCCGCCGCCGTATATCCAAACGATTACCGGCAGGTGCTCGTGCGCGGTCTTGGCCGGCGTCCAGATATTAAGGTAGAGGCAATCTTCGCTCACTGCCGGAGGCGTCTCGCCCGGCATGGAGACTCCAACTTGCATGCACGCTGGAGCAAAAGCATCTGCCTTACGCGTGCCAGTCCAGGGTGCGGCATGTACTGGGGGACGCCAACGCAAGTCGCCCACCGGCGGGGCAGCGAATGGGATTCCTTTGTAGACACTCAGCCCATTTGCCCGTATTCCGGATATGCTGCCGGACTCCGTCAGGACTTGCTGCGCGACAGTGGCAATTGCCAGCTGTGCCGCTGCTACGAATACACAGGCGAGCTTCCATCCGTTCCGCACTTGGTCCTCCACCCTGGCTCTTCAATTTGGAGAACATCAGGATTACTCTTCTCGAATTTCCTGTTGACCTGAGGCTCTATCCGGAAGGCCCCCACGCAATGACTCTCTCCTTTCTGGCGTGTTGGCGCTGTGCAATATTGATCAGGTGGCCGAAAATCGGATGTCGCAATCCGATCCTGGCGCTCGTTGCACACCCGTGGGTTCTTGAATGCCCGGCTCTAATCACTCAGATTCGCACACATTGCCGTAGACCAACGGCGCCCCCTGTTCCCAGGGCTTATAGCTGTTGGCGAATTCGATCCGCGTGCGAATGGAAGGATGATCCGCTTGAAAGACTAGGAAGAAAGTACCCCAATCGGGGGCGAGACTGGTTTGAGCGTCCCTGACGAATATCATCGCCGCGGCGTGGTTCTGATGAGTCAATTCAAGGCCGAAGCGGTCGGCTTCGAGCTCGATATGCCGGGCGAGCAGATTGAAAAACGGCGAGAAGGCAAGCCAAAAGAAGGTCAACAGGAACACGATCAGCGGCAGAGAAGCGGGGTCGGAAAGTTCGGAGAAGCCCCAGCGCCGGGAGAACCGGCGGATGGCGGCGCGGCCCACACGGTAGGTGAACCAAAGTCCGGCCAGCAGAAAGGCAGCGAGGTACGCCAGGGCCGTCCGGTTGTCGCCCATGACGTAATGCTTCAATTCGTGGCCGATAGTGAATTCGATTTGGTCAGGTGACTCGACCGACGCCAGGTTGCTCTGCAAATAGATACGATGGGTTGGGCCGAGGCCGTCCACCCCCGTGCTGTTGCCGCCGACTAAGACGGGGATGTTAGTGACGCCGCACCGTGCGGCCAGTGCTTTGATCCGCATTTCGAGGTGGTGATCGTCGAGAGGCTTGTAGGCCGTCGTCAGCGGTTTGACCCACACCGGCAAAGCAACCAGAGCCAGAAAGGCAACCGGAATCAGCGCAAGGGCGCAATAGAGCCACCAGCGGCGCGGGCTCCTGGCGATCAACCGATAGGGAAGCCAGATTAACAGCGCTGCGACCACCACTTTGACGGCAAGTTGCACGCCTTCGCCCGTCAGCCAATTCGCCAACGTCTGGTCTGACCGTCCAGCGGCGTGAGCCCGGACATAACCGGAATAAAAGTCGAAAGGCATCGCGATAAGTGCGGCCAGGACTAGATAGGCGCAGGCGAAGAGCGTGACTGTCCAGAACCAGCGGCGGCCGGAGATTGATTCGCACACTTGGCGCAGACGGGCGCCGAGACCAGTAAAGAGAAATAAGAGGGGAATGGCCAACTCGAGAAGCCGGAAGGCCACCCAAGAAATGTTTCCTTCCCGAATCCGGGCGAGTTCGGCGGCCGTTGTTTCCGGAACGGCCACCGGCAACTCGGCATGGGCAATCGTGCACGCCAGGAGTACGCCTGCGATACAAGCGAGCAAGGTTTTCCAAGAGATTGTCCGCACCACCGCTGGGGATTTCAGCGCAAATGGAAGGTACATCATCGTTCCGACTTCCGTTTCAGATGTCGCGATGGATCGTGATCTTTCCAAACAACAACTGTCTGTCCGGAATTGGACACTCCCACAAGGAAACCGAAAAAGAAATTAGTATCGGGAAGTCGGCTTCTCACACCAACCTCACAACCTACGACGTTCCGGCACTGGCGGAGTTCTTTTGCTCGGTGTTTGGTTTTCAGCTAATAGAGAAAAGGGCCGATGAACTATCTGTGCTGCGGAATGCCGAGGGTTTTCTGCTAACGCTGATGTACGACAAGCACATGACTCCAGAGCAGGGATATCCCGGAATGTTTCACGTCGGCTTTCTTCAGCCCACGCAGCATGCTGTGGACCTCACCGAAGGCGGTTCGGAGCCGGTCGGACAACGGAGTGCTAATCGCCACAGCGCTGGAGGACGCCCAAAGAACCGCGAGCTTCATCGTCCTTGGCGGTGTCTTTCTGACCCGTACCTACACGCGGCTGCCGGGCCAAGAGGAAGACTGAGACTAGGCCGTCTCGCAGCGAAGGGTGGCTCGGCTGATTCAGGCGGCACAAGGCCGACATTATGTTAGAGATGGACTTGCGCTGAGTTTGTCTCTATTTTTGTGGTTGCTCCGATGCTCCAGGTTTTGCTTCCTGTTCTGGCATACTGGCGGGTGTGCTGACTTCGGGCCGCCGCCAACGAAGGAAGCTATTCGGAGGGCTATTGCGAACGTGCTGCCCAAGATTCCGAGTCCGAATACGCTTGTGCCCGCTGTATCGCGCCGGGTTCAAACAACACCCGCCAAGCTGTTGTATAGGTGATGCGTTTCTTCATGAACACCCGCTAGCGTGTCGTCTTGTAATTTCCTAGAGCACACTTCGTTGGCATGAGGTAGCGAGTTGGTTGCTTTGTATTCGGTCAGTGTGCATTCACTATATTGCTCCCGCTGGGTTATAGGCACCGCTGTATCTGATTCCGGGATATTTATACAAGCCCGCCGCAATTCGACATCGGCAGTCGTATTTGTATCGTGACTCAGACCAATTCCACTGACTGCGATCACTCCGAAAAACATCAAACCCGCCGCGACCATTCCGAGGACTGAAGGAATCAGCAAGATGAAGCCGATTGCCACGACGGGGCCACTCATGCGAAAGATGCAGCGGATCAAAAACAGACTGTTTTCTAAGACTTTCTTTTGGTAGCGTTTGAATCCGAACCAAAATCCTGATTCAAAACTGGTTGACAACACTGTGGTCCAGCGGGTGTGGATTCACCACGTTCCGAGGCTTCAGAAAGGGTTCCATGATTCCAGAAGAGAAAAATGCTGCCGTAGCGCGCGCCGCACATGAAACCTTCGGCGTAACAGAGTTCGCAGATATTCGTAGGATGACCAAAGGCCTTAGTTCGGACCTTGTGTTTCGCATTGTCGTACGCGGAGCGCCTTACCTGCTGCGCATCATGACGCGCATCGATGAAAGGATGGATCCTGACCGCATCTTCGCGTGCATGAGCACCGCCGCAAGAGCAGGTCTTACGCCCTGCGTCAGATACAGCAACGCGGAAGATGGAATCTCAATTACCGATTTCGTTGAAGCCATGACTTTTCCGGCAACGCAGGCCCTGGTCCAGCTTCCCGGCACGCTGCGACGCCTCCATGCGCTGCCGCCATTTCCCAAAGCGTTCAACTACGTCACCGCGCACAACGGGTTCACCTGGAGGTTCCGCAAGGCAAGTCTCCTCCCGAAGGGCGAAATCGAGGAAGTCTTCACCCGGTATGAACAAGTGTGCGCCGCTTACCCGCGTCTCGACTCGGATATGGTTTCATGCCACATGGACTTGAAGCCAGAAAACATCCTGTTCGACGGCCAACACGTTTGGCTCGCGGACTGGCAAGCTGCTTTCGTGAACGACCGCTACTTCGATTTGGCGGTCGCGGCGAACTTCCTGCTTTCCAACGACGCCGACGAACTCACGTATCTCGAGCGATATTTTGGCCAACGGCCCAACGAGTACCAACGCGCGAGATTCTTCCTTATGCGTCAGGTGGTACACATGTTCTACGCCACGGTTTTCCTGTTGCTGGGTTCCGCGGGCAAGCCGATAGACCAAAGTGGGAAGCTTCCCTCCTTCAGAGACTTTCATCGGCGGATATGGGCAGGCGAGGTCAACCTGGCGGACAGCGATCTGAAGATCGTCTATGGCAGTGTTCATTGGGAACAGCTGTTACAGAATATGGAGCAAACACGATTTGACGAAGCACTCGGAATTGTCTTAGAGCGGAATACAAGGCAGGAAGGTTTACGCCTGCTTTTGCCGAGCGCTCCATAAGAGGGAGGCAACTCCCGCAAACCCGGTCAGCGTTTACCTAACTCCGCCGCAGAGTTTCCGTGTAGCTCCTCGATCACAGGCTTAACCGGAAATTATCTGCCGGTGCATCGGCATTGAGGTGGGAGTAGGACACGAATTACCGCTACGGTCAAAAACGAAATCACAAATTCGGATGGTTGCAGGCCATTGAGAAATGATTGAAACAAAAGAAATTTTGGTTGCGGGGGCCCGATACGTACCGAATAGACAATTGCTGAGCATACCCTTTCGTAGCGATCTGATTCATTGCGCTGCGTAAGCCCCCGCAACCTGAACAAATCCGTTTGGCTCGTGTCCGGGGGCTTAGGCATGTTGCGTGTTTTTCATATTTTCTGATTTAATCAGCTTTGGAATACACGAGTTTTTGCATCCGGTAGGGCCAATTGAACAGCCTTAAGACAAACTGAAAAAGTATCGCGGGTTTTCCACTGTAATGGTGTGAATGTTGCGATCGGATACACCGATCTGTTCAAGATACGGAATCAGCTTGCGCGTGGTGAACAGCATCCCATCTGGGGGATCAATTTTGTCCCTCCATTCTTTCGCGTCCTCTGGAATCAGCGAGCCCCCGAACTCTGAATCTTGTGAGAGAAA
>Ga0210394_10007469_pt1 | contig 11506 bp, 10 predicted proteins | sample IncBWC12MmetaG_FD_160121 | JGI IMG/M metagenome (GOLD analysis project Ga0210394, IMG submission 160121) | Forest soil microbial communities from Barre Woods Harvard Forest LTER site, Petersham, Massachusetts, United States - Inc-BW-C-12-M | ecosystem: Environmental > Terrestrial > Soil >... | reverse complement strand
TGGATTGCCGATCCCAACACCTTCAAGCCCGGATGCCTGATGCCAGCCATGCACCTCACCGACTGGCAGAACGCCCAGATCACCGCGTACCTGCTAACACTGAAGTAGTTAACTGCGGAGAAGCCGATGGACGCACAAGGCATGCCGGCCGCGCACGGAATCGAGGCAGGACTCGATCGCACTCCCGCGTCTGTGGCCAAGGGTACCTATCTCGAAGCCGTCCACAGCTGGATCGTCACCGTCGATCACAAAAAGCTCGGCATTCTCTACATCGCGTACGGCCTCGTGTTCCTCCTGGTTGCCGGCGTCGAAGCCCTGCTAATCCGCATCCAGCTTGCAGTCCCGCACAACACCTTCATCTCGCCCTTCACCTTCAACCGCCTCTTCACCATGCACGGCACCACCATGATCTTCCTGGTTGGCATGCCCATTGTGTTCGGCTTCGGAAACTACCTTGTCCCGCTCATGATCGGCGCTCGGGACATGGCCTTCCCCCGCCTGAACGCCTTCAGCTTTTGGATCAGCGCCTTCGCCGGCATCCTGCTTTATTACAGCTTCATCGGCGGCAACGGCCTCGCCGGCACCGGCACGGCCCCCGACGTGGCGTGGTTCGCCTACGCGCCGCTCACTGAAAAGGCCTTCTCTCCCGGCCATACCATCGACTACTGGGCCGTCGCCCTTCTCGCCAGCGGCATTGGCAGCATCGGAACCGCAATCAACATCCTCGCCACCGTCTTCTGCATGCGCTGCAGGGGCATGACGCTGATGCGCATCCCGCTGCTGCCGTGGCTCTATGCAACTGTCGCTTTTCTCGTTCTGATGGCTGTAAGCCCGCTCACCGCGTGCCAGGCCATGCTCCTGATCGACCGCTACCTCGGCGGGCACTTCTTCGACACGCAGGCCGGCGGCTCCGCAATCCTCTGGGCGCACTTCTTCTGGATCTTCGGCCACCCCGAAGTCTACGTACTTGTCCTTCCCGCCTTCGCATTCGCCAACGAAATCATCCCCGTCTTCTCGCGCAAAGCCATCTTCGGCTATGCAGCCATGGTGGCCGCCTCGGTCGGCATCGGCTTCATCAGCCTCAGCGTGTGGGCCCACCACATGTTCACCATCGGCATGACCTCGTTCGGCAACGCCTTCTTCACGCTTTCAACAATGCTGGTCTCCATCCCCACCGGCATCAAAACCTTCAACTGGCTGGCCACCATCTGGGGCGGCAAAATCCGCTTCGCCACGCCCATGCTCTTCTCCATCGCGTTTCTCTTCCAATGGGTGATAGCCGGCCTCACCGGCATCCTGCTCTCGATCTCCGCCTGGAACTGGCAACTGCACAATTCCTACTTCGTCGTCGCCCACTTCCACTACGTCTTAGTCGGCGCCATCGTATTCATGATCTTCGCTGCGCTCTACTACTGGTACCCCAAAATCACCGGCCGCATGCTCGACGAATCCCTCGGCAAGTGGCACTTCTGGCTCATGGTCATCGGCTTCCACATGACCTTCGATGTGATGCACTTCCCCGGCCTCCTTGGCATGCCCCGCCAAATCTACACCTACGAACCCGACCGCGGCTGGAACACCCTCAACGCCATCATCTCCGTCGGCGGCGCGATTCAAGCCATAGCCGTCCTCGTTCTCGTCTACAACATGGTCCACTCGTACTTCCGCGGCGTAGTGGCCGGCCCCGATCCCTGGGACGCATGGACCCTCGAATGGGCTACCTCGTCTCCGCCGCCCGCATACAACTTCGCCATCGAACCTGAAGTCGCAAGCCGCCGCCCCCTGTGGGACCTGAAGCATCCTGAAGACCCCGACTCCGCATTCGAGTAGCAACACGCCAATCGCATCCACGAGGCACCCATGGCCACCATCCCGCTCCAACACGCAAAGCACGACACCGAGTGGCGCCAACCCTCGCGCGGCATGGTGGCCATGGCCAGCCTCATCACCGCCGAGTCCGCCATCTTCACCATCTTCGTGGTTGCCTACCTCTACTACATCGGCCGCGACATCGCCGGCCCCACGCCAAAGCAGGTCCTCGAGGTCCCCTGGTTCTACAGCGCGTGCCTGCTCTCCTCAAGCGGCTTCATCATCCGCGCCGAGCACGCCATCGAGCACGGCCGTATGGCTGCCTTCCGCATCTGGTGGCTCGTGACCATCCTACTCGGTCTAACCTTCCTCTATGGCACCGCATCCGAGTGGTACAAGCTCATCGTCCACGATCACCTCACCATCAGCACCAATCTCTTCGGCACCACTTACTACTCGCTCGTCGGCCTGCACGCCTCGCACGTCGTCGTCGGCCTCCTCATGATGCTCATCGTGCTCTCCTTCGCGTTGACCCGCCACCTCCGCGCCGAGCACGCCTATCGCGTCAAAGTCCTCGCGCTCTACTGGCACTTCGTCGACGCCGTCTGGGTCGTCGTCTTCACCGTCGTCTACGCGGTGGGCCGCCAATGACAAATCTGCCAAATCCCCGCCACCTAACGCCCAGTCAATCGCCCGCCGGCGCAATGCACCACGGCACCGTCAATCTCCCCGCCCCCACCGCATGGCCTTTCCTCATGGCCCTCGGCCTCACGCTCGTCTGCGCATCGCTCGTCACCTCCGCCAGTCTCGGATATCTCGGCGGCGCCATCGCCATCGTCTCCGCCATTGGCTGGTTCCTCCAGGTCCTTCCGCACGAAGCGCATGAAGAAGTCGCCGTCACCGAACAGCCCGTCGCCATAGCTCCCGCGCCCGGCAAGGTCGCGCGCATTGAAATCGACGAGACTCACCGCGCGCAGCTCCCCCTTGAAACTTTCCCCATCTCCAGCGGCATCAAGGGCGGCATCGCCGGCGGCATCGCCATGGTCATTCCCGCGGAAATCTACGGCATCCTCCGCTACCACAGCATCTGGTACGTCGTTAATCTCCTCGGCGGCGCGGGCGTGGGCGAATGGCAAAACCCCACCATGGATGAGATGATGCACTTCCGCCTCGGCGCCTTCATCACTGCCAACCTCATCCAAGGCGCAACCACGCTGCTCGTCGGCCTGCTCTATGGCGCCATGCTGCCCATGTGGCCCCGGCGTCCCATGCTTCTCGGCGGCATCATTGCCCCAGCCCTTTGGACCGGCCTTCTCCACAGTGTGCTCGGCCTTGTCAATCCATTCCTCGCCGATCACATCGATTGGTGGTCCTTCGCCGCTTCGCAGGTCCTCTTCGGCCTCGTCGCCGGTTACACCGTCACAAAGCTCGGCGGCCTCCGGCGCCTCCGGCAGGTGCCGCTCTCCATGCGCCTGGGCGTTGAAACTCCCGGCCTTCATCCCGGCCACGAGGGAGAAGAGCACAAACAATGAAAGCCTCCCTCATCTCGCCCCTCATCCTCGCCTGTATCGCTGCGCCCCTCTCGCTGGCGCTTACCGCATGCGATCTTCCCGGCAAGCCCAAGCCCGGCCCTGAAGTCCCGCGGCCTGAAGAGGTGCTTTCGTTCGACGCCCTCTATGGCGAGCACTGCGCCGGATGCCACGGCGCGCAAGGCGAATACGGTGGCGCAGCCGATCTCGCCAATCCCGAATACCAGGCGCTCGTCGATGACGCCACACTGCGCGACGCCATTGCGCATGGCGACAAGGGTACGCTCATGCCCGCCTTCAGCATCGGCAGCGGCGGCGAACTCACCGACCAACAAATCGTCGTCATAGTCCAAGGCATGCGCGCCCGCTGGCGCAAGCCCAACGCATTTGGCAGCGACACGCCGCCGCCCTACAAGGCCACGCACCCCGGCGATGTGAACAAAGGCCAGCAGGTCTACACTGCCGCGTGCGCAAGTTGTCACGGCGCAACCGCGCAACAGCCCGGCCAGGGCGCGACAGCGCCACCATCGTCAGCTAAGGCCGGATCGATTCTCGATGGCTCGTTGCTCGCGCTCATCAACGAGCAAACCATTCGCACCATCGTTATCGCCGGCCGCCCCGACATCGGCCAACCTGACTGGCGCAACCATATCCAGGGTCGCGAGCTTAGTGACGATGAAATCACCAACGTCAGCGCGTGGCTCATGGCACAGAAACCCGCTTTGCCCGGCCAGCCCTACCCCAACCTCAACTCCCCATCGCCGCCCGCAGCAAAACAGCCCAACGCGGTGAAACCATGACGAGAAGCGAACGGAGCATCGACCATGGATGAAAAACTCCCTCCGCCGAATCCGCCGGAACCAAGCCCGCCGGAACGGGAACTCCACTCGCGGCGCACGTTTCTCATGAACGTCGGCATCGCGCTCAACGCCGCAGTGGCCGCGGCCATCGCCACACCTGTTGTCGTTTATCTGATCGGCCCCGTCCTGCGCCGCAAGGAATATCGTGCCTGGATCGACCTCGGCAACGCCTGCGATTTTCCTGCCGGCGAAACCAAACTCATCACCTTCAAGAATCCCTTCACCGATCCGTGGGACGGCGCAACCGCCAACATCCCCGCATACGTCCGCTGTTCCGAGCCCGGCAAATTCACCGTCTTCGCCATCAACTGCGCGCATCTCGGATGCCCGGTCCGCTGGTTCGCTGAGTCGCAACTCTTCATGTGTCCATGCCACGGCGGCGTCTATTATGCCGACGGCAGCCGCGCCTCCGGCCCTCCGGAACGCGGCCTCTTCACTTACGAGATCAAGGTTGAAAACGGCAAGCTCATGATCAAGGCCGGCCAGGTTCCCACGCTCAGCAATCGCGCCGCCAACACACCCTGCCCCTCCGCAACTGAACCGATATCCCCTGGACTCGTTTCGAGGATCGCCCCATGTCCGCCGACCACAAAGGACCCTGGTACAAACGCGTCTACGATTGGCTAGAACAGCGCGTTCAACTCGAAGGCCCCATCGCGGACGCCGCCCTGCATCCGGTGCCGCGCAGCACCGCCAGCTGGTGGTATGTCTTCGGCAGCGCCAGCCTCACGCTGCTCATCCTCCAGGTCGTCACCGGCATTCTTCTCGGCATCGTATATACGCCATCCGCCGCGCATGCGTGGGATTCGCTCCAATTGCTCAATCACTCGCTCCCCCTCGGCTGGTTCCTGCGCGCCATGCACGGCTGGGGCTCCAACTTCATGGTCGCCGTCGTCCTCATTCACATGGCCCAGGTCTTTCTCTTCGGCGCTTACAAATTTCCGCGCGAGCTCACCTGGATCCTCGGCGTCTTCATGCTGCTCATGACTTTGGGTATGGCCTTCACCGGCCAGGTGCTCCGCTTCGATCAGGACGCTTACTGGGGTCTCGGCATCGGCGTCTCCATCGCAGGCCGAGTGCCCATCATCGGAGGCGCGCTCGTCGATCTCCTCATGGGCGGTCCTGTCATCAACGGCGCAACCCTCACGCGCTTCTTCGCGCTCCATGTCTTCGTCATCCCCGGCACGCTCCTCGCCTTCACCGCGCTGCATGTCTGGATGGTCCTTAAGCTCGGCGTCAACGAGTGGCCCATGCCCGGCCGCATCGTGCGCCGCGAAACTTACATCCAGGAGTACAACCAGCTCGCCCACAAAGACGGCATTCCCTTTGTCCCCGGCGCCGTCTGGAAAGATCTCTTCTTCTCCGCCGCCATTCTGCTAGCGGTCGCCGTGTGCGCAGCCATCTTCGGCCCCTATGGGCCCAAGGGCGTACCCGATCCCGCCATCATCAACACCGTTCCCAAGCCCGACTTCTTCTTCCTCTGGATCTATACCGTTCTCTCCTACCTCCCCGCCAATCTTGAAACACCTTTCATCCTCATCGTGCCCATTGTCGCCATCGCCATCCTCCTCGCCCTTCCCTTCGTTGCCGGCGTGGGCGAAAAGAGCTGGTGGCGTCGCCCCGTCGCGCTTTTCACCGTGCTCTTCCTCGCCGTCGCCTTCAGTCAGCTCACCAATCTCGGCACCTACACTCCGTGGAGCCCGCAGATGAATGCGTGGAGCAGCGCTGCGGTCCCAGTCAATTTCCTCCGCAATCGCACCCCGCTTGAGCGCCAGGGCGCCAACGTTCTCCAGGAGAAGCAGTGCCGCAACTGCCACGCCCTCGGCGGCGTCGGCGGCATGCGCGGTCCCGCCCTCGACAGCGTAGCCACGCGCCTCACCGAAGATCAGCTGTATCGCCAGGTGTTGTTAGGCGGCGGCAACATGCCCGCCTACGGCAGCGCTCTGTCCCCCGCCGAGACCACCGCGCTAGTCCGTTTTCTCGAGACCCTTCATCCCGACTATCAGCAACCCGCCACCGACGCCTCCCGCCAGGTTGCCGCGCAGTGATGTAGATTTGTCTTCCTGAGAGAAGCGCAGCGAAGTCCAAGGACCTGCGCTTGCTTTTGCTCTCCTCAACAGAGCAGGAAAAGTGCGTGCCCCAGGTTCGGCGCGTCTTTGTCTTTGCGCCTAACCTGGGGCACCACGAACCTCACCCGTCCTTAGTTTGTTATCCCACCACCGTGGGCACCCCACCCTCGCGACGCCCCTTGTTTTTGTCGCTAGGGCGGGATCTCTCGAACCCAACCCCGCCGAAGAGAACCTAGAATCATCCCCATCCAATGTCGCCCAACCTTTTCATCCTCGAAGCCGATCCACTCCCCACCCACATCCTCACTTCGTGGTCCTTTCCGATAATCCCATTCATCACCCTGACCATTACCTTGATCCTCTACCTTCGCGGCTGGCGTGCCATTCATCGAACCCGCCCAGATCAACTCCCACCCTGGCGGGCCGCATCTTTCTTCGCGGGCATCCTCTCCCTCTGGATCGCCCTCGCCTCCCCCATCGACGCCCTCGACGACTACCTCCTCGCCGCGCACATGATCCAGCACTTCATCCTCATGTCCATCGCTCCGCCCCTCATTGTCATCGGTGCACCCACCGTGCCGCTCCTCCGCGGTCTTCCGCGCCTCCTGATCCGTTTTCCCATCGGCTCACTGCTCCGCGCACGGTGGTTTCACAAATTCAGCAGGTTCCTCACGCATCCGGTCACCGCCTGGCTCGCCATGAACATCGCCTACCTCGCCTGGCATGTTCCTATCATCTTCGAGCTCACCTTCCTCTCCGAGTCCATTCACGACTTCGAACACCTCTGCTTCTTTCTCACCTCGATCGCATTCTGGTGGGTCGTCCTCGCGCCATGGCCCGCACAACCGCGCTGGCCGCGCTGGTCCATGATTCCCTACCTCCTTACTGCCGACATCGTGAACACAGTCCTCTCCGCCACTCTCGCCTTCTCCGGCAAAGTGCTCTACCCGTTCTATGCCGCGGTCCCGCGCATCACGTCACTCTCGCCGCTCAAAGATCAAATCGCCGCGGGAGCCGAAATGTGGGTTCTCAACTCGATTGTCTTTTTGATTCCCGCCGTGGTGCTGACCGTGCGCCTGCTCACACCCGCTTCGCTCCGCCAAGGCTCCACCGGCTCAGATCAGGCTCGAGTCGAGCGCCTCAAGTCCCTCTGAATCGGAATGGGCTCGTATGAAAACAGTGAAACTGCAATGATCCGTTGACGATGGATCAAGCTCGGCGAGTGCTTGTCACTGATGGTTGTGAGAGTTTCGCGTGGAACAATGAGCGAGTGTTAATCTGATCGCTTCTCCCGCGCTCCCCGCCAGTAAAGAATCAAACCCAGCAGCACCGAAGCCACCGTCCCAATTCCGAGCTTCATCCCGAATCCAAATTTGTCGGTCGAGTCGCCCGGTGGCACCATCGAAACCAAAATCCCCAGCAGCACCACCAGAAATCCAAGCCCGGCGCACAACCACACTCCCGCCTTTCCGCCCGGCACCAGCACGGCCTGCGGATTCTCGGTTCGGTCCCGTCGCCCCGCCATTTTGATAGCCGCCGCAAACATGTAAAGAAACGGAATGAAGTAAAGAATGATGGCCGCGTCAATCAAGACTTGGTAAGCCCCGCGCGTGGTGTCGTTGATCTGGCTGCCCAGCAGCATCGCACCCGAGGCAATCGCCTGCACCAAAATCGAAACGTAAGGCGTCTTCCATTTGGGATGAATCTTCCCGAACGCCGCGGGCATGTAGCGGTCGATCCCCACCACGAACGGAACGCGCGCAATCCCGGCCACCGTCGACCCGACTCCGCCCGCGTTGCCCACCGTCACCAGCACTGCCGCCAGCATCCCCAGCGCCCCCACCTTGAGCGCCACCGACCCGATCGTAATGGCGTGAAACACGCCGCTCTGCGGGTCAATATCCCCCGCCGGCACCAGCGCCAGAATCGCCACCGTCCCGCCCACGTACATCAACGCGATCAGGGCCCCGGCGCCGAAGACAGCCTTGGGCAGGGTGCGGCGCGGGTTGCGGATTTCTTCGCTCATCGCGGAGACCAGCTCAAGCCCCGTAAAGGCAAAGGCAATCTGCGACCAGAAATTCACCGTGCCCCAATTCCACGCCGGCAGCATGTTACGAAGCGTGAACTGCGTGGCCGAGCCATGCTTCCGGCACACCACCGTCGCCACCAGAGCCAGGATCACCAGGGGGACGTAGGTCCCCACGCCGCCGGCGTTCTGCAGCCACTTACCGACGTTGAGGCCGATGATATTCAGCACCACCGCCACCAGAAGCAGCGCCAGCGAGACGACGAGCAGGAAGGTCCGGTCCTGAGCCAGCACCGAGCCGCGCCCGCCGATGATGTAGGCGGCCATCGACGCGCTGGCCAGCAGGAGGCCAGGAAAATAAAACACCGTGTAAATCCAGTAAGTCCAGCCGGCGATGAACCCGTGAAAGGGCCCGAACGCCTCCCGCGACCACGCGTAGAGCCCGCCTTCCTCAGGAAAGCGCGACGACAGCTCGTTGATGACCAGGGCGCCCGGCACAAAGAAAAGGACCGCGGCAATCACCCACAGGCTGATCGACGAGGTTCCGTTGTGCCCCGCAGCCGCAATCCACCGCGGCCCCAGCACCGTAGCGATGTTAAACAGCAGCACATCCCAAAACCCCATCGTCTTGCGGAGTTGCGATTTCGAATCCAATGGAACGGATGGGGACTGGCTCATGCAATTACCTTCGCAGTGGGCGTCAACCTGGAATGCTCTCGGAATCATACTGGAGAAAGCATTTGACCCGCGTTGAAACTGAAACAGCGTGTTTGCCCGCCCTTCGCCCAGCAAGATAGTATTTTCTTACCGCTGGCACGGTGTCGCGCTGGACCGGAGGTCTCGGCCCCGCAACCGAATCCTCCAAATCTCAGCGGCCGTGGCGGTCCCAATCCAATGAAGATTCACGAGTATCAGGCGAAAGAGATCCTGGCCAAATACGGCGTGCCCGTTCCGCGGGGCGAAGTGGCCAACACTCCTGAGGAGGCGGCCGCGGTGGCCCGCAAGCTGTTTGGCGAGGGCGCCGGCGGCGTAGTTGTCAAGGCCCAGATTCACGCCGGAGGCCGCGGCAAAGGCGGCGGCGTGAAGGTCGCCAAGAACCGCGAAGACGCCGATTTGCATGTCAAAAATGTTCTCGGCATGCAGCTGATAACGCACCAAACCGGTCCCCAGGGCCAGAAGGTGCAGCGCCTGCTGATTGAAGAGACCGCGGCCATCGATAGCGAGCTCTACCTCGGCATCGTGCTCGATCGCGCCATCGGCAAGCTCGTCTTCATGGCTTCGCAGGCCGGCGGCATGGAGATTGAAGAGGTCGCTGCAAAGGATCCAACGGCGATCTACAAGGAAGCGATCGACCCCGCGGTCGGCTTTGGCGCATGGCAGGCACGCAAGCTGGCCTTCGCGCTGGGCCTGAAGCCCACGCAGATCAACCAGGCGGTGGCATTCTTCCAGAGCCTCTACAAGGCGTTCATTGAGACCGACTGCTCGCTGCTCGAGATCAATCCCTTCATCACTACCAAGGACGACAAGCTCTTCGCCCTCGATGCCAAGATCAACTTCGACGACAACGCGCTCTTCCGCCATCCCGAGATCAAGGCACTGCGCGACACGGCCGAAGAAGACCCGCTGGAGGTAGAAGCGAGCAAATACGCGCTCAACTACATCAAGCTCGATGGCACCATCGCCTGCATGGTGAACGGCGCGGGCCTTGCCATGGCGACCATGGACATCATCCAGTACGCCGGCGGCAGCCCCGCGAACTTCCTTGACGTAGGCGGCGGTGCGACTCAAGAGCAAATCGAGCACGCCTTCGAAATCCTGCTCTCAGACAAGAACGTGAAGGCTATCTTCATCAACATTTTCGGGGGCATTCTGCGCGTGGATCGGCTTGCCACTGGCGTCGTCGCTGCAGCGCGCAAACTCAATGTCACGGTTCCGATTGTCCTTCGCCTTGAAGGGACGAATGTCGAAGAGGGTCGTCAAATCCTGAAGGACTCGGGTTTGAATTTTCAAGTTGGCGCAACGATGAAAGAAGCGGCGGATATGGTTGTGAAGGCCGCTGCGGGGGTAAAGGCATAATGGCTGTCTTGGTAGACAACAACACGCGCCTCATCGTTCAAGGCATCACCGGCAAAGAGGGAACGTTCCACGCCAAGGGTTGCGCCGAGTACGGCACCAAAGTTGTGGGCGGCGTCACTCCTGGCAAGGGCGGCACTACGCACGAGGGCTGGCCGGTGTTCAGCACGGTGGCCGATGCTGTGAAGGAGACCGTCGCCAACGCGACCATGATCTTTGTGCCGCCGCCGTTTGCTGCAGACGCCATTCTTGAAGCCGAAGACGCGGGCATTCCGCTGATCGTCTGCATCACCGAGGGTATTCCAACCATCGACATGATCAAGGTGTGGGCCAAGATCAAGTCATCCAAGTCGCGCCTCATCGGGCCCAACTGCCCCGGCGTTATCTCGCCCGGCATGGCGAAGATCGGCATCATGCCCGGCCGCATTCACAAGCGGGGCACGGTCGGCATTGTCTCGCGCTCCGGCACGCTGACCTACGAGGCCGTGCATCAGCTCACGCAGCGCGGCATCGGCCAGTCGACGGCCATCGGCATTGGCGGCGACCCCATCATCGGTACGACGCACATCGATGCGCTACGCCTGCTGAACGACGATCCCGGCACTGAAGCCATCATCATGATCGGCGAAATCGGCGGCACCAACGAAGAGGCCGCAGCGGCTTTCGTGAAGGAGCATGTGAAGAAACCGGTGGTGGGCTTCATCGCCGGACAAACCGCACCTCCCGGCCGCCGGATGGGCCACGCCGGCGCCATCATCAGCGGAGGGCAGGGCTCCGCCGCCGACAAGATGAAGGCCATGACCGAAGCCGGTATTCACGTCGTGGTGTCGCCCGCGGATATCGGTGAGAAGATGGCGAGGGCCCTTGGGAAGTGAAGGCAGCCTCTAACCGCTCGCCTCTCCCGAGAATCGCGGGTTGTTCGCGATTCTCCTTGCACCTTGCATTGGTTTTGAGAGATTTGACATCCTCCCGCTCCCTGGAGGAAAGGGATTCCTACGATGGCCGCTAAGCGACCATTTCGGTGGGTTCCTGCTGCTGACGGCCTTACTTCACCGTTCACTTCACAGGCGATCCGGGCTGTGCTTTCGCACCCGGCAGAAGCATCTGCCGTGTCCTGCCCTTTGAGCATCTTCAATCCTC
>Ga0210394_10007464_pt1 | contig 11510 bp, 7 predicted proteins | sample IncBWC12MmetaG_FD_160121 | JGI IMG/M metagenome (GOLD analysis project Ga0210394, IMG submission 160121) | Forest soil microbial communities from Barre Woods Harvard Forest LTER site, Petersham, Massachusetts, United States - Inc-BW-C-12-M | ecosystem: Environmental > Terrestrial > Soil >... | reverse complement strand
CGCTCCGGGGCGTTCCGGAGCGCGGCGACCCGAAAAGCGCGAGATCGCGAGGTCGAAGCTTCCCCAGAAGAAATGTACCGGACTGACCTTGCCGATGAAGCGGGAGCGGAATTCCTTGAAGATGGAATCCACCGTCACCAGAATGCGCCAGAACGAGTGCGCGTAGTTCGCGTCGTAAGAAGCGTGCACCCGGTCCTGTTCGAAGCGAATGGGATTGGGGATTTCCGACGGCACGCTCCAGATTTTGACTTCGATTCCCATGGACTTGAGGATGGCAAGAAACTCGGCATAGAAATCGGCGACCGAGCGCGGCGCGAGGCGCATGCTCTTCGTTTCGCCTCCGCACTTGGCGACTTCCAACCGGTGATCGACGAAATTGAATTCAATTTCAAATGCGTCCCTGCCGCATGGAATCGGCGAAGTTGTTAAGCCCCGCGCGCTGACGTAGAGAGGGACCTCCCACCAGTCGTTGACGTGCGGGGAAAGCGCCATGCGCACCTTGCCCACGATCTGCGTCCACATGTGCAATGTCGCGTAGGTATCCGCCCAGGCAGAAAGCGGCAGTGGCGGCCAAGCTTCCGAGGAGTCCACCACAGTTCTGGCAACGGGCATGATTCCCTCCCCGAAACGACTGCGATCTTTGCGGGCGGCCTATCCCACCGGCAGGCGGGCTTCAGCCGCGACATAACAGCGGCGGGTCAGGGGTTTTAACCCCTCGTCAGGGCAAAACTACAACCCTGTCATCCCGAACTCACTCGCGTCTTCGCGAGTGGGTGAGGGACCTGCTTTTCTGTTATGGCGCAGACTTCAGTCCGTCGGTTTCCGTCACCTGTCCCCGACCATGCCCGATAGCCGCTACACTTCTCAAAAATTTCATCCCTGCCAAGATCATGTGGAACCCCACAGACTGAAGTCTGTGCTACCTAAATCAGTCCAGCATGATTTCGTCCACGTAGCACCAGCGCCAGTCTTCTCCCGGCTCGATCGATTGCACGATGGGATGCTTGCTGCGGTGAAAATGCTTGGTAGCGTGCTTGTTCTTGGAAGAATCGCAGCAGCCGACGTGGCCGCAAATGAGGCACATTCGCAGGTGGACCCAAGTGTCCCCCGACTTCAGGCACTCTTCGCACCCGTTCGTGTTGGGCTTCACATCCTTGATTTCTTTGACGTGCGGACATCCTTCTATCATGGCCATGATGCCCCCTTAATTACGATCTCCCTTGTACCACATCCGGTGAGTGAGGCGCATTAATCGGCCATGATGGTTGAGACTTCTCCGCGCCGATTTACACTCGTAGCTTCTTTGGGCCGCTGACAAAGGGGCTACCACTCTCGTAAAAACGAAAGAGCCGCTCAACGTCGCGGGTGATGCCGATTCGAACGGAAACGCCGATGGGGCCGGCCGGCCGGACTTCGTCTCCCAGCCACAGCTTGCCGCCGTTGTAGAGGCTCACGCCGTCGAGGCGCTTGTCGATGTCCATGGCCCGCGCCAGGCGGCCGGGACCGCGGGCGAGGTCGAGGAGGCGCGTGGTGCTGCGGCGGCGCTGCATGAACGCGATCCCTGCCAGCGGCTCAACGGCGCGAATCAGGACGCCGGCCCCGGTGCCTTCGATCTCGCTCGAGACATTCATCATGAAGCAGGAGCCATAGGTGAAATAGACGTAGGCGTGACCATGCGAGAGAAACAGCGAGCGCCGGCTGGGTGTGAGGCCGCCGTAAGCGTGCGCCGCGCGGTCGCCGACGGGATACGCCTCGGTCTCGACGATGCGTCCGGCGATCCGCACGCGCGGCAAATCGTGGACGAGGGTTTTGCCCACAAGGTATCGCGCCAGTTCCAGCGTGTCGGTAGGTAGTTCCGCGCGCCGTAGGCGCCGAATGCGCAAGGATGTCTCTGCGTGTTTCTCACGCATCTCGTAAGATCCGCCAGGTAAAAAATTATTCTAAAACAAGCAGGAGATCTTTGGCTTCGACTTTGTCGCCCACATTGGCGAGCTTTTTGGCCACGGTGCCATCCACCGGCGCGTACACCGTGGATTGCATTTTCATGGCTTCGAGCACCAGCAGGCGGTCACCCTTTTTCACTTGCTCGCCGATTTCCACCACGATGCTGGAAATGGCTCCCGGAATCGGCGAACCAACTTGTCCCGGAACGGACGGGTCGGCTTTCGTCCGGCTCTGTACTGTGGCTTGCAGCGACTGGTCGCGGACGGTCACCTCGCGCGGCTGGCCGTTCAGCTCGAAGAAAATGGTGCGCGTTCCATCAGGATGCGGATCGCTTACGGTGAGCAGCTTGATGACCAGAACTTTGCCCGCTTCGAGTTCGACCGCGATTTCCGGGCCACGCTCCAATCCATAAAAAAACTGCGGCGTGGGCAGGATTTCGAGATTCCCGTACGCCGTGCGCGCCGCAGCAAACTTCAGGTACACGTCCGGGTACATCAGGTAGCTCATCAGATCGGCGTCGGAAACCTTTTGCTCGGTTTTCTTCTCGACCGCCCTCCGCGTAATTTCGAAATCCACCGGCGCGAGATGCTCGCCCGGCCTTCCGGTGGCAGGTTTGGCGCCCCGCAAAATAACCGACTGTATTTTCGGAGGCCAGCCGCCCTCGGGTTCACCCAGCGCCCCGCCAAACATCTCCACGACGGAATTCGGCAGCGTCAGGTTATGATTCGGCCCTAGTCGCTCCAGGTCCTTCACCGTCATGTCATGGCTGACCAGGAAAATGGCGCAGTCTCCGACCACCTTGCTCGAAGGCGTGACCTTGATGATGTCGCCAAAGGCGAAATTCAGTTCGGCGTAGGTGCGCGCGATCTCCTGCCAGCGCAACCCGAGGCCCATGGATTCGGCCTGCTCGCGCAGGTTGGTGTATTGCCCGCCGGGCATTTCATGCAGGTAAACTTCGGCCGTGCCGGCGGGAGGCGCGTTGTCAAACGGGCGGTACCAGGTGCGTACCGTTTCCCAGTAGTCGGCGCAGGTGTTGAGCGCCTCGAGGTCGAGGCCGGTGTCGCGCTCGGTGTGCTGCAGGGCCGCCACCACGGAGTTCAGGTTGGGCTGGCTGGTGGTGCCGCTCATCGAGGCGATGGCGGCGTCGGCGGCGTGCACGCCGGCTTCGGACGCTTTCAAGATGGAAGCGGCGTTGACGCCGCTCGTGTCATGCGTGTGGAAGTGCAGGGGCAATCCGATTTCATTGCGCAGAATTGAAAAAAGCCGCTCGGCCGCGTACGGCTTGCACAGGCCGCCCATGTCCTTGATGCAGAGTATGTGGGCGCCCATCTTTTCCAGCTCTTTCGCCAGCCGCACGTAGTACTGGAGCGGGTACTTATCGCGTTTCGGATCAAGGATGTCGCCCGTGTAGCAGATCGATGCCTCGCACACCTTGTTGGTCTTGTTGCGAATGGTCTCGATCGAGAGCTGCATGTTGGGCAGCCAGTTCAGCGCGTCAAACACTCGAAAAATGTCGATGCCCTGCTTGGCGGATTCCAGAATGAAGGCTTCGAGCGCGTTGTCAGGATAGGCCGAATAGCCGACGCCATTGGAGGAGCGGAAGAGCATCTGGAAACAGATGTTGGGGATGGCTTCCCGCAGAAGCTGCAGCCGCAGCCACGGATCTTCGAGCAGGAACCGCATGGCGACGTCGAACGTCGCCCCGCCCCACATTTCCAGGCTGTACAGGTTGGGCAGCTTGTGCGCGACGAAATTGGAGATGGCCAGCAGGTCGTAGGTGCGCACGCGCGTGGCCATGAGCGATTGGTGGGCGTCGCGGAACGTCGTGTCCGTGATCAGCAGTCGCTTCTGCGACTTGGTCCACTCTGCAAACTTTTCCGGGCCAAGCTTGTCAAGAAGCTGGCGCGTGCCCGGCGGCGGATCTCCGGGAACGTGGGCAGGCAGCGGCGCGGGACGAATCTGCTGCGGCCGTGGTTTCCCGGCAACCTCGGGATTGCCGTTGACAATGACTTCGCCGAGATAACGCAGAAGGCGGGTGGCGCGATCCCTCGGCGGAGTGAACTGGAACAATTCGGGCGACTCCGCAAGAAACGAAGTGGTGACGCCGCCGGCCTGAAAGCGCGGGTGATTCACGACGTTGGTAAGAAACGGAATGTTGGTCTTCACACCGCGAATGCGGAATTCCCCGAGGCAGCGGTCCATGCGGCTGCAGGCTCGCGGAAATTCGCGGCCCCACGCCGTCACCTTGACTAGCAAGGAGTCGTAATAAGGAGTGATCACCGCGCCGCCGTAGGCGGAAGCGCCGTCCAGGCGGATACCGAAACCGGCCGGTGAGCGGTACGTCTGAATCCTTCCGTAGTCGGGGAGAAAGTTGTTGGCCGGATCCTCGGTGGTGACGCGGCATTGCAATGCATACCCATGCAGCGAAATGTCTTCCTGGCGCGGGAGATTCATCTCCGGACCGTGCAGATCGTAGCCCTGCGCGATCTGAATCTGCGATTGAACGATGTCGATGCCGGTCACCATTTCGGTGACGGTATGCTCGACCTGCACGCGCGGGTTGACTTCGATGAAGTACCAGTCGCCAGTGTCGGCGTTCACCAGGAATTCCACAGTCGCGGCGCTGTAATACTTAGCTTCGCGTGCGAGCGCCGCGGCGGCATTGGCCAGTCCCTCGCGAATTTTGGGATCGAGATTCACCGCCGGGGCAACTTCGACCACTTTCTGGTTTCTGCGCTGCACGGAGCAGTCGCGCTCGTGCAAGTGGAGGATGTTTCCGTGGGTATCGGCGAGTATTTGCACCTCGATGTGCCGCGCGCGACGAATGTAGCGCTCCAGAAACACGGCGTCGTTGCCAAACGAAGCGCCCGCTTCCGCGCGCGCCTCCTGCAGGCCGGGCAGAAGCAGTTGGGCGCTCTGCACCACGCGCATGCCGCGCCCGCCGCCTCCGAAAGCGGCTTTGACAATCAGGGGATAGCCGATTTTGTCGGCAATGGCTTGCGCGTCGTCGTTTTGCGTTACCGGCTCTTCGGTTCCCGGCACCACTGGTAGACCGGCTTTTTGCGCCAGGCGCCGCGCCGCCGTTTTGTCGCCGAGCAAATCGAGCAGTTCCGCGCTGGGGCCCACAAACGTGATTCCCGCAGCCGCGCAGGCTCGCGGCAAGGCGGGATTCTCCGACAGGAAACCGTAGCCAGGGTGGATAGCGTCCACGCCGCGTTCCTTGGCCAACGCGACGATTCCTTCAACGTCAAGATAGGCCTGTACGGGACCTTTGCCCTCGCCAATGAGATAGGCTTCGTCGGCTTTAAAGCGGTGCAAGCTCAGGCGGTCTTCGTAGGAATAGACGCCGGCGGTGCGGATCTTCAGCTCGTTCGCAGCACGAAAGATGCGGATGGCGATTTCGCCACGATTGAGCGCCAGGAGTTTTGTGATCGGCATCAGTGAGAGGTCCTGGGGTTACCCTACGTGGATTGCGCGGCCGGGCCGGCAAGCAGACAGCGCAATGGCCGGGGCCTCCCGGTCTAGCTGCAACCACGAGACAGAAGGCCCCTGCCTCGCGGCAGAGCCGCCTTCTGGGCGGAGATTCTACCGCAGGTCAAGAGGTTCGCCTTGATTTCTAGACGATATTTATTTTATGGAAAGGAATCGTAATTCGAATTGCGACAACCTCTTTGGACGGCATTTACGAGGCGATCTCGCCCTGCAAAACCCAATCCAGAGCTTCGTCGAGTGTGCGGAAGACGCGGATTCCCGTTTCGCCGTGCAATTCACGATAAATTTCGAACATTCTGGCGAGTCCGAACTGCAGATCGTCCTTCACCAAAAGGGCGCGCCGCGCGTTGGGTGAGTAGATATCTCTTTCGGCGAACTGGCGCACTTCCTCCGGGCCGAATTGAATGTCCGTGATGTGCCGGAAATCCGCCAACTGGCAAAAGTCCGGCTCAAAATCCGGATCGGCGGACAACCGCTCCATGTGGCCGAGGATATCTTCCTTGGTGAGATTGCCGGCCCCGGAAGTTATAACCAGCCGGCGCTCCTTGTCGATGGTGTAAAACGCAGACATGCATCTCCCTCTTTCTTGGCGGCTTCGCTGGTATGGGTCGCACCGCGGAACTTCTTGGGGATACTGACTGTGGCTGACTCCACGAACCTTCAGTGCACCCGCGTTCCAATGCTGTTCCCGAGAACGACAACCCCGGAAGCGGCGGGCGACTCCAGCGCCGCCAGAGACTTTCCCTTCCCAATTCAGATGCGCGGTGCGCAGGAAGGTCACAAAACAAATTGCGATCCGCATCGTGTCCTTCAACGTGCCTGAGACTCCGGAACCGCGCGGGCGCAAGAAGGGAGAACCGGAATAAGAGCCAGTTCCTACAAGGTGATAATTCTTAGGGAATTCAATCTTGACGCGCCAATGCCCGGCGGCGAGCCGGGTGATACAGTAGGGTTCGAACGTTGCGACCCACATGGTCTCCTTCGACGTGTTGTGGTTTCTGGAACCGACGGTATTGGGTCAAAAGAAGGAGCTTCCTGTGGCCAATTCGGCCTCGCCACCCGCGCTCAAACAACAGTTGCCGGTCGAAGTGATCGGAGCCAATCTTTTGGGGCAGCAATTTTTCGAGCGCACCAAGACTCTGACCATCCACCGGGACGGCATTTCCGTCCTGCTCACGAATACGCTCGCTCCGGATTCCGAAGTCATCCTGCGCAATCCGGAGAACAACGAAGAAGCGGTGGCCTTCGTGGTCGGCCAGTCTCGAAAGGACAGCTCGGGCCATATCTATGGACTGGCCTATCTGCTGCCGCCGGCCGATCCGTGGAACCTGAAACTCCCCGCCGCCGAAAGCGCGAAATTGGTGCAGCTGGAGTGCAGCGAATGCCGCTTCGTTTGCACGCTGTGTCTCGCGGCCATCGAATGGGAAATGTTTGAGACCAGCCGGCAGGTAACGCATCTATGCAAAAAATGCAACGCGTCCACCATCTGGAGAGAACCGGCCGCAAACGCAAATACCAGGAAGGCGGGACCTCCGCAAGAGCAAGAGCAGCCCCACAATCCGCAACTGGTCGTTTCTCCCCTGGAGGAACGCCGCAAAAACAGGCGCACACGAATGAAGTCGGCCGCCTGCATTCGTTACTCCGGGATGGACATTGTCGTGTCCTGCGAAGACATCTCCAAAGAGGGCTTTCGGTTTACCTGTTCCAGGGAATATCCGCAGGGGACGCGAATCGAAGCGGCGGTTCCCTACACCAAATCCAGCACCAACATTTTTTGCCCCGCGGGCATTATTTACTGCCAGAAGATGCCGGACGGCCAGTTCCGCCACGGGGCCACGTATGCCAAGACGCGCGGATCGATCGGCTGGGATCCGTAGGGACTTGGCGGCGGGAACTCGCGACCCTGCCCTAGTCGACAGTTAGTAAGTTTACTTTGACAGTATCGGTTCGTTCTGATAGCTTCGCCTCCGGAATCTCCGGGACCCAACCCTCAGGACGGCGCGAAGGCCCGGTAAAGGCTCCTCCCACTCGGGAGGGATAGCCCGATTCCGCACCTTCCCCGCTTGTCCAAAATTTGATTTCCCTGCCCGCAGACGGAACGGAAAGGAGCCTATGGCAAATTACAGAGAACTCGTACCCCTCAAGGGGAGCGAGCGCGTTGTTGTCCCCGGCGCCAAAAGAATCGGCGCCGCCAATCCCGACGAGGTCATTCGAGTGACTGTGCTCTTGCGTTCTCGCGCCCAAGCCGAAGACGCCAAGACCGGTACAACCAAAGCAACCGCGAGCGAGAAAGCGGCCGTGGAAACCCTGCTGAAACAGAGGCCGGAAGCCCGGCAGCACCTGACCCGCGAAGAGTTTTCGAAGCGGCGAGGCGCTCTCGAAGAGGACGTTCGAAACGTGGAGCGGTTCGCGCACGCGTATGGCCTGAGCATTGTCGAGAGCAACCTGGCGAAGGGTTCCGTGAAACTGGCGGGATCGGTCGCGCACTTCAGCAAAGCCTTCGATGTGGTCTTGCAAAATTACGAACTCCCCACCGGAACTTACCGGGGACGCACTGGCCCGGTTCACATTCCAACCGAGCTGCAAGGCGTGGTGACCGCGGTCCTGGGGCTCGACAATCGCCCGCAGGCGACGCCGCACTTTCGCGTCCACCATGCGCCGCGCACCTCACACGTAACAACCCAGAAAGCCGACGGGACATTCACCCCGGTGAAAGTCGCCGAAGTTTATGATTTCCCGTCCAATGCCAATGGAAATGGGCAATGCATCGCGATCGTTGAACTCGGGGGCGGCTTCAATCCTTCGGACATCCAGACCTATTTCCAAAACACGCTGAACATTACTCCTCCGCAGGTCAGCGCGATTTCCGTGGACAGCGCCGCCAACAGCCCCACGGGCGATCCCAACGGGCCGGATGGCGAGGTGATGCTGGACATCGAAGTAGCCGGCGCGGTGGCCCCTCAAGCAACGCTGGCCGTGTATTTCGGCCCGAACACCGATCAAGGGTTCTACGACACCATCGCAGCGGCTGTCCACGACACGAGCAACAACCCCGCGGTGATCTCCATCAGCTGGGGCGGACCGGAATCAACATGGAGCCAGCAGTCGCTCGACGAGTTCAACACGCTTCTCGAAGACGCGGCGACGCTGGGCATTACCGTTTGCGTGGCAGCCGGTGACAACGGCTCGACCGACGGCGTCACCGACGGCTTGCAGCACGTGGATTTTCCCGCCTCCAGTCCTTATGCGCTGGCTTGTGGTGGGACAGAGCTCACCGCCCCCGGCGACACCTATGGCAACGAGCAGGTCTGGAATGAAACTGCCAATCAGGAAGGCGCAACCGGCGGCGGCGTCAGCGATCACTTCCCCAAGCCTTCCTATCAGGCCAATGCCAACGTTCCACCCTCCGTGAATCCGGGGAATTTCGTGGGACGCGGCATGCCCGATGTGAGCGGCGACGCCGATCCCGTCACCGGCTATGACGTCCTCGTGGACGGGCAAGCCTCCGTGATCGGAGGCACCAGCGCTGTCGCTCCGCTTTGGGCCGGGCTGGCGGCGTGCATCAACAGCTCGCTTGGCACGAAGGTGGGCAACCTCAGTTCGCTGGTGTACACACAAATCGCTCCGGTCGCGGGAACTTTCCACGACATCACAAGCGGCAACAATGGCGCGTATTCCGCGGGCCCGGGCTGGGATGCCTGCACGGGCTGGGGCTCGCCGATCGGCGCAGCAATTCTCGCTGCGCTGGGGAGCAAGGCCTCCGCGCCGCAGCAAAGGAACGGCAAACCCATGGCTCGCAAGGGCCGCGCCGCCGGCAGATAGCAACAGATGCGAGCGGGAGCCCTGTCGTTTACAACTGGCGACAGGGCTCTGCTCACATCAGCCACTCAGGACCGGAGATGTTGCTCCCCGCCGCACAATAGAGTAAAAGTGTGTCCGGCGAATCTTCCGCGCTGGAGCATACCAATGAAAACCTTACTTCGTGTTTTGGGCTTGGGAATTGCGCTGTTTGTCTGCGGATCAGCCATCGCGCAGCAGGGCGCTCCCGCGACCGACGCGGGGATCACGCGCCTGGCCATCACCAAGAGGCAGATCGCCTTTGGCGGCGCTTCTTTCGGCACTGCCGGCCCGTACGAGGTTCTCGCCGGGACAGCTTACGGCGAACTCGACCCGCACGCGCCCGGGAACTCCGGCATCGTCAACATCAATCGCGCCCCGGTGAATGCCAGCGGCCACGTCGAGTACAGCGTGGATTTCATGATCCTGAAGCCCGCGGATCCGAAGAAAGGCAACGGCCGGCTGATCTACGACTTTGTGAATCGCGGCCGAAACACCATTCTACGCCTCGATGAAAGCGGCGATTCCTTCACGGCGAGCGACGCCGGCAACGGTTTCCTCATGAGCCACGGCTACACGGTCGCGTGGAGCGGCTGGCAGATGGATGCGCCGGCCAATCCTGGTTTCCTGCGGGCTTATGTGCCGGTCGCCAGGGAGAAAGGCAAACCAGTCACGGGAATGAGCCGTGAAGAATTCACCGACGTTCCCGCGGGACCGGTGTTTACGCAAGCGCTCGACTACCCCGCGCTGCTCGATACCACGGGGACCACGCTCACCGTGCGCGAGCACGAGACCGACGCGCGCAAGTCGCTGCCCGCCACCAGTTGGCATTTCATCGACGAGCGCCACGTTGAAATCACCGCCGAGCCGGGTTTTGATCGCGGCGCTCTCTACGAATTAATCTACCCGGCAACCAATGAATCCATCGCAGACGTCGGCCTGGCTGCCTCGCGCGATTTCGTCTCGTTCCTGCGTTACGCAGATCAAGATACTACCGGCCAGCCCAATCCGGCGCGCGATCCGGGCACGCCCTTTAAAGCGGCCCTTTCCTTCGGCATCTCTCAGACCGGCCGCGCGATCAACGATTTCATCTACCAGGGGTTCAACGCCGACAACAACGGGCGGATGGTCTTCGACGGCGCGCTGCCGCTGCTCTCCTCGACGCGCCGCACATTCACAAATTTTGACTTCGCGCAGCCGGGCCGTTTCGGGCGCCAGCACGAGGACCATGAATATTCCGGCGACCAGTTTCCCTTCACTTATGCCACGTCGAAGGATCCGATCACCGGGAAAACCGACGGCTTCCTGATGCAGTGCGAGAAATCGCACACCTGCCCCAGGATCGTGCACCTCGATTCCGACACCGAATTCTGGCAGAACCGCGACTCGCTCCTGGTCACCGACGCCGCCGGCAAGCCGCTGGCTCTTCCTGAAAACGTGCGCGCCTACATGATTTCCGGGCAGGAGCACAATCCGGCCCCCAACTGGAACACCCGCGGCACCTGCGCGCAGCTGCAGAATGCCATGAACTACGCGCCCTACGCGCGAGCCTTGCTCGTTGCCCTCGATCGCTGGGTGACGGAAGGCGTTGCCCCACCCCCGACCACGTTTCCGAATCTGAAGAATCACACGCTGCTGCCGCTCGCCAAGGTGCAAGCTTCCTATCCGGCCATTCCCGGCGCCCGCTTCAGCCCGCTGTACAACAAGCTGCAAGTTCTCGACACCGAATCCATGCCGCCGAAGGCGTCCGGTCGCGAATATCCGCTGTTCTTCCCGCAGGTGGACGCCGACGGCAACCCGCAGGGCGGCATCGTTCCTCCGGAGATTGCGGTCCCGATCGCGACCTATTCCGGCCGCAACGTGCGCGCCGAGAGCTTTTCTCCTGGCGAATTGTGCGGGCTCGCCGGCTCCTACATTCCCTTCGCCGCCACGAAGCAGGAGCGTATGGCTAATGGCGACCCGCGCCCGTCCATCGAGGAGCGCTACAAAAACGCGCAGGACTACATGGAGAAGCGCAGGCACGCCGTGGACGCGCTCGTCCAGCAGGGCTTCATCCTTCCCGAAGACGCCGAGGCCCTGGCGCGCAGCATGCCGCTGCCCGGCACAGTGCAGGGCAAGCTCTAACGATCACGCTGTCGGATTCTGGAGCCTCGGTGCGATAATGGAAGCCCGCATCGGGAGAGGTCATGGCACGAGACATTGAAAGCGTAATCGTTCGGGACCCCGAAATCCTCAGC
>Ga0210394_10007461_pt1 | contig 11512 bp, 12 predicted proteins | sample IncBWC12MmetaG_FD_160121 | JGI IMG/M metagenome (GOLD analysis project Ga0210394, IMG submission 160121) | Forest soil microbial communities from Barre Woods Harvard Forest LTER site, Petersham, Massachusetts, United States - Inc-BW-C-12-M | ecosystem: Environmental > Terrestrial > Soil >... | reverse complement strand
CATCTGGGGCGTGTGGTTCGTGACCATGGGCACATACCTCGGGCAGACCCTGCATTTCAGCGATTCGCAGATTGGCCTCGCTTATGGCGCAACCGCCATCGGCGCGTTGTTGTCGCCGTTCTTCATTGGCATCCTCGCCGACCGCTGGTTCGCCGGCGAAAAACTACTGGCGGCGCTGCACTTCGGCTGCGCCGTCCTGATGTGGGCCGTTTCCAGTCAGACGGCGTTCGCGAAGTTCTATCCGCTGCTCATTCTGTATGCCCTGTGCTACATGCCGACGCTGTCGCTGACGAATTCCATTGCCTTCCATCACCTCAAGGAATCCAGCAATTTTCCTTACCTGCGCGTGCTGGGCACGCTGGGCTGGATTGCGGCGGGCGTGCTGGTCGGCAAAACACTGCATGCCGATGCACTGGTTCTGCCGATGCGGATCGCCGCCGGGGCGTCGGTGTGCATGGCGGCGTACGCGCTTCTTCTGCCGCCCACGCCGCCGCAGGCGGCCGGCGCGCCGTTCAGCCTGCGCGATGCCGCAGGATTGGACGCGCTGCAGTTGCTGAAGAAAAGCGACTTTCTGATTTTTGTGATCGGCTCATTCCTGCTGTGCATACCGCTGCAGTTCTACTACACCTTCGCCAACCCGTTTCTCAACGAAATCCATGTCCCGGAGGCGGCATTCATTCAAACCTTCGGGCAGATCTCCGAGGTGGGCTTCATGCTCATTCTTGCCGCCGTGCTGCGGAAATTCGGCATCAAGGTCATCATGCTGGTCGGCATGCTGGCATGGGCCTTGAGATATTTCGCCTTCGCCAACGGCAACGCGGCAGGCGCAATGCCGCTGATCTATGCGGGCATTCTGCTGCACGGCGTGTGCTACGACTTTTTCTTCGTCGGCGGACAGGTATATACCGATCAGCGCGCCGGGGAAAAGATCCGCGCCGCCGCGCAGGGGTTGATCAATTTCGTGACCAATGGTCTGGGCTACTTCGTCGGTGCATTCGTCTCGGGCGCAATCGTGGATCGCTACGCGATTCGAAATCCGGAGTGCAGCGATGCTGCTGCAGCGGTCCACACCTGCCTGCAGGTGCAGCACGATTGGCACGCCATTTGGATAATTCCGGCGACGGCAGCCTTAGGTGTCTTCGTGCTCTTCGGCCTGGCGTTCCGGCCCGCCAAGGGCGCGAGTGCGCGCGGCGCGGGCAAACCCTGATGCCGTCGCCGGCGTTATTTCTTGGCCGCGCCGGCGGCGAGCGCCTTCATGATTGCGCCGAGCTGTGCGAGCGCCGCGGCGTCCTCGGGGCTGGGCGGACCTGAATTCTTGCACCTCGGGTCGGTATGCGCCAACGCACCGGTCATCGCCCGCGTGAGCGGAATGGGATCGCAGCCGTGGCTGTTATCGCAGATCAAGTCCCACTGCGGCTGAGCCTTGATGTGGCAGGCGAAGCAATTACCGCCGAATCGGTTGACGACTTCTGCAAATCCGCGCGTGCGTATCTTCGATCCATCCGCGGACACGTCGAGCTCGAAGAACTCCCAGTCGTGCGTGGCGGCGTTGAAGCCCTTTTCACGCTTCACCATCACCTCGGTGGGTACGAGCTGCAACACCGAGCCGACCGGGTAGGGTTCGCCGGTCGTCGATTCCGCCGCGTGAACGGTACCAGCAAGATTTCCGGCCAGGTTGTCGACATAATAGTGGCGGACATGCGTCATCTGCGTGACGCAGCGAAACGAGCTGTCCGTAATGGCGGGCAGCTTCGGCGCCGCGGGCGCCGCCGCCATGACGGGGCAGGCGAGCAGCAACGCGGCGCAGGCAATCCGGATCTTCGCGATCATCATGAGACAACTCCTGGTAGGACCTTGGGTCCAAGTGCCATTTTTATTTGCAGTTGTCGATCTTACAATCGTTAACGGCGGCGCTGCATGCGATTTCGCGGTCAGGTGCAGGCAGCTGTTGAGGCCATTGATTTTGCTCAAGTTTAAGTTACATCCATCAAATCCACGCCAGGCCATTGCAATGATTCGAGCGGCGCTGTGTGTGCTTCTGCTCGCGCCGCCGTTCAGCTGCATCGCGAACGGGGCCGGCGCCGCGGATCCTTTCGTTCATCCTGCGGAGCTCGAACCCGATGTGCGCTTTTGGATCCGGGTGTACACGGAGGTCAGCACCGATCAAGGTTTGCTGCATGATGACTGGAATCTCGGGCTGGTCTACGAGGTGCTGCGCTTCGATCCGGCGGATTCTCCGGCGCGGCGCGAGCGCCGCGTGGCAGAGATCAAGGCGCACTACGCGGAACTGCTGCGACGCTTCGCCGCCGGCGCCACCGACAACTTGACGGCGCATGAGCGGCGCATTTTGCACGCCTTCGGCGAGAAAACCACCGCGGCGCAATTTCGCGATGCCATCACGCGCATCCGGTTTCAGCTCGGGCAGGCCGATCGCTTTCACGAGGGATTGATTCGCGCGCAGGCCTATGAGGCGAATATCTCGCGGGTTCTCTCAGAGCGGGGCGTGCCGGCGGAAATAGGCGCGCTGCCGCACGTGGAGTCGTCGTTCAATCCGGCCGCCTATTCTCGAGTGGGTGCCGCCGGATTGTGGCAATTCATGCCCGCCACCGCGAGGCGCTACATGCGAGTCGACAGCCTGGTCGATGAGCGCTTGGATCCCTACAGCGCAACCGAGGCGGCGGCGAATTTGATGCTCTATAACTACCGGCTGCTCGGCAGCTGGCCGCTGGCGGTCACGGCCTACAATCATGGACCCGGCGGTTTGCGCCGTGCGCAGGACGAGTTGGCGACCGACAACATCGCCGTAATCGTGAAGCGCTATCAAGGATCGACTTTTGGCTTCGCGTCGCGAAATTTCTATGTCGCGTTCCTGGCGGCGCTCGAGGTCGACCGCAACGCGGAAAAATATTTCGGGCCACTGACGCACCTTCCCGATACCACGAGCACCCTGGTGACGATGCCCGACTACATCCCGGTCGATGCCCTCGCGAAGGCTTTCAAAGCCGATATCGGCGCGCTGCGGGTATTGAATCCAGCGCTGCGCCCGCCTATTTGGAGCGGGGCGCGCTTCGTGCCGCGCGGTTATACGCTGCGGCTGCCGGGCAGCCCGCAACAGTCCGAGATCTCCGCCGCCTGGGCGGGGCTGCCGGCCACGCAGCGCTACGCAGTGCAGAGAAATGACGGCGCGCACCGAACGCGCCGCGGCGAGACGCTGGCAAGCATTGCCGCGGCCAGCGGTGTGACGCCGACCCGTTTGCTCGCGGCGAACGGTTGGAGCGACGGACATGCATTGGCGCGCGGAGACCTCGTGCGCATACCAATGCCGGCGTCGCGCGCGGAGATTGCCGGCGCGGTGCCGGTGCTCGCTGCGGCGCCCTTGCCCTTGCCGCCCGCGGCTGCCGACGCGGCGCCGGAAGCGGCGATCGCGAGGCTGCCACCGCCGCCCAAAGAGCCAGTCTCGGAGAGACAGGCCGAAAGCACGGCCTTATTGCCGGCTGCTGCCCCGACCGGCGCCGCCGATACCACCGATTACGATGTCGGCGCGGACAATACGGTGATTGTGCAAGCAGAGGAAACCCTGGGGCATTACGCCGATTGGTCCAAGGTCGGTGCGCACACGCTGCTTAGCTTGAACAAATTGCACAAGAACGCGATGGTGACGCTGGGCCACAAAGTCAAACTGGACCTGTCAAGGGTGAGTGCGGCGCAATTCGCAGCGACGCGGCGCGATTTTCATCGGCGGCTGCAGGATGCGTTTTTTGCCACGCATCGGATTTCCGGTACCGAGAATTACACGGTGAAGCGCGGTGAATCTCTTTGGATCATCGCGCAGCAGCGCGCGGATTTGCCGGTTTGGCTGGTGGCCGAATACAACCCCGATGTGGATTTCAATGACGTTCGCCCGGGCACCACGATTGCGCTGCCGCGCGTCGAAGCCATCAATCGCCAGTAATGCCGCGGGCGAGCAGGTAGTCGGTCAAGGTCGTGCGCGTGTCGCGGGTCGCAACGAAGCTCACGGTGGAGCCGTCCACGGCGCGAACATCGAGTTCCAGCTTCTGGCTGGCCGCCATGCGCTTGAGCATTTCCAGGCTGAGCTCGAAATAGCTCGTTTGTCCCCAGGAGGCAACCGGCCGGTAGGCGCCCTGTCCAAGCGCGGGCGCATCGATGGCTTCGAGGACCTGCGGGCCGCTGTCGAGGACCAGCGTGAGGGCGGCAGTGGCGCGAATATCGGCCATGGATTGATCACTTCCGGGCGCAATGTGGATCCACAGTCCGTACACGAAGGAGCCGCTTCGATCCCACTCGATCGGCCCCAAATAGGCAAAACTTGTGCGCTTGCCGAAGAACACGATGCCGCTGGAATGCACGCTCGGAACCAGTTCAATCGGCTCCTTGAGCGCGCCCACCGTCATGGCGGTTCGATCGTCCGTGTACTCGACGGTTTTGCCGGACGATCCAGCGGCGCAGCCGGCCAGCAGCGGAAGGAGCAAAACGACGCAAACCCAGCGCACGCGCATGCTGTTGATTATAGCGGGACGTGAGCTGGAGCCGATTATCGAGTTGCGGCGACTTGGTATACTTTTGACCATGAGTATGCGATTCGGCTCAATTGCAGCGCAAACTATTGGAATGCTGGCGGTTTTGGCGATCTGCGCGTCGGCTGCCCCGCGTGCGGCAGGCGCCGAAGACATCGCCGTCGCCGATCGAGTCGAGGTGCACAAAGCGCAGCACAAGCTATATCTGTACAGCGGCAGCCATCTTCTGGGCGAGTACAAGGTGGCGCTGGGGTTGAGTCCGGTGGGGCAAAAGGAGCGCGGGGGGGATTTCAGAACGCCGGAAGGCCGCTACTTCCTGGCTCGGCGCAATACGCGCAGCGAGTACTTTCTTGCCATTCAGGTCTCCTACCCGAACAAGCAGGATGAGCAGCGCGCGCATAAAAATGGCTGGTCTCCCGGCGGCTCCATCATGATCCACGGATTTCCGAACGCCCCCAAACATCCGTCGGCGTATTATGCGTCCAACGACTGGACCGATGGCTGCATCGCCCTGTCGAACTCCGACATGGTCGAAGTGTGGATGCGCACGCAGGACAATATTCCTATCGATATCTACCCATAAAAACAGGTGCTGCGTGGAAACCTCGATTCTATCGTCGGAGATGGTCGATGCGCGGGTGGCCCCAAAAGGCAGCTTGGAGCACCTGTCGCAGCAAGAAATCGCCAAGCTGCTGGATTCCGGCCAGGGCGGGTTGTACCCCTTGTTTCGCAAGTGCGCGCTTGCCGTGCTCAATTCGGGCAGTGAGATCGACGATGCGCGTTTGATATTCGAGAAGTACCGCGACTTCGATCTGCGCATCGTGCGCCAGGCCTGGGGCATCAAGCTCGAGATCAAGAATGCGCCGGCGGCCGCCTTCGTCGACGGCGTCATGATCAGGGGCTTGAAGGATCACCTGTTTGCGGTGCTGCGCGACGTGGTGTTCATCTCCAACGAAATCATGGAAAGCGGGCGCTTCGACCTCAATTCCTCCGCCAGCATCACCAATGCCGTGTTTCACATCCTGCGAAATGCCCGGGTATTGGAATTGCAGGTGCGGCCGAATCTCGTGGTCTGCTGGGGCGGTCATTCCATCCGGCGCTTCGAGTACGACTACACCAAGAAAGTGGGCTATGAGCTCGGGCTGCGCAGTTTGGACGTATGCACGGGGTGCGGGCCGGGAGCCATGAAGGGCCCCATGAAGGGGGCCGCCATCGGTCACTCCAAACAGCGCATCACAGACGGGCGCTATCTTGGCGTCACCGAACCCGGCATCATCGCCGCGGAGCCGCCCAACCCGATCGTGAGCCAATTGGTCATCATGCCGGACATCGAAAAGCGGCTGGAGGCATTTGTGCGCCTCGGCCATGGCATCGTGATTTTCCCCGGCGGCGCCGGCACCGCCGAAGAAATTCTGTACTTGCTCGGAATATTGCTCGATCCCGCCAATCAAGCGCTGCCATTCCCGGTGGTATTTACCGGACCCGGCGACAGCGCCGAGTACTTCGAGCAGATTCATCGCTTCATCGGCGCGACGCTGGGCCAGGTTGCGCAGGCGCGTTACAAGGTGATCATCGACGATCCCGCCGGCGTGGCACGTGCCATGGTGCAGGGAATGGCCGAAGTTCGCGACTACCGGCGCCAGGCCAGCGATTCATACGGCTTCAACTGGCTGCTGAAAATCCCGCTGGAATTCCAGCGGCCGTTCGAGGTCACGCATGCCTCGATGCGCGCATTGCGACTGTCGATTGATCAGCCGGTGCATGAGCGCGCCGCCGATTTGCGGCGCGCTTTCTCCGGGATCGTCGCGGGCAACATCAAGGAGTACGGCGTCGAGGCCATCGAACGTTTCGGTCCTTACGAACTGGCAGGCGATGCGTCGATCATGGAGCCGCTGGACAATTTGTTGCGCTCGTTCGTGGCGCAGGGTCGAATGAAAATCACCGGCGCCGAATACAAGCCCTGCTACCGACTAGTGGCATGACGCGGCCGTTGCGCATCCGCTATCGCTTCGATCTGCCGGATGGCTCGCAAAAACGTCTCGATCTCACTTTCAACGCCGCCGACTTCCGCTTGGCGAATGCGGCGCCCGCAGATCCTCCGTTTTGGACCGAATTGAAGTTCTGTCAATGCGCGAACTGCCCGTTGAACACGGCCGAGCATCCGCACTGTCCGGCCGCGTTGCATATGGCCCCGGCGGTCGAGTCGCTCAAAGCATTGGTCTCATTCGACACCGTCGGCGTGACGGTGATACAGGCGGAACGCACGATTCATGCCGAAATCAGCGCGCAACAGGCGATGAGTTCGGTGCTGGGATTGATCATGGCGACCTCCGGCTGTCCGTGGACCGACCGGCTGCGCCCCATGGCGAGGTTCCATCTGCCGTTCGCCAGCGAGGCCGAGACGGTATATCGAAGCGTTTGCATGTTCCTGCTGGCGCGCGAATTGGTGGGCGCGGGCGGAGCTTCGGGTTTCGCGGCGCTCGAGAAGCTGTATGAAAATTTGCACGTGGTGAATCGCGACATGTCGCGTCGTTTGGGCGCGGCCACCCGAACCGACCCCGCGCGCAATGCAATAGCCCTGCTCGATTCCTACACGACGCTATTGCCAGCCGCACTGGCGTCCTCGCTCGAGGAACTCAAGCCCCTGTTCGACGCCTGGCGCGACCCGCAGATTTAATCCATTTAACTTACCGTGCCGGTCTGTGAGATGCTCATCCCAATGTTGTCGCCATTGCACGACAGCGCAGCCTCGCCGTGACACAGTTCCTGCCTAAGAGCGGGCGCGACACTTACTGTCCTTCACATCGTAAGAGGCACACTAGATGAGCGACTTTAAGAATCAGACTCGATACACCGGAGTGGACCGCCGGGCTCCGCGCGCTGAAACGACCGCCGGCAAACCCGGGGGCCGCCACGCGGCGATCACCAACAGCCTGTACAACTGGCACAGTTACAAGAACTGGGCGGAAAAAGCGCGCGGTAATTTTGACGAGAAAAAATAAGCAAAAGTAAACGCCGCCCGGCCCTTTAGCAGGGTCAAGCGGTTTCAGGCAGTGGATTGATGCCTTCGCTCGGTCGCCGCGCAGCCTCTTTGGCTTTCAACCAAGCCAGCATCGGTTCCCAATCGGCAAGGTCCTGTTCCACGACAGGGTGATGCATCTCGTGCAAACCCACGCCCTGCTCGGCGGCGCGCACGTAGTTTTGCGAGTCGCGCAGGGTGGCAATCACCGGAATCCGCAGCGTCTCGAGAAAACGCATGAGGGACCGGTAAATAACGGTATTGCGCTTCACCCGATTGGCGACCACGCCGATGCGATATTCATCGCGCCGCACCTTGGCGATCAGCAGCAAGTCGGCAATGAATTTCGAGCAGGCGTGAATATCGATGTCGGAAGGCAACACCGGCACGATGATGGCGTCGGCGTCCTTGGTCATGTCGGGCATTTCCTGCGCGGGCACTGCGGCAGGCGTATCCACCACGACGTGGGCGGCGTCAGGCGGGATGCGCATCTGCCAGGCGCGAGTCATGCGCGAATTGCGTTCGAATGCCGCGACGCCATAAATGAACGGCTGCTCGGGTTTGCGCTTCTTCAGCCACCGGGTGCTGGAACCTTGCGGGTCGTTATCCGACAACAGCGGGCGGTCGCCCTGGCTCGCAAAATAACTCGCGAGATTGGTGGCAATCGTCGTTTTGCCCGAACCGCCTTTGGGATTCATGACGAGAATGCGCTGCATGTTGGGTAGAGCCTACGCAGCCCCCGCCACCATAGCAAGCCGCCCTCCGTAGCCGGCCAAACGCCATGCCGAGGGTGTGATGGCACTCACGCTCGCGGCCCTGGCGGCCCCTTACACTCCGGCGGATGGAGTGGATGCTACAGGCGGTTGACGAAGTAGACGATGCCGTCAGTACGCTGCGGCTGTATGCGATGGGCTTCAGCCGTTTGAGCGTCCTCGGCAATGTCGCAGCCTGCGCTCTTTGCGCGGCCTTGCTCTGCGCCGCCGGCTGAAAGCGCGGGGCGGCAAAATCCTTTAAGATGCCCGCTGTGGCGTCGCCCATTGCGAAGACCAGTCTCATTATGTTCACCGCGCTGCTCGCCGCCTGCTCCGGCAAGCCGGGAGCGCCGGCCGCGCCGGCCGCAAGCGCGGTGACCGCGCTGCAATCGGTAACGCTCAAGCCCGGCACGGGTGCGGCGATCGGCGGCGGACAAATTGCGGTGGTCGAGTACACCGGGTGGTTGTACGAGGCGTCCGCAACCGACACCAAGGGTAAACAGTTCGACAGCTCGCGCACCGGCGGTCAGGCCTTTAAATTTCCGCTGGGTACCGGCTCCGTGATCAAGGGTTGGGATCAGGGCGTTGCCGGAATGAAGATCGGCGAGAGTCGTCGGCTCATTATTCCCCCGGACCTTGCCTACGGCGATAACGGTGCGGGCGGCGTCATTCCCCCTGGTGCGACCCTGGTCTTCGATATCGATCTGATTGCGATTGAATGAACATCTTTCAATCGCGGGTCCCGCCGGCGTTCTGCAGGCAATCGTCGAGGACATCGGGGCGTCCGGCCCAAGTTACGCCGTGGTCTGCCATCCGCATCCATTGTACGGCGGCACCATGGATAACAAAGTCGTTACCACGCTGGTCCGCGCTTTGCATGATTTGGGGATAGCGACGCTGCGCTTCAATTTTCGGGGCGTGGGCCAAAGCGCCGGGGCATTCGATCAAGGCGTGGGCGAAACCGAGGACGCCGACGCGGTTGCCTCCTGGGGTGCGCAGCATTGGCCGGGCAGGACGCTGGTGATTGCCGGATTCTCATTCGGCGGCTACGTGGCGCTGCGCCTGGCGATCAAGCGCACGGCGGCGCACTTGATTACCGTAGCGCCGGCCATCCAGTATTTGAACGCCTCCCGCACCCGAACGCCCGATTGTCCCTGGCTCATCGTGCAGGGAGATGCGGACGACGTGGTGGACCCGAAGGCCGTCATTGCCTGGGCCGCAGCACAGAATCCAGCGCCGCGCCTGGTCGTTCTACCCGGGGTGGGCCACTTTTTTCACGGCCATTTGCCGGAGCTGCGCGATGCCGTGAGCCGTGCGCTCAGGAGCGACTGAGGCTGCCTCAGCCGCTCCATGCAGCGCGCAAGTTCAGTTCACGAATTCCTTGAGCGACTTCAGCGCGGCAATGCGCACTTTCTTGCTCGCGGGCTTCGCCTTGAACATCATTTTTTCGCCGTTGAACGGATTGATGCCCTCGCGCGCCTTGGTGGCCGGCTTCTTCACGACTTTCATCTTCAGAAGGCCGGGCAGGGTGAACAGGCCGTGACCGCGCAGACTCTTCTTTATCGAGGCGGAAAGCGAGTCAAACACGGCTCCGACCTGCTTCTTAGAGAGCTCTGTTTCCTTCGAAATCGTAGCGAGAATTTCAGACTTGGTCGGTGCTGCATTCTTTTTCGCCATATTAAATCTCCTACTAATGTTTGCGAACGCGGACAGTAATTTCCATAGCGGGCGTTAAAATCCCCACTATTTCAACTCGGCGCCGAAAATAACACAGAAAAAAGCCTATGTTTAGCGCAATCGAAAAAAAATATTTTTCCCGCCGATGCAATTCGCCCTGGTTTTTCAGTGCTTCCGCGCCAACGAGCGCCGGATTTGAGCGCGATGAGTTGCTTCGTTCACTGTGATATCAGGCATGTACGAGGCGATGTTCAACGAAGTAGCACCAGCAATGCGCCGATCGCTATCGAGACCCAAAGGAAGGAAAAATCAATTTGTCCGATCGGGGGAATGATCCGGCGCACTCGTTTCAAGATCGGCTCGCACAGTTGCGCAAGCAGGCGCAGCCCCGGCGCAAAGCCGCCGGGCGATAAAAAGCTCGTCAACCAGTACAACAACATCGCGAATAGATAGATGCGCAGCACCATGTCCGCCAGGTTGAGGAACATGATGCGCAGGAATACGATCAAGTCGCCGACGCCCGCGCCGGCCATCACCATCGTGCCGGCCATCGCCATGATGACGAAGGTGCGCAGCGCGGCCGCCAACAGCACGGCGATGACCGTTGCGGTGTCGACCTTGCCGATGGGCGGCATCAGGCGCCGCAGCGGCATGACCAGCCAATTCGTCACCCGCACGATGGCATCGGCGATCGGGTCGCGAAAATCGGCTCGCACCAATTGAAACAGCAGCCGCAACACGAAGGCCAGCGTCAGCAGCCACAGCAAGGTATCGACGATGTATCTGATCGCGTCCATAACTCAGCAAATCGGTTATTAGGGAGCACCGAATTCGGCGGCGAGTTCGGCTGAGCGGCGGTCCGCTGCGGCCACCGCGTGCGCGACGATAGCACGAAGCCCCGCGGCGTTGAGTACCTCGAGCGCCGCCGCTGTCGTGCCGCCCTTCGAGGTTACCTGCTCGCGCAGTGTGGCGAGGGAATCGGGCGACTCACGCGCCATTTGCGCGGCTCCGAACGCCGTTTCCAGAGTCAATCGATGTGCAATATCGGTCGGCAGACCGCGCTCATGCGCCGCGGCCTCGAGTGCTTCCATGAATAAGAAAAAATACGCCGGACCGCTGCCGGAGACGGCGGTCACGGTATCCATCTGCGACTCATGTTCCACCCACACGGTCGCGCTGACCGCGGCCATCAGATCTTCAGCCAATGCGCGGTCGGCTGCGCCCACGCCGGCGGGCGCGTACAAACCCGTGGCGCCGAAGCCATTCAGCGCCGGCCGGTTCGGCATGGTGCGAATCACCGGAATCTGCGCGCCGAACCAGCGCGCGAGTGCGGCGTGCGGGATGCCCGCCGCCACCGATATCACCAGGGGCCGGCCCGCTTGAAGATGCGGTGCTACTCCCAAGGCCACCGCACGCATCAGCTGCGGTTTGACGGCGAGAATGACCACCTCGGCGCCCTGCACCGCGCTCGCATTGTCGGCCGCGGCCAGCACGCCATAGTCGCGCAGCAGCCGGTCCAGCTGATCCTG